>Ga0299913_10000112_pt1 | contig 38795 bp, 38 predicted proteins | sample RVTome_9_FD_201360 | JGI IMG/M metagenome (GOLD analysis project Ga0299913, IMG submission 201360) | Soil microbial communities from uranium-contaminated site in the Upper Colorado River Basin, Wyoming, United States - RVT155D38 (version 2) ... | reverse complement strand
GTACCACGCCTTGCTCCGAGAGGGGCCGGCGGAATGCGGTTCGCGCCTGCGAACGCATCACCATCAGGTCCAGACACCGCTCCGCCGCGCCGATGGCACGCATGCAGTGATGGATCCGACCCGGGCCGAGCCGCGCTTGGGCAATGGCGAAGCCTCCCCCCTGCTCGCCGAGCAGATTGGCCTGGGGGACACGCACCCCCTCGAAGAGGATCTGGGGATGGCCACCCCGATCCTGGTATCCGAAGACCGTCGGCTCCATCTCCACCTTCACCCCTGCGGAATCCATCGGGACCAGCACCATCGATTGACGACGATGAGGATCGGCGTCGGGGTCGGTAACCCCCATCACGATCGAGACCTGACAGCGGGGCGACGCGGCGCCGGAGCTAAACCATTTGCGACCGGTGATCAGGTAGTCGCCTCCGTCCTCCTCGATCCGGGTGCGAATGTTGGTGGCGTCGGAGCTGGCAACATCGGGCTCGGTCATCGAGAAGCAGGACCGAATCTCGCCGTCGAGCAGCGGTCCCAACCACGTTTCCTTCTGCTCCGCCGCCCCGAACATGTGCAGGATCTCCATGTTCCCGGTGTCCGGTGCGGAGCAGTTGAGCGCCTCGGGGGCGATCTCGGGGCTACGCCCGGTGATCTCCGCCAGTGGTGCGTACTCGAGCACCGACAGACCGGCGCCCAGCTCCTGGTCGGGTAGGAACAGGTTCCACAGCCCGCGCCCACGGGCCTCGGTCTTCAGCTCCTCGATGATCGCCGGGTGGTGATGGGGACTCCCGGCCTCGGCCATCTGCCGCTCGTACATCGGCTCGGCCGGGTACACGAACTGCTCCATGAAGTCGAGCAGCTCGTCCCTGAGCTCCTCGGTGCGGGCGCTGTAGGCGAAGTCCATCGTGACAGGAAGCTAGTTGTCCGGCCACTGACGTTGTCGGGGCACTACTGGTCCGGCTCGGAACGGGTCTCGGTCTCGGTTGCGACTTCGTCAACAGGCTCGGCTTCGTGCTCCTCATCGGTCGGGGGATCGAAGCTCATCTGTGGAAGTGCGGTCGGGGGCCGACGGGGTCTCCCCCGGGTCAGCTCGCCCATCAACAGCCAGCCGGCGAGAACCACGAGGAAGATCCGCTGGTACCACAAGGCGGCGGCGAGCGCCCCGGCCGCAGAGAGGAGGAAAACGACATTGGCGATCCTCTCCCCGTTCTTCGGGGCCACCTTTTCGAGCAGGGAGGTGAGGAGATGACCTCCGTCCAGGGGGCGGACAGGAGCCCAGTTGAGAAGCCCCCAGAGTACGTTGACCAGGATGAGCCTCGACAGGACATAGCCGCTCACGCCGTCGTAGGGCCCCGTGTACCGGTCGACCAACCAGACCATGCCACCAAAGAGGACGCCGACTCCGGACCCGGCCGCGGCCACCTGAGCGCGTCTTCCAGGACCGAGCTCTCCGTCGTCGATGGACCAGCTGGTCAGCCCGCCGATGGCGTTCAGTTGGATCTCGACTTCGGCGCCGTGGGCGCGGGCGGTCAGGGCATGGCCCAGCTCATGGATGAGGATGGAGATGAAGACGATGCCGACCCAGGCGAGGAGAAGGACGAGCCTGCCGCTGGAGAGACCGAGCAGACCGGCGATCAGGAGAAAGGACGGGTGGACAGTCACCGGTATCCCGAAGAGTTGGAACGAGAGCATCGGCACCATGATGGCCGATACGGCAAGCTGGGCGTCAATGCGACCCCCGGGTTACCCTCGATCGGATGAGCGACGAACTTCGAGTAAGGGTGGCGACGGACATGCCCCGCCTCACCGAGCTGCTTGGCGATCTGGTCCGGCTCCCTTCGGTCAGCGCCCCCGGTTATGACAGGGCAGCCGTGGTCGACGCGGCGGTCACGATCGTGGGCATGCTCGAGTCCGCCGGCTTTCAGAACGCACAGCTGCTCGAGGTCGACGGCGGCAATCCGGCCGTCTTCGCCGAGATCCCGGCTCCTGAAGGGGCACCGACACTTCTTCTTTACGCCCACTATGACGTGCAACCACCCGGACCGGCCGATGACTGGGCAACCGGCCCTTTTCAGCCCACGGAGCGCGACGGTCGGCTGTATGGGCGGGGAGCCTCCGACGACAAAGCCGGGATCGTCATGCACCTCGGCGCGGTGGCGGCCCATGATGCCCGGCCCCCGGTCGGCGTTCAGTTGTTCTTCGAGGGTGAAGAGGAAGCTGGGTCACAGAGTCTGCCGGCCATCCTCGACAAGTACTCACATCTGCTGAAACCAGACGTGATCGTCATTGGCGACGGTGGCAACTGGTCGGTAGGGGTTCCTGCCTTCCTCACCTCGCTCCGGGGCATCGTCGGCTTCACCATCGAGCTGCGGACTCTCGAGGCGCCGGTGCACTCGGGCCAGTACGGCGGCGTCTACCCCGATGCCCTGATCGCAATGGCGCGTCTTCTGGCGACCCTCCATGACGATGAGGGCAACGTGGCGGTACCCGGGCTGGTCAGCGAGGAGGTGTCGGGGCTCGAGGTCCCCGAGGATCTGGCGCGTCAGCTCACCAGGGCTGTGGAGGGGATCGAACAGATAGGGACCGGGTCGATCCCATCGCGGCTCTGGACACGGCCCGCGATCTCCGTCCTGGCCTTGGACGCACCACCGGTCGCCGAAGCCATCAACCAGCTGGTACCTGTCGCCCGGGCCAAGGTGAGCCTCCGCACTGCTCCTGGCCAGGACACTGCCGCTGCCGCCCGGGCGCTGAAGGAGCACCTGGTCGCCAACGCGCCTTGGGGAACCAGGGTCGAATTCATCCACGAGGAGTTCGGTGACGCCTCCAAGATCGATACCGACAACTTCGCCGTTGAAGCATGGACCACGGCATTCACCGAAGGCTTTGGCATCGAGCCTGTGGCCATGGGAGCGGGTGGCTCGATCCCGTTCATCGCGACGTTCGCCGACCTCTACCCGGAGACCCCAATACTGGTCATCGGAGCCGGAGACCCGACGAGCGCCTATCACGCACCCAACGAGAGTCAGCATCTCGGCGATCTTGAGAAGGCGATCCTCTCCGAGGCGATTGCGTTCGAGCTGTTGGCCTCGACCTGAAAGAGTTGCCCGGCATGGGCAGAGGAGACCGACGCCGGCGTCAATGCGCGGCGCGTGCCCACCTCTCCTCGCTCGTGCTCAGACTGTCTCTCCTCGATGAGGGGGAACCAGGCGAGACCCGGTGAAGCCCTGCTGTCGCCAGGCCTCGAAAACCACCACCGCAACCGAGTTGGAGAGATTGAGTGATCTGACTCCGGGCACCATCGGCAGTCGGAGGGCTCCGTCCAACCAATCGAGGCCTTGCACCTCCTCGGGCAACCCCACCGATTCCGGGCCGAACAACAGGGCGTCGCCCGGCTCGAATGCCGCCTCGGTGTAGATCCGGTCGGCGTCGACGGTGAAGGCGAACACCCGTGATGGCCTCGTGCTCTTCCGCCACCGCTCCAACCCCTGGTGCACCGAGACCACTGCCTTGTCCCGATAGTCCATCCCGGCTCTGCGTAGCTTGGAATCGTCCAAGTCGAAGCCGAGCGGCTCGATCAAGTGGAGACGGCACCCGGTAACCGCGGCGAGACGCATGGCGTTCCCGGTGTTGGGAGGGATCTCGGGCTGGAACAGGACGATTTCGAACATGTCAACGGATGTCGAAGAGCCGGAACTCGGTGTCCTCGGCGTCACGCAGACCGTCGTAGTCGACTTCGATGGCCTCGATCCCACGCGACCCGGCCAACACGTGAGCCTGGGGAGTGATCGCCTGGGCCACCAGCATTCCGCGTATCGGTCCTAGTCGTGGGTCGTTGCCCAGCCTCTCCAGGTAACGGGCGAGCTGTTCGACCCCGTCGATCTCCCCCCTCCGTTTCACCTCGACGGCGACCGTTCGACCCTGATGGTCGGCGCATAGGAGGTCGACCGGGCCGATGTCGGTCGGATACTCCCGCCGGATCAGTGTGAGACCCTCCTCAAGCACCCACGGTCTGGCGGCGAGCAGCTCCTGCAGATGCGCCTCGACCCCGTCCTTCTGCAGGCCGGGGTCGAGACCGAGCTCGTGGGTCACGTCTTCGAAGACCTCGGCGATCCGAATGGTGAGTCGCTCCCCTTTGTTGTTCGAGATCTCCCAGCGATCGGGGAAGATCTCGACCACGTTGGGGGCAACCATCCAGTTCAGCGGTTTGGAGGCGTTGCCATCCGAGTGAATCGCCAGGGTGCCGTCGGCCTTGACCATGATCAATCGGACCGCCTCCGGGAGATGAGCGGTGAGTCGACCCGAGTAGTCGACGGTGCAGCGCGCGATGACCAACCTCAAACGTGGGCGAGGGTACCGGTGCGATGAATCTTGCCCGCCACGAGAGCGCTCATCACGAAGAATGCGGCAACCACAACCCACCCAGGGGTGTAGACAGCGAGCCGATCCACCGACAGTCCCATCAGCGGCGCTCCCACGCCGATCCCGGTCAAGAATCCCAACATGACCAGGCCCGTCCCCCGGCCCACGAGACCTGCCGGGGAGTAGTCCATCACCGCCAGCATCCCAACCGCGTTCCAGGCAATGGCGCCCGAGCCGACGAGCAGAGCGGCCGGGACAAGCACCCAACTCGGAGCAAACCCTGCCGAGGCCAAGCCAAGAAGAGCGGCGGCCAGACTCGACTGCAGTGCCAGCAGCCGAAGTGTCCGGCCATGACCCAGCCTGCGCTCAGAGAAGGAGCCCCATGAGATCCGGGCGATCACGCCCACCACGCCGATACCTGCGATCAAGAGGCCCGCCCGCGTCGTGGTCCAGCCTTGGTCCTCGTTGGCGAACAGAGGGAGGAAAGTCATGGTGGCCGAGACCCCGAGCCCGGTGAGGGCGCCGTACAGGGCGATCCACCTGATGGACTTGGGAACAGCTCCCCTCTTCTCCCCGTGAGAACGGGCTCGGCGCTCGACCCGAGGGCGTCGCCACATCCCGACCAGACCCGCCACCGGGAAGACCAGGAAAGAGGCATACGCCACCCGCCAGCCGGCAACCGACGAGATGATTGGGAGAAAGAGGCCCCCGAGAGAGGTGCCGATGTGAACCCCGGATTGCTTGATGCCGGTTATCACTCCCCTCGTCCCGGCGGCGATGTTGTCGACGATCAAAGCATTGGTGGCCGGGTTGCCCCATCCATTTGGCATGCCACTGAGCAGGGCGCCGATCACCAGGATGGCATAAGAGGGTGCGACGACCACAACAGACATATAGAGCGCCCCGAGCGTGAGGACCCCGACCATGGAGCGAACGCTTCCGACCCGATCAGTGACTCGGCCGAACACCGGGGAGAGGAATCCGCCGGTGAACCCGGTGGCGGTCACCAGGATCCCGATCTGCCAGCGATCGACCCCGAACTCATCTATCAGGTCCGAGGCGAGCACTCCGAACGCGCTCTGCGAGAAAGTGGCCACACCCATCGCAGTGGCAGCGACTGCGGCGAGGGAGAAACGGCTGAAAGGTCGTACCGGCGCCCTGAGCGACATGTGACTCTGATTGTTCACTGAACAGGAGGACTGAGGCGAATCGCTATCGGAACGGGGAACCGGGAGCAGGGCCCGATCGAGAACTGTGCACCTTGTGGTTGGTCGAGCGGCCAGGTTCGAGGTCAGGTGCTTCCCGCAGTCGCTGCCGTTGATTCAGGCGACGCGGTCGACCCGGGTCGGCCGGCTGAACACGAACCACACAGCGAACACACCCACGGCAACGAGACCAATCCGAAGGGCCGTGTTCTGGATCATCACGAAGGCCGAGAACGACAAAGAGGCCGTGATGGCGAAGGCGGCAAACCACTTCATGCGCCTGGTGAGCCCTCCCGAGCGGTAGCTCCTGATCATCTTGCCGTAGACCGGATGATTGACCAGCCATCCGTAGAGACGGTCCGAGGACATAGAGAAGAAGAATGCGGCGAGGATGACGAAGTCGAACGTCGGGATCCCGGGAAGGAAACTCAAGGGGACGAAGGCCAGGCAGATCAAACCAAGGATCAGGTAGATCCCACGCATCACCGGGCTACGTGCCTTCCGGGACGTGGTCAACTGATCGCCACTCGGTGTCACGGGCCAAACTTATTGCCCGCGGTTTCTGACGGCGAGTCGGAAAACCCACTGTGTGTCCGTGATACCTGCCCGACGGGGCCTCGCTGGTATCTGACTACTCTCGACTGGCACTCCCGCCCACATAAGAAACAGGATCAAATGCCGATCGCCACGCCGCAGAAATACCGAGAGATGCTGGACGCAGCCCGGGGAGGGGGCTTCGCTCTCCCGGCCATCAATGTCACGTCGTCGACAACAGTCATCGCTGCCCTCGAGGGCCTCCATCAAGCCACTTCGGACGGGATCCTCCAGGTCTCGTACGGCGGGGCTGAATTCGCCTCCGGCCAGTCCAACAAGAGCATGCCTATCGGCGCCACCGCTCTGGCCGAGTTTGCCGGAGTGGTTGCGAGCCAGTACCCGGTCAACGTTGCCCTTCACACGGACCACTGTCCTGCTCCTCGTGTCGACGGCTTTCTCAGACCGCTGATCGCAGCCAGCCTGGAGCGGAAGGCACGAGGCAACGGCCCGCTTTTCCAGTCACACATGCTCGACGCCTCAGATCTGCCCATGGAGGAGAACCTGGCGCTGGCAGACGAGCTGCTCGGGCTCTGCGCCGAGGCCGACATCATCCTCGAGCTGGAGATCGGCATAGTCGGCGGCGTCGAAGACGCAACCGACAACGAGGACATCGACCGGACCAAGCTGTACACCTCGCCCGAGGACATGGTGCGGGTCTCGGAGGTCCTGGGCACATTCGACAAGGGCCGCTATCTCCTGGCTGCCGTCTTCGGCAACGTCCACGGTGTCTACAAGCCGGGGGCGGTGAAACTCGACCCAACCATCCTCCGCGAGGGGCAGTCGGCGGTGGCCGGCCGGTTTGAAGACGATGCCCGCCACTATCTGGTCTTTCACGGAGGCAGTGGTTCCACCATCGAGGAGATCCACGAGACCCTGGGTTACGGGGTGGTCAAGATGAACATCGACACCGACTGCCAATACGCCTACACCCGCCCCATAGTGGACCACATGATGAAGGAGTACGACGGGGTGTTGAAGATCGATGGGGAGGTCGGCAATAAGAAGGTGTACGACCCCCGCTCCTATATGAAGAAAGCTGAGAACGGCATGGCTGCTCGGGTCGCGCAGGCGGCGGAGCAATTGTTGTCGGCGGGAAACTCCATCGGTTGATGGACCGCGGGCACCAGACCTGGGCCAACTCGGAGCGTTTCGTGCCCAGACGCTTCGTACGCCCTTTCGTGCGCTTCAGCGAGATCGAAGCCTCTTCGGGGATCGTCCTGCTGGTGGCCGCCGTTACTGCGGTGGTACTGGCCAATTCCGATCTCTCCGAGACCTACTTCCAGGTGCTCGACACCCAATTCCTCATCGAGTTCGGCCCTTTCCACCTCGACGAGAGCCTGCAACATCTGATCAACGACGGTCTGATGGTGATCTTCTTCTTCGTGGTTGGCCTCGAGATCAAGCGAGAGCTGGTCCTGGGAGACTTGAGAGACCCAAAGGCGGCCGCCCTGCCGGTGATGGCTGCCCTCGGCGGGATGATCTTCCCGGCGGCGATATACATCGCCTTCAACTCTGGGGCAGGCGGGGAAGCGATACGCGGCTGGGGCATACCCATGGCCACCGACATCGCATTCGCCGTCGGCGTGCTGGCGTTGCTCGGGACCAAGATCCCCAGCGGAGCCAAGCTGTTCCTCCTCGCGCTGGCCATCGCCGACGACCTCGGGGCAATCGCCGTAATCGCCGTCTTCTACACCGAAGATCTCGATGCGGGCTATCTGGCGATGGCCGTAGGTGGCCTGGTCGTTGCAGCTCTGGCCCGACGATCCGGGGTGCGGGCGTTGAAGTTCTACATCCCGCTGGGATTCGTCATCTGGTTCTTCACTCTCGAATCGGGTGTGCACGCAACTCTCGCTGGTGTCGCGCTCGGTTTTCTGACCCCAGCCAAACCGATGTACGACGCAACCGAGTTCGATCGTCGCGCCCGGGTGATCCTCGACGAGTACCCGGACGAGCCGGACAATCCGCGTGCCCGGGAGCACGCCGACTACGAGGCACTGCTACTCAGCGAGATAGCCACCGAGGCCGTCTCCCCGTTGAGCCGCATCGAGGATCGACTCCAGTCCTGGAGCTCGTTCCTGGTCGTCCCGCTATTCGCCCTCGCCAACGCCGGTGTGGACTTCAGGGGCAGTGACATCGGTGAGGCATTGACGTCGAGCGTCGCGGTCGGGGTTGCCCTCGGCCTCGTCATCGGCAAGCTGGTCGGGATCAGTCTCTTCACTCTGGTCGCGGTTCGCTTCGGAATGGGTCGACTTCCGGCTGGAGTTGGGTGGGCGCACGTGATCGGTCTCGCACTCGTGGCCGGTATCGGGTTCACCGTGTCCCTGTTCGTGGCGGGTCTCGCCTTCAACGACGCCCAAACCATCGACCTGGCCAAGGTCGGCATCTTCGTCGGCTCGTTGGTGGCCGGCGCCCTCGGGGCGGTGGTTCTGTTCCGGACGAAACCACTGGTGTCGCCATGAGCTCTCCTCCCCTCACATTCACCTGTGTCGACTGTGGCGGGGTCGCTCACCTGATCTCGTTTCTCCCCGAAGAAGGAGAGCTGGAGCCCGGCACCCCGCTCGCCTACCGATGTGGTGACTGCATGGAGCGATTCGACGTCATCTGGGAGGACGACGACCACGACTCCAACCCGCTTACCTGAGGTACCTGGCGCCATATCTGGCGTCAGGGCGACACAGAACGCGGACCCCTTGCTTCCGTGTCGAGCCAGCGCCGTATTTTGCGCCAGGTACCTCAGGTAAGACATCCACCCCCCCCCCCGGGGCTTGTGAGTGAGCGCTCACTCACTTATACTGTGGCGGATGAAGGTAAAGACCGGGCGGGCAGAGCCTCTGGCACCCGAGGAGCGTCGGCGGGCGATTGTCCAAGCCGTGATCCCGCTCCTCGTCCAGCACGGTGCTTCGGTGACAACCCGTCAGATTGCGGAAGCGGCGGGAATCGCCGAAGGCACCATCTTCCGCGTCTTCGCTGACAAGCACGCCCTGATACACGAAGCCGTCAAACACAGCATGGACCCGGCACCAATCGAGCAGGGACTCGCCCAGATCTACCCGGCCGCCCCGATCGAGGTTCAACTGGCGGAGGCCGCCCGCATCCTCCTCGAACGGATGGAGGAGAGCATCGCCCTCCTGTCCGTGGTGCGAACCATGCATTCGTTCGGGAATCGGGGTTCCGGCCCACCGCCGTTTGTGGCCGCGGCCAACGCCGCCATCACCAAGTCACTGACCGGGTTGTTCGAACGCCACCGAGAACGACTTCGCATCGAACCGGCGCGAGCGGCGAGCGCGTTCTGGGGTCTCATCTTCGCCAGCGGACATCCCATCGTGAGCCGGGCCGACAGACTCACCGTCGACGAGCTGGTCGGCGTGCTGTTGTCAGGGATCGTCGAACCGCAACCCGAGGTCGTCAGCTGATGCTGCTCCGAATCATCAAGGACTACCTCAGGCCATACCAGAGCTGGCTGGTCGTGATCGTCGCCCTGCAGCTTGTGGGGACAATCGCCTCCTTGTACCTGCCCAGCCTCAACGCAGACATCATCGACAACGGGGTGATAACCGGGGACACCGCCTACATCTTTCGACGCGGGGTCTGGATGTTGGCTGTCTCCCTGGTTCAGGTTGCCTGCTCCATCACCGCCGTCTACTTCGGGGCTCGCACCGCGATGGGCTTCGGGCGGGATCTGCGCTCGGGCATCTTCGCCAAGGTGTCATCGTTCTCCGGTCGAGAGGTGGCGGAGTTCGGGGCACCCTCATTGATCACCCGCAATACCAACGACGTTCAACAGGTGCAAACGCTCGTCCTGATGAGCCTCATCATGATGGTGGCTGCTCCGATCATGATGGTGGGCGGGATCGTGATGGCGCTGCGCGAGGACGTGGGCCTCTCGTGGCTGGTCGCGGTCGCGGTCCCAATCCTGGTCGTGGCCCTCGGATTCATCATCACCCGCATGGTCCCGGCTTACCGGTTGATGCAGGACCGCATCGACACCGTCAATCGGGTGCTCCGTGAGCAAATCATGGGAATTCGGGTGCTACGAGCCTTCGTCCGCGAGCCGTTCGAAGCGAAGCGCTTCGGAAGGGCCAACACCGAGCTGACCGATGTGTCCCTGACCGTCGGCCGATGGATGGCAGCCATGTTCCCGGTCGTGATCCTGGTGCTCAACGCCTCCAGCGTCGCGGTCCTCTGGTTCGGGGGCATCCGGGTGGGCTCGGGAGCGATGGAGATCGGCTCGCTCACTGCCTACCTGGCCTATCTCATCCAGATCCTGATGTCAGTGATGATGGCCACGTTCATGTTGGTGATGGTGCCAAGGGCGGCGGTCAGTGCGGACCGGATTGCCGAGGTCCTCGAGACCAAGTCGTCGGTGGTTCCGCCGACATCCGGTCTGACCGAGGTGGATCGGCATGGGGAGCTCGACTTCGATGCTGTCGGTTTCAGCTACCCGGGGGCGACCCACCCGGTGCTGCGCGACGTGACGTTCTCGACTCGACCGGGCCAGACCACGGCCATCGTCGGCTCCACAGGGGCCGGAAAGACAACTCTCCTCAGCCTCATCCCCCGCCTGCTCGATGCCACCGTCGGCATCGTCTCGGTCGACGGTGTCGATGTGCGCGAATTCGACCCCGACACCCTCTGGGCGCGTATTGGCCTGGTGCCACAAAAGCCCTACCTCTTCACCGGGACGGTGGCCACCAACCTGCGTTACGGCAAACCCGATGCGACCGACGAGGAAATGTGGAAAGCGCTCGAAATCGCCCAGGCGCGCCAGTTCGTCGAGGCGATGCCGGGCGGCCTGGAGGCGCCAATCTCCCAGGGCGGCACCAACGTCTCCGGTGGCCAGCGTCAACGCCTCGCCATCGCCCGAGCCCTGATCCGCGAGGCGGAGCTCTACTTGTTCGACGACTCGTTCTCCGCCCTCGACTTGGCCACCGACGCCCGATTGCGTCAGGCGCTGAAAGCCGTCACAGCTGAGGTCGCCGTCGTCATAGTCGCGCAACGAGTCTCTACCATCGCCGACGCCGATCAGATCCTCGTGCTCGAGGATGGCGCGGTTGTGGGGCTCGGCACCCACGACTTCCTGCTCGCGACCTGCCCGACCTATGTCGAGATCGTCGAGTCTCAGCTGGCCTCGGAGCTGGCCTCGTGACCGACAGAACCATGAAGGAGACCGAGCGCATACAGGGCCACGGGGGGCCCGGTCGCGGCCCGTTTGCGGGTGGCATGATCGGTCAGAAGTCGCTCGACTTCGGCCCCTCCGCCGGACGACTGATGGCTCGCCTGCGTCCGCAGCGTCCCAGGGTGATTGCGGTGTTCGTGGCCGGGGTGGCCAGCGTTTCACTCTCCGCCATCGGGCCCAAGGTGTTGGGCCGCGCCACCGACCTGATCTTCGCCGGTGTAGTCGGGCAACGACTCCCCGACGGGATCACCAAGGCGGAGGCGATCGATTCGGCTCGGGCCGGAGGCGAGGGCCAACTGGCAGACCTGCTGGGCGGTGTGGATGTCGTGCCCGGACAGGGGGTCGACTTCACGGCCGTGGCACAAGTGCTCTTGATCGTGCTCGCCCTCTACGCCGGCTCTGCCTTGCTCGGGTACCTGCAGGGCTACCTGCTCAACGAGGTGGTCCAGCGGACGGTTTTCCGGATGCGCTCCGACGTCGAGGACAAGCTCCACCGGCTCCCCTTGCGCTACTTCGACCGCCAGCCACGTGGCGAGCTCTTGAGTCGGGTGACCAATGACATCGACAACGTTGCACAGAGCCTGCAACAAACGATGAGTCAACTGCTCACTTCGCTGCTGACAATCCTGTTTGTGGTTGCCGTCATGTTCTACATCTCCCCGACATTGGCGCTGATCGCCTTGGTCACCATCCCGGTCACGATGATCGTTGCGGGGCTGGTCATGCGACGCTCGCAGCGCCAATTCATCAACCAATGGCGAAGGACTGGGACCCTGAACGGTCAGATCGAGGAGACGTTCACCGGCCATGCCCTGGTGAAGGTCTTCGGGCGGCAGCGGGAAGTGCAGGCTTCCTTCGAAGTTGAGAACGAGGAGCTGTTCCAGGCGAGCTACCGGGCGCAATTCCTCTCCGGGCTGATCATGCCGATCATGATGTTCATCGGCAATCTCAATTACGTCGCCATCGCGGTGGTCGGTGGGCTCCGCGTCGCCAGTGGCACCATGAGTCTCGGCGACGTTCAGGCGTTCATCCAATATTCCCGCCAGTTCACCCACCCGGTGACCCAAGTCGCCTCGATGATCAACGTACTTCAATCGGGTGTGGCATCGGCCGAGCGGGTCTTCGAGTTGCTCGACGCCGTCGAGGAGTCTTCCGACGAGCAGCAGGACGCCGGCGGCGGCGACAGGCGCGGGCGGGTGCAATTCGAGAATGTCTCATTCCGGTACCAGGAGGACCGATCCCTGATCGAGAACCTCTCCCTGACGGTCGAGCCAGGCCAGACGGTGGCAATCGTGGGGCCGACCGGAGCCGGCAAGACGACCCTGGTCAACTTGATCATGCGGTTCTACGAGCTGAACGCAGGCCGGATAACCCTCGACGGGATCGATGTCGCGAGGATGCAGCGAGCAGACCTGCGCTCGGACATCGGGATGGTGCTCCAAGACACCTGGCTATTCAGGGGGACGATCCGCGACAACATCGCCTACGGGCGCCCGGAGGCGAGCGAACGGGAGATAGTCGATGCGGCAAAGGCCACCTTTGTCGACCGGTTCGTGCACAGCCTGCCCGACGGGTATGACACCGTCATTGACGACGACGGCGACAATGTCAGTACCGGCGAGAAACAATTGATAACCATCGCCAGAGCATTCTTGGCCGACCCGGCGTTGCTGATCCTCGACGAAGCCACCAGCTCGGTCGACACCCGAACCGAGCTGTTGCTGCAACATGCCATGGCAGCGTTGCGAACCGATCGCACCAGCTTCGTGATCGCCCACCGTTTGTCCACCATCAGGGACGCCGACCTCATCCTGGTGATGGAGGAGGGTCAGATCGTCGAGCAAGGAACCCACAACGAGCTCATCGAGCGTGATGGCGCCTATGCCGCGTTGTACAACTCCCAGGTCTTCGGTCCCGATCAGGCGCCCGAGCCCGGGCCGGAGATGGCGGCGTAAGCACCGGGGCTCAGGCCCAGCGATGCACCCGAATCGCCTCGGGGTCGAATCCCACCGCCGAGCAGAACTCCTCGAACTTCTGCCGGGGAACACCCTTCCACTCCAGGTCGGCCAACGACTCTTCGATTGGGACATCGAGACGCAACGTGGTCAGCTCCCGATAGGCGTACGCCAGGTCGAGGCTCTCCCTGAGGGTGGCGGCGAGCTTCTCTGCCCCACGCACGGTCACCTCCCAATCGGCGGCTGAGGCCGGGATCAGCTCCAGGCGGGGGTAGCGGGCGAGGACAGTGGACGCCGACTTGGCCCCCCATCCGGGTAAACCGGGGACACCGTCGGCGGTGTCACCCATGAGAGCCAGGTAGTCGGGGATCGACTCGGGATGGACCCCGAATTTCTCCACGACGGCGGGCTCGTCGAGCAGCTTCTGCTCCCGACGGTTGTAGGTGACGATGCGGCTTCCGATCACGACCTGGTTCAGGTCCTTGTCAGGTGTCGCGATGACCACCTGTTCCACGTCCTCGACCCAACGGATTGCTGCCGTCGCAATCGCGTCGTCGGCCTCGAACTCGATGTTGCGCCACACCACGACTCCAATCGACTCCAGTGCGGTCTCGGCGAGGGGGAACTGAGCGAGCAGCTCGGGATCCATCCCGGCCGAGGACTTGTAGCCGGGGAACATGTCGTTGCGAAAAGACTCGATCACCGTGTCGAAGCTCGCGGCGAGATGGGTCACTCCCGGCTCGCGCAACAACGCGAGTGTCGAGTCGATGATCCCCAGGGTGGCCCTGAGATCTGAGCCGTCGGAGCCGACCACGGTGTCCCTTCGCCCATAGTGAGACCGAAACAGCTCATAGGTACCATCGAGCAGGTGGAGACGCACCAGCAAGATCCTACGTCATATGAGTCAGCCGACCCTTGGGAAACGGCTTCATCCGATTTGTCGTCCCTCGGGGATCGTCTGAAGGACACCTATCGTCGGGTGGCTTCGGAGGGTGGGCCCTCCGAAGACGAGCTGAAGGATGCTTTCGCCACGCTGTCCGGTGCCTGGGAGCAGCTGGCGGCTTCGCTGTCCACCGCCCTGAACGACCCCGACACCAGGGCCCATCTCAAACGTGCCGCAGGCTCGTTTGCCGCCGCCCTGGGCGCGACGATCACCGATCTGGGCTCAGAATTCGACGGGGAAGCGGCGACTCAGGGCAAGGAGGCGGGCGATGAGCCCGTCGAACCAGACGTCGTCGAGGGTGTGCGGCAAGCCCCATCCGTCACCTGAGCCGACCCCCAGCGATTCCCAACACCGCGCCGGCTCCCAGCCGGTCAGGTCCACATGCTGTCGATCAGCCCGTCGAGATCCCCCCTGCTCAACCCGTTTCTCCGCGCGGCCGACACCAGCTGGCGGGCAGCTCTTTCCAGGTTGGGGCCACCCCCCACCACGACGCCACCACGACCCCGTCTCATCTCCACCAGTGAGCGCTCTCGAAGCCGGGAATACGCTCTGAGCACGGTGTGCATGTTGACCCCCAGGGTGATGGCGAGAGCCCGAGCCGAGGGCAGCCGCTCGCCTTGCGCCAATACTCCGGTCACGATCTGAGCTTCCAGCGCGGCGGCGATCTGTGCATAGATCGGTTCTTCCGAGCCGGGTTCGATCCGGATTGTCATCCGCCTGATCGTAACCTCAATGTTCTATAACTAACGTCGGCAATGGACAGGGCACTGGGACCAGAGGGTTGAATGGCGGGATGACAGGTCTGCTGATCTCAGCTGCCGATCTCCGTGGGCGGCTCGGGGACGTCGAGCTATTCGATCTCCGCTGGTCGCTCACCGACCCCACTCACGGCGTCCGCGCCTATGAAGAGGGCCACCTGCCCGGCGCCGTCTTTGTCGATCTCGACCGGGACCTGGCGGCGGTCGAGGGCAGTGGGCGTCATCCCCTGCCATCGGTGTCGAAATTCACGGAAACGCTGGGCCGGCTCGGTATCGGCCGGGAGTCTCATGTAGTGGTCTACGACGACGTGAGCGGCGGGGTCGCCGCCCGCATGTGGTGGATGCTGCAGTCGATCGGCCACCACGAGGTGGAACTGCTCGACGGAGGGCTCCAGGCTTGGACGGGCCTGGGTTACCCGCTCGAGGCGGGACGGGTGACTCCCGAGCCAACCACCTACCCGGCGTTCTCGGAGTTCACCGGCGTCGTCCGACACGATCAACTCGAAGGTCGGGTGGTGGCCGATGTTCGGGCTCCGGAGCGCTACCGCGGCGATGTCGAGCCGGTCGACCCCAAGGCAGGGCACATCCCGGGAGCAATCAACTACCCGATAGCAGGGAATCTCGACAATGGCATGTTCCTGAGTGGCTCCGAGCTGGCTGAGAGATACCGCGAGCTCCCCGATGATGGGGTGGTCGCGTGCGGCAGCGGGGTCAACGCATGTCAAGCTGCCATCGCCTTGGTCCTCGCCGGGCGTCCCATGCCGGACGTATACGTCGGATCGTTCTCCGACTGGTCGCGCCGTGACCTGCCCGTTGCAACCGGGCCCAACCCATGATCACTCCCCGGGCTCTGGAAGCGATCGAGGCGTCGGACACCGACGATCTGCTGCGGGTGATCGATGGCGAGTGCGAGGCCCGGGATTGGGAGGCGTTGGTCGAGCTCCGCCAACGGTGTGCCGAGGCCCTGAGTCGGGGCAAGCAGCTCTGGGGCGTCGAGGAGCACATCCGCTATCGGCTGGCCTTGGAAGCACCGGGCTCGTTCGCCGGTCCGGTGGTCTCCGAGGGTCAGTCGAGATTCGCACTCGGGCCATTGCCCGAGGTAGCGGCCAGCACCAAGACCTGGGCAGAGCTGGAGTCGCATCTCGAGTCGGGGCCGGAGCGGGAGACGGTTGCCGCGGAGCGGGTGGTCCGGGGCGAGGATCTCGATGTCGAGATCCCGGATCTGCCCTCACGCCTCATGCCGTGGGAGCCGTCGTACATGCTCGCCACCTACAAGCGGGACAAGGTGGAGACACCTTCACCGCCGACACCGAGGACAGAGCTAGTCGACCTGCCAACCGAGGCCACCGTTATCGAGGATGCCCACTCCGAGGGGGCTCTCGGCGACCTCGTCGAGCCTTGGACCGATCAGTCCAATGGCAGGAGTCATATCGTCACGGTCGAAGGCGATCACCTAGGAGCCGTGACCGCCCTTGGCCTGCCCCGCCCCCGGGTCGGCCGGCTCTCGGCCGAGCAAGCCCTGGCCTGGATGGGGTGGGCTGCCGCTTCGGGAGGCGCACATGGCCGACGACGGGGTGCCGCAGCCGGTAGATCATTGGCGTGGTGGGTGGTGGCCGCGGTTGCCGACCTCGAGTGGCCGGCTAACGCGGTCGACATCGCCACGGCCCTGGACGGGTTGACCTGGCATTGGTTCGACGACGGAAGTCCCGAGACGGGTTGGCTGCTGCGAATCGCCGTCGCCATACCCACTCAGGGCCTGGCCTGGGCGATGTCCGCTACTGACAGCAACTGACCTGCCGGAGGGGACTCAAGCCACGGTCACCCGTATCCCGTGCCAGCCCGTAGCGCCGTCCGGGGCGGGGGACTGTATCTTCTCGGTCTGCAGGTTGCCCTCACCGTCGGTTGCCCGCACCTGAAGCCGATGTTCACCAGCGGGGGCATCCCACTCGACCGCCCACTGCAGCCAGGTGTTGTCCGAGAGAGACTCCGAAAGCTCCGCCTCCACCCAGTCGGCGCCCTCACCCAGCTGGACCTCGACCTTGGAGATACCTCGGGTCGGGGCCCAAGCCACCCCCGCCACCTGCCGCGGCCCCGAGTCGAATCGGGCATTGGATTGTGGGGTGTCTATTCGGCTCTGGGTCTTGATCGGAGCCTCCTTCGACCATCCACGTGGAATCCAGTACGCGTCGAACTCGTCCCACCCGGTCAGCTCGATCGACGAGAGCCACTTCGTGGCCGACACATAGCCATAGAGACCGGCGACCACGAGACGAGCCGGGAACCCGTGCTCGATCGGCAAGGGCTCGCCATTCATGCCCACGGCCACCAACGCCTCCCGTCCGTCGAACGCCGCCTCGACCGGGAATCCCACGGTGAATCCGTCGACCGAGTGCCCTACCAGCTGCTCGGCACCATCCTGCACCCCGGCCCGATCGAGGATCTCGGTGAGAGGCACACCGAGCCATCGCGCATTGCCCACAAGATCGCCCCCAACTCGATTCGACACGCAGGAGAGAGTGATGTCGCGCTCGACCATCCGCATGTCGAGGAGATCGAAATACGAGATCGTGTAAGGGCGATCGACCATTCCCTCCACTTCGAGCGTCCACCCCTGAATGTCGACCCTTGGCACCGAGATGGCCGTGTCGATTCGATAGAAGGTTTCGTTCGGTGTGATCACCGGGCTGAGCCCATCGATCCCGAGCTCGGCCCCGGGCGACACCGCTGGCAACGGTCGTGTCGGTGCGGGCAGGGCAACTTCCTCCCGCCCGGCCGCTGTGCGCTTTGCGCGTTCCAACAGATTTCGGCCGACACCCGCCGAGACCGCGGCCACTCCCAGCACTGCTCCTATCCCGAGGATGACGTTGCGGCGGGACAGGTCCGGCGAACCCGGAGTCTCCGCTGCAGCCTCCTGCTCCGCAGCCGAAGTCACCGTGTACAGCCACTGCAAAGTGCCCAAGCCGGTGATGGCGGCGAGACCTGCGGGGATGATGGCAGTGCCCATCGAAACCTGGGGGTCTCGAGAAGCAGCCAGAGCGGCCACGACCGCGAAACCGAGGAAAACTGCGATCGCAGCACCGAATCTCCCCGTGGACCACGCCCCGACCACTCCGCCGACCAGGACCGTCACCACCACGATGCTGATCAGCAGGACCAATTTGTCATTGGTCCCGAAGGTCTCGATCGCCCAGTCCTTGAGCGGGGTGGGCACGACATCGATCACCCAGTTTCCCAGGCCCTCTACGAGAGAGGGGAGACCGAACAGACCCGCGGCGAGCTCGGACATCCCGAGGGCGAGGACAGCCGCGGCAGCACCGGACAGCGATGCGCGGGCTCGTGTCGTGTTCATGGTCTACAACTTAGGGGAGGCATAGATAACCACCGCGAAAGCAAAACGAAACATTCCATCAAATAGTCTCTCCTCATGGAGTTGCTCCTTGGCGAAGACGGTCGCCCCCGATGCCCTTGGGGGTCCCAGCCTGAGATCTACCGGGTGTACCACGACGAGGAGTGGGGCCGGGCCACAACTGACGATCACCGCTTGTTCGAGAAGGTCTGCCTCGAGGGTTTCCAGGCCGGTCTCTCCTGGCTGACCATCCTGCGCAAACGCGAGAGCTTTCGCTCCGGGTTCGCCGGCTTCGACCCCGCGTCGGTGAGTCGATTCGACGAAGAGGACGTAGATCGCCTGCTGGGCGACGCGGGCATCGTTCGTCATGAGGGAAAGATCCGCTCGACCATCAACAACGCCGCCCGGGCCCTGGATTTGATCGATGAGCATGGCTCGCTTGCCGGCTACTTCTGGGGTTGGGCCCTGCCCAGCGACGCTCCTCCTGCCGAGATACCAGGGTTCACCACGCTTTCCACAGCCATCTCCAAGGATCTCAAGAGACGGGGCTGGTCGTTTGTCGGGCCGACCACCGTCTACGCCTTCATGCAGTCGGTTGGCCTGGTCAACGACCATCTCGACGGCTGTCACGTCCGCCTCGAGTGCGGACAGAGCCGTCGCCACGTCCTGGCGCTCTATCGATGATCGACCGCCCCGCCTTCACCATTGGCATCGAAGAGGAGTATCTGGTGGTCGACCGGGAGACCCGTGACCTGATCAAGAACCCTCCACCTGCGATGTGGGCCTCGATGAGGGAGGTGCTCGGCTCACAGGTGACGCCGGAATTCCTCAAGGCTCAGATCGAGGTGGAGACCAAAGTCTGCGCCAAGCTGGCAGAAGCTCGCGAGGATCTGGCCAACCTCCGACGTGACCTCTCCCGTGTGGTCGCTGAATACGGGGCGGCCATCATCGCCTCATCGACTCACCCGTTCGCCAACTGGTCAGAGCAGGAGACGACAGAGCATCCCAGATACCTCCGTCTCGCCGCCGACTATCAACAAGTAGCGCGCCAGTTGGTGATCTGCGGCATGCACGTCCACGTCGGCATCGAGGACCCCCACCTCAGGATCGACCTGATGAACCAAGCCCGGTACATGCTGCCCCATCTGCTGGCTCTGAGCACCTCGTCCCCGTTCTGGGCCGGCACCGACACCGGTCTTCTCGCCTACCGCTTGGTGATCTTCAAGAACCTCCCCCGGACGGGGGTGCCGGAGGAGTTCACCTCTTGGAACGAGTACGAGAGGATGGTCGACGTCCTCGTGGAGGCGGGACTGATCGAAGACGGGACCAAGCTGTGGTGGGACATCCGGCCCTCGGCTCGGTACCCAACCCTCGAGATGCGGGTCAGCGATGTCTGCACCCGGCTCGACGACGCGATGACGGTCGCCGCCCTGTACCAGTGCCTGCTCGGCTATCTGTTCCGTCTTCGCCGACTGAACCAGAGATGGCGCGCCTACTCACCGATGTTGATCTCGGAGAACATGTGGAGGGCGCAGCGCTACGGGACCGCTGGATCCCTGGTCGATTTCGGCCGGGGCGAGTTGGTTCCTTACGCCGAGTTGGTCGAGGAGTTCTTGGAGGTTCTGGCTCAGGATGCGCTCGAGTTCGACGTCAGGAACGAGCTCCGCCATGCCCGAACCATCGTCAAGGAGGGGACCAGCGCTCACCGCCAGCTCGCCGCCTACCAGGAAGCCCTGAGCGCTGGGGCCGAGCAACGAGAGGCGCTCGAGGCGGTGGTGGACCACCTGATCGTGGACACCCTGTTCGGCATCTGATCGCCGCCTTTAGGATCGGTCATCGCCGATCACCAGGAGTAAGCATGACCCGACCCATCCGCATTGCCGTCCAGATCCAGCCCCAGCACGGGGATTACGCACAGATGAGGGCAGCGGCCGTGATGGCCGAGGAATTGGGCGTCGACATCGTCTTCAACTGGGATCACTTCTTCCCCCTCAGTGGCGACCCCAATGGAAAGCATTTCGAGTGTTGGACGATGCTCGCTTCCTGGGCCGAGGTCACCGAACGGGTCGAGATCGGCGCATTGGTGACCGCCAACACCTACCGCAATCCCGATCTCCTCGCCGACATGGCCCGGACCGTCGACCACGCATCTAGTGGACGACTGATACTCGGGATCGGCGCCGGTTGGTTCGAGAAGGACTACGAGGAATACGGGTACGAATTCGGGACCCCGGGCACCCGCCTCGCCGCCCTCGAGTCGGCGCTCCCCAGGATCGAGCAGAGATGGAAGAAATTGAATCCGCCGCCCACCCGAAGCATCCCGATCCTGGTCGGAGGGGGCGGTGAGCGCAAGACCCTTCGCTACACGGCACGTCATGCGGACATCTGGCACGGCTTCGGCCAACCTGACGTGATCCGGCACAAGAACAAGGTTCTCGACGACTGGTGCGCCAGCATCGGTCGGGACCCCACCGAGATCGAGCGGTCGTGTGGGGCCAACCCGCTCAAACCACAGAGCGGCGACTCCTACCTCGAAGCGGGGGCCAGTCTGATCACGTTGTCGGTCGACGGACGGACCGGCTACGACCTGTCACCCGTGTCTCATTGGATCGCCTGGCGAGACGAGCGGAACGCCGCCTAGTGGTCTGTCGCTGAAATAGGGCGAGGGTGTCTCCGAGTCATCGACGTGATCTGGCAAGGAGAAAGGCGCAGTCGCAGTCGGGGCCTGCGTCGAGCATTTTAGACGCAGCCAGGCGCGTCGAGGGCCGGAGAGACACCGCCAGTATTTCTGCGACGGGCCACTAGTGGTCCGCCGCAGAAATAGGGCGAGAGACCACTAGCGCGCCTAGCTAGAGGGCCGCGCCACCGATGCCAGATCCCGGTCGGTCTCGGGCGTCACCTGTGGCTGGTTGCGCGCCAACCACCAGATTCCGATGAGTCCTCCGACACCGGCCACCAGACCGCTCACCTGGTTCCAGGTGAATGCCCCGATCGTCGCGTCACCGCTCTCCAAGCCGAAGCGGAGGGCGTCGAGAACGAACCGCTGAAGTCCGTACCAGGCAACCCATATGGCGAAGAGTTGCCCGTAATGCAACTTGAAACGGCGGTATCCGAAATAGAGAAAACCGAGCAGGATCACGGCACCGAGAAGGTCGTACGCCGCGACATGGTGATAGATGCCGCACAACCCGTCGGGACCGACGGCGGCCTCGGAGCATTCGAGGGCATCGTGGGCCGGGGCAACGTCGTAGCCCGGTTTGATCCCGTAGCCCCAGGCAACATCGGTAGCTCTGCCCAGGTGCTCGACGATGGCGAGGTCGCCTATCCGTCCGACGATGGTGCCCAGAGCCAGCCCGAATGACGACATGTCCAACGTCGGAAGTACCGGTAAACCGACCTGGCGCATTCGCCACCCGCCGGCGATGATTCCCCCGGCAAAACCGCCCAAGATCGAGAAGTTGCCCCGTATCGGGTTGAGGGCGTCCAGCCAGGGCACTCCGTCGAGCAACTGGGCCGGGGCGGTGAGGTAGCGAGCGCCGAGAAGGGCGCCAATCAGACCCCAGGTCAGGGCTGCCTGGTACTTGACCGTGTCGAAGTCTCTCTTCCGCAGCTCCCTGGTGGCTAACCAGGCTCCGGCCACAAACCCCAGCGCGGCGAATAAGCCATGCAACGAGAACTGCAAGGGGCCGATGTCCCATATGGGTATCGGTGGGTAGCTGATCGCAGCAAGCATGGGGCGAGGGTACCCGTGAGTAATGATTGCGGAGCTCAACCCGGTCGAAGCCACCGGGTCTCCGCCTCGGGTCACTTCTCCAACACTCGCTGGCTCGCTCACCGGGGAGAAACCGGGCCGCTCGGCGACCAATTAGAGTCGCGCACCGTGAGCGACCAACTGACCGCGGCTGCCACCGCCCTGGATCTCCCCGAAGGCCTGGTCCAGCGCTCGGCCGCGGCCCGAGCCACAGCCAGCGGGACCTCTGTGGACGACGTACTCGCTGCCTGGGCGGGTGGCGCCCCGATGGCCGTCAGCGCCGCGGAGTCGGCTGCCGAAGAGACCGAGAGCACACCGACCCCCGAGCCCACCACTCCTGAGGGCGAGTCGGGGCCTGAGCCCACACCGGCTCCCGAGCCAGAACCAGCTACTCCTCCGGTCACGACCATTGCACCCGAGCCCGAGCCCGAGCCCGAAAAGCAGTTGGATCCGGTTCCCCTGAGACGACGGGTCAGGACTGCAGTCAGGGTGGGAGCCTGGACCGGCGCCGGTTTGGGTCTGGTCGGATTCGTGGTCGCCACCGCCGGATGGGTGGCCACAGCCACCGTCACCGGGGAGGGCAGCTCGATACCGGTCATCCAGGTCAACTCGAACAGCGTGATCATCGGAGCCGCCCTGGTCAGCCTGGTGTTCGGCGCGGTCAGCGCTTCTCTGTCCCGGTCGGCCGCAGCATGGGCCAACCCCGGCATGCAACTCAGCAGCTCGCCCGCGTCGACCGCTTGGCTGGGCGCATTCATCGGGCTCTTCCTCGGTGTAATCGCCGGAGCAGCCCTGACCAGCGGCTTCGGAGTGCCGGTCGAGGACTTGGAAGGGGTGGCACAACTGCCGGTGTTGGCGACGATCGGGGTGATGCTCATCGGCGGAGCGTTCCTCGGTGGTTTGACCGCGGCCGTCACCCAGGCCTTGGGTGTCCCTGTCTCAGTGCCTGCCGAGGATCACGAACAGGTCGCGGCGGTCAAGGCCCGGCTCGGCGCGGCATTGGGCATCCCTCTGACCGGTTTGATCCTGTTGTTGTTGCTGGTGGTGCCCTTTGCGTGGGCATTGCTCGAATCGAATCACCTCACCTCTGGGGGAGCCGCCATCGTCGGCATCCTCACCGCGGCTGGAGTGCTCGCCTTCGCCACCCTGGCCGGAGGCAGGCCAAACGTGAGGCTGAGCTTCGGCGAGGTGATGGTTGCCGTGGCCGGGATCGGGACAGTCCTGGTCGTCATTCTCGCCGTGCTGTTCGCCATGAGCGACGACGAGCACGAAGAGCCCGCCGCTGAGCCTGAGACGGCCGCGGTGCTCGTCATCGGCTGAGGTCAGCTCAGACCAGCCGCTCTGGCGAGCTCAGCCGCGTTGAGGGCGTGGGTCAGGTCACCGAAGGCAAGGGCGGCGCGCAGATTGGCCGCTACCTCGAGGGCAACCTGTACCTGTGCCTCCTTCGTGGAGGCACCCAGATGCGGGGTGAGCACCAGATTGGGGGCCGACAGCAAGGGGCTCTCTGGCGACAACGGCTCGGTCTCATAGACGTCGAGCCCGGCTCCGGCGATCCTCCCCTCGATCAAGGCTCGAGCCAGGGCGGCTTCATCCACTACTCCGCCACGGGAGAGATTGACCAGGAAGGCACCCTTCTTCATCTTCAGCAGCGCGCTCTCGCCGATCAGACCGTTGGTCTCTTCGGTGAGGGGAACGTGCAGAGTGATGACATCGGCCTCGGCGAGCAGTTGATCCATCTCGACGATCACGGAACGAAACTCGGCCAGTCGGGCGGCGGAGAGATAGGGATCATGGACGATCACCTTCATCCCGAAGGCGCGGCAGCGTTCGGCCACGGTGCTGCCGATCCTCCCCGCGCCGACCACACCAAGGGTGCGGCCTCGCAACTCGACGCCTTGGAGGTTGGCCCTGTCCCACCTGCCCTCACGCATCGAACGATCTGCTTCGGACACGCGACGGGCCACAGAAAGGAGGAGGGCCATCGTCAGCTCCGCTGCCGACACCGTGTTGCCACCGGGAGCGTTCACCACCGCCACTCCGCGTTCCGAGGCTGCGGCCACATCGATGTTGTCGACGCCGACGCCGGCCCTACCCACGACTTTGAGCTCAGGTGCGGCCGCCAGCAGCCGGGCATCGACCGTGGTGGCGCTTCGGACGATCAGGCCCGCCGCGGTTTCGAGCTCGGAGCCAAACCGGGCCTCGGTCGAGCTCTTGATCCTCACCACCTCGAAACGCTCATCGTCCCGAAGCGGGGCCAGGCCCTTCTTCGAGACCCGATCGGTTGCGACAACCCGATAGGTTGCGCTCACCGGAGCACCTCGCCCAGGGCTTCCAGCAACTCTGTCAGGTTCGCCACCGTGTGATCCCCCATGTGCCCGATGCGAACACTCTTCTCCTTCAGCCGCGCATAGCCGCCACCGATGACCCAGCCACGGTCGCGCATCGCGGCGACGACCTCGGGCCCGCTGATGGTGTCGGGCAGGCTGAGACCGGTCACCGTCGGCGAACGGTATCCGGGAGGGGCAAGGACGTCTACGCCGACACCTTCCGCCTGCATCTCGTCCACCCAATCAATGGTGGCTCTCTGCATCGCTGCGTGCCGTGACCAGCGGTTCTCGATACCCTCGACCCTGATCCTCTCCAGCTGTGCCTCGAGGGCATAAAGCAGCGACACAGCGGGCGTGGAGGGCGTCTGTGAGGCTTCCAGGGCCTTCATAAGCGGTACCAGATCGAAGTAGTAGCCCTTGTTGGTCACTACGGAAGAGCGGTCCATCATGGCCTCCGAGGCCACTCCGAAACTGAGCCCGGGTGGGAGTGCCAATGCCTTCTGTGACCCGGTTAGGACGAAATCGAGCTCCCAGTCATCGGTCCGCACCTCCGTGCCGGCGACACCGGTGACCGAGTCGACGAGGAGCATGACCCCCGGATAGCGGGCCGACACCCGAGCGATCGATTCCAGATCCTGCAGGACACCGGTAGAGGTCTCGGAATGACTCAAGGTCACCGCGTCATAATCTTCCTTCGCCAACCTCTCGTCGAGCTGTTCCGGGTCGTGATACCGGCCCCAGTCGACAGTCCAGAGCTCGGTCTCCTTGCCGCACGCCATCGCTATCTCGCCGAATCGCGAGGAGAAGGCGCCGTTGACCAAGCTCAACACCTTGCCGCTGCCCACACCATTTCGCACCGCAGCCTCCATCAGCCCGGTCGCGGACGACGTCGAGATCACCACCGGGCGCTCGGTCACGAATACCCGCTTGAGACCGTCTTGCAGCCGTTCCAGGAGCTCTTGGATGCCGCGGCCGCGATGACCGATCATCGGTCGAGTCTGAGCGGACAGGACCTCAGGATGGACCTCGGTAGGCCCGGGAAGGAAGAAGTGCCCTTGGGGTAGCTCGTTTGGCATGGTCATCTATCGGTAGGTTGGTATCGCGCTCTACCCGTCGGCCAGGCCCAGTGCGTAGCGCACGGTACCCACCTGTTCCCAGTCGACGAGAACCGGCTCGCCGCTGCGCTGGTGCTCCCGGAGGTGAGAGAGCGGGAATTTGTAGTCGCCATCGGGCACGGGCACGAACTCGAGCTCGGAGCCCTCGACCAATACCGTGAACGCAACGACCTCATCGAGGGTTCCCTCGACGGAGGTGACCACGCCTCGAACCGTCCCCGATGTCTCCGCGCACGCCGGCAGGACCAGTGTGAGAAACAGAACAGTCATCAGTCTCACATGACGGGAAGCAGGCCACATCTCACTCTTTCGTGACGATCTCAGGAGGCTCGCAGGGATGCCTCGAGCCTCTCCCAATCCCGCTCCTGCTTGGTCCAACGGAACCAAATCACGGCAATGGTCACCCACAACAGCAGTCCGCCGCCGAGCTTCATGATCACCCCGGCAATGGTCTGGTCGGCAACCGCAGTCAGACCATACGCGAGTGCCGCATCCCCATAGACGGGATAGATGGCGACAGAGGAGAACGTGAGAAACGACGCCGGAATCGTGGGGAGGAGAGACTGCAGGAACAAGTAGAACATCTGCCCGGGAGCGGGCAGCGCTGGAATGGCGCGGGTCGGAGAGAACACCGGCATCCACATCAGCATCGACACTGCAAAAAGCCAGGCGTGCACCGAGAAGTGCATCAGATCACTGGTGAGCATCCACCCCACCAACTCGGGCCAGTGGATGACGATGAAGGTGGTGTTGAAGACCACAAACGCCACTACGGGTTTTACCACCGGTCGCAGCCAGCGCGCCACCGAAGGCCGCCCCAATGTCGCGTCGGCCAGCCAGCGCGGGGTACCCCGAAGCAACAGAGGCGGGATCACGAGGGCGATCACCATGTGCTCGACCATGTGCACCGTGAACAAGGCAGTCTCACCCACATCGTGTATCGGCCAACCCGAGACGAGCCACAGGGCGGCCAGGGCGCCATACCACCGCCACTTCTGACCGCTTCTCGCCGGTTCGGCGTCCGGAGCGACCACCGGCCGCAAGCGACGATCTGCGAACCAATAGCCATAGCCGAGCAGGAACACCAGCAGCCATACCTCGTAGTGGGGATGCCAGGAAGGCAGCATGTCATCCACCCCTGATGGCGATGACCCCGAGCGCAGTGAGGACGATGGCGTACAGGGAGAAGGCGAGGATGAAACCAGCGGTGAAGAACCGGCTCAGCGTCGACTTCTCGAACCTGAGGTGCATGAAGAAGCCCACGACGATGACGAACTTGAGGGCGGCCAGGATCAACAACATCGCCGCGTTCAGGAATCCCAGGTCGTAGGCCTGGTCGACGTAGAACAGTCCGACCTCGATCGCGGTCAGCACAGCCAGCACCACGGCGATCTTCCAATACTGAGCCGGCGTGGGGTGGTGAATGTGCTCTTCGCTGCTCATGACGGGACCGAGAGGAGGTAGACCACCGTGAAGATCACGATCCAGATGATGTCGACGAAGTGCCAGTAGAGGCCAACCAGCTCGAGGTTCATCCCGTGTTTCTCGCTGAGACCGCCGGGTCGGCGGGAGATCCCCCACAAGGAGAGCAGCATGATTACCCCAATGGCGACGTGGGCACCATGGAACCCGGTGAGCATGTAGAAAGCCGATGCAGCCGGGTTCGTCGTCAGCTTCATGTCGAACTCGACGATGAACTCGGTGAATTCGAACACCTGACCGCCGAGGAACACCGCTCCCAGGGCGGCCGTGGCGAAGAGCCAGGTCCTGGTGCCGGCCTGATCTTCACGGGTGAGGGCGTTGTGGGCCAGGACCATGGTCAATGAGCTCATCAGCAGCACGAACGAGCTGACCGAGGTGAACGGGATGTCGTAGATATCGGAGGGATATGGGCCGGCGAACCCGGACCTATTGGAGTAGAGGAGATAGTTGGAGATGAGTGCCCCGAAGAACAGGAACTCGGAGCTGAGAAAGGCCCACATCCCCAGCTTGCGATTCTCGACCCCGGTCGACTCGTGCTCGGGGTGCTCGTGGTCAGCCATCGTCTCGTGAGCCAGATCAGCCATCGATGGCGCCCTCCACCACATCAGCGCCCGGCTCGTGACCCTCGAGATGGGGCTCCTCGAGCGGTTCCATGCCCCAGCCGATCAGCGCGGAGAGAGTCAGGATGGCGCCGATGAGGATCAACGCCTTGCCCCACAGCCCCTCGTGATAGATCACCCCATAGAAGATGATGGGTAAGCCGAGTGCCACGAAGAAGGGGAAGTAGGACGGCGCCGGGAGGTGAATCGTGCCGACGGGATTCCGCTGCTCGTGTTCGATGCGGGCCACGATCTCATCTGCGTCGTCCCGGCGAACGGCTCGCCCATCCTCGTCCTCGCCATACTTGAGGTGCCAGAAGTGGTCGAGACCGGTGACCACCGGCGGAACGGCGAAGTTGTACTCGGGGGTGGGGTTGGGAACCATCCACTCCACGGTTCGAGCATCCCATGGGTCGAGACCGGAGGCCTCGCCGCGCCTACGGCTGACGATCCAGTTGAACATGAAGACGAGCACCGACAAGGCGATGACGAAACCACCGATCGTGACCACGATGTTCCACGGCTCGAGACCCATCTCCGGTGAGTATTTCCAGGTACGACGGACCATGCCCTGCAACCCGAGCCAGTGCATCGGTCCGAAAGTCAGGTTGAAACCCAACAACATCAGCCAGAAGTGGAGCTTTCCCAACTTCTCGCTCAACACCTTGCCGGTGATCTTGGGGAACCAGTAGTACAAACCGCCGAACAGGCCGAAGATGGCGCCACCGAATATGACATAGTGGAAGTGGGCCACGATGTAGTAGGTGTCGGTCTGCTGCCAGTCGGAGGGCACGACGGCATGGGTCACCCCAGAGAGGCCCCCGATAGTGAACATGGCCACGAACCCGATCGCGAACAGCATCGGAGCGGTGAGGCGGATTCGACCCATCCAGAGCGTGCCCAGCCAGTTGAAGATCTTGATTCCGGTGGGAATTGCGATGGTCATCGTGGCGAGACCGAAGGCTGCCTGCGCCACCGGGGTGATCCCCGAGGCGAACATGTGATGGGCCCACACCCCGAATCCGAGGAACCCGATGGCGGCTCCGGCGAACACCACCGCCGAGTACCCGAACAGCGGCTTCCGGGAGAAGGTGGGCAGGATCTCGGACACGATGCCCATGGCGGGCAGGATCAGGATGTAGACCTCGGGATGGCCAAAGAGCCAGAACAGGTGTTGCCACAGGATCGGATCGCCACCGTTGGTCGCCGCGAAGAACAACGACCCGAATTGGCGGTCGAAGGCGACCATGAACAGAGCCACTGCGATGATCGGGAGTGAGAACAGGAGCAGGAACGAGGTGACCGTGGTCATCCAGGCAAAGACCGGCATCCGTAGCAGCCGCATTCCCTTGGCCCGCATGTTGAGGACTGTGACGATGAAGTTGATCGCCGAGACCAGCGAGGCGAGACCGATGATCTGCAGTCCCAGAGCCCAGTAATCCATGGCGGTTCCCGGCGAGTAGAGCGGGCCGGCGTTTGGTTGGTATGCAAACCACCCCGCATCAGGCGAGGTGGCGAGCCAGTTGAAGCTCCCCGGCCCACCCCCGGGAGCCAGGTTGCCGTCGATTCCTCCGATGCCGTCGACACCAGCCGGGGCCAGGGAAGTACCGAAGAAGAACGTCGAGTAGAGGAATATGGCGCCAAAGAAGAAGATCCACCAGGAGAGGGCATTGAGCCGTGGGAAGGCGACGTCACGGGCCCCGATCAGAAGCGGGAGCAGGTAGTTCATGAAGGCGGCCGAGGCCGGCATCACGAAGAGGAAGATCATCGTGGTGCCATGCATCGTGAAGAGTGCGTTGTAGGCGCCGGCGGTGAGGAACTCCGAGTTCGCCTGGGCGAGCTGTATTCGAAGCAACAACGCCTCGACTCCACCTATCAGGAAGAAGGTGAATGCGGCGTAGCCATACATGACTCCGATCCGCTTGTGATCCACCGTCGTCAGCCAGGACCAGAATCCGGAGGTCGACGCCGGTCTGCGGAAGATCGTGGTCGATGGGCGCTCTGCTGTGGCGGTCATTGGTTGCTCTCCAACCATACGATCAAATCGTCGATCTCCTGCTCGGTGAGCGCCAGGTTCGGCATGAAGCTGCCCGGCTTGACGCTAGGCGGATCGGCGAGCCATCTCTTCAGCGCCACGTCGTGAGCCTCGCCTTCCTCGGGCAAGGTGGCCCCGGCGAAAACGCCCCGTGACGCGAAGTGAGTGAGCTCTGGCCCGTTGAAGGCGTCGTCAGCGACGATGAGCGAAAGGTCTTCATCCTCGAACCGGACCGTGTGACACAGGTTGCAGGCCTTGTTCTGGAAGACCTGGAACCCGTCCCACTCCTGGGTTCCCTCGGCCGGCACCGGAGCGCCTTGTTGCTGGGCGACGAGCCAGTCCTCGTAGTCGGACGGATCCAGCGCCAGGACCCTCGCCCGCATCAGGGAGTGAGAGAGACCGCAGAACTCGGCGCAATGACCCCAGAACTCTCCCGGCTCGTTGGATTGGAGACGCAGGAGGGTCGTCTGACCCGGCACCAGATATCTCTTTCCGTTGAGGGCCGGGACCCAGAAGTTGTGGAGGACGTCATCTGAGGTCATCTGGGCGCACACTTCCTGATCGGCCGGTATCACCATCACGTTGGCGGTGTTGATGCCGGCGTCCGGGTAGCGGTACTCGAACCACCATTGGTGGCCGATCACCTGGATCTCGATGGCCTCGGGGTCGCATTCGGTCAGATCGAAAATGGCGGCGGTGGTCGGGACCGCCACCCCGGCCAGGATGAGGGCGGGGATCACCGTCCAGAGAACCTCCAACTTCGGGCTCCCGTGGAGTTGTCGGGCCTCCTTGGACCCTTCCCGGTCCCGGAAGAGAAACACCGCAACGAGGATTGCCCCCTGGACCAGGGCGAACACCCCGACTGCGATCCAGAAGACCGGCCAAAAGAGGCTGTCGATCTTCTCGGCGAAGGGACCGGCAGGATCGAATGTCGTCAGCGAGGCGTCTTCGATCTCGATCAGGGAGCAGGCACCGAGCAACAGCCCGGCGCCGACGATGACACCTGCGCGAAAGAGACGTTGACGAGTCGGAGCCATCGGCTGAGCATCATAAGGTCTCTCCAAACCACCGACCAACTCCGGGATACAGGGTTCCTTAGGGGAGGGCGGCGTCGATCGCGGCCCTCAGCTCGGCGTCGGAGGCAGCACCCTCGAACGATGCCGTCACCAGCCCCGATTCGTCGACGACGAAGACCCAAGGCTCCGAGGGCAGACCCCATTCTTCGGTGGCCGGCACCGTGGTGAGATCCTCGAACGACTCCACCTGAAGATCCTCGTAGATCTCTACGTGCACGAAGTCGACCCCGGGGTAGTCGGGCCGAAGGACCTTCACCTGGTCGAGAAGAGGCCCGCATGTCTCCGAGACGCAGAAGGCCGGCGTGGCAAAAACGATCACGGCCGGAGTCCCGTCACTGACCGCCTCCGCCACGCTCACCTCGTACATCGCTGGGTCTGGGTCCGGGTCCGAGGTGATGATCGGGAGGTCCGGGTACTGGGCCGAGGTTCTCGTCTCTGACTGCGGAGCCGTCTCACCAGGCTGGATCAAGGCAGGGTCCTCGAAGGCGACCAAGCCCACCGGTCCCGCGGTCGACAACCCATCGGCGTCGATGGTGGCCTGGTAAGTGCCGGCTGCCGGGATCTCCAGCCGCGCCACGTAGAGACCCCTCACCTCAGGCAAAGTCCACACGAATTCCATCCGATAGGTGCCGATTGGTGAGCCGTTCTCATCGCGCAGCTCGAGTGACGCGTCCCGGTCGGGGGCGGCCAGGAACCGGTCGCTCTCCGGGTCGATCAGCGCGAACATCACCCGCTGGGTCCCTACACCGATGCTCTGGTTGCTCGATGCGACCAACGCGAGTGGCTTCACTCCGCCTGACCCACACCCGGCCAGCAACAGCACGCTCGCAGCCAGGGCGATGAATAGGCGTCTCATCGCACCAACACGTCGAGCATCACAGCGGCGAACAACGCCGACAGATAGATCGTCGATGTGGTGAAGAGACGCATCGCGTCACTGGGTCGTAGATAGACCCGCCACGTGTCCCACAAGAACCATGCGCCCAGGACGAGCGCGGCGACGAGGTATGTCCAGCGCATCCCGGCCACCGGGACCAACAGGAGACTGACCCCAACCATCAGACCGGTGTAGAGCAACATCCGGCGCGTGGTGGCCTCCACCCCGGCCACAACCGGCAGCATGGGGACCCCGGCCGTCGAATAGTCATCGCGATAGCGGATGGCCAGTGCCCAAAAGTGTGGAGGTGTCCAATAGAAGACCACGAGGAAGAGAACCCAGGCCGGGAGACCGACCGAGCCGGTGACTGCCGCCCAACCGACCAGGACCGGGGCGGCGCCCGCCGCACCTCCGATCACGATGTTCTGGGAACTGGTCCGTTTCAGGGCGATCGTGTAGACGAACACGTAGAAGAGCAGGGCGGAAGTCGATATCGCGGCGGCCAGGAGATTGGCTGCGCTCCACAGCCAGGCAAAACCCGCCACGCCAAGCACCACACCAAAGGCCAGGGCGTTGCGGGCGGGTATCTCGTCACGGGCCAGGGGCCGCCCCCTGGTTCGACGCATCACAACGTCGATGTCGCGGTCGACGTAGTTGTTGAGGGCGTTGGCACCCCCAGCCGACAGGGAGCCGCCTATCAGCGTGGCCACAACAAGCCAGGTGCCGGGCCACCTACCCGCCCCCAGCACCATCGCCGGCACCGTCGTGATCAGCAACAGCTCGATGATCCGCGGCTTGGTGAGGGCGAAGTACGCGGCCACCCGTGAGCGCGTCCTGCCCGCGGCCTGGTGAGGATCGGTGATCAGCGGGATGGCCAGGTCGTGGCCCTCACTCGACATCCGTCTCCTCTTCGACTTTCTCTTCGTCGGCCTCGGCCACCTCAGCGGCCCTCCTCGCCTTCCGCTCCGCCCAACGCAGGGCGACGATCGCAAACAGAGCCGGCAGCACGAACACCCCGACTTCGTCGATACCCCAATAATGCGCAAGTGTGAACATCAGGCTGAGAGGATCAATAGACCAAGTGTGGTCAGGGCAACCATAAGGAGAAGCATCGCGTACTGGGAGCGCACCGCTTCCCGCCCGAAGTCCGCAACCGCCCGATCATGGGCCAGCACCACTCCCAGGACATGACCGGTGACGATCACAGCGACCTGCACGTACCAGATTGGCTCCGATGCGGTGATGAAGAAATCGATTCTGCGCTCGGCGGTCCCGAACAGGTCCCAGCCCAAGGCGAAGGGATCCGACACGGCGGCGATGAGTTGTTGGCCCTCGAAGAGGATCAAGGTGAGATAGTGGGCGACGGCGTACGCCAGCGCGATCGGGACCAGGGTGTGGGCGAAGCGTCCGGCCACTCTCCCGGCTGTCCACTCGTCACCGACCATCCGTGCCGCCACCACCGAGGCCACCCAGTAGGCCAACCCGATCACAAGCACCGTCGATACCAGCAACAGGGTCTGACCGGGCACCGTAGCCATGAGACCGCCGAACGCAGAGCGGAACCAAGGCGTGACCGCCGCCCCGTCGTAGCTGACGGTTCCAATGGCAATGACGACCATCGCGGCCAGACCCCTCCACTCCGGTATGACGGTCAGCGCCCGCAGCCAGCCTCGCCAAACGATCCGGCCGTCGCCCCGTCGCCCCAGAGGGGAAATCGAGGATATGAGCCGGTTGTACGAAGTGAAGGCATCGAACACGGCCAGTCCCGACTCGCGGCCGGCATACGCCATTGAGCCGATCATCACCAGCGTGTAGACGAGGGCGGCCGCCCCCAGCGTGACGGCTGAGCCTGAGCCCTGGCTGACCAACTCCAACCAGGTGAAGGCCAGGAGCAGGAGAGCGGCCGGCCAGATGCCCCATCGATCGACCAGCCAGAGACGTTCACCCGGTCCTACTCGAAGCGCCCGCCCCAGCGTCCGCCACGGGTTGACCTCGGTGTACCAATTGCCGACCACGGCCCCCCCAAAGGGGATGACGAGCCAGAACACGACCCACACCAGCACGGGGGCGATTCCCGGCCTGGTGCGATCGGTGTCGAGGCCGAGCAGCGGAGGCACCAACTGGCCCACGACCAGCAGCAGCCCGATCAACCCCACTGCCGGGATCAGCCCTCCTCGTGGGACGGATAACCGCGCCGGATCGTGACGCGGGCCGTTCTGCAGCCTGGGCTCCGGCCATAGCACGGCCAGAGCTACGAAGCTGATGACGAGGACCACGCCGGCACCGACGATGAAATAGGTGACCGGCACCGGGAGATCCAAACGGCCCCCGATTCCGTGAGCCAAGGCGATGGCCGGGAGGCTGACCACGAACCCAACGGCGACCAGGGAGGCGACGCCGAGGCGTCTGATCAATTAGCCACCACCAGCTCGAAGAGAAGGGTGTGTGTCGACTCCAGTTCGACCTCGAAGATGCCGGGGACTTCGGCCGTCACGGAGATCTCAAGGGGGACCCCGGCTTTGACGGTGAATAACTGGTCATACCCATGGACATGGACTTCGTCGTCGGTGTCAGAGAGCACCCAGACTGAAACCTGCTCACCGAGGGTGTAGCTGAATCGGTCTAGGCCTACCACTTGCCCGCCCTCGAAATAGACATCTATCTGTCGGGCAGTTGTCGGGGGAGTTGAGGAGGTCGTGGTCGGCAAGGTAGTCGTGGTCGGCACGGCACTCGTGGTCGTGGTCGTGGTCGTGGTCGTGGTCGGCAACGGGCTGGTGGTCGTAGGAGGGACGATCGAGGTCACCGCGTCGCTGGTGGCAACTCCACCTCCCTCGCCCGAGCAGGCCGAAGCCACCAGTAGAACCGCCCACGACAGCCAGGTTCGATGGCGCACGGTCGAACCGTAGATCTCTCCTCCCCAAATCATCGATTCGGGCCAATAGGCTCCTGGCTCATGAAGTGGTTGCGTCGAACCTTGGTCGCGCTTCTCCTTCTCGCCGTGGTTCTGAGTGCGATCGTCTTCTTTTTCGTCCGTCGCTCCTTTCCGCCGGTGCAGGGCGAGATCCAGGCCCATGGGCTCGACCATCCAGTGGAGATCATCAGAGACGTCGACGGGGTGCCCCACGTGTTCGCCTCCACGAGCCACGACTTGTTCTTCGCCCAGGGATACGTCCATGCCCAAGATCGCTTTTGGCAGATGGACCTCTGGAGGCATATCGGTTCCGGGCGGGTGGCCGAGATGTTCGGGGAGAGCCAGCTCGACACCGATATGTTTCTTCGCTCACTCGATTTCGTTGGTCTCGCGGAGAGTGAGCTGGAGTCGATTGCACCAGAGGTCCGGGCGATCCTCGAGGCGTACTCCGAGGGTGTCAACGCATATCTCGCCGAGCGAGCTCCCACTCAGGTCAGCCTCGAGTACGGGATCCTCGCATTGCAAGGCTCGGGATACGAGATCGAGCCGTGGACACCGGTCAACACCTTGACCTGGGCCAAGATCATGTCTTGGGATCTGAGCTGGAACCTGTATCAGGAGATCGATCGGGCCATGATCAGCGCCCGCCTCCCTGTCGAGCGGGTTGAACAGACCTACCCGCCTTATCCGGAGGAGAATCCGGTGGTGGTGCCCTCGGACCAAGCGGCGATGACCCGGGCTGAGATCACCGCCACGACACCGGGCGCCCTCACCGCATTGAAAAAGGCCGGGGCGAGAGCCAGGGTCGTCTGGGACCTGACCGGCGGGGGATTCGCCGGGATCGGCTCCAACAACTGGGTGATCGGAGGCTCTCGAACCGTATCCGGGCTTCCCATCCTGGCCAACGACCCCCATCTGGCAATCCAGATGCCTTCGATCTGGTACATCAATGGGCTCCATTGCCTGGAGACGACTGCCGACTGCCCATTTCAACTGGCCGGTTTCTCATTCCCCGGCAGCCCGGGTGTCATCATCGGCCACAACGACCACATCGCCTGGGGGCTCACCAACCAGGCCGTCGACACCCAGGACCTGTTCATCGAGAAGGTGAACCCCGACGACCCCACGCAGTACCAGTTTCAGGGCGAGTGGATCGACATGGGGGTCAGGAGCGAGACCATCGAGATCGCCGGTGGCGAGCCAGTGACCTACGACGTGATGACGACTCATCATGGTCCGGTGATCTCCGACCACTACCTCGAGGAGGGGCAGCTCGACGATGCATTGCTCGAGCTCCCCGACGACTACGTGGTCAGCCTCGCCTGGGGGACCCTGGAGCCGTCGACACTTGTCGAGGCATTCATCGGGCTCAATCTGTCCACGAACTACGACCAGTTCCGCACCGCTCTGTCCAAATGGGACATCGCTGCCCAGAACGTCGTATACGCCGACATCGAAGGCAACATCGCCTACCAGTCGACGGGAAAGGTACCGATCCGGGCCGGGGGCGACGGTAGATGGCCGGTGCCGGGCTGGACCGGGGAGTTCGAATGGACGGGGGTCATCCCTTACGAGGAGATGCCGCGCATGTTCAACCCGCCCCGCGGCTACATCGCCTCGGCCAACCAGCCGGTCATCCCCCCGGGCAACGACCCATTTCTATCAGGAGACTGGGATCTGGGATACCGGGCGGCGCGGATCGAAGATCTAATAGCGGAGGCATCGGGCGCCTACACGGTGGCCTCAGCCCAGGAAATGCAGATGGACGACAACGACGGCGGGGCACCCAAAGTCGTACCCCATCTTCTGGCGGTGAGCCGTGACTCCGAACCGATCGGTGTGATGCAGGACGTGCTCGAGCCCTGGTCCACGGGCCGTCGTGTCTTCCGAGCCTCACCTGAATCGCCGGGTGCGGCCGCCTACGAAGCGACCTGGGTGCATCTTCTTCGCCTGACCTTCCACGACGAACTGCCTGAGGAATCGTGGCCTGAAGGAGGCAGCCGCTGGTTCGAGATGGTTGGCAGTCTTTTGGAGTCACCCAACGATCCATGGTGGGACGATGTGAGCACCGAGATCGTCGAGGACCGGGATACGATCCTGGCCCGGGCGCTGACCGATGCCCACGCTGAGCTGGTCGAGCTACTCGGGCCGGATCCGACCACCTGGCAATGGGGCAGGATCCACCTGGCTCATTTCGAGCATAATTCTCTCGGCCAGTCAGGCATCGGGCCCATTGAATGGCTTTTCAACCGGACTGCGCCATCCCGTCTCGGCGGCGGCGCCGACATCGTCAACGCGGTGGGTTTCTACCCGCCCGATGGCTATCGGGTGGATTGGATCCCCTCGATGAGGATGGTGATCGACCTCGCCGACCTCTCCAGATCGACAGCAATCAACACCACCGGGCAATCGGGACACGCCTTCCACAGCCACTACAACGACATGATCGAACCGTGGACCGACGGCAAACAGCATCCGCTGCGTTGGACCCGGGACCAGGTGGTTGCCGACGCGGCAGGAACGCTCGAATTGACCCCGCAGCCCTAGGCGTCAGGGCTCAACACCGCCTCGACCATGGTGTCGTAGAAGGCCACGGCCCCGCCCCAATCGGCGGGGGCGTCGTTGGTGAGCACGTTGACGTTCGCCTCTTCGCCCCACCATCCCCAGGGGATCGCGGCCAATCCGGGGCGCAGCCTGTCGCTGATCCGCGCCGACAGCTCGAGAGCACCCCGATCGTTGAAAACCCGCACCCGGTCGCCTTCTCCAATACGACGCTCCTGCGCATCGGCCGGGTCGATCTCGAAGTAGGGGCCCCGCTCCCGATCGGCATGATGCTTCGAGTAGGAGCTGTTGAGGAACCGGGTGTGCGTCTTCGGGCTGAGGAGAACCAACGGGTAACGCCGACTCAAGTCACCACCCGGCCCCTCTCCGGTCGGGTTGAACTCGGGCAAGGCGGCTCTCCCGCTGGCTGCCAGCTCCTCGGAGTAGAGATGGGCTTTGCCGTCCGGGGTGGCATAGCCACCCTCCGCGTAGGGAAGCACTTGATCGGGGAGGTTGAGCCTGGCGAAGCCGTCCCGTTTGAGACCGTCCACATCGACCTCGGGCAGGGCTCTCCGCAGAAGCGCCTCGTCATCGAGATCGAACTCGGGGTCGTCGAAGCCCATGGCGCGTGCCAGGCGCCGCCATAGCTCGGTGTTGGGCACGGCCTCCCCAAGGGGCTCGATTGCCGGGTGGTTCCAACCGAGATAGAGATGCCCCCACGAGGGCACCATGTCGACTTGCTCGATTTGAGTTGTCGCCGGGAAGACCACATCCGCATACAGGGCGGTGTCGGTGATGAATTGCTCGCTGACCACCGTGAACAGATCCTCCCGTTCCAGGCCGCGCCGGATGGCGGCAGCATTGGGAGCGGAGATGACCGGATTGCCATTCCACACGACGAGAGCGCTGATCCCCATCTCCGGAGACGTGAGCGCCTGTCCCAGACGGTTCATGCTCACTCCGCGCGTCGGCTGATCGACCTCCACCACAGACATGTCGACGACCGCCTCCGACCAGACGCCGACGGATCGCGATAGACCCCCTCCCCGGTGTCGCCAGGATCCGGTGAGAACGGGGAGACAGGCAAGGGTGCGGAAGAACATGGCGCCGTTCTCGTGGTGCTCGGCTCCGATGAGCGTCCTGATGAACGACCGCGGGGTCGAGCCGTAGGCGAGAGCCAACGATTCGATCCCCGTCGGGTCCAGCCCGCAAACGGCTGCCGCCCGTTCGGGGGACCAGGCTGCCACGTGCTCTACCAGCTGCTCGAACCCCACACTGTGCTCCTGCACATATTCGCGATCGATCAGGTCATCGCGAACCAACACGTGCATCACCGCCAGCATCAGGGCAACGTCGGTTCCCGGGAGAGGCTGGATGAACCAGTCAGCCGAACCGGCGGTGATCGTCCTGATCGGGTCGATCACCACCACCTGCGCACCTTTCGCCCTCGCCTCTTCGACGAAAGGCCATAGGTGACGGTTGGTGAGACGCGTGTTGGTGCCCCACAGGATCACCAGGTCGGCAAAACGGACGTCCATCGGGTCCGCGCTCCGGCCGTCACCGTAGGTGGCGGCGACACCGGCGCCTGCTCCTGCCCCACAAAGCGAGTCGATCTGGCGTGAGGCGCCGAGCCGGGCGAAGAACAAACGATCGAGAAAGCTCATCTGCACCAACCCCTGGGTCCCCGCATCGCCCCAGGGAAGAATGGCCTCGCCACCTTGCTCGGCGATGATCAGCCGAAACTGATCCGCCAC
>Ga0299913_10000111_pt1 | contig 38852 bp, 44 predicted proteins | sample RVTome_9_FD_201360 | JGI IMG/M metagenome (GOLD analysis project Ga0299913, IMG submission 201360) | Soil microbial communities from uranium-contaminated site in the Upper Colorado River Basin, Wyoming, United States - RVT155D38 (version 2) ... | reverse complement strand
ACCTGGCCGTTCAGGCCGCGAACACGGGCTCGAACGACTCCTCGGCCACCCAGGCGGCCCAGGACGAGATCTCGCAGCTCCGTTCGGAGATCGACCGCATCGCTAGCTCCACGTCGTTCGGTTCGCAGTCGCTGCTTGACGGCAGCTTCGGCGCGGAAGCCTCGGAGTCCGGCTTCCAGACCGCGGCGAACCGCACCAGCATCGACGCCCTCGCGGCCGCTGCCGGTGAGTTCACCATCTCCATCGACGGCGGCACCGCTGCCACCGTCGACCTGGGTGGCGTGGACCTGGACGACACCTCGGCGTCCACGTACGAGGCCGACCTGGCCACCCGCGTCACCAACGCCCTGACCACCGCCGGCTACACGACGGCCCAGATCGAGGCGTTCAACGTCTCGGTGACGGACGGCGACGGCGATGGCGTCTGGACGGTGGAGTTCTCCTCGAACGAGGCGTTCACCACGGCGGACACTGACGCCGGTACGTTGGCGCTGCTGGGCCACACGGCCGGTGCGAACGCGGTCAGCGGCACCGGTGGCGTGTTCCAGGTCGGTTCCAACGTGGCTGCTTCCGAGCAGATCACGGTGGACATCGACGACATCCGCATCACCAGCGGCACCACGACGGAGCTCACGGACCTCGCCGCCATCGACGTCACCACTGACGCCGGTGACGCGCAGACCAAGATCGACGCCGCGATCGCCAAGGTGTCGACCATCCGTGGAACCCTGGGTGCGCAGCAGAACCGGTTCGAGCACACCATCTCGAACCTCCAGGTGACGACGGAGAACCTGCAGGCTTCCGAGTCGCGAATCCGCGACACGGACATGGCCTTCGAGCTGGTGTCGTTCACCCGCCACCAGATCCTCCAGCAGGCCGGTACGGCCATGCTGGCGCAGGCGAACCAGGTCCCGCAGTCGGTCCTGTCGCTCCTGCGATAAGTCGGACACGGACAGGGGTGGCGTCGTTCGCGGCGCCACCCCGACCGGGACCCAGTAAGGCGCGCGGATGACATCGACGGCGAGCATCGGAGGCCTGGCGACAGGGCTGGACACCAAGTCCATCCTGGCGCAGCTGACCCAGCTCGAGCGCATCCCCATCAAGCAGCTGGAGGTTCGCCAGCTCAAGCTCCGCGGTATCGACAAGGCGTGGACACAGATCGTCGGCAAGGTCCAGGCGGTCCGCTCGGCGGTCGACGGCATCCGCCGCATCTCGAGCTGGAACACCTACTACAGCGCCACGTCCTCCGACACGGCGGCGGTCACCGCCTCGGTGTCGGGCACCCCGACGTCCGGCGCGGTCTCGTTCACCGTCAACGCCCTGGCGCGCGCCGAGCAGCAGGCGAGCCCTACCGGTGCGGGCGACACCTTCACCGGCCTCGACGACACCGTGGGCGGCCGTAACTTCACGATCAACTTCAACGACGGCACTGCCGCGCTGACGCTCACCGACGACGGTGACGACACGCTGGGCGACTACGTCAACCGCATCAACACCTCCGGTAAGCCCGTCCGTGCGCAGGCCGTCGAGGTGTCCAGCGGCGTCTTCCAGCTCGTCCTCACCGCCAAGGACACGGGTGTCGACAACGGCTTCACCATCAACGGCCTGGCGGGCTGGACCGGCACGTTCACGCAGGTGCAGGCCGCCACGGACGCTGAGATCCTGATCGGCGGGACCAACCCGCTGACCGTCACGCGCTCGTCCAACACCATCAGCGACGTGATCGAGGGCGTGACGCTGAACCTCAAGGCCGAGACGGCCACCGCGGTGACGATCACGACGAGCCGCGACGTCGAGAAGGCCGTCACCGCGGTCAAGGCGTTGGTGGATGCCGCCAACGAGGCGCTTGCGGTCATCAAGGATCTGACGCTGGCGAGCCCGGACAGCCCCGACGAGTCCGGGCCGCTGGTGGGCGACTCGACGGCGCGGTCGCTGTCGCAGCGGCTGCTCGGCAGCGTCTCGCAGATCGTGGCGGGCCTCAGCGGGGACTACACCTCCCCGAGTTCGGTCGGCGTCAGCCTGACGCGCGACGGCGAGTTCACGCTCGACGAGTCGAAGCTGCGCGCGGCGCTGACGGACGATTTCGACGCGGTGAGCAGCGTGTTCGCCCGCGTGGGCACCGCGACGGACAGCCGCGTCACCTGGAGTATCGCGAGCGACGCGACGCAGCCGGGGACCTACGGGGTCACGTTGACCACCGCGGCCGAGCGCGCCTCCAAGACCGGTTCGGCCTACGTCGGCCCGGGCGCGGGCCTGACCGAGACCATCACGGTCACCTATGGCAGCAAGACGGCGATCGTCACGTTGGACGAGTTCGACGACACCCTGGCGGAGGCGGTCGCCAAGATTCAGGCGGAGTTCGACGCCGAGGGCATCACGACGCTGGAGGTGTCGGCCAGCGGCGGCGCGATCAAGCTCAACACCACCGGCTACGGCACGCTGGCGACCTTCACGGTCAGCACCACGGGCGCGGACCCCTACGGCCTCGACGGCACCCACGCCGGCATCGACGCGGTGGTGCAGTTCGACGGCCAGACCATCACCGGGGTCGGGCAGGCGATCACCAGTCCCGACGGCAACTCCGAAGGCATGGTGTTCCGCGTCACGGCGACCGCCGCCGAGGTCGCGGGGGCCGGCGGGTCGCTCGCCCTTGGCAACATCGTCTACACGCGCGGCTTGGGTGGTGCGATGTCCACGGTGCTGGGCGACTTCGAGGGCGTGGACGGCAACATCCAGCGCACGCGCGACCGCATCACCAGCCAGATCGAATTGTTCCAGGATCGCATCGACATGCTGGAGATCCGCGTCACGGCGCGCCAGCGCGCCCTGGCGGTGAAGTTCTCGACGCTGGAGACGGTGATGTCCCGGCTGGTGTCGCAGGGGAACTGGCTGTCGAGCCAGCTCGCGTCGCTCGGTGGAGGCAGCTGACGATGAATCCCTACCAGGAGCAGCAGGTCAACACGGCGAGCCCCGCGCAGCTCGTGCTGATGCTGTACGACGGGATCCTCAGCTCGGTCGGTCGCGCCCGCCGCGCCCACGGCGAGGGCTTCACCGGCATCGGGGAGGTCAATCGCGAGCTGCAGCGCGCGCAGGACATCATCAGCGAGCTGCTCATGACCTTGGACCGCGAGCGCGGCGGCAGCGTCGCGACCAGCCTGGTGCGGCTGTACGACTTCTGCCTCGACCGTTTGATCCGGGCGAACATCAGCAAGGACATGACGCTGCTCGACCCCGTCGTGGAAGTCGTCACGAACCTGCGCGACGCGTGGGAAGCCGCCTGCTGCAACCCCGTCGCCGCGGTGGGATGACCGAGCCGCTCACCTGGCCGGCCGTCCTGGACGACTGGGCCGGTTTCCTCGATCGGCTCGAGGCGGCGCTGGACGCCGACGAATGGTCCGAGGATGCCATGCCCGCAGCGTGGACGCCGCCGGGCGATCTGGCGGCCCCCCCGACCGAGGACGAGCAGGCCCGGCTGCTGGCGCTCACCGAGCGGGCGCGCGTGCTGCGCGAACGGGTCGAGGCGGTCCTGCGCGAGACCGCTTCCGGCATCGGCGACGAGCGGCGCCGCGCGGCCGGCACGACGGCCTACGAGCGCCAGCAGCGGCGTCGCTGACGAAAGCCGTGATAACCGCTTAACCCTCCGTATGCGGCTGCCGACAGGGCGCGAGCAGGACAACTGAAAACTGGAATGCCAAAAGGGTCAGGGAAGACGCCTCGCGTCTTCCCTTTTGCTTTTTGCCCAGTTCGCGGTGCAGCAAGAGCAGTGGGAGAGGGTTCGATGTTGCCGATCAGCGACACGACGATGCGGGCGGTCGAGTACGCACTCGACGGCCTGAAGCAGCGCGCGGACACGCGGGCGAACAACGTGTCCAACGTCAACACCCCCAACTTCGAAGCCAAGGACGTCGATTTTGAGTCGGCCCTGAAATCCGCGCTCGCCGTCGGCCGCCCCGAGGCCGCGCCTGCGCCCGCCGTGGTCCAGGGCAACGGCCTGCCGGACGCGACGGGCAACACCGTGGATCTCGAGGTCGAACTCACCGGCTTCATGAAGGACAACCTGCTGCGCGACGCGATGGTGAACGCCTACAACTTCAAGGTCTCGGTCCTGCGCACGGCGATCAAGGGGATGTGAGCCGCATGACCTTCAGCATCATCGACACCGGCTTGACGGGCGCGGGCTTCTCCCGCTACTGGATGGAGAACATCGCCCACAACATCGCCAACGTGAACACCGTGCGGGGGGGCGACGAGGAGCCGTTCCGCGCGCGCATGGTCGAGGCGCGCGCGCTCGGCACGCGCGACAGCGACGAGGGCCTGGGCGTGGCGGTGAGCGACGTGCGCGACGCCGAGGGCGACGCGCCGCTGGTGTTCGACCCCAACCACCCGCTGGCGGACGAGGCCGGCTACGTCAAGGCGCCCCTGGTGGACCTGGCCGGTGAACTGACCAACCTGATCCAGGCGCAGCGCAGCTACCAGGTCTCGCTCAAGGTGATCCAGAGCGGCGAAGAGGCCTACCAGAGCGCCCTGCGGATCGGGAGCGGTCGCTGATGGCCATCGGGGGCATCGGCGCGATCGGCCCGGCGGGCGCCGGCGGCATCCGGCCCGACTTCGGCGGTGCGGGCAGGATCGGCGGCGGCCAGGACTTCGGCGAGATGGTCAAGTCCGGCCTGCAGAACGTGTCCAATGCCGAACACGCGGTGGACAAGGTCGCCCAGACGATCGCCACCGGCGGGCCGGCGGAGATCCACGAGCTCATGGCCGCGTCGTCGAAGGCGCAGCTGTCGGTCGAACTCCTGGTGCAGGTGCGCAACAAGGCCGTCGAGGCCTACCAGGAAATCATGAGGATTCAGGTGTAGCCGATGGAGTTGCGGGACCGTCTCTCCGAGTTCCTCCGGGCGCTGCCCCTGGCGCACCGGGTCGTCATCGTGGCCGCCGCCGCGGGTCTGCTCATGGGCGCCGTGGTGTTCGCGCGCTGGATCACCGCGCCGTCGTGGACCGTGCTGTACTCCGGCCTGGACGACACCACTGTCGCCGCGGCGATCGACGAGCTCGAGAGCCAGGGCGTCCCGTATCAGCTCGACAACGGCGGCTCGACGATCATGGTGCCGCGCGACGCCCTCTACACCACCCGCGCGCGCCTGGCCGAGAGCGGCCTGAGTGGCAAGCCCACCCCCAAGGGCTACGAGCTGATGGACAACCAGGGCCTGTCGGTGTCCGACTTCAAGCAGCGCGTGGACTACCAGCGCGCGCTGGAGGGGGAGCTGACCAAGACGCTGACGGCCATGGACGCCGTGCGCGGGGCGACCGTGCACCTGGTGCTGCCCGACAAGGAGCTGTTCGTCGAGAAGGAGGAGCAGCTCCCGGTCACCGCGTCGGTGCTGCTGGACACCAAGCGCCCGCTCGACCCCGACGAGATCGACACGGTGACCTTTCTGGTGTCCTCGGCGGTCGAGGGCCTGGAGCCCAACGAGGTCACCGTCGCCGACACCAAGGGCATCGTCCTGCACGCACCGGGCGACAGCACGGGTCCTGCGGGTATCACCAGCCGCCAGCTGCGCCAGACGCGCGAGTACGAGCAGGCGCTGGCCGCGGACCTCAGCTCGCTGCTGCAGCGCGTGACCGGCGACGACCGCGCCGCGGTGGTGGTGCGTGCGAACCTGAACTTCGACGAGCGCACCATCGAGCAGGAGACCTTCGGTCCCGGCGACGGTGTCCTGCGCACCGAGGACACCACCAACGAGGCGTTCACGGGCACTGAGGGCGGGATCGTCCCCGGCGGCCTGGTGGGCGTGGACGGCGGGCCCACCGGCAGCACCACGGGGGCCACGGACTACCAGCGCGAGGAGGCCAGTCGCGAGCTCGCGGTGGACCGCCTGCTGGAGACGACGTCGGCCGCGCCGGGCGACGTCGAGAAGCTGTCGGTGGCGATCGTGATGGACGACGGCTCGCTCACCGGTATCGACGTGCCGCCCGTGGGCGAGGTCGAGACGCTGGTCAACGCCGCGCTGGGCCTGGACCCGGCGCGGGGCGACACCATCGCCGTGTCGACCGTGCCGTTCCCCGCCGTCGAGGATCCCGACGCCGAGAGCGCGGGGATCGACTTCCTCGGCGACCTGCTGCCGCGCGCCATCGCCGGCCTGGTCCTGCTGCTGGTGTCGGTCGCGCTGTTCCTGATGAGCCGCGGCCGCCGGCGCGGGGTCGACGAGCCCACCTGGGGACGGGTCGAGCTCACGTCGGGCGAGGGGGAGCCCTTCGAGATCCAGGGACTGGAGCCCGTGGCCGTGGCGGCTGCGCACACGGAGCAGAACGTCACCCAGGATCTGCACGAACTGGTCGAGAAGCAGCCTGAGGAGATCGCCTCGCTGCTGCGTGGATGGCTGGCTGACCGCCGATGAGCGTCACCCAGCTCTCGCGCGCCCAGAAGGCCGCCGCCGTCCTCGTGGCCATGGGCCCCGAGGCGGCGTCGCGCGTGATGTCGTTCATGACCGAGGCGGAGCAGGAGCAGGTCGCGCTCGAGGTCGCCACGCTCGGCCAGGTCCGCGCCGAGGACGCCAGCCGCATCATGCAGGAGTTCCACGCTGAGGCGGTGGCGCACCAGTACATCATCAAGGGCGGCGTCGACTACGCCCGCGACCTCTTGCGCCGCACGCACGGCGGCGAGGCCGACACGATCATCGAGCGCCTGCTCGCCGCGGTCTCGGTCGCGCCGTTCGCGTTCCTGCGCCAGCGCGACCCCGCGCAGCTCGTGCAGTACCTGCAGGAGGAGCACCCCCAGACCGTCGCGCTGATCCTCGCCCACCTCGCGCCGCACCACGCGGCGGGGATCATGGCGGGGCTGCCCGAGCACGTGCAGCGCGAGGTGGCGTTCCGCCTGGCGACCATGGAGTCCACCTCGCCCGACGTGATCCAGCAGGTCGAGCAGGCGCTGCAGGCCCGCTTCGGGTCGGTGCGCGGCCGCGAGGAACTGTCCAAGAAGGGCGGGGTCAAAGACCTCGCCTCGATCCTGAACAGCTCGGACCGCCAGACCGAGCGCCTGATCCTGTCGGGCCTGGAGGCCACCGACCCGGACATCGCCGAAGAGGTCCGCTCGCTGATGTTCGTGTTCGAGGACATCACCCAGCTCGACGACCGCGCCGTGCAGGAGGTCCTGCGCGAGGTGGACGCCTCGACGCTGGCGCTGGCCATGAAGGGCGTCAGCGAGATCGTGAGCGACAAGATCCTCGGCAACGTGTCGCAGCGCGCCGCCGAGGCCCTGCGCGAGGAGCTCGAGGTGCTCGGCGCGGTGCGCGTGCGCGACGTCGAGACCGCGCAGAGCGAGATCGTGCGCCACATCCGCCGCCTGGAGGAAGATGGCCGCATCATCGTCAAGCGCGGCGGCGACGGGGGCGATGTCATTGAATAGGGTCCTGCGCCAGCCTGTCATGGGCGCGGACCGGCGCACCGTCGCCGTGCCCGACCCGATGGCCGTCGACCCCGTCGTGCGCGCCCGGGTGGAGGAGGCGACGAACCTCGCCTACGAGCACGGCTTCAACGAGGGCATGGCCGCCGGCCGGCGCGAAGCGTTCGCGACGGCGGAGACGATCGCGGCCATGATCCGCGACGCCGCGCAGGACGCGACCGCCGCGATGGCGGCGGCCCGCCAGGACCGCGCCGCGGAGGTCGTCCAGGTCGCCTTGGCCATCGCCGAGCAGGTGCTGGAGCGCGAACCGCATGATGGCGGGATGGTGCTGCTGGAGCGGCTGCGGGAGGCGCTGGAGCGGCTCGACGACGCGCCGCTGCGCGTGTGGGTCAGCCCGGGCGACCTCGAGGTCATCCAGGCCGCGGTCGACACCGCACGGAGCGTCACCGTCGAGGCCGACGCGGCGCTCCAGCCGGGCGAGGCGCGCGTTCGCGGCCCGTGGTCGCGCGCGGAATTGGGCTACGGCGTCGCGTTCGACATCATCCGGGAGGCGCTGGGTGCCTAGCCTGGAACTGTTGCGCGACGTGCGGCCCTGGCGGGTGTCCGGGTCCGTGGCGCGCGTGGTCGGCCACGAGATCGAGATCCGCGGGCTGCGGCTGCGCATCGGCGACGCGCTCACGGTGCACGCCGCCGACGGCGCCCTTGCCGCCGAGGTCGTGGCGCTGGTCCCCGAGGGCGCCCGCGCGCTGGTGCTCGGCGACCTCGGCGGCATCGGCAAGGGCGACATGGTGAGCGTCTCCCCGGGCGGCGCCGGCGCGATCGTGGGCGAGGGCATTCTCGGCCGGGTCGTCGACGCCCTGGGACGGCCACTGGACGGCCTGCCGATGTGGCTCGGCGATCGCGTGCGCATCGACGCCGAGGCGCCGCCGGCCCTGTCGCGCGCACGGGTCGACGAGCCCCTGCCCGTCGGCGTGCGCATGCTCGACACGTTCACCACCGCCGGCCGCGGGCAGCGCATCGGCATCTTCGCCGGATCGGGCGTGGGCAAGTCGACGCTGCTCGGGATGATGGCGCGCGGCACCACTGCGGACGTCAATGTCGTGGCGCTGATCGGTGAGCGCGGCCGTGAGGTCCGCGACTTCATCGAGGACGATCTCGGACCCGAGGCGATGCGGCGCACGGTGTGCGTGGTGGCGACGAGCGACCAGCCGCCCCTGGTGCGCCTTCGCGCGGGCTTCCTGGCCACGGCGATCGCCGAGTGGTTCGCCGACCGCGGTGGCAACGTGCTGCTGATGCTGGACTCGCTGACCCGCCTGGCCATGGCCCAGCGTGAGGTCGGCCTGGCGGCGGGGGAGCCGCCGACCGCGCGCGGCTACACCCCGTCGGTGTTCTCGATGATGCCGCGCCTGCTGGAACGCGCCGGCCCGCGTGCCAGCGGCAGCATCACCGCCTTCTACACCGTGCTGGTCGAGGGCGACGACATGAACGAGCCCGTGGCGGACACCGCTCGGTCCATCCTCGACGGCCACATCGTGCTGGACCGCCGCTTGGCGATCCAGGGCCGGTACCCGGCCGTGGACCCGCTCGCCTCGCTGTCGCGTCTGGCCGCCAAGGTCACCTCCGCGGAGCAGCAGCAGGCGCTGGTGCGCGTGCGCAGCGCGCTGGCCGCGGCCGAGGAGATGCGCGACCTCGTCGAGGTCGGCGCATACGTCCCGGGCACCAACCTGCTTGCCGACGCTGGCCTCGCGCTGATGCCTGAGATCGTGGCGTTCCTGCGCCAGGACGTGCACGAATCGCCCGCCTACGAGGACTCGTGGGCGCGCCTGGCAGCGCTCGCCGCACGGATCGAGGTGGCGGCATGAAGAAGTCCCGCATGCACGCGGTGCTGCGCCTGCGCTCGCTGGCCGAGCGCCAGGCGCGCGGCCGGCTCGCAGAGAGCGAGCGCGAGCTGGCGAAGGCGCGCGAGATGTTGGAGCAGCGCCGCCAGGCCCCGCACCCGGAGGCGCCGGCTGACGTCTTGTCGCCGCTGCAGCTGCGCGTGCTGTCGATGCAGGGCGTGCGCTCGCACGAACTGCTCATGGCCGCCGCGGACGAGGCCGAGCGCAACCGCGCCGCGCGCGACGACGCGCAGCGCCACTGGTCCGACGCCACGCGCGAGCTCAAGAGCACGGAGCGCCTCGACGAACGCCGCCGCACGCAGCTCGCCGACGCGGCGCGGCTGGCCGCGGAGCGCGCCTTGGACGAGATGGTCGTGCTGCGCCGGGGGTACGCGCGATGACCCTCCCCGCGATCGCCGCTGTCGAGTCGCGCATCAGCGAGATCCAGTCCCGCTTCCCCGCCCCTGCGTCGGGGGGCGCCTCCTCGCGCGCCTCCGATGGCTCCGGCGCCGACTTCCGAGCCGCCCTCACTCGCGCCTCCGCACCCATGCACCCAGCTGATTGGGTGCAGTTGCGCTCGCATATGGGCGCTGATGCACCCAGTGGCGGTCCGGGGCAACTGGGTGCATGGGTACAGGGGCTGCCGGAGGCGGGGCGGCCGTGGGCGGCGCAGATCGAGGCGGCCGCGACCGAGGCCGGGGTGGACCCGCGCCTGCTGGCCGCGCTGACCTGGGCCGAATCGGGCTTCAACGCCGGCGCGCGTTCGGGGGCGGGCGCCATCGGGCTGACGCAGCTCATGCCTGGCACCGCCGCGGGCCTCGGCGTCGATCCCGTCGATCCGGCGCAGAACCTGCGGGGCGGCGCCCGCTACCTGCGCACCCAGCTCGACCGTTTCGGCAGCGTCGATCTGGCGCTGGCCGCCTACAACGCCGGCCCTGGCCGTGTCGCCCAGGCGGGCGGGGTGCCCCGGATCGCCGAGACGCAGGCGTACGTGCCGCGCGTCCTTTCGTACTACGCCCAGCTCGGAGGCACCCGATGATCGATCTGATCGCCACAGCCGCGACTCCGCCTGCCACCGGCGCGACGGGCGAGGCCCCGGAGGCCGGGTTCGACGCGGTCCTCGCCGGTGTGCTGGGTGGTGAGGCATCCACACCCGAGCAGGGTGCCGCCGAGGAGGCGGCGGGCGAAGCCGCGACGAGCGAGATCCTGGCCGCACTCGCGACGGTGGCCGCAGCGGGCACACAGATCCCGGCGCCGCCACTCGCGGCCGAGCCGGCGGACGATGCCGTCGCGGCCATCGCGTCCGCGCCGGCCGAGTCCGAGGGCGCCGCCGTGATCACCGCGCTCCCCATCGAGAACGCGCCGGTCAAGCCGGGCAAGGCGCAGGTCTTCGAGGCGCGACCGCCGAAGGCGCAGGGGCCGAAGGCGCCACATCTCCCCAACGCGTCGGAACGCGCCCTGGTCATGGCGGCCGCGCACAGCGCGGTCGGCCGCCTGGCCGCGGAGCAGGCCGCCGCACAGGCCGCCCTTGCGGCGCAGGCGAGTGCCGTGACGGCTGAGCCCACTCCGGCTCCCGTTGGCGCGATCCCCGGTGGTGAGACGCCGTCGCCGGTCGGCGCAGACGCCGTGGCGCTGCCCGAGGCTCCCGTCGCGGCGGACCCAGTGGTCCTGCCGGACGCTGGGCCCGCGGCGACCGCGTCCGGGCAGGCGGACATCGCCGCCGCCACGGCCGCCGACCGGGACGACTCGTCCGCGGAGACGCTCACGACCGTTCCGCGCCGGCCCGCCGCGCAGTCCCACGGCATTCGCCCGGCGGCCGGCATCACGACCGCGATGGGCGGGGATGCGCCTGCGCCGGCCGGCGCGGCGGCCACCGCGGGCGTGCCCGCGCCGCAGGCGGCGGTTGAGGCGTTCACCGCGACCGCCTTGCACCGCGTGCTGGAGGCCGCCGAGGCCGCGCGCGAACGCGCCCCGCAGGCCATGACCGTCGAAATCGGCGGCGACCATCCCGGCGAGGAGGCGCTGCGCCTGGTCGTCAGCGTCCGTGGCCACACGGTGCACGTGGCCGCGCACGGTGGCGGCGGAGACGGTTCCCTGCCGCCGGCGTGGGGCCGTGAGCTGGCGGAGGCACTGCATCAGCGGGGGCTCGAGCTGGGCGGTCAAGGCGGGGGACAGCGGCAGGCATCCGCCCGTGACGAGGCGGCGGCCGCACGCCCGCCGGCCGGGGCCGGGCGGACCGCCCGTGCCGACAAGGATTCCGACGACGGCGCCCTGCGCCTGTAGGAGGTCGACATGCCGATCGGCGGAGTAGGCGATACCAGTGCCGTTGCCAAGGCGCCCATGCAGCAACTGGGCGACCTGGGCAGCGACGCGTTCTTGAAGCTCCTGGTGGCGCAGATGCGCTACCAGAACCCGATGCAGCCCACGGACGGCGCTGCGATGCTCCAGCAGACCGCGCAGTTCACGCAGGTCGAGACCCTCAAGTCGATGGTCGCGGCCCAGAAGGAACTGATCACCTACCAGGAGGCGGCGACCGCCGCGTCCATGGTCGGCATGGAGGTCACCGCGGTCGATCAGGACGGTGCGGAGTTCACCGTCGAAGTCGACCACCTCCGCTACACGGCCGAGGGCCCTGTCCTCTGCGCCGGTGAGCGCGAGTTCTCGCTTGATTCCGTACGCGAATTCCGCCTGCCCGGCGCTGCCGGCGGCACCAGCCCGTCCGTGCAGATCTGACAAAGGAGCTTCACCATGCTGCGTTCGATGTTTGCCGCCGTGAGCGGTCTGCGTTCGCACCAGACGATGATGGACGTGGTGGGCAACAACATCGCCAACGTCAACACCGCCGGCTACAAGTCTTCGCGCGCCACGTTCCAGGACGCGATGAGCCAGGTCATCCGCGGATCCTCCGCGGTGTCCGCCGCCCGCGCCGGCACGAACCCGATGCAGGTCGGCCTCGGCGCCCAGCTCGGATCGATCGACGGCGTGTTCACCCAGGGGTCGATCCAGCTGACCGGCCGGTCGACCGACCTCGCCATCCAGGGTGACGGCTTCTTTGTCATGCAGCTCAACGACCAGACTCTCTACAGCCGCGCCGGCGCGTTCAGCGTGGACTCGACGGGCGGCCTCACCGGCCCCTCGGGCGCCCGCATCATGGGCTGGATGCCCATGGCGGACGGCACCATCGACACGCAGCAGCCGCTCGAGGCGATCACGCTGCCTACCGGGCAGGTCATCGAGCCGGTCGCGACCAGCGCGGTGACCATCGGCGGCAACCTGCCGGCCACGGGCCTGGCGGCCACGCCGACCGTGGTGACCAGCTCGATCACCATCTACGACTCGCTCGGCGCGGCCCACCAGCTCAACTTCGAGTGGACCAAGACCAACGACGCCACGCAGGAGTGGACGCTCGACGTCACTTCGCCGGACAACGTCGCGGGCCCCGCGGTGAGCCTGGGCGGTGGCACCATGACCTTCGACACGGACGGCACCCTGCTGACCCCGGCGACCGGCATCATCACGCTGACCGCCGCCGACTTCGGTGCGGGCACGCCGCAGGACATCGACCTGAACTTCGCCGAGCCGGGTACCGAGCTGGTGCAGTACGGCGACACCATCACCGCAGAGGCGCGGCTACAGGACGGCTCCGAGATGGGCTTCCTGCGCGGTTTCGAGTTCGGTGTCGACGGCTCGATCACTGGCCGGTTCTCCAACGGCCTCGCCAAGCCGCTGGGCATGGTGGCGCTGGCGACGTTCAACAACGCCGCGGGCCTCCAGCGCCAGGGTGAGAACATCTTCGCCGAGACGCTGAACTCCGGCGTGGCGCTGGTCAGCCAGCCGGGCGCCGGCGACGCCGGCGTGCTCACGCCGGGCGCGTTGGAAATGTCGAACGTGGAACTCGCCAACGAGTTCACGAACCTGATCATCGCCCAGCGTGGCTTCCAGGCGAATGCCCGGGCGATCACCGCGTCCGACGAGATGCTCGCCGATACAGTGAACATGAAGCGCTAGCTCGGCCGGGGGGCCGCGCGGCCCCCCAATTGGCGGACCCGATGAGATGATTCATCCGGGTCCGTCATAATTTGGGCGCTTGCGGCGTACCGTGCGCAAGGGTTAAGTCATGGTCTCCGGGGCCGACTCGTGTGACAAGGAGTGTGCGCACGGACGAACACCCAATGCACAGGGAGGTGCCGGGTGATCTTGGTCCACCGCCTCAAGGGCGAACCGATGTTCCTGAACGCGGACCTGATCGAATCGATCGAGGCCCGGCCCGATACCGTCATCACCTTGGTGGACGGGCGCAAAGCCGTGGTCGCGGAGACCCCCGAGGAAGTCGTCGGGCGTATCCGCGAGTTCCGCGCCGCGGTCCTGGCGACGGTGGAGGAGCTGCGCTCGGGCGTCGCGAATCCCGGATCGCTGGTGCTGCTGCGCAACGACGAGGAATGAGATGAATCCGACGTTCATTGGGGGGATCCTCCTCGCGCTTGCGGCCATCGCGGGCGCGACGCTCATGGACGGCAGTTCCTTCACCGTGTTGCTCGGCCCCTCGTCGTTCGTGCTGGTGTTCTTTGGCACGATCGGGGCCTCCAGTGTGGGCTACTCACTCGACGAGCTGCGCAAGGTGCCTGGCGCCCTGCGTCACGCGCTCACCGCGTCGCCCCCGGACGCCAGCGGCGCGATCACGCGCCTGATCAGCTTCTCGAACACCGCGCGCCGACAGGGCGTCCTGGCGCTGGAGAACCGTCTCGACGAACTCGACGAGCGATTCATGCGGGTCGGGCTCCAGCTCGTGGTCGATGGCGTCGATCCCGACCAGGTGCGCCAATTCCTCGAGATCGAGATCGCCGCGTCCGACGAGCGCCACCAGGTCGCGATCAGCTACTTCCGCAGCATGGCCGGCTACGGCCCGACCATGGGATTGCTCGGCACGATCGTCGGCCTGGTCAACATGCTCGCCAATCTGGCCGACCCCTCGCAGCTCGGCAAGGGCATGGCCCTTGCGCTGCTGACCACGCTGTACGGCGTCGTCCTGGCCAACCTCGTCTTCCAGCCGGTCGCCGAAAAGCTCGGCCGCATGAACTCCGCGGAGCTGTCGGCCCTGGACATGACGCTGGACGGGATCCTCGCCGTGCAGGCCGGCGCCAGCCCGCGCCTGCTCGCCGAGCGCCTCGAGACCTACCTGCCGCCCACCGAGCGCATCGGCTACGAGCGGCGCATGGCGCAGGCCGAGGGCCGCGAGGCCGATCTCGCCAACGCTGCCGCCTAGCGGGAGGGGCCGACCATGGCACGCGGCAAGGCGCGGGGGCACGGCGAGCACGGTCCCGCCCGGGGTGGCGGAGGCCGCGGCGGCGGCGGCAGTGGAGGCGACGATTCCCAGCGCTGGCTGACCACCTACGGCGACATGGTCACCAACCTGCTGGGCTTCTTCGTGATCCTGTTCTCGTTCTCGCAGATCAACCCGCAGGCGTTCGGCGAGTTCGTCGAGGGCCTGGCCGAGACCACGTTCAACAACACCGCGGCCGAGAGCGGCAAGCTGAACGGCGGCGCCGGGCTCGAGGTCGAGGGGCAGACGCCCGAGGAAGCTGCCGCCGAGGAGCTGAAGGTCAGCATCGAGGGCTTGCGCGAGGCCGCCGTCGAGATCGAGTCCGCGCTGTCCGCCGCGCAGATGGGCGGCCTGGTCAACTACAAGATCGACCACCGCGGCCTGGTCATCACGATCGGCACCGACGCGGTGCTGTTCGAGACCGGCTCGACCGAGTTGTCCGAGACCGGGCGGGGCCTTTTGGCCCAGATGGCGCCGGTGCTCGCGAAGGTGCCCAACGACATCCGCGTCGAGGGCCACACCGACAACGTCCCGCTCGACCGCGGCGGCTACTCGAACTGGAACCTGTCCACGGATCGGGCGGTCGCGGTGCTCAACCTGCTCTACCAGGTGCACCAGGTCGACCCGAATCGCCTGGTTGCGGTGGGTTATGGCGAATTCCGCCCCGTCGCGGGCAACGAAAATCCTCAGGGTCGGGCCTCGAACCGCCGAGTGGAAATCATCGTCGCCGTCCCGGAGAAGAAAAATGGCAGCTAGCACCGCTGTGTCCGCGTCCGCCGCGCCCCAGGCTCAGAGTGGGGGCAAGGGCAAGCTGATGATGATCGGGGGCATCGCCGTCGCCGTGCTGGCGCTGGCGTACGTCTTCGTGCTGAAGCCGTCTGCCCCGCCAGCGCCAGCCGAGGAGGTCCACGCCGAGCCGGTTCCTGGCGCGGTGGTGGACGTGGGCCAGATGACCGTCAACCTGGCCGACGCGGACCGCTTTGCGCGGGTGTCGTTCGCCGTGGTCCTGGTCGAGGGCGCTGAAGCGGGTGGCGGTCACGGTGAGGGCGAAGGCGGGGTGGAAGCCAAGTTCCCGCTGCTCAAGGAAGCCGTGCTGTTCGAGTTCTCGAAGGTGACCTCGGACCAGTTGCGCGCCGCGGGCGGGCTGGACGCCATCTCCAAGATCGTCAGCGAGCGCGCCCGTGCCATCTACGAGCATGGTGAGGTCCTTCGCGTGGTGTTCACCGAGCTCTTGGTCCAGTAGCCGCAAAGCCTTATCCGCCGCGCCCCGGGGTCGACAGGACCCCGGGGCGCGCCGCATTCTGCAGGTGTGTCCGGCGAGCGCGAGTCCAAAGGTGTGAGGAGGGTGATGTCCGCGACGGACCTGGCCGCTGACCGGGATCTGCTTCCCGACGGCGCGGGCGAGGACATCCCGGCGCGGGGGCCCGAGGCGTACGACTTCCGCCGCCCCAGCAAGTTCGGGCGCGAACACGTGCGCAGCCTCGAGGTCGCCCACGAGGTGTTCGCCCGCCGCTTCTCCAGCGGCGTCGGCGCCGCCATGCGCGCCATGCTGCAGCTCGAGCCGCTGTCGGTGGACCAGGTGTCCTATGACGACTACATCCGCTCGATGCCGAACCCCTCTGTCCTGACGATCGTGCAGCTGCCGCCCCTGCCGGGCGCCGCCATCGTCGAGATCAACGTCCAGCTCGCGCTGGTCCTGGTGGACCGCCTGCTGGGCGGCAAGGGGCTGCCGGTCGACGTGCGGCGCCCCACCGAACTCGAGACCTACTTGTTGCGAGAACTGATGGGCAACGCGCTGGACGCCTTGCGCGAGACCATGGAACCCCTCCTGGAAGTCTCGCCCGAGATCGCGAGCCTGGAGTACAACCCCCAGCTCGTGCAGCTCGCGGCCCCCTCGGACATGGTGCTGCTGCTGTCCTACCGCGCCAGCATCGCTCAGGGCCGCCGCGCCGAGGGGCTGCTGACGATCTGCTACCCCTTCCCCACGCTGGCCCCGGCGATGAACCGCCTGGTCACCCACCTGTGGGAGGAGCCCGCGCTCAACCTCGACGGCAGCGATCCGTACCGCGCCATGCGCGAGAACCTGTCCGAGGTCGAGACCGAGATCTCGGTGCAGCTGCGGCCGTCGTCGATCACCGCACGCGAACTGCTGTCGCTGGAGCCGGGCGACGTGCTGCGCATGGACCATGCGACCTCTGCGCCCGCCCGCGGGGTCGTGGAGGGCGAGGAAGTGCTGATCGGCCACCTCGGGCGGCGCGGCCGCAAGCTGGCGCTGCAGGTGTCGGAGTGGATCACCAAGCCCGAGCCGTTGCCCTCACCCGTTGCCGCGATCCCGCCGCCGGCCGTGCCGGCGGATCCGGAAGGAGAGTCCGCATGAGTGACGCAGGAACACTGGGCGGCTCAGGTGTCGCGCCCGCGGCGTTCGCCGACCTCGGCCCGGGCGGCGCGCCCGGCATGCCGGCGGACCTCGATCTGATCAGCGACATCGCGATGTCGCTGACGGTCGAGCTCGGCCGCGTGAAGCTCACCGTGCGCGACCTGCTGGCGCTGCGCGAGGGCAGCCTGATCGAACTCGACCGCGTCGCCGGATCGCCGGTGGACGTGATGGTCAACGGCAGCCTCGTCGCTCACGGCGACGTGGTCGTCGTCGACGACGAACTCGGCGTGCGGATCACGGAGATCGTGAAGCGGCCGTGACGCCGGAGACCGCCGGCGCCCTGGGGCGCCTGATCCCCTCGCTGCTGGTGTTGCTGGCGGCGCTGTTCGCGGTGCGCTGGTGGGCGCGGCGGCAGGGGGGCGCGGTGGCGCGCGAGGTTCGCGTGCTGAGCCGTACCGGCCTGAGCCGGGGCGCCTCGCTGGTCGCGGTGCAGGTGGGCGCGCAGCGCCTGCTGCTCGGCGTCACCGACCATGCGGTGAACCTGGTGGCCGAGCTGCCGGCGGAGCCGGCCGAGCTCGACGTCACCGATCTGCAGCACCCGCCGGCCGCAATGGACGCGGCCGACCTCTCCTCCGCGCTGCGGGGGACGCAAGGGCCACGGATGGGACCCCTCGACCGTCTTCGCGAGATGACGGTCCGGAGCGCCCCGCCGAGGCCACCCCGTGTCCCTTCGTAGGCTCCTTCCCGCGCTGCCGGCGGCCTTGCTGCTGGCCATGCTGGTTCTCGCCGCGTTCGCGCCGCACGCCGCGGCGCAGACCGCGCCCGCGGGCGGCGTCGTCATCGACGCCCCGGGGGGTGGGGCGGGCGCGGGCGTGCAGGCCGCACAGGCTCAGAGCCCCGTCGGCATCACGCTGCAGAGCCAGGAGGGCGGCCTGTCGCGCACCGTCTTGATCGTGCTGCTGCTGACGGTCGGCTCGGTGGCGCCCGGGATCCTGCTGCTCATGACCAGCTTCACGCGGTTCATCGTCGTGCTCGGCCTGGCGAAGAACGCGATCGGCGTGCACACCATCCCGCCCGCGCAGGTGCTCGTCGGCCTCGCGCTGTTCTTGACCTTCTTCGTGATGGGGCCGGTGCTGTCGGAGGTCAACGACGAGGCGATCCAGCCGATGCTCGCCGGCACGATCAGCCAGGATCAGGCGTGGACGCGTGGCTTCGCGCCGCTGCGCACGTTCATGATGGCGCAGACCCGCGAATCCGACCTCGAGCTGTTCGCCAACCTCGCCGACGACCGCGCCGCCACGCGCGCCGAGGTCTCCGCGCGCGTGCTCGTGCCGGCGTTCGTGATCTCCGAGCTGCGCACTGCGTTCGTCATCGGCTTCGTGATCTTCGTGCCGTTCCTGGTGATCGACTTCGTGGTCTCCGCGGTGCTGATGTCCATGGGCATGATGATGCTGCCCCCGGTGTTCATCTCGCTGCCCCTGAAGCTCTTGTTGTTCATCCTCGTCGACGGCTGGGCCCTGATCGTGGGCTCGCTCGTCGGCTCCGTCCAAGGGGCCCTCACGTGACCGACGCACAGGTGCTCGACATCCTCCGCGGCGCCATCGAGATCTCGACCAAGCTCGCTGCGCCGATCCTGGGCGTGAGCCTGGTGATGGGCATCGGCATTTCGGTGCTGCAGACCGTGACGCAGATCCAGGAGATGACCCTGACGTTCGTGCCGAAGCTGCTGGGCATCGCCGCCATCCTCGTGACGGGCGGGCACTGGATGATGCGCGAGACGGTGCAGTGGGTGACGCTGCTGTGGCAGCAGATCCCCACGCTCGCCCAGGGCTCCTGACGCCGGCATGACGCTCGCCCTCGACGCGAACTGGATGGCGGGGCTGTTGTTCGCCATGACGCGCGTCGCGGGTTTCGTCGTGGCCTCGCCGTTCTTCCCGCGCTCGGTGCCCATGCCGGCGCGTGTCGCCGTCGTCATGACGCTGGGGTTCTTCCTGGCCTCGCCCGTGACCAACGGTACGGACGTGGTCGGGTTGATCTCCAGCGCCGTCATGAATGCCGCCATCGGCATCACGCTGGGGTTTCTGACCGGGCTGATGTTCCACCTGTTCGCCGTGGCCGGCGGCCTCGTCGACTTCAGCGCAGGGCTGTCGGCGGGCGCGATCTTCGACCCGTCGCTGGGCGAGCAGAGCACGGTGTTCGAGCGCATGTTCTCGCTCACCGCGCTGACGATGTTCTACGTGCTCGGCGGGCTCGGGCTCGTCGCGACGGGCCTGGCCGGCAGCGTGCGGGCGATCGCGCTCGACGGCTCGATCGCGCCCGACGGGCAGCTCGCGGACATGGCGGTCCAGGCGCTGTCGCGCTTCCTCGCCGTCGGCTTGGAGATCTCGATGCCGGCGGTCGCGGCGCTGTTCCTGATCGAGGTCGTGCTCGCGCTCGCGTCGCGCTTCGCGCCGCAGGCGAACGTCTTCCTGCTGGGCATGCCGCTGAAGATCCTCGTCGCGCTCGGCACCCTCGGCGTGGTCACGATGATCTTCCCGGAGGCGGTGGACGGACTGATGGCGGCGGTGCGCGACGCCTTCAACGACGGGGTGATTGCGTTGCGCGGATGACCTTGACGATAACGGTACTTGATTCGCCGTAGCCAATCCGTTACAAACTGTAATGCGCGCTCCCCCTTTGGGGGGACGCACAGTTCCCCGTTGCGGGTCGTTGTGTCTGAAACGAACTTTCGCTAAAGATGGTCGTCAAGACGCCGACGTGGGCGGGAAGCACCAGGAGCACAGGAACAGGTCGCCGGAGGCCGAAAGGCTCTTGGGGGACCTGGGAATAGGCCATGGACCGGCCGCGAGACGACACATTGTCGAAGCGGAGCTGGCGTGGCCCGAGACGGTGCGACAGAGAAGGCTACTCCCCGTAGGCGGCGTGAAGCCCGCCGTGAGGGACGTATCGCCCAATCGCGCGAAGTCCCCCTCGCGGCATCCCTTTTGGCGGTTCTTCTGGCGCTCCAATCCATGGGCCCCTCGCTGGGTCGCACATTCCGCGAACAGACCGCCCTGCTGCTCGGACAGGCGTCGCGTTCCACCGAACTGCCCACGACGGTCCTGCAGCAGTCGGTGACCACCATGCTGCAGCCGCTGCCCGCGCTGCTCGGCGTGCTCATGGCGGCCGGCGTCCTGGCGTGCCTGAGCCAGGTGGGCTTCGTGTTCGCCACCAAGGGCGCGCGCCCCAAGCTGTCCCACCTCAGTCCGCGCAAGGGCCTCGAGCGCTTCAAGCCCGGCCCGGCGCTGTGGGAACTGGTCCGCTCGAGCGCCAAGCTCGGCCTGCTCGGCGTGCTGCTCATGGGGCCCGTGCGCTCATGGATGGACTCGGTGTCCGAGCGCAAGAACCTCACCGGCAGCCTGGACGACACCCTCGCCCAGATCTTCGTCGTGCTGTGGCGCGTGGTGCTGCTGGCCATCGTCGTCGCGGCCGCCGACTACGCGTGGAACCGCCGCCGCATGACCAAGCAGACCAACATGACCAAGCAGGAGGTCAAGCAGGAGTACAAGCAGACCGAGGGCGACCCGCACATCAAGGCGGCGCGCCGGTCGAAGATGCTCGCGATGAGCCGCAACCGCATGCTCATCAACGTCGCGGGCGCGGACGTCGTGATCACCAACCCGACGCACCTCGCGATCGCGCTGGTGTACGAGCCCGACAGCCCCGCGCCCAAGGTCGTCGCCAAGGGTGCGGACCGCATGGCCGCGAAGATCCGCAAGGAGGCGTACCGCCACGGCGTCCTGGTGACCGAGAACAAGCCGCTCGCGCGCGAGTTGTACCGCCGCTGCAAGGTCGGCGGGTACGTGCCGGCGACGCTGTTCGAGGCGGTCGCGCTGGTGCTGGCCATGGTCTACCGGCGCCGGCCGCAGAAGTGGTCGACGCTGTTCGGGACACCCGTGCTCACGGCGGGGGGTAGCGCATGACCCCGCGCCGCCTGGCCCGCATGGCGGTGCCGATGCTGATCGTCGGGTCCATCTTGATGATGGTCATCCCGGTGCCCGCGCCGCTGCTGGACCTGTTCCTGGCCACCAACATCACGCTCGGCATCCTGATCCTGATGTCGGTGCTGCTGCTCAAGGACAGCCTCGACTTCTCCGTGTTCCCCTCGCTGCTCCTGGTCACCACGATGCTGCGGCTGGCGCTGAACGTCAGCTCCACGCGGCTGATCCTGCTCGACGGCTACGCGGGCAAGGTCATCGAGACCTTCGGCAACTTCGTCATCGGCGGCTCGGTGATCGTCGGCCTGGTGGTGTTCCTGATCCTGGTGATCATCCAGTTCGCCGTGGTCACCAGCGGCGCCGGCCGCGTCGCCGAGGTGGCGGCGCGCTTCACCCTCGACGCGATGCCGGGCAAGCAGATGGCGATCGACGCCGACCTCGCGGCCGGGTTGATCGACGAGCACCAGGCCAAGGACAAGCGCGAGCGCATCGCGAAGGAAGCGGAGTTCTACGGCGCGATGGACGGCGCCAGCAAGTTCGTCAAGGGCGACGCGATGGCCGGCGTCGTGATCGTGCTGATCAACCTGCTCGGCGGCTTTGGCATCGGCATCATGACCAAGGGCCTGTCCTTCGCCGAGTCGATCCAGACCTACTCGCTGCTGACCGTGGGCGACGGCCTCGTCAGCCAGATCCCCGCGCTGCTGCTGTCGATCGCCACGGGCCTGCTGGTCACGCGCGTGCGCAGCGACAAGGACCTCGGCCCCGAGCTCGGCCGCCAGATCTTCGGCAACCCACGCGCGCTGCGCACCGGTGCGGTCATCACCGCCGGCCTGGTGCTGCTGCCGGGCCTGCCCAAGATGCCGTTCATGGCGCTCGCGGCGGGCCTGTACTTCTTGTCGACCCGCCAGCCGATCGACGAGGAGGAGGCCGAGGAGGAGGCCGCGCGCAACGCGGTCGCCGTCGAGGCCAGCCCCGACGATCCCGAGGCGCTGGTCGGCCAGATGCGCGTGGAGCCGCTGGAGCTGCACCTGTCCTACGACATCCTCGACCTGATCGACCCCGCGCGCGGCGGCGACCTGCTCGAGCGCGTGCGCGCGCTGCGCCAGCAGATCGCCATGGAACTGGGCGTGGTGATGCCGTTCGTGCGCACGCGCGACGACGTGTCCCTGCCCGTGCACACCTACCGCATCCTGCTGCACGGGGTCGAGGTCGCGCGGGGCGCGGCGCCGCTCGACCGCGCCCTGGCCCTGCCGTCGGGCGACGGCAGCGAACTGGCCTCGTTGCGCGGGGAGGAGACGGTCGAGCCGGTGTTCGGCCTCAAGGCCTACTGGATCTCCATGGAGGACCGTGCGGCCGCGGCCGCGGCGGGCGCCACCGTGGTCGACCGCTCCTCGGTGATCGTCACACACCTCGCCGAGGTGGTGCGCACGAACGCGCCGGACCTGCTGTCGCGCAACCACGTCTTCCTGCTGCTGGAGGGCCTGCGCGCCGAGGAGCCGCAGCTCGCGGGCGAGGTCGGCAACGAGCCGTTGTCGACCGGGCTGTTCCAGCAGGTGCTGCGCAAGTTGCTCGAGGAGCGTGTCCCGATCCGCGACCTCGGCCGCATCGTCGAGGCTGTCGCCGCGCGGGCCGCAGAGGTGCGCTCGCCGGAACTGCTGGCCAACATCGCGCGCGCCGCGCTGGGCGGCGCGATCGTGGCCAAGGTCGCGCCGGACGGGCATCTCGGGGCGCTGACCCTGGACGCGGCCGAGGAAGCCGCGATGCACGAGGCGCTGCGCGACGTGGACGGCGTGATCCATCTGGCGCTGGACCCCGAGACCATCGGCCGGCTGCACACCGACATCACCGCGGCGATGAGCCGTACCCCCGATCCGCAGCTGCCGGTCGCGCTGGTGTGCGGCCAGATGCTGCGCCGTCCCCTGGCGCGGACGCTCCAGGGCATCGGCCTCGACATCCCCGTCCTCGCTTACCCCGAACTGCCCCCGCACGTGCAGGTCGTCCCGATTGGAGTGATCGGCAATGTTCAGATTGGCGCCTGACATCGCCCCGGCCGCGGCCGGCGCCGCGGTCGCCTCGGCGGCCCGTCCTGGCGATGTGCTCGTCGTCGAGGCCGCGACCGCGGCGCTCGCCCTGGGCGAGGTCTCGGCCCGCCTCGGTGAGCACGCGGAGATCCTGGGTGCGGAGAAGATCCGCCGCGGGGGGGTCATGGGCTTCTTCGCCCAGGAGGTCTGCCGGGTCACCGTGCGGGTGCCCGGCGGTGCGGACGCACGTGCCGTGCAGGCGTCGGATCCGGACCTCGGCGCGCCGATCGCCGGCATCGACGATGTGCTCTCCCGGCTGACCGCCGCCGCCGAGACCGGGGACGGCGACTTCGCCACGGTGCTGCGCCGGCGCATGGGCGGCGACACGGCGCAGCGCGCCGCCGCCGTCTCGCAGGTGGCACAGGCCGCCCAGGTCGCGCAGCTCAAGGAGCTGCTGCGTGACCTCCCCATCGCCGAGGACATCACCGCCGAGGTCGAGGACGCGCCGGGCCGGGCGTCGGCGGTGAGCGAGGACCATGACGCCGCGCTCCGCGCCCCGCGGATCGGCTGGACGCGCGACCCCGCCGCCGCCCCCGGCACCGGTCCGGTGCGCTGGAGCGCGGGCGCCCTGGAACGGCTCGGCATCCCGGCGACCCTGATCGAAGCCACCGAAGGCCAGGAGCCGATCGACGACGCCGGCTGGCTCGTGGCGCTCGCCGCCGCCGTCGCGCCCTACTGCCGGCCGCTGCCCGCCGGCGACGTGATCGTGGCCGGCCCCCGTGCCGAGGCGCTCGCGGACGCGCTCGAACTGCCGCTGATCGAGGCGGGAGAGGAGCCGCCGGCCCAGGGCAGCGCCTGTGCGAACGTGCGCGACAGCGCCGACGGCCTGGCCTGGCTGCGTGGCCTGCGGCGGACGCACTCGCTGCACGCCGTGCTGGGCGGCACCGGTTGGGACGGCCTGCTGGGGGAGGAGCCCCTGGTGGTCTCGTGGATCGGTGACGACTGGCTGCCGTTCGCGCTGCAGCACTGCGCGGTCGCCGGCACCGTGCTGGGGTACGGCGCCACCGGCGCTCACGGGCACGTCATGCGCGCCAATCCCGTCGATGTGGCCCTGTCCGTGCGATCCCTGCTGCCGAGGCGCTGATGCGACCCGCGCCCGTTCGCCGGATCGTGGCCCTGCTGGGGCTCGTGTCGCTGACCCCTGTGGCGCTGAAGCTGTATTCGGGGGTGCTGACCCCGGTCGAGGCGGCTGCGCGCGCACTCGTCGTGCTCGCGGTCGTCGTCATGCTGACCCGGGCCACCGGCTGGGGCCTGCGCAAGATGCTCGTGGTGTTCGAGAAGGACCAGGACGAACGACGTGGCAAGGATGCCGCCCTTGATCAAGGAGGCATGCCGTGATGCGGGAGACAACTGGACCACAGGCGTCGTCGCCGGCGGGTGACCGTGCTGGTGACGGCGAAGTGGCCAACCAGCTCGCGATCGAGCACCTGTATCTGGTCCAGCACATCGTGAACCAGGTGTCCTCGCGCTTCCCCCGGCACATCGACCGGCAGGAACTGTGGAACGCGGGCGCCTATGGCCTCGTGGACGCGTCACGGCGCTTCGACCCGGGCTCGGGCATCCCGTTCGCGCGCTACGCCGCGATCCGCATCCGCGGGGCGATCATCGACTCGACGCGCACGCGCGACTGGGCGAGCCGCGGGCTGCGCCGCGAGCTGCGCGAGGTGCGCCAGGCGACCGAGTCGTTCGAGACGGTGAATGGTCGCGAGCCGTCTGTCGCCGAGCTCGCCGGGGCGCTGGGGGTCGCGCCGGAGGAGATCGAACAGCGCCGGGCCGCGGCCGCGCGTTCGACGCTGCTGCACCTCGACCAGCCCATGGGCATGGCCGACGACGACCTGGAGACCCTCGGCGACCGGCTCCAGGACCGCGACCCGTCGATCTCCCCGGACGACGTCATGGAGGGCCGCGAGCTGGTCGGCACGCTGCGCACCGCGATCGGCTTCCTGCCCGAGACGCAGCGCGAGGTCGTGCGCCGCTACTACCTCGAGGGTGAGCTGTTGCGCGACATTGCCGAGTCCATGGGCGTGACCGAGGCGCGCGTGTCGCAGATCCGCGGCGAGGCGCTGAACGCCATGCGTGCGTACTTCGCCACCGAGTTCGACGGCGTGGCCGAGGTCGACGACGACGCCCCCGGCCGCCGCCGCCGCGCTGCTTTCGTCGCCGCCGTGAGCGCGCGCAGCACCTGGCGCGCCCGCATCGAGGCCGCCGAGACCGCCGAGGTCCTGCCGACCCGCCGCCCGAATCCCTGGATCGTCAACTCCGCCTGACCCTGGGTTCCGACCCGTTGCGCCTTGCTCTGGCCTTGAATCAGGGCTTGCATTGCCGACAGGAACGCCAGGAGGCGCGCCCGTGCGCCTGGAGGGAACACGCCGTTGAGCAGCGGACCTGAGGACCTGGACCCGGACGACGATCCGGGCGCTGTGGCGACGGCCGAGGACGACCCGGGCGAGGAGATGATCGGTGGCGCCCCGCCGCCCGCTGCTGCGCCCGCCCGCCGTCTCAATGCGACGCTGTTCCTCGCCGGGCTTCCCGAGTCCAGCCGGCAGCTGATCGCCCGCGACGACTGCACCGTCGTCGAGGACCCCGAGCGGGCCGGGGAGGCCGACGTCCTGGTCGTCTCCACCCGGTTGCCGCGCGTGCAGGTCCAGGCGCTCGTGACCGATCTGCGCCCGCGCACCGGCAAGCAGATCATCGCCCTGGCGCATGCCGGCGGCGAAGCCGGCGCGGTCGAGATCATGCGCTCGGGCGGCAACGCCGTGGTCGCCGAGGGCAACGAGGAGGCCATCCGCGCGCTGCTCGCGGACGAGGAGACCCCCGCCTCCCTGACCGAGACCTACGACGCGCACATGGGCCGCCGCCGCTCCCGCGAAATCGGCGGGCGGGGCCGCGACCCGGTGACGAACCTGCCCACCCTCAGCGCGTTCGAGGGCCGTCTGCGCGAGTTCGAGCAGGCGGAGGAGGCGGTGCGCATCGGCTTCCTCAAAATTCTCAACTACGAACATGTGTCGCGGCGGCTGGCCACCGAGGCCACCGACATCCTGCGCCGGCGCTTGGGCATGCAGTACGCGGAGATCGCGCGTGAGAACGGCGTGGAGCTGTTCGCGCTGGGCCCGGCGGATTTCGCGTTCCTGGCGCCGGACATGGGCGCCGCCGAGGTGCCGTACTTCGGCCGCGAGCTGACGCGGGTCACCGAGGCCTACGCGCCGACGGTGCACGGACCGCTGGGACTGGCGGTCGGCCACGCGGGCCCGGAACTGTCCAGCGACCTGCCCAGCCTGCGCGAGCTGGCGCAGCGGGCCGTCGCGCTCGCGGCGGTCCAGGAGGACAGCGTCGTGATCGGCGCCGAGGAACTGTCGCGCACGCTGACGTCCACCACCGAACTCGAGGTCGCATTGCGCATGCTGCAGGCGATCGAGCGCCAGGATCCCTCCGGCGGATCGCATGGCGCCCGGGTCGCGCTGCACGCCGCGGAGCTCGCGCAGCGGCTCGGTTTCGAAGGCCACGACCGGGCGCAGATCCGCTTCGCGGCCCATTTGCACGACATCGGCAAGATCGGCTTGCCCATCGCGGCGATGCACGACCACGACGCGATGTCGGAGGAGGAGCGCGAGGCGTACCGCACCCACCCCGCGCGCGGGTCGGACTATCTGCGCGTGTCGGCGGGCCGCGAGGTCGCGGCCGCCGTGGGCGCCCATCACGAGCGCTGGGACGGCACCGGGTTTCCCGCGGGGCTGGCGGGTCCGGACATCCCGATCGGCGCGCGCATCATCGCGGTGGCCGACGCCTGGGACCGCTGGGCCGGGGAGCAGGAGGGCGACGGCGTCCCCGCCGTCGAGCTGATCGAGCGTCTGCGCGCCGAGGCGGGCAAGCGATTCGACCCCTCGGTGATCGACGCGGCGGTGGAGATCCTGTCCGCGGTCGCCGCTCGCGAGGCGGACGAGGAGCAGACCGCGGGCGTGGGCACCTAGATGGAGCACCTGTCGCACGTCCAGGCGCGGATCGAGACGATTCGCGGCATGGTCGAGGGCGCGATGCCCTCGGGCGCCGCCCGCTTCTCCGCGGTCCTCGCGGACGCGGTGCGTCAAGGTGACGGGCCGCCGCCCTCCGGCTCCGGCGCCGTGGCGACGGCGGACCCTGCCGAGGCGGCCGCTTTGCTGCGGCTGCCGGGATTCGCGGGGGCCGCCGCCCCCGGTGCACTGCGGCTGCCGGTGCAGGCGCGAGTGTCCTCGGAGTTCGGGACGCGCAGCCATCCGATCAGCGGCGAGCGGCACCAGCACACGGGCATCGATTTCGCCGCCCCGGCGGGATCGCCGGTACGGGCCGCGCAAGCGGGCACGGTGACCTTCGCCGGTGAGCGCGGGGGCTACGGCAATCTGGTGATCATCCGTCACCCCGACGGCGCGGAGACGTACTACGCGCACCAGCGCGACCTGTCGGTGCGGACGGGACAGGCCGTGGAGGCGGGCCAGGCGATCGGCACGGTCGGATCGACGGGGCGTTCCACCGGTCCGCACCTGCACTTCGAGCTGCGCCGCGGCGGGCGCCCGACAGATCCGCGGGCGGCGCTCGGTCTGCCCAAGGCGTGATCGCACCGGTCGATGGCTAAGCTTTGCCGAAGCGGCCCGTGCAGGGCCCCAGCGGAGCGACTGGGGGGAGCGGCAATCGGTGGCTGACGCGGTAGCGGAGCTCATCCGGATCCTCGACCGCGAGGCGGTCGTCATGGAGCGCGTCCTGTTCCGGCTCAAGGGCATCGAGCTGCTCGTGGCGGTCGATGAACATCGCTTTCTCTCCGATGCCGCCAAGGAGCTGGACGAGGCCGTCGAGCAACTCGGCGCCCTGGAGGCCATGCGCGCGATGGTCGCCGGTGGGTTGGCCGAGGCCCTGGGGTCCGAGGCGGGGGCCGTCACGTTGGCCGATGCCATGCGGCTCGCTGACGACCGCCAGCGTGGCGACCTGTTGCGCCTGCAGCTGCGGTTGCGCGGGCTGAACGAGGAGATGGACGCGCAAGCGCAGCTGGCACGGGATCTGTCGCTTGCCCGTGTGGCGCAGCTCCGCGCCGCGCTGGAGCGTTTGCGCGGCGCGCGCTCGGACCGCTATGGCCAGGACGGGCTGATCCAGACGGCGTCGTCGAGCCGCGTGGAGTTCGACGAGCGACTCTGATCGCCGCTCAGGTCTGCGGCGGCGCGCCGGGCTCGGGTTCGGGCTCGGGGGGAGGGGAAACCGGCGTCGCTTGGGCGCGGTCGGGCCGCGGTGGCGAGGGCGGCTGCAGGCGCGGCCCCTTGCGGGGCGGCACGCCTCCGGCCGGCGGTGCCGCCGGGCGTCGCAGCAGCGGGTTCGCGAGATCGGCGGCGCTGGCCACGGCGGCGGTGTTCTCCTGCATGACCTGGGCGAAGATCTCTTCGCGGTGCACCTGGACGTTGCGCGGCGCATCGATGCCGATGCGCACCTGGTCGTGCCGCACTTCGAGCACCGTCACGACGACGTCGTTGCCGATGACGATCGATTCGCCCGTGCGGCGCGTCAGTACGAGCATCGGCTATCCCAGCTCAACGGCGGCGCGGACCGGAAGATCCGTGTCCACCAGCACCACCTGGCGCCCCTGGCGAGTCGTCGAGTTGATCACGATCGGTCCCAGGAGGTTGAGGTAGATCCGCTGTTGCTCGGCATCAAGGGTGACAGGGGAGAACACTACCGTCTCCTCCACCGTCGTGATGCCCAGCTCCACCTGCTCCAGCTCACTCAGCTCGAAGTCGTAGTCGGGAAAGAACAGCCACGGCACCGTGACGACCAGGGAGACGTCGGGCTCGTCGAGGCTCTGCAGCACCTGGAACGGGCTGTCGGGCGACATGCCCACCAGCGTGAACTGGCGCGAGCGCGGGAAGCCCGGAACGCCGTCGCTGAAATACAGGACGTCGCGTTCGGCGGTGTCCGTCGTCGCCGTGTCGCCTGCCGCTCCCGCGTTCATCGGAGGAAGTCCACCAGTGACGGCTGCAGGACGCGCGACAGCGCGCCGAGCGTGGCCTGGTAAGCGACCTCCTGCGTCTGCAGCTCCATGATGGCGGCCGCCATGTCGATGTCCTCCACCTTGGACAGCTCCCCCTTGAGGGTGATCTGCTCGTCGTCGTTGCGCACCATAGCGGCGTCGATGTGGTTCGTCGCGGCACCGATCGCCGCCAGGCCCGCGCTCAGGCGCTGCTGGGCGCGGTCCATGTCGTCCAGTTTGCCCAGTACCGCCTGGGTGTTGCCGGATCGCAGGTCGGTTGCGACGTCGGTGAGCGTGGCGAACAGGTTCTCGCCGTCGGTGAAGCCGAACACGTCGCTGGCGTTGACATTCACCGTCACCAGGTCCTCGGCGCCGATGCGCCGCTGGACGTCGTTCAGGTCGCCGCCATAGGTGTAGCCAGCTCCGGCCACCACGGCCGGCCCGGCGGAGGTCCCGGCGAACAGCGCCCGGCCGTCGATCTTGGTGTTCGCGACGCTGAGGATGTCGTCGCGGATGCTCTCGATCTCGCTGGCCAGCGCCTCGCGCGCGGTGGCGTCGTTGGTGCTGCCCGCGCGGACGATCAACTCGCGCGCGCGATGCATGCGGTCGCTCACCGTCTGCAGCTTGGTGTCCGCGACGTTCAGCCAGGTCAGGCCGTCGGCGGCGTTGCGCGCCTCCTGCTCGCCGGCGCGGATGCGCGCGCGCAGGCCGAGGATGCGGTTCATGCCCGACACGTCGTCGGACGCGACCTGGACGGCCTTGCCCGACGACAGCCGCTTGCCGGCCGTGTCGAGGCTGCTCAGGCGCTCCTGCAGGCGCAGCAGCGCGCTGTGGACCATGCCCTCCTGCGTCACGCGAACCATGGCGAACTCTCCTCCTACCGGCCGACGATGCCGAGACGCGAGACGATCGTCTGCATCGCCTCGTCGACCGCCGTGACGACGCGCGCCGCGGCCTCGAACGTGCGCTGGAACGTCATGAGCGACACCATCTCCTCGTCGAGCGAGACGGCGTTGTGGTCGCGCCGGGCGGCCGCCGCGGTGTTGTTGATGCCCTGCTCGGCGCCGGCTTGCCGGCGCATCGAGGCGACTTCGGCGCCGAGGTCGGTGACGACGCTGCGCAGCACGGCGTCGACGACCGGCGAGGCGTGCGTGCCCTCGGTCCCGAACGCGTCGCCGGTGCTGGAGACCGTGAACTCGATGCCCGTCCCGGAGCGGGTCTCCCGCAGGCGCAGGGCGCCGCCGTTGTCGTCGGCCACGATTGTGGTGATGCCGTCGACGGCCAGTTGGGCGTTGATCGCCGTGATCACGTCGTTGAGCGTGTCCGCGGCGCCGGTGACGACCACCGACGACAGCGCGCCGCTCGTGATCGTGATGGTCTGCGCGGCAGCGACGTAGGGGTCGCCGGTCACGCGCGGTGGGGCCGGGACGCTGCGCAGCAGGGCCAGGCTCGCGGCGTTGCTGCCGTCCAGGGCGCCCATGGCGGGATCCGCCGCGGCGAGGTCCTCGGGCCGGGTCACGTCCACCGTCAGCGACGAGGCCCCACCCGCCATGCTGAGCAGGGTGGTCGTGGCGGCGCCCGTGTCGCCGTCCAGATCCCGGCCGGCCGCCTGCTGGGCGTTCAGCTGCGTCAAGAGTTCCGTGGCGAAGTCGTCCAGGGACTGCTGCACACCCGCGAGCACGCCCGTGTCGGGGTCGGTGTCGAGGAACTCCTGGAAGCCGCGGATGCGGCCGCCCGCGTTCACCACGCCGCCGGAGGGGTGCAGCAGGGTGTTGTCGCCCTGCAGGACCAGCGCGTTCGCGCGCGTCTCGCTGACCAAGTCGAAGCCGTTGAGACTGAGGCGCGCCATGCCGCTGTCGGCGTAGGTGGCGGTGGCGCCGATGCCGCGTGACAACTCGTCGACCAGGATGTCGCGGCGGTCGAGCAGGTCGTTCGGCACGCCGGCGCCGGTGGCCGAGATCGACGCGATCTCGTCGTTGACGTCGGCGAGCTGCTGGATCTGGTCGTTGACCTTCTCCAGCCCGTTCTCGAGCTGCAGCTGGGCGTCCTCGCCCAGGGCGGTCAGTCCGTCGGACACCGTGCGGATGCGGCTGGCCAGCGTGCCCAGGGCGGTGATGGCGCTCAGCCGCACGGAGTTGTCGTCGGGCCGCAGGGACAGCTCGTCGAAGGCCGCCCACAGCTCGTTGAGCTCCTTCGTGACGCCGAAGTCGGGCTCGCCCATCACCTGCTCGGTGCGGCCGAGCAAGTCAGCCTTGACCTCGAGGCTGCCGAGATTGGAGTTGCTCGCGTGCAGGCGCATGTCCAGGAACGTGTCGCGGATGCGCTCGATGTCGGTGATCTTCACGCCGGTGCCGATGGCGCCGACGGAGGTGTAGTAGGGGGTGCTGGTGGTGATGTTCACGCGCTGGCGCGTGTAGCCGGCCGTGTTGGCGTTGGCGATGTTGTGCGACGTGACGTCCATGCCCGTCTGCGACGCGCGCAGGGCGCTGAGCGCGCTCGTCAGCGCGGTGAACTGGGTCATGCCGCGCGCCTCGTCACAGCGACTGGTCCCACTTGCTCGGGCCCACCTGGGGCGCCTGGGTGCGGCCGGCCGCGTTGTAGGTCGGGGCCGCGGGGGGACCGGCCAGCGCCTCGATCGCCTGCTGGATCGAGTTCAGCGAGCCACTGGCGAGGCGGCGGTTCTCGGTCGCGGTCTCCTCGATCTCCACCGACAGCTCCAAAAAGCCCTTGCGGTGGTCCTCGAACACGCCGCGCATCGGTTCCTCGGTGTCCTCGGCGAGCGCGGACAGCGTGATGTCTGCGGGCGCGCGCCGCCATTCGGCGGCCACGGCCGCGACGGCGGTCTGGCGGCGCTGCTCGGCGTCGCGCAGGCGGGTGACCACCTGCTCGACCTCGGCCAGGGCGGCGGAGACGAAGCGACGCTCGTCGGCGACGAGCAGCAGTTTCGCCACGGTGAGCTTGTACAGGAGGAACTCCACGAGGTGGCGTTCCGCCCACAGGGTGTCGGCGAGTTCTTCCAAGCGCTCACGGCTCGGACTCGGCCCGTGCTCGGTCATGATTTCCCTGTCGGTCACCGTGGCGCGGACTTAATCACTGTCCGTGTCCGGATTTGGCGGTTCTGCCCGCCCATCCGGCCGTGTGTCCGTTCCCCCGTACTCACGCTAGCCTGCGCGACATGCCTGCCGTCGTCTATGCCGTCGCCAACCAGAAGGGCGGCGTGGCCAAGACCACCACCACCCTGTCGCTGGCCGCCGCCCTGGCGGAGCGGGGTCTCGCGGTGCTCACGGTCGATCTCGACCCGCAGGCCTGCCTCACCTTCTCGCTGGGCTACGACCCCGACGAGCTGGACCCGACAGTGCACGACGTGCTGACCGGACGTTCGATTCTCGCCAAGAGCGTTCTCCAGCACAGCGAGATGGACCTCGCGCCCGCCAACATCGACCTCGCCGGCGCAGAGGTGGCCCTGTTGACGCGCACCGGCCGCGAGTACGTCCTGCGCGCCGAGCTCGACGGCTTGCGCGACACCTACGACGCGATCTTCCTGGACTGCCCGCCCTCGCTGGGGGTGCTGACGCTGAACGGGCTGACCGCCGCCGACTGGGTGATCGTCCCGGTGCAGTGCGAGACGCTGTCGCATCGGGGGGTGGCGCAACTGCTGGAGACGGTGCACGACGTGCAGCGGCTGACCAACCGCGACCTGCAAGTGGCCGGCATCGTGGCCACGATGTTCGACGGCCGGACGCGGCACGCGCGCGAGGTGCTGACCGACGTGCAGTCGCGCTACGGGCTGCCGCTGATCGGGGTGCCGGTGCGCCGCAGCGTGCGTTTCGCCGAGGCGCACCACGCCGGCCGCTCGATCCTGTCGTTCGGTGGGGACACGCCGGGCGCCAACGCGTACCGCGTCATCGCCGCCGAGCTGGCGGGCCTGGACGTGGACGAGCGCGTGCGCACCTTGGCCGGCGAGGCGCCCGTGACGATCGGGGAGGGCCGGCCGTGAGCTTCGACCGCATCAAGCCGCCTGCCGAGCGCCTGCTCGAGCGCGACGTGATCGCCGATCCCGAGGGCAAGGCCGCACTGTTCACCGGCGGCGGCGAGCGCCCAGCCACGGCCGGGATCCTCGACAGCATCGCGGCGATGGCGGTGGAGTGCGCGCGCTGCGGCGCGGTGTCGGGCCTGGATCCGCGCACGGCGCTGCGCTCGGTGCTGCCGATGGCGCTGTACGCGCCATGGCGTGCCTATCCCGTGTTCGCGATCTGCCCGGCGGGGCGCCACCGCGCGTGGCTGAAGATCGTTCAGGCGGGGGAATGACCGAGCTCCTGCGCCTGGCCGAGCATGCGGCCCGGCTGGCGGGAGCGGACCTGCTCGCCCGCCGCGGACGCGTGGAGGGCCTGGACACCAAGACCAGCGCGACGGACCCGGTGAGCGACGCCGACCGCGCCTCCGAGGAGCTGCTGGTCCGCACGCTGCTCGCCGCGCGGCCCGACGACGGCCTGCTGGGCGAGGAGGGCGCGGCGCGCGCGGGCACCTCGGGGCTGCGCTGGGTGCTCGATCCGCTGGACGGCACGGTGAACTGGCTGTACGGCTTTCCCGCGTGGTGCGTGAGTGTGGCCTGCGAGGATGGTCGGGAGGCGCCGGGGGAGGCGCTGGTGGGCGTGGTCTACGACCCGCTGCGCGACGAGTGCTTTCGCGCCGCGCGGGGCGAGGGGGCCTGGTTGGTCTCGCCGCACGGGGAGCGGCGCCTTCGTGTGAACGATCCGGTGCCGCTGGCGCGTGCGCTGGTCGCGACCGGGTTCGGCTACGACGTCGAGGACCGGCGGCGGCAGGCCGCGACCGTGGCGCGCGTGCTGCCGCTGGCGCGTGACATCCGCCGCGGTGGCGCCGCGGCGCTCGACCTGTGCTGGGTCGCCGCGGGACGTCTCGACGGCTACTACGAGGACACGACCTCGCGCTGGGATTGGGCGGCCGCCGCGCTGATCGCCCGCGAGGCGGGCGCGGTCGTCACCCCCTACGGCGACGCGACGCACGACGGCGTGATCGCCGCCGGCCCCATCCTGCACGACGCGCTCCGCGACGTCGTCACCTGACGCGTCCCCAGGCGCCCACTTGACTGGGTGCCGCGGTGCTCAAATGCGGGCGCGGATGCACCCAGTCGGCAACTGGGTGCATGGGTACCGGGTCTAGACGAGAGGGCTCACCGTGAACGGCCGCCAGTTGGAGTACTCGCCGATTGCGCCAAACTCGTCGATTCCGCGAGCTCGCCATCGCGCTGCTCCCGGAGGCAATGCCAATACGGCGGCGCTCGCGGTTCCACCAGATGCCGCTTGATCCGTCAGGATGGTGGTCAGCGGGACGCCGTTGTCGTCTGTGATGTCGATCTGCCCTCGCCATGCATGGCCATCCGGATCGGTCGCCGTCACGGAGAAGCTGTGCGGCCCTACTACGGACAACGTGGCGCCCGAGGATGGGGCCAGCAGCGTCGGCACCGACGGAGGGCGGTTGATCGGTGGGATCGTGATGGGCAAGGGCGGCCCGATCACCAGGACGGGGCTGGTCCGGTCCGTGGTGGTTCCGTCCCCGACCTGGCCGGCGCCGTTGTAGCCCCAGGCCCACAGGCTGTTGTCTTCGCGGATCGCCAGGGAGTGGTAGCCGCCGGAGCCGATCGCCTTGACGTGACTCAGGCCGCTCAAGTGCACCGGCGACGTTCGATTCGTCGTGGTGCCGTCGCCGAGGGTTCCAAAGGTGTTGAACCCCCATGCCCAGACCGTCTTGTCCGCGGCAAGCGCCAGCGAGTGCGCCCCGCCGGCGTCGATGGCGGTGATAACGGGAAGGCCGCTGACGGCGCCTGGAGTGCTGCTGTTCGTGGTGGTGCCGTCGCCGAGTTGCCCCACCGCGTTGTAGCCCCAGGACTTCACGGTGCCGCCGTCGAGAATGGCCAACGAGTGCGAATCGCCGGCGGCGATGACCGTCACGTCGCTCAGGCTGCTCACGCTGACCGGTGAGGTCCGGTTGGTGGTGGTGCCATCCCCGATCTGGCCGCGAAGATTGCGCCCCCATGCCTTCACGGTTTCGTCACCGCGGAGGGCGAGTGAGTGCGATTCTCCGGCGGCGATCGCGGTTACGTCGGTGAGACTTGTGACTGAGACCGGGGTGTTGCTGTTGGTCGTGGTGCCATTGCCGAGCTGGCCGTAGGTATTGCGCCCCCAGGCTCGGACCGTGCCGTCCGAGAGCAACGCGAGGGAGTGATACTCACCGGCCGCCACGGCGATCACGTCAGTGAGTCCGGACACCTGAACAGGGCTTGTGCGGTCCGTCGTGGTGCCATCGCCAAGCTGGCCGTAGCCGTTGTCGCCCCACGCCCAAACCGTGCCATCGGCGCGGAGGGCCATTGAGTGATATTCACCGCCGTCGATCGCGGTCACACCCGCGACGCCGGTGACCAATGCAGGGTTACTACGGTTTGTCGTGGTCCCGTCGCCCACCTGTCCGTCGAGGTTCTCGCCCCACGCCCAAACCGTGCCGTCGCTGCTCAGGGACAGTGTGTGGCTCTCGCCTCCTGTTGCCACGGCGACGGGATATCCGTCGGTCGTCACGGCTTGCGCTTGATCGAGCGCGAATGGACCAAGCGTGAGCACAGTCACGAGCATTGCGATAGCACCGCGAAGAATCGGGGCGCGCGAGGATAGACAACGTACCGACATTCTGTTCTCCCCCGTTTGCGCAAACCCCGCTTGTTGATGAGCCTTGCGCTGATTGCACATGTGGCCCGCTGACCGGGCCCAGGCAGTCTACGACGCGCACAGACGCGGTACCCATGCACCCACTTGACTGGGTGCATGAACGCTCATATGTGGGCGTGGATGCACCCAGTCGACAACTGGGTGCATGGGTACGCGGGGTTAGGGGAGGTGTTGGATCTTCAGGGGGCGGGTGATGACGGGGCGGGCGCCGTCGCGCGCGACCTCGACGTCCACCGGCTCGGACCGCTCGCGCGGTGCGCGATCACGGTCGCGGCCACCACGGCTGCGTCCGCCGCGGGCGGCGTCACGCTCGCCCGTCCGTCCGCCGCGGGTGTCGCCGCCGCGTCCGGTGCGGGCCGCGGCGGGACGGCCGGAGCCGGTGCGCTCGTCACGGGTACGGCCGGAGCCGGCGCGCTCGTCACGTGCGCGGCCTGCGCTGTCGTCGCGGCGCGCCCGCGGCTCGGCCGTCCGGCCCTCGGTGCGACCTTCGCTTGCACGACCGCCCGTTGACCGGCCCTCGCCGGAACGGGGGCGCTCAGCACGCGGCTCGCGCGGCTCCCGGGCGGCGGCTGCTGCTTCCGCCGGGGTCACCGCAGTGCCGCCGGTGCGGGTCCGGGTGCGACGGCGGACCTGTGCCCCGTCCGCGTCACCACTCGCGTCGTCGGCGGGCGCCTCGGCGGCAGGCTTCGCCGCGCGCGGGGCACGCGGTTCGCGCACCGCGGGTGCCGCCGGGACCTCGGCCACCTCGTCGGCGCCGCGCACCACGCGCTGGCGGGTGCGGCGGCGCGGTTCGGCGTCGCCCTCCGCCACTGCGGGTGCCGCAGCGGCCTCGCGGCCGGCAGGCTCGTCGCGAGGGGCGCGCGGCGCACGGGCCGCCGGTTCCTGGCGGGACTCGGTGTTCGCCGCCTCGCTGTCCGCGGAACGTGGACCGCGTCCCCGGCCGCCGCGGCGGCGCGGCGTGCGCGCCTCGGCGTCCCCAGCGGCGGCGCGTGGCTTGGCGGCGCTGCGGGCAGGCGCCGGAGCAGCCTCGTCCTCGTCGTCGTCGATCACGGGGGCCGCCTTCCGGGTCGCGTCGCGCGCGGGCAGGTCGAACAGCTCGTCGAGGATCGGCGAGGTCGAGAACACCTCGTGCGTGGGCTCGGCGATGTCCAGCGTGCGCTTGATCATCTCCAGGCGCGCCAGCTCGTTCCACAGCACCAGCGTCACGGCGACGCCCGCCGCGCCCGCCCGGCCGGTGCGGCCGATGCGGTGCAGGTACATCTTCTCGTCCTCGGGGCAGTCGTAGTTCACGACATGCGTGACGTCGTCGATGTCCAGGCCGCGCGCGGCGACCTCGGTGGCGACCAGCACGGTGATGGTGCCCTTGCGGAAGCGCTCCAGCGCCTTCTCGCGCGCCTCCTGGCGCAGGTCCGAATGGATCGGCGCCGCCTTGACGCCGCGCTCGCGCAGCTCCTCGGCGAGCACGTCGGCCATCCGCTTGGTGCGGGTGAAGACCACGCACAGCCCGCGGTTGGGGGCCTGGAGGATGCGCGCCACGACGGCGGGCTTGTCCATGCGGTGGCAGCTGAAGAAGTGCTGCTTGGTCAGCGGCGCGACGTGGACTTCTTCCACGTCCGCACGCAGGAACGTCGGCTTGTGCATGTAGCGGCGGGCCAGCGCGACGACCGCCGACGGCATGGTCGCGCTGAACAGCAGCGTCTGGCGCTCGGCCGCGGTGGCCTGCACGAGCTGCTCGACGTCGGGCAGAAAGCCCAGGTCCAGCATCTCGTCGGCCTCGTCGAGCACGAGCATCGACACCTTGCCGAGCTGCAGCGAGCCGCGGCGCATCAGGTCGAGCAGGCGGCCGGGCGTGCCGACCACGACGGCGGCGCCGTCCTCGACGGCCTTGGCCTGCGGTTCGATCGCCTTGCCGCCGTACAGGGCGACGACCTCGAAGCCCATGCGGGCGCTCGCGCGCGCGAGATCCTCGCGGACCTGCACGCACAGCTCGCGCGTCGGCACCACGACCAGCGCCTGCGTGTGGCCGGCCCCCGGGTCGATGCGCTGGAGCAGGGGGATGCCGAAGGCGAGGGTCTTGCCGGTGCCCGTGCGCGCCTGGCCGATGAGGTCGGCGCCGCCGAGGGCGAGGGGGAGCGTGAGCTCCTGGATGGGGAAGGGTGAGGTGATGCCCGCGTCGGCGAGGGTCTCACAGATGTCGGGGTGCACGCCGAAATCGGCGAAGGTCTTGGTGCTGTCGGTCACGCGTCTCTCTTCTTGAACATGGAATGCCCGGGGCGCCGTCCCGCGTTGCGCCTCTTCGGGATTCGGGAGGACCCCCGCTGCCGTAGCGTGGGGGGTCTGTCGGTCTTCACAAGGGTACCAGGCCGCGGCCTGACTGAAGGGGTACGGATGGCGGAGCTCGACCTGGCAGTGGGCGAGGCGGCCCTGGGCCGCCTGAAGGAGCTGTTCCTGGCGGTCGAGGGGTCGTGCGAGGCGTGGGCCGACGACGAGGTCGTGCGGCGCATCCTGATCCGCGGCGCCATGGAGTACGCCAAGAGCGCGGGCCGGCCCTGGGACGAGGTGCAGGCCGTGTCGAAGGACCTCCGGGCCGCGCTGTCCTGACCCGACGAAGCGGTTCGTCAGTCCTTCTGGAACGAGCCGAGGCCGCGCCAGGCGAGGCGGGAGAGGAGCTTGACGGCTTCGGTCTTGTCGAGGTTGCCGACCTCGGCGTCGGTCCACCAGCGGGCCGCCTCGGTGGCCAGGCCGCGCAGCGCGGTGGCGAGCAGGCCGGCGGCGGCGTTGCCCAGACCGGCGTCCTCGGCGATGAGCTGGCCGACGGTCTGCGCCGTGCGGGCGTTCGCCTGCTCAACCGCCTCGCGCACGTCGCGGTCGGCGAGCTCGTAGGCGCCGAAGACCAGCCGCGACCGGCGATCCTCGACGAAGTCGAAGTAGGCGGCGATCGCGCCCTCGACGCGGGCGCGGTTGTCGCGCGTGCCCTCCAGCGCCTTGCGGACCTGGGACTCCATCTCGGCAATCGCCGCGTTCACGAGCGCGAGGTAGAGCTCCTGCTTGGAGGGGAAGTGTTGGTACAGGACCGGCTTGCTGACCCCGGCCGCGTCCGC
>Ga0299913_10000110_pt1 | contig 38862 bp, 40 predicted proteins | sample RVTome_9_FD_201360 | JGI IMG/M metagenome (GOLD analysis project Ga0299913, IMG submission 201360) | Soil microbial communities from uranium-contaminated site in the Upper Colorado River Basin, Wyoming, United States - RVT155D38 (version 2) ... | reverse complement strand
TCGCTGATGTCGCCGAACGCGAGCGTGATGAGGCGGCGGCGCTGGTAGGCCGCATCGACGGGATTGGCGACGCCGCGCGCGGCCAGTTCCAGCACCTCATCCATCTCGAAGGCGTCCTCCTCAGCTTCGACCGCCCAGTGGTGCCCGCACTCGTTGTAGGTGCACCCCAGCCAGGTCTCCGCGTCGTCGTGCAGCAGGAACCAAGCGGCGGTGCGGACCACGGCGCTGGGATGTGTGCACGCGGCCGCGACATCGCGATCGGGGAGCGGGTCGTCCTCCGCCTCGATGGGGTTGCGCGGGCCGAGGCCGGCCGCCTGCAGCACCTCGACGGCCAGCTCGCGCGCGAAGGCCAGGGAATCCTCGGTGTGATGGTCCTGCCGCAGCCGGCTGAGCGTGTCGGCCCACCCCGCATCGGCTGGCTCGGGCTCCAGGGGCAGGGCGGTGGCGGGCGCCTGGGGCGGCGTGGCCCAGCGCTGAATGTAGGCCCAGCGGTACAGCCCGCGGGCCTCGAGGACCGGGCGGGCGAACGCGGGCTCGGGCTCGTCGGGCGTGGCGGGCACGACCCAGCCCGCGCCCGCCCAGCCGGCCGCGGTCGGCAGGTCGCGGCTGTAGGGGCGCGCGCGGCAGGCCTCCCACGCGGCCAGTGCCGCGCCAGGGCCCCAGCCGATCCGGGCCATGGCAGCCCGCAGATCGACCCAGTCCTCGTCGCCCTCGAGCTCGCTGCCGCGCCAGGGCTCCCAGTCATGGGAGCGGACGGCCTCGACCCAGTCCAGGACCAGCTCGGCCAGCGCGTCCTCATCACCCTCTGGCGGCGGCGCCACGGCGCCGAAGTTCACCGCTAGGCCGCGGAAGGCCGGCGCCAGCAGGCGGCCCGCGGGGTCGCGGTACAGCGTGGCGCCCGCGACCTCCAGACGCTCCAGCGACGCCACCGCGAGATCCTCGTCCGATCCCAGCACGCGCAGGTGGCCGGGCGGCGGCGTCTGGGGCACGCCAGGGGGATTGCCGAAGGGATGCAACCGTTCTCCTCGTGTCGCGGCTTGGCCGAGAGGGCCCGGCGCTGGCACAGTGTGCCCATGAGCGAGACGAACATCGACATCCCCGCCGACCTGCGCCCGCGCGACGGCCGCTTCGGGTCCGGCCCGTCCAAGGTTCGCCAGGAGGCCGTCGAGGCGCTGGCCAAGGCGGCGCCGGGCCTGTTGGGCACCAGCCACCGCAAGCCGACCGTGCGCAACCAGGTCAAGCGCCTGCGCGAGGGCCTGGCCGCCCTGTTCGAGCTGCCCGACGGGTACGAGGTCGCGCTGGGCAACGGCGGGTCGACCCTGTTCTGGGACGCCGCGACGTTTCAGCTGATCCAGGACCGCAGCGCCCACGCGGTGTTCGGGGAGTTCTCGTCGAAGTTCGCCAAGGCCGCCAAGCTCGCCCCGCAAATCGCCGATCCGGTGGTGTTCGAGTCCGAACCGGGCACGCACCCGATCGTGGAGGTCGTCGAGGACGTCGACGTCTACGCGCTGACGCACAACGAGACGTCGACCGGTGTGACCATGCCGCTGCGGCGGGTGGAGAACGGCAACACGCTCGTGGTCGTGGACGGCACGAGCGCCGCCGGCGGTATCGCGTTCGACCCGCGCGAGGTGGACGCCTATTACTTCGCGCCGCAGAAGGCGTTCGCGAGCGAGGGCGGGCTGTGGTTCGCCCTGCTGTCGCCCGCCGCGATCCAGCGCATCGAGGACCTGGCCGGGCGCTGGACGCCCGAGATCCTCAACCTCAACACGGCGCTGGACAACAGCCGCCAGGAGCAGACCTACAACACGCCGTCACTGTCGACGATCTTCCTGATGGCCGAGCAGGTCGACTGGATGAACGCCCAGGGCGGGCTGAGCTGGGCTGCCAAGAGCACCGCGGACAAGTCTCAGCACGTCTACGACTGGGCCGAGTCGCGCGAGTGGGCGTCGCCCTTCGTGCAGAACCCCGAGCAGCGCAGCCCGGTGACGTGCACGATCGACCTCGACGCGTCGATCGCCGCGGACGATCTGACCAAGATCCTGCGCGCCAACGGGATCCTCGACATCGACGCCTACCGCAAGCTCGGCCGCAACCAGGTCCGCATCGCGGCATTCCCGGCGATCGAGCAGGCCGACATCGAGGCGCTGACCGCCTGCATCGACTACGTCGTGGACCGCCTCCGCCCCTAGCGCAAAAACAGGTTCACAGCGCCGCGGCGCAAGCGTAGTGTCGACACCACCGATCCCAGGAGGTGCCGACCATGGGCGGCAAAGCACCCACCCCCACCGACCGCATCCGCAACGTTCTGCTGGTCGGGCACGGGGGGACCGGGAAGACCACACTGGCAGAGGCGCTGCTGGCCGCCGCAGGCACGGATGTGCGCGGCGGCCTCTTTGATTTCGAGCCCGAGGAACGCGCCAAGCACCATTCGATGAGCCTCGCCGTCGCGTCGATGGAATGGCGGGGGCACACCATCAACCTGGTCGATGCCCCGGGCGGCTGCGACTACCTCGGTGACGTCTTCCCCGCGCTGCGCGCCGCGGATCTCGCGCTGTTCGTGGTCGACGCCTCCACCGGGGTACAGGCCCAGCACGACCAGTTGTGGGCGGCCTGCAACACCCTGGGCATCCCACGGCTGGTGTTCGTCAACAAGATGGACCGCGACAACGCGAACTACCAGGCTGTGCTCGAGGCGCTGCGCGAGCGCGCCGGCAAGGCCGTCGCGCCGGTGTTCATGCCGCTGGGGTCGGAGCGCGACTTCGCGGGCGTGATCGACCTGCTGCACTTCACCGCCGTGCAGAAAATCGACGGCCAGCGGGTCGAGTCGGAGATCCCGTTCGAGGTGGAGGACCAGGCGCGGCGCAACCGTGACGCGCTGGTCGAGGCGATCGTGGAGGTCGACGACGCCCTGCTTGCCCGCTATCTCGACGGGGACATCCCCGAGCCCAAAGAGCTCGCGGAATGCTTCGCGCACGGCATCGCCAGCCGCCAGTTCTTCCCGGTGCTGTGCGGATCGGCGACCGAGCAGATCGGCGTGCGGCTGCTGGCGGACTTCATCGTCGACGAATGCCCGGCGCCCGCCGGGTCCGGCGATGCCCCGCTCGCGCTGACGGTGATGAAGACGCTGTCGGATCCGTTCGTGGGGCGCATCAACGTGCTGAAGATCCTGTCGGGCCGCCTGGCGCAGGACGCACACGCGCGCAACGCCCGCACGGGCGCAGACCTGCGGCTGCACCAGCTGTTCCATCTGCGCGGCAAGGAGCAGATCCCTGCCGCGGAGGCATGCGCCGGCGACATCGTCGCGATCGCGAAGCTCGACGACGTGCGCACGGGCGACCTCCTCACCGATCCGGGGGTGCAGGTCGACCTCGCCGAGTTGCCGCCGCCCCAGCCGTTCCACCGCGTCGCCGTCGAGCCGGTCTCAGCTGGGGACGACGACAAGCTGTCCGCGGCGCTGGCCAAGGTGTGCGACGAGGATCCCAGCCTGCGGGTCCAGCGTGACGACGAGACGCGGCAGGTCGTGCTGTGCGGGTACGGGCCCGACCACATCGAGCTGACCCTTGCGCGGCTGCAGCGCAAGTTCGGTGTCGCGGTCCGGCAAGTGCCGCTACGGCTGCGCTACCGCGAGACCCTGCGCGGTCCCGCGCGCGGCGTCGGGCGGCACGTCAAGCAGTCCGGCGGCCACGGCCAGTACGGGGTGTGCACGATCGAGGTCGAACCGCTGCCGCGCGGCACGGGGGAGGAGTTCGAGAACCGCATCGTCGGCGGCGTCATCCCTGGCACGTACATCCCCAGCGTCGAGAAGGGGGTCCGCGACGCGATGGCGCAAGGCGTCCTGGTCGGCTACCCGGTCGTGGACGTGCGCGTGCGGCTGATCGACGGCAAGACCCATTCGGTCGACAGCTCGGACATGGCGTTCCAGGCGGCTGGGGCGCTGGCGTTCCGCGACGCCGCCGAGCAAGCCGGGATGTGCGTGCTGGAGCCGGTCATGGAGCTCGAGATCGAGGTCCCCGATGGTCTGACCGGCGACGTCATGGGCGATGTGTCGGCGCGGCGCGGGCGCATCATGGGCACCGAGTCGGCCGGTCTGGGGCGCTCGCTGGTGCGCGCGCACGTGCCGGAAGCCGAACTGTCCAGTTACGTGGCCGAGTTGCGTTCGCTGACCTCGGGAGCAGGGTCGGTCACGATGCGCTACGACCACCACGCCGAGGCCCCCGACACCGTAGTACGGAAGCTGACCGCCGGGAGTTGAACGCCGAAACCCCGATCCCGTAAAGAATTGAGGCCGGGTTCGCGGTTACCGGAGGTCGCCCCGTACCGTGACCGGATGCACCAAGAGCTGCTGCGCATGCGGCGGCGGGTGGCGGTCGGACGAGTGGTCGGTGTGCTCTTCCTGGTCGCCGGTCTCGCCGTTGCCGCCTACTTCATGACGATCCAAGCCGACGAGCCGCTGGCCTTGCGGGCCGTCGGTTCGGCCATGGGCCTGGTCGGCGCGGTGAGCGGCGTGCTCGTCGCCCGCGAGTTCCATCGCCTCAGCGAGTTGCCCTGGCACGACCCCGGCGTCGCGCAAGCCAAGCTCGCCCAGCGCGTGGAGCCCCTGGCCAGCGCCGGCACCATCGCCGCGATCGCGTGCTCCTTGGCCGCCGCCCTCGCCTCCCGCCTGTCCTGACCGGCGCCCACCGCTGCTCAAGTTGAACGGTTCGATGCGCCCGTGCAACGAACCGATCAAGTTGTGCGAGACGGCGGGGATAGGCTGGGCGGATGCCGAGCGGTCAGCACATGACCCCGGAGGAGTTCCGCCAGCACGGCCGCGCGGTCGTCGACTGGGTCGCGGACTACCTCGAGCGGGTCGAACAGTTCCCCGTCCAGTCCCGCGTCGCCCCCGGCGAGCTGCTGGCCCTGCTGCCCGAGGCGGCTCCCGAACAGGGTGAGCCGTTCGCGAACCTGCTCGCCGACCTCGACACGCTGATCCTGCCGGGCATCACCCACTGGCAGTCGCCGAACTTCTTCGGCTACTTCCCGGCCAACGCGTCCGGCCCGTCGATCCTGGGGGAGCTGGTGTCCGCGGGGCTGGGCGTGCAGGGGATGCTGTGGTCCACCAGCCCCGCCGCGACCGAGCTCGAGATGCGGCTGATGGACTGGCTCGTGGAACTGCTGGCCCTGCCGGACGCGTTCCGATCGGATGGCCCCGGGGGCGGGGTGATCCAGGACTCCGCGTCCAGCGCCACGCTGTGCGCACTGCTCGCCGCCCGCGAGCGAGCCGTGCGGCAGGGCGCCCGGATGGAGAACCTGCGGCTGTACGCCTCGACCCAGGCCCACTCGTCGCTGGAGAAGGCGGTGCGGATCGCGGGCTTGCCGGCGCAATCCCTGCGGCAGGTGGACGTGGACCCCGACACGTTCGCGGCCCGTCCCGAGATGTTGCTCGCGATGGTGCACGAGGACCGTGACGCGGGCCTCGTGCCGTTCTTCGTGCAGGCCAACATCGGCACGACATCGTCGATGGCCATCGACCCCGTGCGCGAGATGGGGGAGATGGCGCGCGCGGAGGGCCTGTGGCTGCACGTCGACGCGGCGATGAGCGGCAGCGCGGCCATCTGTCCTGAGCTGCGCTGGACCCACGACGGCGTGGAACTGGCCGACAGCTACTGCTTCAACCCGCACAAGCACCTGCTGGTGAACTTCGACTGCGACGCGTTCTGGGTGCGGGACCGCTCCGCGCTGATCCAGGCCCTGTCCGTGCTGCCCGAGTATCTGCGCAACGCCGCCAGCGAGTCGGGTGCGGTACTTGACTACCGCGACTGGCAGATCCCGCTGGGCCGCCGTTTCCGGGCGCTGAAGCTGTGGTTCACGCTGCGCTGGTACGGCGCGGAAGGACTGCGTGACTTCGTGCGCGGCCACGTCGCGCTGGCCCAGGAGTTCGCCGGCTGGGTGCGCGGCGAGCCGCGCCTGGAGCTGGCGGCCCCCGCACCGCTGAACCTGGTGTGTGTGCGCCACGTGGACGGCGACGGCGCGACGCAGCGGATCCTGGACGAGGTGAACGCCGGCGGTCGTGCCTTCCTCACGCACACGCGCCTGGACGGCAAACTGGCGGTGCGCGTGTCGATCGGGCAGGCGCACACCGAGCGGCGGCACGTGGAGGCGTTGTGGCAAGCGATCCGGCAGGCGGCGTGACGAACGACCCTGCGCCCACGACGTCCGCGCGACTCGGCCCCGCCGAGCGCGCCGCGTCCATCGCACGCCTGCGCACCGAGACCTTCGACGTGCTGGTGGTCGGCGGGGGGGTCACCGGCTGCGGCACGGCGCTGGACGCGGTCACGCGCGGGCTGTCCACGGCCTTGGTCGAAGCGCGCGACTTTGCCGCCGGCACCTCCAGCCGGTCGAGCAAGCTCATCCACGGTGGCCTGCGCTACCTCGAGCAGTACAACTTCGGCCTGGTCCACGAGGCGCTCAAGGAACGGGCGCTGATCCTCGACCGCCTCGCGCCGCACCTGGTGCGCGCCGTGCCGTTCCTGTACCCGCTCACCAAGCCGGTATGGGAGCGCGCCTACGTGGGCGCCGGGGTGCTGCTGTACGACGTCATGGCGGGCTTGACGCAGGGGGAGCGGGGGCTGCCGCGCCATCGCCACCTGTCGCGCAAACAGGCGCTGAAACTGGTGCCGAGCTTGCGCGCGGACCGCCTCGTCGGTGCGGTGCAGTACTGGGACGCGCAGGTCGACGACGCCCGCCACACCCTGACCCTGGCGCGCACCGCGGCGCTGTACGGCGCGCAACTCGCGACCAGCGTGCGCGTCTACGGCTTCCTGCGTGAGGGGGAACGGGTGGTCGGCGTCCGCGCGCGCGACCTCGAATCGGGCGAGGAGCTCGACATCCACGCGCGCCAGGTGATCAACGCGACCGGCGTGTGGACCGACGACATCCAAGAGCTGGTCGGCCGCGGCCGCATCAAAGTCCGTGCCTCCAAAGGCATCCACCTGGTCGTGCCCCGCGACCGCATCCACAGTGACACCGGGCTGATCCTGCGCACCGAGCACAGCGTCCTGTTCGTTATCCCGTGGGGCCGCCACTGGATCATCGGCACGACCGACACCGAATGGGACCTCGACAAGGCGCACCCTGCCGCCAGCCGCACCGACATCGACTATCTGCTTGGCCTCGTCAACGGCGTCCTGCGCCAGCCACTCACCTACGAAGACGTCGAAGGGGTGTACGCCGGCCTGCGGCCCCTGCTGTCGGGCGAGAGCGAGGAGACCAGCCGGCTGTCGCGCGAGCACGCGGTGTCCCAGCCCGTGGCGGGCCTGGTCACCATCGCGGGCGGCAAGTACACGACCTACCGCCTGATGGCGCGCGACGCCGTCGACGCCGCCGCGCGCAGCCTCGACCGCCGCGTGCCCGCCTCGGTCACCGACCACACGCCGCTGCTCGGCGCGGTCGGCTACCAGGCCGCGTGGAATCAACGCGACCGCCTCGCCGCGCAATCCGGCCTGCACGTCGCGCGCATCGAGCACCTGCTGCGGCGGTACGGCTCGCGCATCAGTGAACTGCTCGACCTGGTCGCCGCCGACCCCGCGCTCGGACGTCCCATTCGGGGGGCCGACGACTACCTGTGCGCGGAGGCCGTCTATGCCGCCTCGCACGAAGGCGCGCTGCACCTCGACGACGTGCTGACACGCCGCACGCGTATCTCGATCGAAACCTGGGATCGCGGCGTCGCGGCGGCCGAGCATGTCGCCCAGCTCGTCGCCGGGGTCATGGGGTGGACCGACGACGACCTCAAGCGCGAGGTCGAGCACTACCAGCTGCGCGTCGCGGCCGAGCGGGACAGTCAGGAGCAGCCCGACGACCGCACCGCGGACGCCGCAAGACTCGGTGCTCCGGATGTGAGAACCGGCCACCTCTGAACGGGTGATGGGCCGCGTAGTCCTTTTGGGTGACGCCAAAGACGACGATTACGGACCATGGAGTTCACCTGTCACGCACTCCGATATACGGGGGAGAGGATGATCCCGGACATCACATCGGAGGCTTTGCGATGTACACCCTGCTCCCGCTGCTGCACCTTCTGCGGACACGCCTGTCCGCCGAGGAAGGCGCCACCGCGGTGGAGTACGGCCTCCTGGTCGCCTTCATCGCCGTCATGATCATCGGCGCCGTCACCATGCTGGGCACCCAGCTGCAGACGATGTACTGCGACGTGGTGAACGGCCTCGCCGGCGCCGGCACCTGCGTGCCCTAGCGGGCACGCACCCCACAGGCGCGGTCATGACCACGCCAGTCGCGACGGACGAACGGGGCGCGGTCACGGTCATCGTGGCGGCGCTCCTGCCCGTCCTGCTGCTCGTGTCCGCATTCGGGATGGACGCGCTCGCGGTCAGCGCGGGTGAACGCGAGCACCAGCGCGCCGCCGACCTCGCCGCACTCACCGCCGCCGCGGCCATCCCGTTGGTGGGCCTGTCGGCGCTGCCGCTGGGCGGCGGCCCATGGCCCGCGGCGGCCGCGGCCGGGGCCCAGGGGTGCGCCGTCGCGACCGGCCTGCTCGACGACGGCCCCGCCACGCGGGCCTGGCGCCAGGCGCCCTCGGCGTGCACGGTGACGTTCGAGCCGGACGACCCCGATCTGCTCACCACGCTGAACGGCGCGGTGGCGCCTGTGCTCGCCGCCTCGTCCGTCCTGGCGGCGCTGGGTGCGGACGCGGCCGAGCTCGCGGCGAGCCTCGTCCCCGCCGTCGCGGCGCCGCGCGCCCGCGCCGCGGTCGCGAGCGCGCTGCAGCCGCCGCTCACCGGGCTGACCGGCACGGTCCTGACCACCCCCGACGTCGAGGGCGAGGCCGTCGCGCGCCGCCGCCTGAAAAACGCCGTACTGCTGCCGGTGCTCGACCTCAGCGGCACCTGCGCCGTCACCGGCCTGCTCGGCCTGGTCACGATGATCACCGGCCCGCTCGCCACGGTGCTGTCGGCCGCGCCCACGGTCGGCGCGGCGGCCACGCAGCTCAGCCAGTGCGCGGTCGACGCGAACCCGGCCCTGGACGCGAACGCTGCGACGCTGTTCGACGGCCTGACGGCGACGGGGGCGCGCCTGGACGCGATCGGCCTGCCGGGTACACCCATCGCCACCAGCCTGGTGCGCGACCTGCGCGACGTGGCCGAGCCGTCCGGCGCCGCCGGGCCCACGCAGCGCGAACTGCTCGCGGCGGCGGCCCAGCGCGACGAGCACGTGCTGATCGTCATGACCGGTGTGACCTCGGCGACCGGCATCCCGATCCTTGATGCCTTCCCGGTGCTCGCCGACGACCTGATGAGCCGCGACCTGTCGCAGCTCCAGCTTGCCGACCTGTTCGGGCTCATGGCCGCCACGACCCAGGCGCGAGGCCTCTTCCGCGCCACCCTGGTCCAATGAGCGCCGCCCGCGCCGAGCGTGGCGCCGCGACCGTGGAACTCGCGTTCCTGCTGCCGTTCCTGCTGGGTATGGCCGGGCTGATCCTGAGCCTGGGCATCGGCTTTGCGACGCAGGCGATGGTGCAGCGCGCCGCCGAGGCCGCCGCCCGCGCGGCCGCCGTCCCGTCGGACTTCTCGGCCGGCGCCTACCGCACCGAACCCGAGCTGGCGACGATCGCGCGCGACGCGGGCATTCTGCTGCCCACGGTGACCCTCGACCCGCTCGCGTGCGACCGCACGCCGTGCGGCGCCGGGGCGACGGTCGCGGTCACGGCCCGCTACGTGTGGGACAACCCGGCCGCGGGGCTGTTCAACCTCCTGCGCGGCGACGGGGCCGTGAGCACATACACCTTCACCGCGACGGCGCAGCGGGTGCGGGAATGAGCGCCTGGCGCGGCGAGCGCGGCTCGCAAGCGGTGGAGCTGGCGCTCGTGGCTTTGATGCTGCTGCTGGTCGCAAGCGCGCTGGCTCCCATGGCCGAACTGGCGCTGACACAGACGCGGCTGTCGCGCGCGGCGGCCGACGGCCTGCGCTTCGCCACGCGGGCGCTGCCCAATCCGTGCGTTCCCGGGTCGGCGGGCTGCCCGTTCACCGAGGCGGTGGCGTGCGGCGGCGGCGCGCGCCGCTGGCCTAGCCAGGGCGAGGTGACCGACTTCGTCCGCGCCGCAGCGGGCGAGGACGCGGCGCTGGCGGTGACGGTGTCGCCCTCGCCGTGCCTGGCGACGAGCGGGCAGGCGATCAGCCTGGCGCTCGAGCGCACCCATGATCTCGGCCCGCTCGCCGGCGCAGCGAACCGCATCGCCGTACAGCTGTCGGGCCGCACCCTCTTGCCGGCCACCGTGCAGGTGCGCAGCGACCTGCTCGGCTACCAGGAATGACGGAACGGAGCCTGTGATGCGCAACCGCACGACGCTGGTGGGCGGCCTGCTCGGCGCGCTTGGCGCGCTGCTGCTGGGCCTGCTCGTGCTGAAGCCCGACAGCGGCGCCCCGGCGAAGACCACGTACGTGGTCCGCGAGGCGCTGGCCCCCGGCATGCGCGCCGAAGACGTCCGAGCCCGGGTGCGCGCGACCGAGGTGCCTGGGGACCTCCTGCCACAGCGGCGCGTCGAAAAGCTGGAGGACCTCGGCGACCGCCAGGTCGTGCGTGCCGTAGGCCCGGGCGAGATCCTGACGCTCGACCAGTTCGCGGCCGCCGGGCCGGTCGCGGGCGGCGTCGTGGTGCCCTCGGGCTACGAGGCGCTCACGATCGAAGCCGACCCCGCCCCCGGTGTGGGCGGCTACGTGACCCCCGGCGCCCGCGTGAATGTGTACGTGACGGTCAGCGAGCAGGGAGGCGGGCCGCTCGCGCAGTCCGCTCCCGGCTACACGCAGCTCGTGCTGGGCCACGTCGACGTGCTGGCGGTGACGCGCGGCACGTCCACGGGCGAAGCGCAGCCGGTGGACGCGCAGGCCGCGCAGGGCAAGGTCACGCTGCTGCTCCAGGTGGCGCCCGCCGACGTCGCTGTGCTGATTCATGCGCAGGCGCGCGGTCCCCTGTGGTTCAGCCTCGTCAACCGCGACGACCCCGCGCCGCAGGCCCGGCGCGTCGGCACCGACGCGCTGGAACCCGGCGCGCGCACCGCGGCCGTCGCCGCCGGTCGCGCTGTGCAGGACGCCGCACGCGACAACGGACAGGAGGCCACGTCATGACGCGCGTCCTGGTGGCCAGCGGGGACGGCGCCCTCGCGGTTCGGCTCGGCGCCGCGTGGGAGGAGGACGAGGGCCCCGAGATCCACCGCCTCGCCCGCACCGCCCGCCTCGCGCATGCCTTGCGCGAACGAGGTCCGTGGGACCTGCTCGTCGTGAGCGCGGCGGACCACCCCGAAACGCTGCTCGCCGAAGCCGCGGTCGCGGCGCCGGAGGTGCGGGTCGTGATCGCACCGGCCGATGCGGACGGGCCCGTGCTGCGCGGCCTGGTGGAGGAGAAGCTCGCGGCCATCGCGCCGGTGCGCGGGCGCATCACCGCGGTCATCGGCGTCTCGGGCGGTGCCGGGCGCACCACCGTCGCCCTGGCGCTGGCAGACCTGGTCGCCCGCGGCGGCGAACGCGCCGCCGTCGTGGACGCCAGCCTCCAGTTCGGGACGGTGGGGGCGGCGCTGGTCCGCCCGGCGATGCGCACCATCACCGACGTGCTGTACGACGAGCGCGGCCGGGAGCAGGACGCCGCGATCATCGCCGAGACCCTGGCTGAACTGGCCGCCTGCGCGATCACCGCCGAAGACGGCTTCGCCGTCCTGGCCGCGCCGCACGACCCGGTCGAAGCGGACCGGATCAGCCCCGACCAGCTGACCCAGGTGATCGCCGCGCTCGCGCAGTCGCTCGACCGCGTGGTGGTGGACACGGCTGCGGGACTTGGCGCCGAGACGCTGGCGGTCCTGGACGTCGCCGACGAGGTAGTGATCGTCGCGACGCTCGACGTGCCGGGCATGGCCGCGCTGCGGACGGTGGACGCCTTGCTGGACCAGCTGGGCATCTCCGCCACGGCACGCCACCTGCTGCTCAACAAGGAGCTGGAGGGGACGGGTCTGCCGGGCCGGCAGGCCGCGCAGGCGCTCGACCGGCAGGCCGTCGGCGTGGTGCCGTTCGATCCCGAGATCGTCCGCGCCCGCAACCACGGACGGATCGCGACTGCATTGCCGGGTCCGGGCGCCGATGCGCTGCGCAAGGCGCTGGCGGCCGTCGCGCCCGCGGCGGCCGTGGCTGGCGGGGATCGCGCACCGATCGCGCGGACGGCAGCGTCACGCAGGCTCGCGCTGCCTCGGACCCGACCCGCAGTGACTGGAGAGGGGACGCCGTCATGAAGCTGTCCGAACGCATCGGGGAACGCCAGCGCCACGCGGCGGCCCCGGCCGCGCATCAGCCTGACGCCGCGGCGGTGCGCGGCGAGCGCAGCGACGAGTGGTCAGCCATGAAGCGGCGGGTCCACGAGGCGGTCGTCGCTGAACTGGGCCCGATGCTCGCCCGGCGCGAGCCGCTCGACCTGGCCGGCGAGGTGCAGAGCCGCCTCGACGCGGCGATCGCGGCCGGCGACATCGCGATCACCCCGGCGCAGCGGCGCCGCTTCTTCGCCGAGGTCACCGCCGAGATCTTGGGCTACGGCCCGCTGGAGCCGCTGCTGGCCGACCCGACGGTCAGCGAAGTGATGGTCAACGGGCCGGACGAGGTCTGGGTCGAGCGTTCCGGCCTGCTCGAACGGTGCGACGTGCGCTTCGACGACGAGCGGCAGCTCCGCCAGGTGATCGATCGCATCGTGGCGGCGGTCGGACGCCGGGTGGACGAGTCATCCCCGCTGTGCGACGCCCGCCTGCCCGACGGCTCGCGCGTGAACGTCGTGCTGCCCCCGCTGTCGCTGCGCGGACCCTGCATCACTGTGCGCAAGTTCCCCGAGAACCCGCTCGTGATGGACGACCTGGTTCGCCTCGGCACCCTCAGCGAGGCGACCCGCACGTTCCTGCAAGCCGCCGTCCTCGGCAAGGTCAACATCGTGGTGTCGGGTGGCACCGGCACCGGCAAGACGACGTTCCTCAACGCCGTCAGCCAGGCCATCCCGGTCACTGAGCGCATCATCTCGATCGAAGACGCGGCCGAGCTGCAGCTGCACCAGCCGCACGTGGTGCCGCTGGAGACCCGCCCGGCCAACGCCGAGGGCACGGGCAGGGTGACCGTCCGCGACCTCGTGGTGAACGCGCTGCGCATGCGCCCGGACCGCATCGTCGTCGGCGAGGTCCGCGGGCCCGAGGCGCTGGACATGCTCCAAGCCATGAACACCGGCCACGAGGGCTCGCTCACCACGCTGCACGCCAACAGCCCGCGCGACGCCCTGTCGCGCCTGGAGACCATGGTGCTCATGGCGGGCGTGGACCTGGGCCTGCGCGCGGTGCGCGACCAGATCGCCTCCGCGATCGAACTGGTCGTGCACCTGGACCGGCTGGCCGACGGCCGCCGGGTCGTGACCGCGATCACGGAGGTTCAGGGCATGGAGGCTGAGGTCGTGGTGATGCAGGACCTGTTCCGCTACGCGCCCGGCTCACCCGGCGGCCTGCGGCCCACCGGGCTGCGCCCGCGCCTACTGGACAAGCTGGAGGCGGCGGGGGCCACGGTCCCGGCGGGGCTGTTTGTGGAACTGCCCGCCGTGACGCGCGGGAAGGTCCGGCGATGAGGTCGCTGGCGCTCTTCGCGGGACTCATGCTGCTGGGCGGCGGCGTCGCCCTGGTGTGGTCGGGGCGGCAGGCGCGAGACCGCACCGGGCTCGCGCGGCTGCGCACGCTGCTCGACGGCGGCGCCGGTCCGGTCGAGCGGCCGGCAGGCTTCGCGGCGGCGTGGTCCGCCATCGGCAGAGCACTGGAGGAAGCGGGGGAGCGGAGCACTTGGCGCGACTGGCTGGGGGTGCGCGTGGAGCGCGCCGGCTGGCCGCTGCGGGCCGGCGAGTTCGTCCTGGTCATCGGTTGTGCCGCCGCAGCGGGCGGATTCACGTTCGGCCTCATGGCGGGCGTGCCCGGCGTGGTGATCGGCACGCCGGTCGGGGGCATGGCGCCGCTGTTGCTGCTGGAACGGCGGGTGCGCAAGGCGGGGGAGCGGGCCGACGAGCAGCTTCCCGACGTGCTCGGCCGCATGGCGGCGTCGCTACGGGCGGGACATTCGCTGGTGCACGCCATCGAAGCCGTCGCCGAGCGCGCCCAGCCGCCACTGGGTCCGGAGTTCGCCCGGGTGCTCGCGGAACATCGCCTGGGGCGCAGCCTCGACGAGGCGCTGCACGCCATGGCGGCGCGCAACGGTTCGGTGGACCTGCGCTGGACCGTACGCGCCATCCTGGTGCAGCACCGCACGGGCGGCCGCCTTGCCGAGGTGCTCGACGTCCTCGCCGAGTTCATGCGCGATCGTGAGGAGGTCCGCCGCGAGGTGCGAGCACTCACCGCCGACGGGCGGATCTCCGCCGTGGTGCTCATCGGACTGCCGTTCCTCGTGGCGGCAGCGCTGCTCGTGATCAGCCCGGGCTACCTCAGCCCATTGGTGGCCGAGCCGTTCGGCATCGTGATGCTGCTGGGCGCGCTGCTGCTGATGGGTGCGGCGACGTTGTGGATCCGGCGCATCGTGCGGATCGAGGTGTGACCATGATTCTGCTCGCACTCGTCCTGCTCGGCGCCGGTGGAGGCATCCTGCTGGCCGGCCTGTCGGGGCGCCGCACCGTCGAGGCGGCGCCGGTGACCGGGGTGGACCTGCATCACCGCCGCCTGGCCGACGGAATCCTGCAGCGGCTCGGCGGCCCGGCCCTGCGGCGCGCGGCGCGCATGGCACGCACAGCGACCCCGGCGCATCGGGCCGCGACCCTGCGTCAGCGGCTGGACAACGCCGGCTCGCTGCGCAGCGTGGAGGAGCACCTGTCCGTCAAGGCGATCGCAGCAGGCGGGGGACTGCTGCTCGCGCTGGCCTGGGCCATCGGCACCGACCCGGCGCCCGTCCGCCTGTTGCTGGCCGCCATGGCCGGCGCCGGCCTGGGCTTCCTCGCACCGGACGTCCTGCTCAGCCGCCGCGGCGAGGAACGCCAGCGCGCTATCGGCCTCGCCCTGCCGGACGCCCTCGACCTGCTCGCGCTGACGGTGCAGGCGGGCCTGGGACTCGAGCAGGGGATCGCGGAGGTGACCGCCGAGCTCGACGGCCCGCTGCGCGACGAGCTCGACCGTATGCGCAAGGAGCAGCAGCTCGGCCGCTCGCGGCGCGACGCCCTGGAGGCGCTGCACACCCGCAACGCCTCGCAGGACCTGCGCGACTTCGTCGAGGCACTGCTGCACGCCGAGCGCCTCGGCGCCTCGGTCGGCGACACGCTGAAGGTCCAGGCGCGCGAGCTGCGCCGTCGCCGCCGGGCTCGCGCCCGCGAGCAGGCCGGCAAGGCACCCGTGAAGCTGCTGTTCCCCCTGGTGCTCGGCATCTTCCCGGCGATGTTCGTGGTGATCCTCGGCCCCGGCGCGATGCGCATCGCCCAGGCCCTCCTCTCCCGCTAACCCCGTACCCATGCACCCAATCGACTGGGTGCAGATACGACGGAATGCGAGCGCGGATGCACCCACTCAAGTGGGTGCATGGGTACCGATCAGGTAAGGGAGGCGTAGAGGGCGGTGGTGCGGTCGGCGACGGCCGACCAGGTGAAGTTGGCCTCCACGCGCGTCCGGCCCGCCTGGCCGAACGCATTGGCCATCGCGGAATCGGCGAGCAGCCGGTTGACGGCGTTGGCCATCGCCTGGGGATCCGAAGGCGGCACGAGCAGCCCGGTCTCCTGCTCGCGAACGATCTCGGGGATGCCGCCGACACGCGTGGCGACGACAGCGGTGCCGCAGGCCATCGCCTCGAGGTTCACCAGGCCGAACGGCTCGTACACCGAGGGGCACACGAACACCGTCGCGTGGGTCAGCAGCTCCCGCAGGCGCTGCGGCGGCAGCATCTCCTCGATCCACACCACACCCTGACGCTCGGCGCGCAGAACCTCCACCAGCCCACGCACCTCCGCGGCGATCTCGGGGGTGTCGGGCGCGCCCGCGCACAGCACGAGCTGGGCGGCGGGATCGAAGCCGCGCGCGGCCCGGAGCAGGTCTGGCACGCCCTTCTGGCGCGTGATCCGCCCGACGAAGATCACCGTGGGACGGCCCGGGTCGATGCCGTGTTCCTCGAGCGTGCCGATCCCGCCGTCGGGACGCCACAGCCCCGGATCGATGCCGTTGTGGATCACGTGCACCCGCTCGGGGTTGACGCCTGGGTAGCACGCGAGGATGTCCCCGCGCATCCCTTCGGACACCGCGATCACCGCGTCGGCGGACTCGATCGCGGTGCGCTCCACCCAGCTCGACACCGCGTAGCCGCCGCCGAGCTGCTCGGCCTTCCACGGCCGCAGCGGCTCGAGGCTGTGCGACGTCAGCACGTGGGGGATGCCGTGCGCGAGCTTCGCCAGGTGGCCGCCGAGATTCGTGTACCAGGTGTGGCTGTGGATCACGTCGGCGTGCCCGACGGCGCCGGCCATCGCGAGCGCCACACTCAGCGGTCGCAGTGCCCCGAGCTCCGGTGCGTCACCTGCCAGGGCAGCCCAGGGCTGGTAGGTCGCCGCGACCAGCTCGTCCGCGCGCGGCATCCCGAACGCATGAACCTCGACATCGAGGCGCTTGCCGAGCTCAGCGGCGAGCCCGCCCACGTGCACGCCCGCGCCGCCGTACACCTCGGGGGGATACTCGCGGGTCAGCAGCGCGACCCTCATTCCGTGACCCGCTCGCCCTTGCCAACCACGACGATGCCGTTTGCGGACACCGTGAACCGCCGGCGGTCCCGGTTCAGATCGACGCCGATCTGCGCACCGGGATCGACGCGCACGTTCTTGTCGAGGATCGCCCGGCGCACGACTGAACCACGGCCGATGTCCACGCCGCTCAGCACGACCGAGTCCTCGACCACGGCGTGGGTGTGCACGACCACGCTGGGTGCGACCACCGAGCGGCGCACGGTGCCGCCCGAGACGACGGTGCCCGCGCCGACCACCGAGTTGACCGCCATGCCGCGCCGGTCATCGTCGTCGAACACGAACTTGGCCGGGGGCAGCGAGTCGCTCGCGGCGTGGATCGGCCAGGCGCGGTTGTACAGGTTGAAGATCGGGTGCACCGACACCAGGTCCATGTGCGCGTCGTAGTAGGCGTCGATAGTCCCCACATCGCGCCAGTAGCCGTGGTCGCGCTCGGTCTCGCCGGGCACGACGTTGGTGCTGAAGTCGTACACGGCCGCCTGACCACGCTCGACCATCATCGGGATGACGTCGCCGCCGAGATCGTGCTTCGACGCGGGGTTCGCGGCGTCCTCGGTGACCGCCTCGCACAGGGCCTGGGTCGTGAAAACGTAATTGCCCATCGAGGCGAGGATCTCACCGGGCGCCCCGTGCAGGCCGGGCGGATCCGCGGGTTTTTCCGCGAACTCCGCGATGCGGCCGTCGGGTCCCGGCTGCACGACGCCAAACTCTCCGGACTGCTCGCGCGGCACGCGCAGCGCGGCGACGGTGACCGCCGCGCCGGACGCCTCGTGCGCGGCCACCATCTGCCGGGGATCCATGCGATAGATGTGGTCCGCACCGAACACGAGCACATGGTCGGGCCGCTCGTCCTCGATCAGGTTGAGGTTCTGGAAGATCGCGTCGGCCGAGCCCGCGAACCAGCGGGGTCCCTTGCGCATCTGCGCCGGGACCGTGGCCACGTACTGGCCGAGCATCGGCGACATCGCCCAGGTCCGCGCGATGTGGCGGTCGAGGCTGTGGCTCTTGTACTGCGTGAGCACCACGACCCGCCGGTAGCCGGCGTTGACCATGTTGCTGAGCACGAAGTCGACGAGGCGGTAGTTGCCCCCGAATGGCACGGCGGGCTTGGCGCGGTCCGCTGTGAGCGGGCTCAGCCGCTTGCCCTCACCGCCCGCGAGGACGATCGCGAGCACATGCCCTCCAGCCATGCCGCGCACCCTACCCCGGGTTGGGGCGCGTCAACGTGCCGGCTGCGGACGGTCAGTGGCAGGGGCGGTCGAACGACATGGCGGCGGCGGTGGGTCCGGTGAAGAGGTCCTCACGCAAGGTCAGTCCGGTGGGCGCGCCGGGGTCGATCGCCGCCATGACGGTCTGGCGAAAGGCGGCCTGTGGCGGGGGAGCGGCGAAGTTGCCTGCCGCGGCGGGGAGCATGCCTTCGGCGTCCACGGACTCCAGCGAACCCAGCGCGCGGAGCAGCGCGCGCCGCGTCGGCAGGCGGTCGGCGGCCGCTCGTTCCAACGCGGCACGCAACGGATACTGCGAGACCCATCCGGCCACCGCCGCCTGTGACGGTGGTTCCTCGTTCAGCGCGTCGCGCATGGCACGGTGCCCGGGCGTGTCCGCGTTCCAGGGCGCCCACGGCAGCGCCTGGAGATAGCGCTCGCGGAGGTCCTCGGCGGCCGGAGTGGCGAGCAGTTCCTCGTCCCACGCAGGCGAGGCTCCGACGAAGCGCCCTGTGAAGCCGCGCGCCGACATCTCGCGGACGATGACGGCGAGCTCGGCCGGTCCCGTGGCGACCGCGACGATGACCGGTCGCTCCGCCAGCAGCCGGTCGATCGCGGGGCCTTGCTGCTGATGGCCCGACGGGGTGACCACATCGACGAAACGCGCACCGAGCCGTCGCGCGGCCGCACGCGCGCCCGCAGCGGCGTCTTCGCCGTAGTCGCCGGGATAGTGCACCGCAGCGACGACGCCCGGCGGCCCGTCCTGCTCGGCCACGAAATCCACGGCATTCGCCAGTTCGACGCACGGGCTCGCACCCGACTCGGCGATCACGTCCGCGAACTCCCACGTCGAACTGGCCGAGCCCGGCACCGCGACGATCGCGTGGTCCTCCATGTCCGCCAAGATGCCTACGGTCTGAGGCACGCCGAGTGTCTGCGCCAGCGCCAGGACGTGATTGCGGACGCCCTCGAAGGCCAGCCGATGCCCACGCGGGGCGTACCCGCTGTCGCCTGAGTGGGTCACGACGTCGATGTCGTAGCCGCCAATCCCGCCCGCCTCGTTGACACGACGCCAGAAGGCGGCGATCCCGGCCTCCATTGCCTGGCCGGTCTCGGCGAGTGGGCCGTCGCGCAGGTCGGACACCGTGCCGAGATAGACGCAGCCGCGGTCGGCGTGCCCACCCGGACACGGCGCGGCGGTCACCCCGACGACGGCGTCAGCCTGTGCCGAGGCCGCGGTTGCGGCTGGCGGCGGGGGAGCGGGGCTCGGCCGGCCGCCACAGGCCGACGCCGCGAACGCCGCCGTCGCGGTCAGCGCCACGCGCAGCGCCACTCGTCTCACCATGTGCTGACCCCCGTCACCGTCCCGTCTGGCGCCGAATCGTAAAGATGGCCGGCCGCGTCGGAAAGGGTCAGTGCACCAGACGGTGTAGCAACGCCTCGACCAGTCGCTCGACCGCGTCCGTCCCGTCGACGCCGACCTGCGCCACGCGGCGATCGTGCGCCACCAGCGCGCGCAAGTCGCCCACGGCTTGCGCGCGCACGAGCGTGCCGAAGTCGTATGGGCGCCCGGGGATCGGCAGCGTCGCCGCGTCCTCCCACAGGGCGCTGTCGACCACCTGGAGCACCACGACGGTGTTCGGCCCCCCCTTGTGCAGCTGACCCGTGGAGTGCAGGAAGCGCGGACCCCAGCCGAACGTGCTCGTCAAGCCGCGTTCGCGCAGCGACGCCCGGACACGGTCGAACGCCGCCATCGTGTCGGTGTGCGGCGGCAGGTATGCCTGGATGCTGAGGTAGTCGTCCGGGCCGAGCGTGACCAGCAGATCGCCGACGTCGGGATGTTCGGGCGTCGGTAGCGTGCCGCCCGCCCGCAGCTCCTCGAGGATCTGCGCCGTGATCCGCTTGCTCTCGGTCACGTTCGGCTCGTCGAAGGGGTTGACGCCGAGCACCACGCCCGCGAGGGCGGTCGCCAGTTCCCAGCGCAGGAATTCCGCGCCGATGTGCGCCACGTCCGGCAGGTCCACGAACAACACCGGCTGGCCCGCCTCGGCCAAGGCGCGCGCCCCCTCGGGCTCCTCGTCGCCGAGGCGGTAGGCGACGAACGCGCGGTCGGCCCCGTACTGCTCGGGCGGGCCGGCGGGTTCGCCGACCACCGGCACGATGCCGTGGCCGTGCTTGCCGGTGCTCTCGGCGACGAGCTGCTCGATCCAGTCACCCAGCGGCGCGATGGCGTGGGGGAGGAGCAGCGTCAGCTTGTCCCGCCCGGCGCGGGCGAAGCCGGCCATGAACGCGGCGAGCCGCGTCGCGGGGTTGCGCGCGACATCCACGTCGGGACCGCAGGCGCGCCGCATGGCGGCCGCGTGCTCCCACAGGCCCTGCACGTCGATGCCGAGCAGGGCCGCGGGAACCATGCCGAACAGCGACAGCGCCGAGAACCGTCCGCCGATGTCGGCAGGATTGCGCAGCACGGCGCGCCAAGCCTGGGCTGTGGCCTGCTCGTCGAGCTGAGACCCGGCGTCGGTGATCGCGACCAGGTGCGAGGGCGAAGGGACCACCGCCGCCGCGCGGTTCGCGAAGCAGGCCGTCTCTTCAGTCGAACCGGACTTGCTGGCCACGACCACCAGGGTGGCGTCGAGTTCGCCTTCGCCCAGCGCCGCGCGCACGGCGTCGGGATGGGTGGAGTCCAGCACTGTCAGCGTGGCGCCCGTCACGAGCCCCCGGAACACCAGCGAGCACACCTCGGCGGCCAGGCTCGAACCACCCATGCCGGCCAGGACGACGTGAGACAGCCCGGCGGCGCGCACGTCGTGCACGAGGCCCGCGAGTTGCGCGGACCATGCGGGGTCCCCGCCTGCGGCGTCGAGCCAGCCGAGCCGGTTCCCGATCGCCGCCTGCTCACCGGCGTCGCCCGACCACAGTGACGCGTCCTTGGCGAAGCAACGCCGCACGACCTCGGCATTCTCGATGTCGGCGAGCGCGGCACGCACCGGCGGCAGCCGGAACACCACCTCGTCGTCGACGGACACGCAGACTCCTCACTCGGACCGAAGGCGGCAGGCTACCCCGGCGATTCATTCAGAGAACGCGCGTAATGGCCCTACCGGCTCTTCCGTATTTGTGCAGGAAGGGGGCGGCCCCACAAGCCCCGGCAGCAAGCAACGACCGTGACAGGCTTGGCGCGCGACGCTGACCCGCATGCGGTCGACTGGTGGAACTTGCTGCCGGGGTGCGTGGCCGGACCCGCACGATGTGGGGGGTGAGAGCCTCCCGGTTGGCAGGCACGTGGCGGTGGGCCACGAACCTCATGCCTTCAGCCGGGGGGCTTTCCCATGTCCGCCACCGGCCTTGCTTCCTGATGGTTACATAATGTCGCTTATGGGGGACGCGCGAAGGGCCCCGTCCAGCAGGCCCAGATAGGCCTCGCGCGACACAGTGATCGCCCCGAGCGAACCAAGGTGGTCGGTCGGCATCTGAACGTCCAGCAGCGCGAACCCTCGCGTACGCAGACGTTCGGTCAGGTGCCACAGGGCCACCTTGGACGCATCGTCGGCCCGGTGGAACATCGACTCGGCCATGAACGCGCCACCGATGGCCAGCCCGTACAGGCCGCCCACCAAGCGGCCGTCGGCGTCCCAGACCTCGACGCTGTGGGCGTGGCCGAGTTCGTGCATGCGCTGGAACGCCCGTGCCAGCGCCGGGACGATCCAGGTGCCTTCGGGTCGTTCGGCGCAGGACCGAACGACCTGGGTGAACGCGGCGTCCTCGGTGCAGCGGAAGCGCCCGGACCGCAGCGTCCGTCGCAGCGAGCGCGACACGTGGAAACCGTCCAGCGGCAGGATGGCGCGCGGGTCGGGGGACCACCACCACAGCCGCCCGCCTTCGTCCGGCCACGGGAAAATGCCGTGCGTGTAGGCGTCGAGCAGCGTGTCGGGCTCCAGGTCGCCCCCATACGCCAGGGGCTCCTCCCCCGGCGCCTCGCGTGGATCCGGGAAGCGGCCGGCGCCGTCGGCCCCCGTCACGCCGCCGGGGACAGGTGGGCCTCGAGCAGCGCGCGCAGGTGATCGGGGATCTCCAGCGCCCCCGAGCCGTCGGTGGCGACGACCGCGTACACGATCGAACCCTCCACGCACGCCTCCTCGCCCCGGCGCACCTGATAGCCCAGCGTGAAGCTCTTGCCCCCCACGCGCCGCACGTCCACGCGCACCCGGATGTCGTCACCCCAGCGCACGCCCGCACGGTAGTCGAGTTCGGTGTGCACGTTCTGCACGTCGACGCCCCCGGCCACCATGCCGGCATAGTCGAGGCCCGCGTGGCGCATCCAGCCGGTGAACGCCTCGTCGAACCACACCAGATACCAGGCGTTGAAGACCACGCCCTGCTGGTCGACCTCCATGTAGCGCGGGGTGACCGCCAGCTCGAACGGCTCGCTCATGCGCCCAGGCTAGACGACGCGAGCGCATGCGGAACCTACGATGGCGGGCATCGCGGCGGCACAGGAGAGACGGCAGTGGGCGAGTTCGACGACGTGGCACGGACGCTCGACGAGCGCATGCCCATCCACCGCAGCGACCTCGAGGCGCTGGTGCGCATCCCCAGCATCAGCGCGGCGGGGTTCGACCCCGTGCCCGTGCGCGTCTGCGCCGAGGCAGTGCGGGAGCTGCTCGCCGCACGCGGACTGGAACACGCGGCGCTGCTCGAAGTCGACGGCACCCATCCCGCCGTCTACGCGGACTGGCTCCACGCCGGGGACGACGCGCCCACGGTGCTGCTGTACGCGCACTACGACGTGCAGCCCACGGGCGATGCGGCGCAGTGGTCCTCCCCCATCTTCGAGCCCACCGAGCGCGGCGGCCGGCTGTACGGGCGGGGCGCCGCCGACGACAAAGCAGGGATCCTCGCCCACGTCGCGGCGATCGACGCCTGGCTGACCGCGCGCGACGCGCTGCCGGTCAACGTCAAAATCATCATCGAGGGCGAGGAGGAGATCGGCAGCGAACACCTGATGGAGTTCCTCGACGCCCACGGCGACCTGCTGCGCGCCGATGTCGTGGTGGTGACCGACCTGGAGAACTGGGCGGTGGGGACGCCGTCGATCACCTACCTGCTGCGCGGGCTGATCGACTGCGTGGTCGAGGTGCGCGCGCTGGACCACACGCTGCACTCGGGCATGTACGGCGGCCCGGTGCCCGACGCGCTGCACGGCCTGGTAAAGCTGCTCGCCACGCTGACCGACGAACGCGGCGAGGTCACGATCCCCGGGTTCCTCGACGACATCCGGCTCCTCTCCCCCGCCGAACGCACGCTGCTGGAGTCGTTGGACTTCGACGAGGCGCATTTCCGCGCGGACGCCGGCGTGCTGGACGGGGTGGACCTGCTCGGCGACCCGGCGACACCGGTGCTGGAGCGGCTGTGGGCGCGCCCGGCGCTGTCGATCCTGGGCCTGGACGCCCCGGCGGTGGCGTTGTCATCCAACACCCTCTCCCCCGCCGCGGCGGCCCGCGTGAGCATCCGCCTCGCGCCCGGCCAGGATCCCGAGCGCGCGACCAAGCTGCTCGGCGACTTCCTGCGCGAGCAGGCGCCGTGGGGCCTGCACATCGCGATCACGCCCGGCTGGTGCGCGGCCGCGTGGGCCGAGGAGCCGACCGGCCCGGCGTTCGAAGCCTGCGCCCGCGCGCTGGGCGCCGCCTACGGCACGCCTGCGGTGTTCACCGGCGTCGGCGCGACGCTGCCGTTCGTCGAGGCGGTGACGTCGGCGTTCGGCGGCGTGCCGGCCCTGCTGCTCGGCGTGGAGGATCCCGACAGCCGCGCGCACGGCATCGACGAGTCGCTGCACCTGGCGGACTGGGCCAAGGGCTGCCTGGGCGAGGCGTACCTGCTGGGCGAGCTCGGCGCGCTCGGGCGGGTGGGCCTGCGGCCGTGAGCGCCAAAGAGGAGTACGACGCGGCCTACTTCACGCTGCTGCGCGCGATGGAGGAGCGTGACGGCCTGCTGCGCTACCGCGAGTTCCTCGAGGCGGAACGCGCGCGGCTGGACGCCTTCAGCGACGAGACGCGCACCGTCGGCGAGCAGGTCCCCGACCGCATCCGGCGCGTGGTGGACCGTACGGCGAAGCAGATGCTGGAGGCGGTGGGCCGCCGCCGGTTGGTGGTGCTCGACGAGCTCGCGCGCCTGGACAAGCGCATGTCCGCCGCGGAGCAGTTCGTCGCCGAGTGCGAGGCCGAGGTCGCCACCCTCCGCCCCTGACCACCCGGGGTGTGTTGGTTTTGACCACCCCAGGTGGTCAAAACCAACACACCTCAGGTGAGGCGGGCGGTGAGCTCGGCGTGCAGCAGCCCGTTGGTCGTAAGGACGTCTCCGGCGCCGTCCAGGGGCGCGCCGCCGTCCCAGGCGGTCATGCGGCCACCGGCCTCGGTGACGATCGCCTCGAGCGCGGCGATGTCCCACGCCTTGAGGCCGGTCTCGAACGCGGCCTCCGCGGTGCCCGAGGCCACGAGCAGGTGCATCCAGAAATCGCCGAAGCCCCGTACCGTCCAGGCGGTGTCGGCGAGGTCGCCGAGCACCGACCACAGCGCGGCGTCGCGGTACCACTCCAGCGCGCCGTGCAGGACGCTCGCGTCCTCCAGGCGCCCAATGGCGCTGACACACATCGGCAGGCCATTGCGCCGGGCGCCCATGCCAAGCGCGGCGTCATAGCGTTCGGCCAGCGCCGGGGCGCTCGCGACGCCGACCACACCCCGCCCCTGCCACACCACGCCGATGAGCGCGGCGAACACGGGCACGCCGCGCATGAAGTTCTTGGTCCCGTCGATCGGGTCGAGCACCCAGGTCGGCCGCCCAGGGTCGATCGCCCCACCGGTCTCCTCCCCCATCACCGCGTGCTCGGGGAAGGCCGCTTCGATGCGCTGGCGCAGCGCCGACTCGACCATGCGGTCGACCTCGGTCACGGGGCTGCCGTCGGGCTTCGTCTGCGCCGGCACGGCGCCGCCGAAGCGCGACAGCGCGAGCTCGTCGGCGATGTCGGCGAGACCGAGCGCGAGTTCGTGCGCCGCGGCCAGCCAGTCCGGAGCCTGGACGGCCTCCGGTTCGGTCACTGGTCCTCGACGATGCCGTCGAAGCGCAGCACGAGGTCGTTGGGCTGCACGGTCAGGCTGACCTCGTCGCGCGGCGCCCACAGCGGGATGCAGGGACCTTGCCCGGCGTGGCCGCACAGGCACACCACGAGGTCGCCGCTGGGCGTCATGCCGATGAGCTGGCGCGCGTAGCTGAGCAGCTCGGTCATGTCCGAGTCGCCGCCGGTCCGCCGCCAGTAGGCCATCGCCCAGCGCGATTCGGGCCGGCCGTAGACGGCCAGGGCGGAGGCGGGCATGAGCTTGGCGACCGCGGTAAGCGTGCGCCCGCCCTTGAGCACCTTGTCCTGCTTGGGCGTCTTGCCGACGCGGGCGGCGGCCGAGGGGGTAGCGAGTTCGCCCGGCAGATCGCTCAGGTCGTAGTTGCCGGCGGCCTGGGCGGCTTTCTGCCGCTCCACCGACACCTGATAGATCTGTTCATCTTTGGTAGCCAAGTGTTGACGATCCTCCGCTCGGACGATGCCCCCCAATCCGGTGAAGTGTAGCCGCGCGTCCGCCGGACGGCGGCGGGCGTCCACAGCCAGCGGGTCATCGCCCGCTTTCGTCAAGAGGGGGCGTACGATTGACCTCGCGCAGGGGGATGCGCGCATCTGGATCCACCGGGACGGAGAGTGACGTGCCGCGCTTCTCGTTGATGAGTCATTGTCAGGTCTGCGGACGCGAGATCACGCAGGCCGGCAGCGCGCGCAAGTGGGTGCACGTGGACCAGTTCTACGCGCGGGCCGACCACGACCCCGAGCCGCGCGAGAACAACAAGTTCATCCTGCCGAAGAAGTCCACACCGGCCGCGGCCGCCTCCAAGCCCATGACCGAGGCCGAGCGGCGGCGCAAGATGCGCGAAGGCACCGCCGAGCAAGAGCCAGAGAAACCGCGCGGGCGCCGTCCGACGGCTCCCGCCGCCGATCAGAACCGCGACGTCGACATCGACGACGCCGCGCGGCGGCTGCGGCGGCTGCGCCTGGGCCTGGATCCCGACGGGGAGGACTAGGCGCAGCCGGCCCGCGTCAGCGCCTGCAGAACAGGGTGCCGGCGTCTTCGCCCGCGCCTTCAACCACCAGGCACGGGGTCCCGTCCACCACGACCGGTTCGGGGGCGTCCTCGCCAGCGTGCTGGGCCAGCAGGCCCAACAGCAGCAGGGTGTTGAGCAGCGTCAGCGCCGCCGTCGTCAGCCACAGCTTCGAGCGGTTCTCGGGCTTGCGCATGGCGGCGACGGGGTCGCGCAGCATGTCGTCGCGGGCGAGTTCGCGCTCGTGGGGGTCCAGTCCGTCGGGCGGCGCCAGCGGCTGGGTCCGCGGCGGCATATCCATGCCGGCGGGTCGATCGGTTCCGTACAGATTGGCCATGATGTGCTCCTGGGGTGCGCGGGGCGGGACCTCACCCTGCCCCGGACTGCGGTGTCCAAAGCGCTGTCACACCCCGGCGATACCGTGCGCGCATGGCCAGTTGGAGCGACATCGAACGCGACGCATCGGCCTTCGCGGACGACGTGAAGGAACGGTTCGACGCGGACAAGCACAAGTTTCTCGCGACGCTGCGCGCGAACGGCGCGCCGCGCATCAGCGGCATCGAGACGTTCGTCAGCCACGGCGAGATCTGGCTCGGGATGATGACGGATTCCCGCAAGGCGCTGGACCTTCGCCGCGATCCCCGCTTCGCGCTGCACAGCGCCTCGACGGCGCCGCCCGGGGACCCCTCCGCCTGGGTAGGCGACGCGAAACTCGCCGGCGTCGCGGTGGAGGTGATCGACCCAGTCGAGCGTGCCCGGGGCCTGGGCGCGATGGGCGACGCCGGTGAGGCGTTCCCCGAGGCGCACGTGTTCCGCCTCGACATCCGCGAGGTCGTGCACACGCAGGTGGGCGACCCAGCCGACCACCTGCTCATCCGCTTCTGGAACGAGCACGACGGGCTGCGCGAGATCCGCCGGGCGTAGCCTCAGGCGGGGCTGGCGGCGGGCTGCGCCGCCTGGCTCACCGCGACCGCCGCCTGGCGTGCCGCGTCGCGTTGGGCCGTGTGCTGGCCGACCGTGACGGCGGCGAGTACCACGGCCGCACCGATCAGCTGACCCGCGCTGAGGCGCTGGCCCACTGCGTACCCAAGCCCGGTCGCCACGACCGGGCTGAGCAGGCTGATGAACGACACGGTTGCCGCCGGGAGCCGGTCGAATGCGCCGAACCACAACGAATAGGCCAGCGCGGTGGACACCAGCGTCAGGTACACATACCCGGCGATGTTGACGGCGCTGAGGGACGGAGGCGCTCCCTCGACGAGCAGGGCCAGAGGCAGCAGGAACAGCCCGCCGGCCACGAGCTGCCAGGCGGTGAACGCCAGCAGGGGCACGGGGCGGCCCCAGCGCTTGGTGAGCGTCGTGCCGGTGGCGAACAGCAGCGCGCCGGCCAAGGCTGCGCCGACGCCGACCCCGTCGAGCGCCGCGTCGGGCCGCAGCACCATCAGGGCCACTCCCCCCACGCCGGCGGCGCCCGCCGACAGGGCGCGCACGCTCGGGCGAATGCCCATGAGCGGCCACGACAACAGCAACACGACCAATGGTGAGAACGCACCGAGCGTGGCGGCCAGCCCGCCCGGCAGCCGGTAGGCGGCGGTGAACAGCAACGCGAAGAATGCGCCGATGTTCAACATCCCGAGGATGGCGGCCTTCGCCCACCAGCGTCCTCGCGGCAGGACGCGGGTCACGCCCAGCAGCAACAGCCCGGCCGGCAGGGCGCGCAACGCCGCGGCGAGAAAGGGACGGCTCGGCGGGAGGAGCTCCGTCGTCACGAGGTACGTCGTGCCCCAGGCGGTGGGCGCGATCGCCGCGATGCCCACCGCCCGGTAGTTGCTCGCCCGCATCCCTGCCGTTCCTTCGTCGAATCCCGTTGCGTCTGCCAACGAGACCGTGCCGCAGCCTATTCCGGCGCGTGCAACTCCTGGTCGAAGTGCGGGGAGCGAGCCAGCGCCTTGCGCAACCTGCGGCGGAACACCACCGCGGCGACCAACAGGACGCCGAACCCAGCCAGCAGACCTGCGCCGTTCCACAGCGAGTGGAACAGCGCGGCTAGCAGCACGCCGCGCATCGCGGTCGCGCGGCCCTTGCCGTCCAGGACCCGCCGGGACAGCGAGTAGCCGGCGATCCCGGCGCACAGGGCGTGGACCAGCGCGGAACCGATGCCGCGGACGACGGCGACGATCGCGAAGCACTCGAAGCCCGCGCACAGCGCGTCCGCTTCGCCGGTCCACAGGTCGATGCCCTGGTAGGCGGCTATCAGGTAGTCGAGCGTTTCCGCGGCCGCGAATCCCAGGCCGACCGACACCCCGTAGATCATCCCGTCGACCGGCTCGTCGAAAGCCGGGTGGCGGCGCGACCCGCGCTTGGCGCCCAGATACTTGAAGGTCTCCTCCACCAGTGGCGCCACGATTACTGCGGTCGCCGCCAGCCCGACGACCTGCGACAGGGCGGTGTTCAGCAGGCCGGACACGAAGGCCACGGGGACGGCCCCGATCAAAAACAGCTTCGCGATCAGGCCCTTCGGCTCGGGCAGATGACGGTCGCGGCGGTAGAAGAAGCGCAGCCACAGCAGGCACGGGATCAGGCTGCCGCCCAGCGACAGCCAGAACACCTCCGCATTCGACGCCGGCATCGATCAGCTCCTCAGCGTGTGGATGTTTCGCCTACCCGATGGCACGGCGCAGCACCCTAGAGCAGCAGGGGGGCATCGCGGCGGCAATGCGGCGTCGTCTTCACGCGCTGGCAGGGCCGACAGTCCTGCGGGCGTGCAGGCATTCGCCCCTGGGGCGTCCCCTCCAGCGACGCACACTGGACTGTGGATCGACGACAGGACGAAGCCATGAGCACGACGACCCATCGACCGCCGTTGCACAGTCCTCCGTCCCCACCAGCAGGTCTTCCGCCCGAGTCCGCGCACGGAGGTGTGTGGGCGGCGTTTGCCGTCGTCGCCCTGCTGAGTCTGGGCTCGCTCCCCCTGACGACGTGGGCATTGTCGGTATCCGCCGCCGCCGCGCTGGTCAGTGTCGTGCTCGGGCTGCGGCGTACCGGCCGGTACGTCCGTCCAGTCCTCGACCGTCGCGACCTGGTCGCCGTCGTGGCGCTGTATGCCGCGGTCACCGCGGCGTTCCGAACCGCGTTCGTGGGGTTCGGCACCGGCCGCGTCCTTGGCTTGTTCCTGTGGTTCGCGGGCGGCATGGTGCTCGGCGTCGCCGGTCCGGTGGTCTACACGGTGTGGCTGCGGCGGCGCGCGCTGGCCACGCTGGGCATCGGACGAATGCACATGCGGTCGACACTGGCCTTCGGCCTCGTCTTGGCAGCGGTGCAGTTCGGCATGACGTTGTGGAACGTCAGGTTGCCGGCACCGATCGACTGGATCCCACTGCTGGTCATGTCGCTGACCGTCGGCGTATTCGAATCGGTGTTCTTCCGTGGATTCGTTCAGCAGCGGCTCGAATCGAGCCTGGGCGCAGGACCAGGTGTCGCCGTGGCCGCGGGGATGTACGCCCTCTATCACGTCGGCTACGGCATGGGCATGGACGAGATGACCTTCCTGTTCGGCCTCGGGGTGGTGTATGCGATCGCATTCCGGGTCGTCGGGAACGTGCTGGTGCTGTGGCCGCTGCTCACGCCGCTCGGCGCTTTCTTCAACAACCTCGAGGCCGGCGACATCACCCTGCCGTGGGCGGCAATCGCTGGATTCGTGGATGTCCTCGCGGTCATGGCCACCGTGCTGTGGCTCGCGACGCGCCATGAACGGGGGCGGCCGCGCGTCACAGCAGCACCGTGAGCTGGTTGGTCGCCGCGTCGAGGCGCCTGCGCGCGGGGTCCGCCCAGTCGGCGTAGCGCGCCTCCGGTGCGATCTCGAGGCCCGCGCCCATCAGCAGCGTCGCCAGCGCGGATTCGAAGTCCGCCAGGTCGGTCGCCGCGCGCAGCACCAGGGTCTCGCCCTCACGGACCACCAGCCGGCCCCATTGCCGATGCAGCCGATACAACAGCTTGCGCAGCCGTTCGCGCGCCTCGGCCAGCGGCAGTTCGGGCCACAGCACGTCCATCGCATGTTCCTCGTGGACACAGCGCCCATTGAGGACCAGCAGCAACAACAGGGTGCGCTCGGCGCGGCCGCGCGGTACGTGCTCCACGCCGTGCACGTCGAACACGCGCAAGGGCCCCAGAACCTGCACCCGCGGGAACGTAGGATCGACCACTGGTGGCCTCCTGTTCAGTCAGGAGATCCGCCGGCAGGGACGGGTGTCGTGAGCACTCGTCCCTGCGCTGTTTGCGGCTCTTCGGTTGTCAGGACCGGCCAGGCTGGCCGGTCCTGACATCCAACCGAGGAGGTGTGTCAATCAACGCCGCGTGACGGCTCGTCATCCACAGGGGGCGGCGATGCGCCCTGGTCAGCGTCCCGCGGGCGTGTCGCGCTGCGAGCGGACGGGGTCTGGAGCGTCACGATGCGCGACCAGCTCCGAGCCGACCCCGAGGTGAGATTCGAGCATCTCGGGATCGACCCCATGATCCTCGACCAGATGCGTGCGGACCTCGGGCATGAGCGAGAACCGCAGTTCGCACTTCGGGCACTGGTGGATGCTCATGGCTGCCTCCTGCGACGCGTCCGGGGTTCGACCGTGCGCCGGTCAGGCCCCACCGTCAAGAGCCACAAGGCCGGGAATCCCGCCCTACACCTGGCTGTTGCCGAACCACATGGCGAGCGCGTGCGGCAGGGCGGGGTCGCTCAGCTCCCCCGCCCAGGCGACATATCCATCGGGCCGTATCAGCACGGCTGCGGGCGCAGCGATCTCGCCCAGGACCGGGAGCTCCCACACGCCATCGTGGGTGGCATCGACCATCTGGACCCGGTCCGCCCAAGTACCGATGTCGAAACCGCCGGGTGCACCGAGGTTGAGGAGCACGGGCCGGGCGTCGTGCAGCAGGGCGAATACGCGGGTGGGGCCATCCGTGGTCCGGATGTCGAGGTCGGGCATGCGCCGCCCGATCAGCGGGTGTCCCTCTCCGAGGTCGTAGTGGATGTCGAGCCCGGAGAGCATCGCGGCGATGTGCCTGCGCGGCTCGTCCATGCGCAGCAGTTCGGCCATCGTCTCGCGTAGCGCCTGGTGACGGTCGTCGATCGTGCCGAGCGCGACTTGCGCCATGGTGTTGTGCAGCACCCGCGCCCCGACCGGATGTCGTTCGGCGTGGTAGGTGTCCAACAGACTCTCCGGTGAGGTCTTCTTGACCACTTGGGCCAGTTTCCATCCCAGATTCACGGCATCCTGCACGCCGGTGTTCAAGCCCTGGCCGCCCTGCGGGGGATGCACGTGTGCGGCGTCCCCGGCCAGCAGGACACGGCCGCTGCGGTAGGAGGCCGCCTGCCTCGCCATGTCGGTGAACCGCGAGAGCCAGTTGGCGCTGCGAAGCCCGAAGTCCGTCCCGTACGCGGCGACGAGTGCGGCGCGAAGATCGTTCAGGGTGGGCTCGCCGGCGTGTTCGTCGGGCTGCTCTTTCAGTACGACCCGGTACGGCCCTCCGCCCGCCGACGGGTTGACGGGACCGATGCCGCCACCTTCGCGGTGCATGCCGATCTGCGGCTCGTCGTCCATCTCGACCTCGGCGATCATCCAGCTGGTCGAGGGATCAAGCCCGGGAAAGTCAATGCCGGCCGCCTTGCGGACCAGGCTGCGTCCCCCGTCGCAGCCGACGAGGTACTCGGCCCGCAGTGCCGTGCCGTCGGACAGCGCGACGTCGACGCCGGCGTCGTCCTGCGTCAAACCGGTCACCTCGCGGCCGCGATGAATCGGAACCTCGAGCTCGTCGATCCAGTCAGCCAGGATCGGCTCGAAGCGGCTCTGCCACAGCGCAAGCCCGTAGTTGTGGCGGGTGGGGAAGTCGCTGATGTCCAGCATGACCCCGGCGTACGCCTGGACCTGCATCGCCTGGCCTGCCGACAGGAATCGGTCCGCGATGCCGCGCTGATCGAGCACCTCGATGGTGCGGGAGTGAAGCCCGCCGGCTCGCGATCCGTCGACGTGCTGATCGGCGCGCCGCTCGACGACGACCGCGTCGATCCCCGCCAACCCCAGCTCCCCCGCCAGCATCAGCCCGGTCGGGCCGCCTCCCGCGATCACCACGGCATGCTCAGTCATTCACCACTCCATAGGTCGGCCCAGCGAACGAGCATCATCCGCACGCTTGAGTGCTTGCGCCAATGCGCATGTCACCTCCGGGATACAGGCGTTTCCGCAGGCGCCGGGTGTCTTCAGGTTGACGCATGCCGATATCGGTATATGATGCCTTTCATGGCACGAGCAGCGACGACGTCGGACGTCTTCAACGCAATCGCCGAGCCTCAGCGCCGGGAGATCCTGGTGCTGCTGCGGGCGGGTGAACGGCCGGTGACCGAACTGGCCCAGGAACTGGGGATGACCCAGCCTGGGGCCTCCAAACACCTGCGGGTGCTCCGGGAGGTCGGGCTGGTGCGGGACCGCAAGGCAGGCAAGCAGCGCCTGTACGCCCTCGACCCCCAAGGGCTGCGTCCGGTCCACGAGTGGTCCGGCGGGTTCGAGCAGTTCTGGAACGAAAGCTTCAACCGGCTGGATGAGTACGTGCAGGACCTCAAGCAGGCAAGGCAAGGCAAGAGGAGTAGCTGATGAGCGAGATGGGACGAGGAACGTCGGCGCAGTCCGCGACGGCCAGCCGCGAGATCGTGATCTCCAGAGTGATCAGTGCCCCGCGGGAGCTGGTGTTAGAGGCGTTCACCAAGGTGGAGCACCTGTCGCGGTGGTGGGGACCCGAGGTGTTCACCACGACCACACGATCCTTCGAGTTCCGTGTCGGCGGGGTGTGGGACTTCGTGATGCACGGACCTGATGGGACGGACTATCAAGAGTGGATCTCCTGGACCGAGCTTGTCCCGCCAGAGCGGATCGAGTTCATCCACGGCGAGTCCCGCGACGACCCGAACGCCTTCGAGTCGGTCGTCACGTTGGAGCCCGGTGCCGCGACCCGAATCGAGCTACGCACGGTCTTCCCCACAAAGGAACTGCGCGACGAGGCGGTCGAGAAGTACCACGCGATCGAGGGCGGCAGGCAGACCCTGAGCAACCTGGCTGACTACGTCGCCGAGATCGTCCGAAAGGGAGCGGAGGACTGATGGCGGGGAAGGTGTTCTTCAGCGTCACGATGTCGCTCGACGGATTCATCGCGCCCGAGTCCCTCGAGGACTTGATGAAGCGGCAGTGGATGGAACTGCACCAGTGGATGTTCCCGCAGCGGTTCTTTCGAGAGAACCTCAAGCTTGGCAAGGGCGGCGAGGAAGGGCGCGACAACGACATTGCGCGGGAGACGTTCGAGCGCACGGGCGCGAGCGTGATGGGCAAGCGCATGTTCGACGCAGGCGAGCAGGCATGGCCGGAGGAGGCGCCGTTCCACACGCCGGTCTTCGTCGTGACGCACGAGCAGCGTGACCCGTGGGAGCGGCCGGGCGGCACCACCTTTCACTTCGTCAACGACGGCATCGAGGCCGCACTCGACCAGGCCCGCGAAGCCGCCGGCGACCGGGACGTCCGCATCGCGGGCGGCGGCGCGACGATTCTGGAGTACGTGAACGCAGGCCTGATCGACGAGTTCTCGATCGCGCTGTCACCGGTCCTGTTCGGCTCCGGAATCCGCCTGTTCGAGGGCGTGGACGCGGGCCGCGTGGCCCTGGAGCCGGTCCGCGCGGAGCCCTCGCCAAGGGTGACGCACCTGACCTACACCGTCCGGGAGCGGTAACCGTCCCGAACACAGCCGCGAACGCAGCCGCTGTTCAGCCCTCTCCTGGCCCCACCCATATGCTGTTGCCATGGGGCTCCGCCGAATGGACAACGTCCTCATCGTGGTCGAGGACCTCGACGCCGCCACGGCGTTCTTCGCCGAGATCGGCATGGAGGTCGAAGCCGAGACGACGGTCGAGGGACCGTGGGTCGGCCAGACCATCGGCCTCGACGACGTCCGCGCGGACATCACCATGATGCGGACGCCCGACGGGCACGGCAGGGTCGAACTGTCGAGGTTCCACCGTCCGGCCGCGGTCAGGGTCGAGCCGCATGACACGCCGTCGAACGCCCTCGGCATTCGGCGGATCATGTTCGACGTCGACGACGTCGACGATGTGGTCGCCCGGCTCCGCGAGCGCCACGGCGCCGAGCTCGTCGGCGAGATCGTGCAGTACGAGAATGCCTACCGGCTCTGCTTCGTCCGCGCTCGCGAGGGCTTCATTGTCGGACTAGCCGAGCAGCTCGGGTGATGGAACTCTGACCTACTGCTGCCAGGAACCAGCGGTACGCTAAATCCATGGCGTTCGAGCGCATCAGCATCGACCACCGCGTTATGGCCGGTGTGCCGTGCATCAAAGGCACACGCATCCCTGTGGCCACGATCGTCTGCATGGTGGCCGAAGGCATGACGACCCAAGAGATCTTCGCCGACTTCTCTCAGTTGACCGCTGAGGACGTTGCCGAATCCTTGAGGTTCGCTGCCGCTGCAGTTTACGAGAGGACACTGCCGCTCAAACCGTCCGCATGAAGCTGCTGCTGGACGAGCCGCCCCCATGGCTCAGATCCGATGGAATTTTGCGTCATACTCCCCCGCCACGCGGCGGATCATGGACCCGTAGTGGAGAATTTCCCCAGGCTGTGGTGCTGGCGCGTCTTCGACCAGCCTGACCGGCGTTCCATCGTTCGGCATGTCGACCACGGCGATCGCCAAGCCGTCATACCCCTGCGACGATGTATCGCTGCGGCGAGGCAAATGCGTTACTGCCCGCAGCGCGATCTCCGCAGCGTGCGGCTGCTTGTGCAAGCTGATCTCACGAGCCTCGCCCACACCCAAACGACGGTTTCGATCGGGACTGACGAATCGATCCGCAGCATTCACCATGACGAAACCGACGGCCAGCGCCTGATTGCTCGACGCATGGACGATCTGATGACTGGAGTTGAGCTCGTCGTACAACCGCGGCCCGGCTTTGCCGTGTTCCGTCATGCAGGCCTTTGCCTCCATGGCCACGAGCACTGACCCGACCGGCCCTTCGAACGCCTGTGGGAAGGATGCAAGCCGCGCTCGCTCCTGATCTGACAACGCCACCGCCCACCGCGTCGCGTACTCCCCAAAGGACCGCGGCGCGCGCGGAGCCGCCTGCTGCCCAGGTCGGGCAATCACGAGGTCCAACTTCTTCTTCTTGTTGTTCACGAAGTCGTACATCGCGTGATTGACGCCGAAGACGACCTTGCCGCTCTCGACGTGCGCCCTGAGGAGAGCACTCGTCTCAAGCAAGTCGAAGAACACACCCCAACAAGCAATCTTCGAGTGGTGGTCGCTGCGCGAGTGGTACTGCCACAGCTCGCGGGACTGCCCTCTCGGTGTCGACACTGACAACGAGCGGACGAGAATGTCGAGCGCGTGCACCCCGTCTGCCTCCGTACGGTCCTCGAGCAACAGTGACGGTACTGGCTAGGCGACGGTTTCCCAGCCAGGCGCACCGACCTCAACCCGCAGTGAAGGCCACGTGCTCCTTGACGTCGAGAAGAAAGTCCTCGGAGAACCGCAGCTTCGCGCGACTGGTCCGTCCCAGAAAGCCTGCGCTCGCCTTGTGGGACAAGGGCACCGCCTCTGCGGGCGCAATGATGTCTGTGAGGTGGCTGTACGGTTCTTGGCGCGGCCAGCACGAGGCATCCGACGCCCATGCCTGCCCCTTGCCACCCCAGGCCGCATTGGGCCAGCGATCGCCAAGTGCCAACGCCCGGTCGCTGCTGCCATCGTAGCTGCCCGGCTCGCTTAGTCGGGCGCCCAGCCACCGCGCCACACCGACGGTAACGGCATTACCGACGAGCTTCCACCGCGGACCCCGGCCACGATCGCCCCCTCCGGCCGCGATCGTCCAGTCGACGGGAAAGCCTTGGAGCTGCTCCGCGTGCTCAAGGCGGGGGACGACGATCTTGCGTCCCGTGTCTTCCCAAGGTAGCCAGACGGCAGGCGGCGAAGGGATGCCAATAGTGGAACCGCCCTTCAGCGGGGGCGTCGCATCCTGTGCCCAGCCGAGACCGCGCAAGCCTTCCGTCCAGTAGAAGCCGTAGGCGTCGCCACGCCACTGCTCGTCGGGGGGATTCCCGGCGTCGTCGGCGAGCAGGACCGAACACGGATCCTCGCTGCGACTCGCGAGCATCAACACACGGTGCCGTCGCTGCGGCACCCCTGCGAACCGCGAGTCCACGACCCGGTACGCCCACCGATAGTCCAAGGCTTCCAGTTCCTCGATGAGATATCGCATCGCGCGACCGCCATCGAGCGGGAGCATGTTGCGGACGTTCTCAAGCAGAAGCCAAGTCGGCTTGGCGGATCGCAGCAGCCTGAAGACCTCCGCGACGAGTCCCGACTGCTCGCCGTTGATGCCCGCAGTCCGGCCGGCTTGAGACAGATCAGTGCATGGAAAGCCTGCGGTAATCAGGTCAACCTTGGGAATACGCCTGAGCGACCGTATGTCATCGTGGAGCGGGACCCCGGGGAACCTGTGTGCCAGCACCTCCTGGGCGGAGTCCCATATCTCGCAGAGGAGTTCAGGCCGATGTCCTGCGTCGTGGAGTCCGAGTTCAACTCCCCCGATGCCAGCGAACAAGCCAGCAACGGAGAGGGACTCGGAACCGGTCCTGTTGGGCACGCGCTCAGTAAAGCAGGTGGCCACCGAGTCGCCGTGAAGCTCCACCTGAAGCAGCCGTTGCTGTCGCATGCATCCTCCTGCATCGAACATCAGTTCGCTAGAGGATGGCCCGCGCCTGCGACAGGATCGATCCATTGTGGTCAGGCAATGTGTTACGACGACCCGCGCCGCGTTGCGTGCAAGCCAGTGGCGCTTGTGGATAACCACGATGCGCTGGGGCACGTCGCGAGCCGCAAAGGGCCGTGGCCCGGTGTGGCCCAAAACCGCCTCCGCGTGGCGGACGCCACCACGGAACGCGGCTCTGACCTGCGGAAACGCTGTGCTCCGACGGGATTCGAACCCGCGCCGACGGCTTGAAAGCTGGGCGAGAAACACCCTCTGACCTGCACGTTTACCGGCAGGACCCTACTGCGGTGGTCCCAGCCGTGTCGACTGGAATCCGTCCGGGCCTGTTGATATCCGTCCGTCCCTCCCCCACGCGCGGCCCTGAGCGGCCCAGTCCCTCCGGGATGAAACTTGAACGCTGTGTAACCTGCCAATGATTGGGCTCTGACGGGAGCGGCGTTCGTGCCTGGGAGACGGGGTTGCTGTGACTGACATTGAGCATCGTGACTTTTTCGTCAGCTATACCGCCGCAGACACGGCTTGGGCGGAATGGCTCGCTTGGCAGTTGGAGGAAAACGGCTATCGCGTGACCATCCAGGCCTGGGACTTCGCGGCAGGATCGAACTGGGTGCAGGACATGGACCGAGGGTTGGCTGAAGCTGAGCGCATGATCGCAGTGCTCTCACCAGCCTATCTACGGTCGGAGCCAGCCAAAGCGGAATGGTCCGCAGCCTTCGCTGAAGACCCGCTTGGCACAGCACGACGCCTTATCCCAGTGCGCATCCAGGACTGTGACTTGGCACCCCTCGCCAAGACAATCGTGTACATCGATATGGTGGGGGCGAGCGAGGCCGAAGCCACACGTCGCTTACTGGACGGTGTGCGAGGAGCGCGACGCCCAAGCGAGGCGCCAGGGTTTCCTGGCAGGGAACGGCTTGAGGCACTCTCGGCTCCGCGGTTCCCAGGGGGACTCCCGCCGATTTGGAACCTTCCCGCCAGGAATGCGCACTTCGCTGGAAGGGATGATGTTCTTGCCGACCTAGAGGCGCGCATCTCAGCGGGAGGTACTCAGGTCGTCACGCAGGCATTGGCCGGACTAGGTGGGATCGGAAAGAGCACCGTTGTTTTGGAATACGCCTATCGAAACATTGGTGGCCTCGACCTCGGCTGGTGGATCAACGCCGATGAGCCCGCGACTCTGTTGGAGCAGTTCGCGGCTCTGACCGGGCCCCTCGCCCTCCCCACCGGTGATGGCGACTTGGACCTAGCCTGCTCCATCGTCCGACGATGGCTCGAAGATCATGACGGATGGTTGGTCGTTTTTGACAATGCCGAAGATCCCAGTTTGCTGCGAGATCTGCTCCCGCGTTCTGGGCAGGGACGCGTTCTCATCACTTCTCGCCGACAGGACTGGAGTGGCATCTCCGCCACAAGCACGGTTGCGTCATTGCCGCACGATGTAGCTGCAAGATTCCTGATGGACCGCAGCGGCGACCACGATGAGGTGGCGGCGCTTGCGATTGCAAACGAACTCGGCGGGCTGCCGCTCGCGCTGGAACAAGCCGGTGCCTACGTGGCACATACACCCACCGCCACGCTGGCAACCTACCTAGAACTCTTTAGACACCATTCCACCCGAGTGTTCGAGCGTGGACAGCCGCTGGACTATCCGGACACCGTCCTGACGACATGGTCACTTGCCCTGGATCGCATCGGTACGGAACATCCGCCGGCTCTTGAACTTTTGAGGCTGCTCGCCTTTTTGGCACCCGATGACGTACCGGTCAGCCTGTTGATGGACACAACTGATGCGCTCCCCCCGGCTCTACGAACCCTTACCCGAGACACGTGGGCGTTCGAGGCAGCACTTACAGCACTTACCCGATACTCGTTGGTGGGTGGGTCAGCCGACGCGCTTTCGATACATCGTCTAGTACAAGCGGTAACGCGTGATCAACTCACCTCCGAAGGTCGGGATCT
>Ga0299913_10000109_pt1 | contig 38877 bp, 38 predicted proteins | sample RVTome_9_FD_201360 | JGI IMG/M metagenome (GOLD analysis project Ga0299913, IMG submission 201360) | Soil microbial communities from uranium-contaminated site in the Upper Colorado River Basin, Wyoming, United States - RVT155D38 (version 2) ... | reverse complement strand
GGTCGCGACCCTCGGCGGTGTTTATGTCGGCTACCACCGTGACCACCTGGACGCCGTGCTGGGCTCGTATCTCCTCCGCCGCCCGGGCCAGGTTGTCTTCGCTCAACCCGTTGATGAAGACGTTGACGCCTTCTCCGGCCAGTGCCAGGGCGCATGCCTTCCCCAACCCTCGGCTGGATGCCGTGAGCAAGGCGGTCTTTCCACTGATACCGAAATCCATCTTTCATCCCTTCCCGGCCGCTGAGGATATGAGGGTCATTCGAGGTCCTGGCTCAGCGTCTCGGGGACCGCCTTCCACATCACCCCCGTGCCGACAAGGCCGATGAGGGCCACCGCCACCGGGGCCGCACCCAGCGAGGCAAGGGAGGTGACAATGGCGACCAGGAGGGGACCTCCCGCCGATCCCAGGTCGGTCACCATTCGCCACAAGCCGAGGAACTGGCTTCGCCCCAGGGCGGGGGAGAGGTCGGAGCCGAGCGTCATGTTGATCCCGGAGCCGAGACCGTTGGCAAAACCCAGGAACAGACCGACGAGGAGGAGGCCGGTGAACTCTGTGGTCAGTGGGACCAGGCCCATCCCCGCCGAGAGCAGGAGGAGACAGGGGATCACAGCCCACTTCCGACCCCGCCGATCCATCAGCATCCCCACCGGGTAGAACAGGACCATCTCGATCGCCGACGAGGCGCCGAAGATAAGGGACACCTGGCTGGCGTTGAGCCCGATCTGGTCGCCCCACAGGGGGACGACCGCCTGGCGCGAGCTACGCAGGACTTGCACGGTGACGGCGACGAAGCCGGCCGTCGCCAGGGTGCGTCGGTGCTCGCGGGCCATCTGTCTCATCGAAACCGGCATAAAGCGCGGCGGCTGTTGAGGCGTCAAACCCTCAGCCGCCAATACCAGGCTGAGTGCGGCGGCCACCGCGAGAAGGGCCTGGACGAAGAACGGGCCGGCCAACCCAAGGGGGACGACCGCCAGGCTTCCGATCAGTGGCCCGACGAAATGACCGATCCGCATGGTGCCCCCCATCATCGACATCACCCTGCCCCGGTGCCGGAGCGGAGCCGACTCGGTGGCGTAGGAGAGCCGAGCCAGGGCCCACACCGACCAGACACACCCCATGATCAGGATCAACCCTGCGTACACCGGAAGTGAAGGCCGCATGCCGACCGCTACGGCGATGACACCGAGGGCTGCGGTGGCCCAGGTCATCGCCCGGCGATCGCCGAAACGGGCGACCAGGATGCCCGAGGGCACGTCGAAAAGCAGGGTGCCGATCCCGCGCAGGGCGACGATCGCCCCCGCCATGGCGGGTGATGCGCCAAGGTCGAGGGCGAGCAGGGCGATGACGGGCAGCGCCGCTCCCTGGCCGATGGCGAAGAGGAGGTTGGGAACGTAGACCGAGGCGGTGAGTGAACGGACCTTGAACGGCTCCGCGCCTTTCTGGCTCACTCAGGGGAGGACGCCAGCGCCCGAAATACCCACTCCGCGCTCACCGGATGATGATTCACGACCACGGCATGGTCGGCCAGAGCGTGCTCAATGGCGGAAACAACAGCGGCGGCGGCGGGAATGGTTCCCCCTTCCCCGGCCCCTTTGGCGCCTAGCGGGTTGGTCGGCGATGGTGTCTCGGTGTGGATCTTGACCAGAGGAGGCATGTCCACCGCGGTCATCAGCCGGTAGTCCATGAGCGAGGTGGTCAGTGGTTGGCCGCTCTCGCTGAATTGAACATGCTCCATGAGCGCGTTGCCCAGCCCGTGGGCCACCCCTCCATCGATTTGACCGTCGACGATCATGGGGTTGATCAGGGTGCCGCAATCGTGGACCACGACGTAGTTGACCACCTTCACGTGGCCGGTCTCGGGGTCGAGCTCGATCTCGGCGACATGGGTCCCGAAGGTGTACGCCAATCCGGCGAATGGGAGCACCCGTTCCACTGAGAGCCCGGGTCTCTGCTGCCCCTCCGGAAGTGCCCCACCGAGCTTGGGCTGAAGGGCCGATGCCAGTTCACCCAAGGGAACCCCTGACCCCGGTGCCCCTACCACCATTGCCGTGCCATCGACCAGGACTATGTCCTCGACAGCAGCTTCGAGCCGCTTGGCGGCCAGTTCCTTGATGGTCGCCGCCAACTCCTCGGCGGCGAGATGGACGACAGAGGCCGCCGTCTGGCCTGTGCGGCTGGCGACGGTCCCGATCCCATGCCCATAGCGCCCGGTGTCGCCGCCATGGACTCTGACGCGGTCCGGGCTCACTCCGAGATGACCGGCACAGATCTGGGCGAAGACGGTGGCATGGCCTTGACCCTGGGAGGCAGCGCCGGTCTCGACCAAGACGTCGCCATTGGTCAGCACCTCCATGCGAACCCCCTCGTAGGGTCCCAACCCGGTGTCCTCCACGTAGGAGGCGATTCCATAGCCGCGCATCAGCCCATCCCGGCTCGACCTTGCCTTGCGCTCTTCGAACCCTTCGAGACCCGCCGCCTCGAGGGCTGTCTCCAGGGCGCCCGGATAGTTGCCTCCGTCGTAGGTGATCGGTCTGCCGTCGGAGCCGGTGATACTCACCTGGTGAGGGAAGGCGTCGGGTTGGATGAAGTTGCGAAGTCTCACCTCCCCCCGATCTAGGTCGAGCTCCCGGGCGATCGCATCCATCAGCCGCTCGAGGGCAAAAGTCGCATTGGGTCGCCCGGCTCCCCGAATGGCGCCGGTGGGAGTGGCGTTGGTGAAGACGACCTCGATGGTGGCATCGAGCGCCGGGACGACGTAGGGGCCGGAGAGAAGCCGGAGTGTGGTCATCGGCACTACCACCCCATACGGCACATAGGCACCACAGTCGTGGATCAGCCGGAACCTGAGACCCAGGATCCGGCCAGAGTCATCCAGTGCCGCTTCCACCCGGCCGCTCTGGCCCCGCTGCTGCATGGTGGAGGTGAAGTGCTCTCGTCTCAACTCGGACCACTTGACCGGGCTCCCCAGACGACGGGCGAGGGCGGCAATCACATACTCCTCCGAGTAGATGGCAGCTTTGGGCCCGAACCCACCACCGACATCGGGTGCCATGACCCGCAGCTCGTCGGGGGAGAGCCCCAGATAGGGGGCGAGGTTGGCCTTCACCGCGTGCGGAGACTGGGTCGAGCTCCATAGATTGAGCCTCGAGTCGGCGTCGTCCCATCGGCCGAGCACGGCCCGTCCCTCCATCGATGCGAGGGCCCCACGGTGCTGGTCGATGTCGACGATCACGGTGCGATCGGCCGAGGCGAATGCCGCGTCGAGCTCTCCGTAACCGGCGGTGAGAGTGGCCACCAGGTTCGAGGTCGAGCCGGCATGCACGAGTGGGGAGTCCGGAGCCAGTGCAAGGTGGTGGTCCACCACCGCGGGAAGCGGGTCATAGTCGACCTGGACCGCCTCGGCGCCATCGATGGCAGCTGCCACGGAGTCGGCCACCACCACCGCGATCGGCTGGCCGACATAACAGACCTCTTCGAAAGCCAGGGGTGGGGCCTGGATCGACTGGGTGATGATGGGCGACGGGTTCTGGTTGGGCATCGGCGCTGTCAGCCCCAGGTCGGCGGCGGTATAGACCCGGGCGTCACCGAGAGAGGCAGAATCGACCGAGATCGCCCCGATCGTGGCGTGGGCCTCGATGCTGCGCACGAAAACTGCATGGAGCAGCCCCTCGACCGCAATGTCGTCGACGTATCGCCCCTGACCGGTCACCAGACGGGGATCCTCGAGACGGCGAAGAGGCCGACCGATCATCGCTTCAACCCAGCCAGCGCTTCCAGGTAGCGACAGAGAGCCGCGGCATCGAGATCTCCGAGACCAGCCTCGCTCGACTCCCGGTACACGGGCAGCGCCGCGTCGAGCAGCGGGGTGGGGGCGCCGACAGTCCTGGCGAAGTCCTGGATGATCCCGGCGTCCTTGAGGAGGATGTCGAGACGGGCCGCGGCCGGGTAGTCGTCAGCGACCATCATCGGTCCTCGGATCTCGAGAATCTTCGATGAGCCGACCCCGTCTTCCATAACCTCTTGCACCGAGGAGGGATCGAGCCCCGCGGCGATGCCCAGCGCGTGAGCCTCGGCCGCGGCCAGGCCGTGGACGGCCACCAGCAGATTGGCGATGTACTTCATCTTCGAACCGTTGCCAAACTCTCCCAGATAGTGGGTCGAGCGACCGATCACGTCGAAGACCGGACGGGCCTGCTCACAGCCCTGACGGCTGCCCGAGGCGAAAACGACCAGGGTGGCGTCGGCCGCCTGGAGCCCGGTGCCGGAGAGAGGTGTGTCGAGGAGGTCGACATTCGCCTTGGACAGTGTCTCGCGGGCATCGAGCTTCGCCTGGAGAGGGAAGGTGCTCGTCTCGAGGCAGACGAGACCTGGGCTCGCCCTCTCCCCGATCTCGGCGACAACGGCGGCCAGTGCCGAGGTGGTGGGAAGGGAAAAGACCACCAAATCTGCTGCTGTGGCTACGTCACCGGCGTTCGACGCCTCCGTGCCTCCCATCTCCAAGAACCGGGAGCGTTGCTGAGCGTCGATGTCGAACCCGACGACCCGAAACCCCGCTGTCAGCAGATTGCGGGTCATCGCCGATCCCATGACACCAAGACCGATCACCCCTATTTGCTCAGACATCGTCCGCCCCATTCGCGCTCAATGTGGCGACAACGCCGGTGTTCCCGTCGACGGCCACGATCTGGTTTGCGTCGGTCAACTCCACGCCGCACACCGCCGGGATCCCCAAGGCCCGGGCCGACTCAAAGAGATGGGCGGCCGGGCTGCCGGTCTCGGTGACCAATCCGGCCGCGTCCCAGAGCAGGGGCGCCAGATTGGGAACCGGTTGGGGCGCGGTGACCATGCTGCGGCCTCGGAAGCGGTCGATGGCGTCAGGATGGTCGATGTGCGCCCGCATCCCGGCGCCGATCCCGGGTGATGCCGGGGTACCGGGGTATCGGGTCCCGAAGGCGAGGGCGACCGAGGCCACGAATGGCTCCCAACGGCCGATGCCAAGACGGGTGGCGTGGCTCGGGCGCAGCGAGTTTTCGACGTGGGCGAGCAGCCGGAGTGCAGATTCGGGCTCCGGTCGGCCAACGGCGGCGAGCAACGGAAGACCAGAGGCCGGATCCGGCCCGAGCAGGGCTCTGATGCAGTGGCTCGAAGCGACCATCGCCCGGTCTGGCGGGAGACCCCACACCTGGGAGACGAGGCGATCACGCAGTTCGATCGCCTCCCGGGGGGAGAGCGGTGATTGGCCTTCCCGTGCCGACGATGACCAGGGAAGATCGCCGGCGATGGCCCAGGGCAGGATCAACTCCTCTCCGAGCCGTCCCGGCGCCCGGGCTGCCACTCGGGCCACGGGAACCACACCGGGGTCCCCCATCTCGATCGGGGCCGCTATCGGGCTCGGGGCCCGGTCACGCATCCCCAGCTGGACCAGCCAAACTCTCTCGTCGATGACCCACTCACAACGGCTCACCCCGAGCGAGTCCCACGCTCTCTCGAGCTGGATGCCGATCTCGTCGAGTGCGTCACTTCCGATCAACTCGATCAGCTCATCGCCATGCCAGCCCTCACCGCGAGTCGCCCGGCTGCCGTTTGCCCATCCCTGGAGCAAAGGCGCCGGCGACCCTTTGATTCCGTGGACCACGACCGACCCGTCCTCTTCGATCTGGGCGATACCGCCGGCCACCGGGTCCAACTCTCTCTGGATGAGCACGGCCATAGGGAGTGATCCCGGCTCGACGCCTGCCATCTGCTGCCGCTCCAGGCTCGACACGGTGAACGCCGACGCCCAGCAACCGACAACTGCCTTGGGCAGCTCGCTCGGTCGTATGTCCAGATACGAGGCAAACGCGCCCGACCACTGGCCCGACGCCTCGAGGATTGTCGAGGAGCGGACGACGAGGCGCGCGCCGAGGTCGGACGTCGACTCGATCAGCCGGTCGGCGTCGTCCACGGGCTCGGACATCACCGCCAACCTGGCGGCGCCAGAACCGCTGCTGGCCAGGGTGATCGCCCCCACGCCCATGTGATGGCGGGAGGCGGAAGCCTCGACCACCTGACCGGGCAGCACCGGGAGACCGGCACGCCGGCCAATGGCCAGAAACGCCGCCTTGGAACCGACCCGCGCCGGGTCGAGACTTGCCTCGGAGTCGAGGTCGAGGGTCACACGGTCAGGTGATCGAGATGATCTCGTGTTGCTTGTAGGTCGAGACCATCTCGTAGCCGGTGTCCGTCACGTAGAGCATTTCCTCGAGACGGACGCCATGATCGTGGAGCTTGCCGTTCTGGGTCTCGAGAGCGAATGTCATCCCGGTCTGGATCTCAACCGGGTGGTCGAGCGACCAGATGCGCGAGATCACCGGCGGATCGTATTGGGCCAGACCCAGGCCATGGCCCCAGTTGTTGGCTGCTGCCTGGTCTTCCTCCTCGTAGCCCCAGGCTTCCTGCGCCGAGGGCCATTTGGCGGCCACGTCGGCGGTGGTGACTCCGGGCTTGACCATTGCGATGGAATCCCACAACCACTTGTGGGCGGCGTCATAGGTCTTCTGATGCTCGTCGGTCGGTTTGCCACCGACGCAGTATGTCCGATAGACACACGACTTGAACCCGTTCCAGGTGAGGGCGGCGAGGTCGATTATTACCAGCTCACCAGGGCGAATCATCCGGTCGGAGAAGTTCCGCCAGTTCGGCCAGGCATTGGGGCCCGACGACACGATGACATCCTCGACGTCCTCCATGCCGGGGATCGAATAGAGCTTCTCGAATCCGAATGCGGCGACCTCGTTCTCGGTCATGCCGGGCGTGATGTAGTTGGTGAGCTCGTAGTGGACGTAGTCGCAGATCGCGCCGACGATGGAGAAGGCCTTGATCTCGTCCGGGCTCTTGATCGCCCTGGCATTCATCATCGGGGTCATGCCGTCGGTCCAGTTGATCTCCCGCTTTTCGAACTCACGAAGCAGGTTGATGTCGATGAAGTCGACGCCCAGTGGCTGGTCTTTGACTCCGGCGTCCTCGAGATCGTTGAGCAGAGAGTTGACGAACTTGTTGACTTGTTGCTCGGCAGCCGGGCCGACGGCACCCTTGATCCAAATGTAGGAGTGGCGGATGTTCTCCTTGGGGATCCACGGGTTGTGGACTTCGAGGTGGAACCCGATGTCACCCTGCTCGTAGACAATGGGTGGTTTGCCCGCGGGGAGCACCACGTAGCGCAATCCTGGCTTGAGCCGGTTCCAGCCCGGAGTGAGGGTCGAGGAGACATATCTCATGTTCTCGTCGTAGAAGAGCAGCAGTGCGCCAAGCCCGGCCTTCTCCATCTCTTCATGGGCCCGCTTCAGGCGCCAATCGCGCACGTTGGCCCAGTTGATCCCCTCCTTCCAGTCGGTGCTCAACCCGAAGAATGCTTCTCTCATTACTTGCTTCCCTCCCTGGGGCTGATGTCAGTGACCTTATCCGGGATCACTTCCCGGACGATGTCGAGGAACTCGTCATCGTCGAGGAGGCCCTTCTTGGCCAGCGAGCGGCCCTTGACCTCGGCGAGGATCGCCTCGATCTCTTTGGTCTCGGCGTCGTGGATCCCATGTCTGCCGAGCCAGATCCCGATCGAGTCCAGACCCGACCCCTTGCCAAGCACGATCTTGGGAGGAGCTTGACCCACCAGCTCCGGTCGGAAGGGGAAGGGCTCGAGCAACTCGTCGCCGACGTTCTTGACCCATGTGGCGATGATCCCGGATTCGACGTTGTAGAGCATGTCCCCGGTGACCGGTCGATTCGCCGGTTGGGTGACCCCGGAGAGCTCGGCCACCAAACGAGCGATCTCGGTGAACTTCTCGGTCTTGATCCCGGTGTCGATGCCGTACATGGTGAGCAAGGCGAGGACGGTCTCCTCGGTCGGGGCGTTCCCGGCGCGTTCGCCGATCCCGCTCACCGTGGTGTGGATGACCGAGGCTCCTTCTGCCACCGCCAGGGCGGTGTTGGCGACGCCCATGCCGAAGTCCATGTGGAAGTGGGTCTCCAGGGGGACATCGATCCGTTCTCGAACCCGCTGCGTGTAATAACGGATGGCATGGGGTGAGGTGACACCGAACGTGTCGACCAATGCGATGTTGTCAACATGGCCATCGGTGGCGACCGCCTCGAGGTCGTCGAGCAGCTCGGTCATCGTGGCCCGTGTGGCGTCGATGGGAAAGAAAGTCACCTTGAGGCCGTTCTCGTGGGCATATCTGGTTGCCTCGACTGACGCATCGATAGCTCGTTCCACCGGCCAGCGATAGGCCTTCTCGATGAGGTGATGGCTGGCGGGAACCTCCATCACCACACCGGTCACACCACAATCGAGTGCAAGTTCGACGTCGGGGACGGTGCAACGGCTGAAGGCGTAGATCTCGGAAGGCAGACCTTCGGCCACCATTCGCTCGATCGCCTGCTTGTCGGCCGGCGACACCGCCGGAAGACCCGCTTCGATACGATGGATCCCGGCCTCGGCCAGGGCGACTGCAATTCGCACCTTGTCGTCGGCGTTGAACTCGACGCCGGCCTGCTGCTCACCGTCGCGGAGGGTCACATCATGGACCTGGACCTGTGCCGGGATGTTGAATCCCTTGGTCACCTCGGGCAGGTAGTTCCACGGGCTGGAGAACCAGTTGTCAGTTTTCCAAGGCTCCTGGGACATCTCGAAACTCCTAACCCCGTTCGACAGACCGATCCTGCATCATATACGATCGATCATGGCTCTTCCCATTCGACGACCTAGTTTGTGGCGATGAGCACCCAAACACTTTGGGTTGGTGGCTACGGGCCCCGAGAAAGTGCCCATGGAGAGGGGCTCGAAGTGTTTCGTCGAGTCGTCGAGAGTGAGACCAACGGCGAAGTTGGGGTGGAGGTCACCTGGAACATCATGGACGACGGCCGACCGAACACCGATCTCTTCGAGTTGGTCGAGTCGGGGCACATGTTTCTCTGCTATTTCTCCTCCAGCTATCTCGGATCGAGAGTCCCCGAGCTGAATGTGCTGGAGACACCGTTCCTGTTCGACGACTTGGCCATGGCTCATCGGGCGTTGGACGGGCCACTGGGCGAGGCTCTGGCCGTGGCGGTGCGGGCCTCCACCGGTTTCGAAGCCCTCGGTTTCTGGGACAACGGCTTCCGGCATCTGACCAACCGACTCCGCCCGGTTCACATGCCGGAGGACTGCAGGGGGATGTCGGTACGACTCCAGCCCAATGTGGTGCACGAGGAGTTGATCAGGTGCTGGGGAGCGATTCCGGTGGCAGTGGAGCTGAGCCACGGGATCCAACTGATAAGACGGCTCGATGTCGACGCCCAAGAGAATCCCCTGGCCAACACCGTCGCCTACGGGGTGGATCAAGTGCATGGGCACGTCACCATGACCGGTCATCTCTACGGCGCCCGCGGTCTCTTTGCCCATCGGCCCACCTGGGAGGCGTTCCCTCCCGACCTCCAAGCCAATGTGGGCAAGGCCGCCCGCAGCGCGGTCGAGGTCCAACGCAAGACGGCGGAACGGATGGAGGCCGACCTCCGGATCGAGCTCGAAGCTTCCGGGGTTGCGTTTGTGGATCTCACCCCTGAGCAGCATGCCGCCTTCGTCGACGTCTCGGCGCCCGCGATCGCCCGCGCCCATGAAGGGGTTCCCGGGGAGCTGTTCGATCTGGCTCGGTCATGAGCTCCAGCTTCCAGGACCGGGTAGTGGTCGTCACCGGGGCGGCGGTCGGCATCGGGAAAGCGTGCGCGACGGCATTCGGAGCGGCCGGTGGCACGGTGTTCCTGGTCGATGTCGACGCCGTCCGAGGAGCGGCAGCGGCCGCCGGGATCGACGGGGCCAGGTTCATCAAATGCGACCTGACCTCCGAACAGCAGGTCGCCGCGACCATCGGCAAGATAAGCGATGCCACCGATCGGATCGACGTGCTGGTCAACAACGCAGGCGGGTTTGGCGTGGCCCGAGGCATCGAGGACACCACCGTCGACGAGTGGCGGCACGTCGTCGACGTCAATCTGACCTCGGTATTCCTGATGACACGGGCCGCGCTGCCCTTGCTCCGGCGATCCCAAACGGGGCGCATCATCAACCTGGGATCTCTTGCCGGCCAAACCGCAGGGTGGCGGACGGCTCCGCCGTACGTGGCAGCAAAGGCCGGAGTCCATGCCCTGACCAGGGCCATGGCAACCGAATTGGCCCCGGAGGGGATCACGGTCAATGCGCTGGCCCCTTCCGCGGTCCTGACTGAGCGGATCGAGGAGCTTCGCAACGAAGCCGAACTGAAGGAGACGGCGGAAGCCATCCCGCTCGGTCGCTATCAGCGACCGGAGGAGCTTGCTCATTGGGTGTTGTTCCTGGCAAGCCCCGAGGCCGGGTTCATGACCGGGCAGACCGTCTCGGTCAACGGCGGTAGGTTCATGGCGTGAGGCCAGGGAGACATTGACATGGCAAAGCTGATCAGGTTCGACGGAGCGGAGCCGGTTGCCCGGGGGGACGGAATCGAGAGCATCAGGCTCACACCCAATCCCCTCGAGGGCCAGGGCTTCACAATGGGGATCACCAGTTTCCCGCCCGGTGCCGCCATCAGGCTCCACAGCCACAACACGATCGAACAGGTCACGGTCATCGAAGGGAAGGGTCTGGCCGAGCTGAACGGGGAGCAGGTGCCTGCCCGGCCTTTTGACACCACCCAGATCGCGCCTGGTGAGTGGCACAGATTCATCAACACCGGAGAAACGGTGATGAGGATCCTCTGGGTGTACGGAAGCACCGATGTGACCAGGACATTTGCCGACACCGGCGAGACGGTGGAACAGTTCGCACGGTGAGGTTCCCCCTCGAGCGTCTGGAGCTATTCGTCACGCAGCTCCTTGTCGCGTTGGACGTTCTCCCCGATCATGCCGAGACAACCGCCCGCCGGCTTCTCGAAGCCGATCTCCGGGGCAGGACCGGGCATGGGTTGATCCGGGTTCCCCAGTACGTTCCCCGCATCGAGGCCGGTGGATTCAACCTTCGACCCGCGATCACCCTGCGACGGGAGTCTGCGGTCAGTGCGCTGGTCGACGGCGACAACGGCCTCGGCCAGGTCGTGATGACCCGCGCCGTTGAGACGGCGATCACCAAAGCGACGGAGTCTGGGATGGCATGGGTGGGCACGGTTCACTCCAATCACGCCGGCGCAGCCGGGGTGTACACCTCGATGGCGCTTCGTCACGATCTCATCGCGGTCTATTTCGCGGTGGCGAGCGCCAATGTGATGCCACCGTGGGGAGGTCGAGAGCGTCTGCTGGGCACCAACCCGATCTCGATCGCGATCCCGGCCGGCGAGGAGGATCCCTTCCTGCTCGACATCGCCACCACCGTGACATCTCACGGAACCATCAAGGTGGTCGCCCAGAAGGGCGAACAGATGCCGGAGGGCTGGGTGGTGGACCTGGCGGGCAACCCGATTGTCGATCCGAACCGGGCAGACGAGGGGTTCCTGATGCCGATCGGCGGATACAAGGGGTCGGGACTCAACATCGCGATCGGGCTTCTCGCCGGGGTGCTCAACGCCGCCGCGTTCGGGACCGAGGTGATCGACCACCGCGGGGTTCCCGACCAGGCAGCCAATACGGGTCAGGCCATCCTGGCGATGCGCCCCGACCTGTTTCGCGACTCCGACGAGTTCAAAGCGGCGGTGGACCACCAACTGCGTGCCCTACGCGCCGCTGGCGATCCGGGCAGCGTTCACCTCCCTGGTGAGACGGCCGCCGCTCTGACACGGGATCAGCGACAAGAGGGGATTCAGGTGTCAGAGGTCCTGTTGGGGCAGTTGCAGAAACTGGCAGCCCGTTTCGACCTGGAGGACCGGCTCGACTCGTGAAAGCTCGACGGGATCGGACACGAGAATGTCAGTAAACCACCCGCACCAAACGGCCCTCCCGCGCCGATCGGTCGATCGCCGCGCAGACCTGGGCGCTGGCCAGCCCGTCGAGCCCGGAGGCAGTCGGCTCGTCGCCATGGAGCACGGCACTTGTGAAAGCCGCCAAGGAGAGACGGTGCGCCTCGGGGGCGGGATAGCGCGTGATTGTCTCCCCGCTGTCGGTGAGGACCGCCAACTCGCCGTCATTGCGCGAGCGGGTGAAGGACCGCCCAACGACCCGGCCTGCGGTCCCGTAGATCACGATGTCGTTGAGCGGGTCTCGTAGCCGCTCATTGGCGTTGTACTGGATCATGGCACCGTTCCCGAACCGAATCAGGAGCAGGGCGAGCATCTCGACCTGGCCGGTAGCGGGGCCTCGGTCGAACATAGCCATCACCTCGATCGGGTCGGAGTCGAGGATCACCCTGAGGAAGTCGAGACCGTGAACTCCGACGTTGTGCACCGACCCCAGACCGGCGATTTGGGGGTCGGCGCGCCAATTGTCGTAGTGACGGGGCCCGGAGCCGACCTGCAAGTGGACCGCCTCGACTTCGCCGATCAGCCCATCAGCGATCAGACGTCTCACGTCCTGCACCCATGGGAGATGGCGGTTGTGAAAGTTGATGCCCAGCTTCACCCCCGCCGACGAGCAGGCCTCCACGGCCCGCTCCGCGTCGGGCACGTTTGTCGCCAGCGGCTTGTCACATAGAACGTGCTTGCCGGCTCGGGCGGCAGCGATCACCTGGTCTGCATGCAGGGCATTTGGAGTCGCGATGAACACCGCCTCGACTTCCGGGTTGGCCAGCATCGCCTCGTAGTCGGTATAGGTGTATCGGGCCCCGAACCGGGCGGCGAAGTCGGTGGCGCGCCCCTCATCGCGACTCACCGCTGCCACCAGGTCGCACTCTGGTTCGTCGACCATTGCCGGCGCCATGGTGCTCTGAACTATGTTGCCGATCCCGATGACACCCCAGCTGAGCCGGTTCACGTCGTTAGTCACGGGCCAAGGATCCGCGTCGGGTTGTCGACGAGGATTGCTTCCCGCTCGTCGCCGGTCAGCTCCGGCAACCCACGAACCCAGTTGACCGCATCGTGGAGGACCATCGGGGCCGGGTAGTCCGTGCCCAGGACCACCCGATCGATGCCCACGGTGTCGATCAAGAAGCGCAGCACCGGCCCGCTGTAGGTACAGCAGTCGTAGTAGAAACGCCCCAGGTACTCGCTGGGTACCAGCTTCTGGGAGAAGCCGTCATCCCCGGGAAAAGGAGGTCTCATCTGGCCGTCGAAGTCTCCCGGCATGGCACCGGCCACCTTGTCCATCCGTGGTATCCCATAGGGCGCGTATCCCCCGGCGTGGGCGAGCAGCAAGTTCAGGTCAGGGAAGCGGTCGAGGACCCCGCCGAAGACAAGAGCCGCGAAAACGAGGGCGCGCTCGGTGAGATTGCCCACTGCGTTGCCCAGCTTGTAACGCTTGATCCTCTGCTCCACCGAGGTGCCACCGCCCTGATGGAAGAAGAGGAGGGCACCGAGCTCCTCGACAGCCTGGAAGAAGGGGCGGAACTCCGGCTCATCGTAGGTCCGACCCAGGACGTGGTCGTTGATGATGGCGCCCTTGAGACCGAGCTCGGTGACGACTCTCTCCAGCTCGGCGATGGCGGTGGGAATGTCCTGCATCGGCAGGGTGGCCAATCCCATGAAACGCGTGGGGTGTTCCTCCACCATCTCCGCGATCTCCTGATTGCACTCTCGGGCGATCAGCTGGGTGACACCCAAATCGTTGTCGTACTGATAGAAGCCGATGGTCGGTGTCACCAGCTGTACATCCACCCCGAGGGAGTCCATCTCTTCCAGTCGCTCCGGGAGGGACTTGTCAAAGCCTCCCCGACCGAGCTCTCCGGGCACCCTGTCCAGCCCGTGCCATTCTCCTTTGGATCGGATGGCCGTCTTGTACCGCTCCGGGGTCACGTGGGCGTGCATGTCGATGACCGGCATTGGGCCCTCGTCAGAATCGGTGGCGGTCGAGAGACTTCGATCGCCCCCAACAGCGGCCATTGGTCGATTTCATAAGCTACATTATACATTCTACCGGACCCACCTAACTTCTAGAGTGGGCTCATCCGCACCGAGGAGAGATGAGATGCATGAGCTCATGAAGCATCGTCTGCAGCGTGGCGAGCGATTGGTGGTGTTCGCGGTGGGCCGGATGTTCCATCACAACATGGTCCGCTATCTGGGGATGCAGGGTGACTTCGACGGGTTTTGGATTGATGTCGAACATGGAGGGTTGACCGTCCATGACATCGAGATCGCGGCCACCGCCGGCATGGCCCACGGTTTGGATTGTTTCGTGAGATTGCCGCCGACGGACTACGCGACAGTGACGCGTTGTTTCGAGAGCGGAGCCACCGGGGTGATGGCAGCTCAGATCACCTCAGCCGACCACGCCGAGGAATTCGTGCGCTGGGCGAAGTTCGCTCCCAGAGGTCGGCGTGGTTTGAACCCCCAGGGGTTTGACGGTGGCTACGGGACGGTCCCGTTGGCCGAGTTCGCAGAGAGGTCCAACCGGGACACCTTCGTCGCGATTCAGATCGAGACGGCGCAGGCTGTCGAAGAGATCGATGCCATCGCGGCAATCGACGGAGTCGATCTGCTGTTCGTGGGACCGTCCGACTTGAGTCAAGCGGTGGGCGTTATCGGGGAGTTCACCGGGTCAGAGTCTCTCGAAGCAATCGACCGGGTTTCCGCCGCTTGCCGTGCCCATGGAAAACAGTGGGGCGCGGTGACTCCTTCCCCGAGCTATGCGGCGATGCTGATCGAAAAGGGTTGCACCCTGATCTCGCCGACAAACGACGTCAAGCTGGTGACCACAGGTTTGGCGCAGGTCAAGGAGGAGTACGCCGGGCTCTGGGAGTAGCTTCAGCGGGAAGCCGGGTCAACCGGCCTGGTTGGCGTTCAGTTCGGCGCCCTCCAGGGGTAGCCCGATGTGGGCGAGCTGGATCTCGACGGCACGATCCAGGTCTTGAGCCTCGTACGCCTCCAGAAGCGCGAAATGGTCGGCGATCGCTCTTCTCCTGATCTCAGGATGTAGCCGTTGAGCTTGAGCTACGAAGAGCCCGCCCGCTTCCTCCAGTGCCTGCAGCATGGTCCCCAGTCGTTTGGTTCCGGTCGCCTGGTGGAAAATGGAGTGGAACTGGCTGTTCTTCTGCACCCAGGAGCCGAGGTCATCCTCACGGGAGAGGTCTTCGGCCAGAGCCTTTGCCGCATTGAGCTGGGCGCTGGTGATGTTCGCCATCGCCTGGGCAATGGCGAAGTCCTCGAGTGCCCGGCGAATCGCGGTGATCTCGACCATCTCATCCCAATCGGGTTTCCGGACGGTGCCGATGCGGTGACTATCCAGCGTGATCAAACCCTCGCTGGCCAGATCGCGCATCGCCTCACGAACCGGCGTGGTGCTCACGCTCAGCTGGTTGGCGATCTCGGTCTGGACCAGCCGTGACCCACCGGTGAGGTCCCCACGGAGGATAGCGGCGCGCAGGGCATCACGAACCAGGTCTACGGCTGTAATCCGTCGTGACGTCGATGCGTCGAGACGGAAGATGTCGTCCGTCGCCACGGCCCTTCTCCTTTTTTTTGGGACTGCCTGATTGAGGTCCCATGGGTTCCCGATGATAGGTCTTGGTAGTCGGGACTGCGTTCTGTACTATACCGACTATAGATTAAATGGTGGTGCCGCCCCGAAACAACCCTGGGCAGGACGAATGGGCCACTAATTGGTGGCTCGCAGACAGGAGAGGATCATCGCCAGATACGCCAAAGGGCCGTTCGCAGTCGACTGGGAGGACCGATACGACTTCGGTGAGCTTCGACGTCAACGTGTGGACAAGGCCCATGTGGCTCTGGAGGAGTCCGACGCCGATGCCGTGCTGGTGTGGAAGGATGAGAACGTCCGCTACCTGACGGCGCTGCGTGCTCAACTCATCGCCGGTAAGACCACTTCACTCAATGGCGCGTTGCTGACGGCCGACGCCGACCCGGTTCTCCTCGGCTCAGGTGGAGAGATCGACAAGGCGCGCTTTGGGATGAGTTGGATCAGTGAGGCCCACGCGGTCCCCATCATGGAGCAGCGAGAGCTGGTGGACGGATTCGTCGGCGACATCCTGACACCGCTTCTCGCGGCCAGGGACCTGACCACGGGCAGACTGGCCGTCGACCAAGCAAACATCTCGTTCATCCAATCGATGCGGGCGCACTTTCCCGACCTCGAGCTGGTGGATGGCGACACCGTGATGCAGCAGGCCCGCTGGATCAAGACCGATCTCGAGGTAGCTGTGATCGAGGAGGCTTGTGCGATCGGCGACTCGGTGACCCAGCGCGCTCTCGACGAGACCAGGGCAGGTCGTCGAGAGCTCGAGGTGGCCGCCGACGCGATGCAGACGTTGTTCCAGCTCGGTGGCGAGATGGCGCACGTCATCACCCCCTACGTCGCCTCGGGTGAGCACATGTCCCCACCCCATCGGCTGGCGACGGACAAGATCATTCGCAACCAGGACCTTTGCTTCATCGATATCGGCGCCATGTGGAACGGCTACTTCGCCGATATCGGGCGCACCACGATCGTCGGGAGGCCCTCGAAGCAACAGCAGAAGATATATACGGCTGTCTACGAAGGGCTGATGGCCGGTTTGGACAAGATGCGCCCCGGCAACACCAACCAGGATTGTGCAGACGCCATCATCGCCAAGATCGGCGACCACGGGCTGGAAGAGCACTTGTTCAGCCTGTTCATCGGCCACGGGATAGGGATGGGAGCCAATGAGCCCCCCTACATCGGTGAGACCCTGCCCGGTGCGACCACTTATGAGTTCGAGCCGAACATGGTGTTCGCGGTCGAGCCTTTGGTCTGGGTCCCCAACGTGCGAGGCGGTGGCGGGGTGCGTCTCGAGGACATGGTGCTGATCACCGATGACGACCCCCATCTCCTCTCCCGGGTGGAATACGAGGAGCGGCTACTGGTCTGAGCCAGGGGGTTCGCCGTTGTCCCCCTTTCCGAAGGGGGACCGACCGAGCGCGAACTCCGTTGTCCCCCCTTTCCGAAGGGGGGACCGTCCGAGCGCAGCGAGGGCGAGGGGGGTTCGGCCGAGGGGGGTTCGCCCGCGCGTCAACCCTCCAGGAACTCAATCACCGCGTTCACGACGACCGTTCCCACGCGCTCCACCGACTCCACGGTGTTCCCCGCCACGTGCGGAGTGAGGAGCAGATTGGGCACGCCGGCGAAAGTGGCAGCCGGCTTCGGCCCCAGCGGCTCGGTGGAGAACACGTCGAGTGCGGCGCCGCCAAGCCGGTGGTTGCGGAGCGCCTCGGCGAGGGCCGTTTCGTCCACAATGCCACCCCGCGAGGTGTTGACCAGGATCGCGCTCGGCTTCATCGTCTCGAGGGCGTCGGCGTCGATCAGGTTCCGGGTCCCGTCGTCAAGCGGGACGTGGAGGCTGACCACATCCGAAGTGGAGAGGAGAGTCTCCAGGTCGACCTTGCCCACCATGCCCCATGCGCCGTCATCGTCGGGGAGGAGAGGGTCGTGGGCCACGATCCCCATCCCGAAGGCGGCCGCCCGCATCGCAACCTGGCGGGCGATCGAGCCGAATCCGACCAGGCCCAGCGTCTTGCCCAGGAACTCGTGTCCGAAGGCATGACCCTGCCGCGGCCACTCTCCGGCCACCATCGACGGTGTCATGTCGTAGACCCCTCGCACCAGCACCAGCATCGCCCCGATCACGTATTCGGCCACCGAGACCGCATTGGCCCCCGCTGCAGGGATGACAATTACACCGACTCCAGCGCATCCAACCATGTCGATGTTGTCCATACCCACTCCGAGACGGCCCACCACCCGAAGACTCGTCGCCGCATCGAGCAGCTCCTGGTCGATGAGGGTGCGGTTCCGGATGAAGACGGCTGCCGCGTCTCCGATCTCGATGAGGAGCCGGGCGCGGTCGGCGTAGAGCTCCGGGTCGTAGACAACATCGAACCTGAGACGGAGAAGGTCGAGGTGGTTCTCGGGTAGGAACTCGGAGACTACGACCCTGGTCACGAGGTGGTTCGAGGCACGGGCAGCTCCCACTCCAGCATGCGCACCCTACTTGCCCGAGCCGGTCACCAGACCGGCGACCACGTACCTCTCGACGCGGGTGTAGACCAGGATGAAGGGAAGCACTGTGAGCAAGGTGAACGCGGCCTCGCCCGGGAAGTTGGCTATGCCCTCGATGCCCTGCATCAGATACAGCTCGAAGGGCAAGGTTCGTTTGCCCGGTGAGGTGGTCAGGACCAGCACCAGGGTGAACTCGTTCCACGCCTCACGAAACGCGAGCACCCCGATGGTGATCATCGCCGGTGAGGCCAGAGGGGCGACGATGTAACGGAGACGGCCCCACAAGGAGGCACCGTCGACGTTGGCCGCCTCTTCGATCTCACGCGGGATCTGTTGGAAGAAGCCAACCATCAACCACACCGCCAACGGAAGCAGCATGCCGGTGTACACGATGATCAGAGTGAACCGCTTGTCGAGCAGGCCGGCGGCGACCGCGAGCCGATACAGCGGGACCATGAGCCCGAGGCTCGGCACCAGTCTGGGGAGCAAGGTGAACAGGAGCAGGAGATGGCGACCCCGGAACCGGAACCGAGCGAAGGCGTAGGCGGCGGGCACGCCGATCAGGATGGTGAGGGCGGTGGTTCCCACCCCGACGATGAGGCTGTTGAGAAACGATGCGGTGAAGCTCTCACTGGAGAGAACCTCGCGATAGGCGTCGAGGTTGGGGTTGGTGGGTATGAGGCCCGGGTCGGCGAACACCGCCGCCCGCTGTTTGAACGAGACCGAGAGGGTCACCAGGAACGGAGCGACAGTCCAGAGGACGAGGGCGATGAGGGGGAGGGCGAGCAGCACCTGCTTCAACCCGCGTCTCACCCTCCCGCCGACCAGCCGACGTGGCTCGGGCGGAGGACCGGTGACCGCTGCCGCGGCCCTGGCGGTCTCTTCTGCGAAGGGGGGCTCGTCGCCGTGCCGTATGCCGGTCATTGCTGGTACTCGTATCGACGGCCGATAGCCACGTAGGCCAGGGTGAGAACGGCGTTGAGGACGAGGATGAAGGTGGCGATGGCCAAGGCCGCCTCGAACTCGAGATTGCGGAAGGCAACGGTGTACATCTCCATGGCGAGGGTCTGGGTCGCCTTCAGCGGCCCACCCCCGGTGAGGGCGAGCACGACGCCGAGACCGGTGAGCGTCGAGTAGGACAGCCAAACAGTGCTGATCAGGAGTTGTGGGGCGAGGAGGGGGATGGTCAGCCGCCGGGCCCGTGTCCATCCGGTGGCCCCGTCGACCAGGGCGGCATCCAGATAGGACTTGTCCACGGTCATCAAGCCTCCGAGCAGGACCAGGATGGTGAGAGGCAGGTCGGTCCATACCTGGGTGACGATGACGACGAACATGGCCAGCCCTGGGTCGGCCAGCCATGAAGGGCCGTCGACCCCGAACCACTCGATCACCTGGTTGAGCACGCCGAACTGGCTGTTGAACAGGATGCGAAACATCACCGCGGCGGCGACGTTGGAGATGATGTACGGGGCCACGGTGACAGCCCGGAGAAAACGCAACTTCGACACCACCCGAAACAGGGCAAAGGCGAAGAAGAGCCCGAGCCCGGTTCCCAAGATCAGAGAGCCGAAGGTGAAGATGGCGGTCCGATTCATGGCATGCCAGAAGGCGGGAGCATCGAACATGCCGGCGTAGTTGGCGAGACCCACCCACTCCAGGGGCGACCCGAGCGTCTCCCTGGTGTAGAGGCTCTGCCACACCCCGTAGAGGACCGGAAAGCCGAGGATGGCGGCAACCAGGAGGATGGCGGGCAGGCTGAACAGGTAGGGCGTCGCCTTGTTGTGCCCCAGGACCACATTCTGGTCCGGGCCGCGTTTTTCCTCGCGTCGACGCCACCATCGTCTTTGCGGCTTCTTGTTAGTGACCGCTGTCATCTGTCGAGTCCTGCGTGCTCTCCCCCAAGAAGAGCACACCCGTGACGGTGTCACGGGTGTGCCTCATGTCTTTGGGTGCTCGTCTCAACGTAGCACCACTGGGTTTTCCTCTATCTCCCGTCGAGCAGCGCCTGGTATTCGGTGGCCAACTCCTCGGCGGTCTTGTCGGTCCCGACCACGATCTCGCCGAACATCTGCTCGAGTATCACCTCGACGTCGCCGGCCTTGGGGCCTGCAGGTGTCGGCGAGCTTCCCAGATATGCCGCTTTGAGATCATCGTTGAAGAACGGCCAGATCTCCTGCAGCCTGGGATCCTCGATCGCCTCCGTCTGCCTCATCGGGACCGAGCCGTTGCCAGCCGCGTCGATCAGGTTGTCCGTCTCGGCGATGTACCTGAGGACCAATGCAGCCTCATCGGGATGTTCGGACCCTGCCACCACGGCCCATGCCCGCGCCGCGGAGAGGGCAACGCCGTCCTGGCCACTGCCGGACTGGGAGAGCGGGACCGGGGTCAGGCTCCACTGGTCGGGGTAGGCAAAGCCCTCCGCTGCACCGAAATCGGCGGCGGTGGTGAACCCGTCCAGGATCAACCCGGCGTCGCCCGACACGAACGCACCACGGGACTCGTCTTCACCCCAGGCAATCGCCTCAGGGGGAAGCAGCTCCTCTTGTGCGGCCTGGAGGAACCAGTTGATGGTGTAGATCCCGGCGTCGGACATGAGGTCGGGAACTGCCTCGGTGTACTCAACCCCGGCGGCAGCCAACATCGTCTTGAGCGTGGTGACGCCCTGGCCGGCCTGCGCCTGGACCGTCATCGGGATGCTGTCGGGTCGCGCCGTCTTCATCGCTCTCATGGCGTCGAGCACCGCGTCGAGGGAGTCGAAGGGCACGGTGACCCCGGCCTCCTCGAACCATTCTGCGTTGTAATAGAGAACGTCGAAGTTGGCGGTGATCGATGCCCCGTACTTCACGCCATCGAGGGCAGTCTCGTCCCAGACCAGGGGGAGCAGGTGGCCGTATTGCTCCGGGTCTTCGGCCTCCCAGGTTGTCGCAATCTCGTCGTGAGACTCGAGTAAACCTGCCTCGACATAGCTGGCGATGAGGAACGAGTCCTCGGCGCCGAGCACGTCAGGCAACGGCTGGCCGGCATCCCGCATGCGGAGGAACTGCTGCAGGATGTCGTCGTTGGCCTGGACGTCCCAGGTGACGTTGATCCCAGGGTTATCGGCCATGAAGCTCTCGAACCCGTCGGGTGGGATGTAATAGTCCCGGGTCACCCAGATCACGATGTCGACCGCCTCCGCGTCCCCGCCGCCGGCGGTCGTGTCGGTGTCACCCCCGTCTGCCGTGGTCGCGGTGTCCCCACCCACTGCGGTGGTGGTGGTGTCTGCGTCGTCGCCGGCACAGGCTGCAATCACCAGCCCCAGTGCCAGCAGAAGGGCAAGCAATCGATGATTAGTTGATTGGATCTGGCCTCGTGAGTCGGATCCAGCGCGCCGTTTCCGTCTGAAGATCACTGATTCTTCTCCTCCCGTATCGATGCCTGCGATGGGCCCCGGGCGCCGTCTGCAGATGAGAAATCGCGGATCTTTCCTGCACTATGTAGAATACCGACTATTCGTAACCCGGTCAAGCAGGCCCGTGGCATGATCCGGGCCTCTTCCGAATCGTCGATTGGAGTTGACATGGAAGCGGTGAGAGTGGCCTCGATCGGACTCGGTTGGTGGGGTGGAAACCTGGCCGACAAGGCGCGTTTGGCCGATCTCGAGGTGGTAGGCGCCTTTGCCCGGGGCCGGGAGCAGCGTGAGGAGTTTGCCCGTCTCCATGGAGGACGTCCTGCTTCGTCCCTCGAGGATCTGCTCGCCGATACCGAAGTCGAGGCAGTGATGATCGCAACGCCCCACTCGACTCATGCCGATCTGGTGGTTGCCGCAGCCGAGGCCGGAAAGCACATCTTTGTCGACAAGCCCTTCACGTTGAGCGTTGCAGAGGCAAAGCGAGCGATCGCGGCGGCTGACCGAGCTGGCGTGGTGCTCCAGGTGGGCCACAACCGTCGACGTCAGCCGGCGACGCGTCGGCTCAAGCAGATGGTGGATGGCGGCGAGCTGGGGATGGTCCATTACGCGGAAGCCAATCTGTCCTACCCCAAAGGGCTCAACCCTCGAACCGGTTGGCGTGGTGATCCGGCAGAAAGCCCGGCTGGCGGGATGACCGGGCTGGGAGTCCATATGGCCGACAATCTCATCTATCTCCTCGGCCAGGTGGCAAGGGTCGCCGCCTTCAGCAAGAAAATCATCGGAGTCGGCACTCTTGATGACGCCACGACCGCGACCTTGGAGTTCCACAGTGGTCCGCTCGCCGTTCTCGGCACTGCGATGGTGATACCCGACATCGCCCGAACCGCGGTCTGGGGGACTGAGGCCGCGGCGTGGAATGAGATGGATGGCGAGCGCTTCTACCTTCAGCGGACCGGGGAGGAGGATCGCACAGAACAGCCGGTGGACACCGTGGACACCGTGAAGGACGAATTGGAGGAGTTCGCCACCAACGTGCGCACCGGCGCCCGACCCGAGACCGGGGGCCCCGAGGCGCTTGAAGTGGTCGCGGTCCTCGAGGGCATCGTCGAGAGCGTGCAAACCGGGAGCGTGGTGGATCTGGACGTGGTGCGAGCGCGGGAGTGAGGCGCGCCGCGCCGCGCCGTTGGTTGCGAGCGCGAGAGTGACGGGTGGCGCACCGTTGGTCCCTGGGTAATCTCACGTTGGCTCCCACTTTTGGGGGGTGGTGTAGCTGGTAGCACCGTGGGTTGCGGGGTCCTGTGAGAGCGGGTTCGTTTGGTCCCTGGGTAATCTCACGTTGGCTCCCACTTTCATTGGGGGGTGGTGTAGCTGGTAGCACCGTGGGTTGCGGGGTCCTGTGAGAGCGGGTTCGTTTGGTCCCTGGGTAATCTCACGTTGGCTCCCACTTTCATTGGGGGGTGGTGTAACTGGTAGCACGGCAGGTTTTGGTCCTGTTAGAGCGGGTTCGAGTCCTGCCCCCCCAGCGTCAGCCACCGAGAGGTATGACTTGCCAGTTCATGTGGTGATCCTCGCTGCCGGCGAGGGCAAGAGAATGAGATCCGATCTGCCCAAGGTGGCCCACATGGCAGCGGGACGGTCGCTGATTGGTTGGGTGCTGGAAGCGGTCCGTCCTCTGGAGGCGGCCAGCACCGTTGTTGTCGTCGGTCATGGGGCCGACATGGTCGACCCGCATCTTCCCCAAGGGGTTCTCTCCGCAGTTCAGGGTGAACAGCTCGGAACCGGGCACGCCACCCAAGTGGGCCTCGACGCCCTCGAGGAAGTGGAACCCGATGACACGATCATGGTCCTCTATGGGGACATGCCGTTGCTCAGTGACGGTCTGCTGAGAAGACTGGCTGATCGATCGCCCGACGTGGCGGCTCGTCTGGTGACCTCAACTTTCGATGACCCCACCGGCTATGGCCGTGTCATCAGGGACGGTCGTGGGTTGGTGGAGAAGATCGTGGAGGAGCGGGATTGTGACGATGCCCAGCGGGCGGTACGGGAAATCAACGCCGGCTCTTACGCCTTTCGGGCCAAGGACCTGATCGATGCTCTCAGCCTCGTTTCCAACGACAATGCGCAGGGCGAGTACTACCTGACCGACGTGGTTGGGATCCTGGTGGGGAGAGGGGAGCGTTTGGAACCGGTGGAAACGGCACCCGAGGAGGTGGTCGGAATCAATTCTCAGAGCCAACTGTCGGAGGCGACCCGACTCTTGCAGAAGCGCACCAATCAGAGGCTGCTCGAATCGGGGGTATGGATTCTCGATCCCGACCGAACCTACATCGACGACACCGTGTCGGTCGAGCCGGGGGCCAGGATCTATCCGGGGGTCCATCTCGAGGGAGAAACCAGGGTCGGAGGGGGAGCGCAAGTCGGGCCCGACGTCTTTGCCGTCGATTCCACCATTGGTGCCGGGTCGACCGTGTGGTACGCGGTGCTCCGAGGGGCGATGATCGGGGAGGATTGCCAGGTTGGCCCATACGCATCTCTGCGTCAGGGCACGATTCTGGAGAAGGGTGCCAAGATCGGGACTTTTGTGGAGACCAAGAACACCACGCTCGGTGAGAAGGCCAAAGCACCTCACCTCTCGTATCTGGGCGACGCAACCATCGGCGCCCGATCCAACATCGGCGCCGGGTCGATCACCTGCAACTATGACGGCTATCAGAAACACCGGACCGAGATCGGTGAAGAGGTCTTCATCGGATCGGACACCATGCTGGTTGCCCCGGTGAGGATCGGAGACCGCGCTGTCACCGGCGCCGGTTCGGTTATAACGCAAGACGTCGACGAAGGTGCCCTTGCCGTTGAGCGGAGCGAGCAGCGCCTGATCGACGGCTACTCTGAAAGACGAGCCAAGAGACATGCCGCCAACGAAACAGAGGACTGAGTTGGACATTGTTTCCCGCAACCGAATGATGCTGTTCACCGGGGGCGCCAATATCCCCCTCGCGGAAGAGGTGGCGGAGGTCCTGGGCGTGGCGCTGGGTGACCTCGAGCGGTCGCGATTCGCCAATGGCGAGCTCTACATCCGCCCCGGTGAGAGTGTCCGTGGGGCGGACTGCTATGTGATGCAGTCTCACTGCGAGCCCATGAATGACAACATCATGGAGCAGCTGATAACGATCGATGCGCTGAAGAGGGCGTCCGCGCGTCGCATCACCGCGGTGATGCCCTACTTCGGATACTCGAGACAAGACAAGAAGGTCAGGCCGCGGGAGCCGATCACCGCTCGGCTGGTCGGGGACCTCTTCATGACGGCGGGCGCCGATCGGTTGGTCTCGGTGGACCTGCACACCGGCCAGTTGCAGGGATTCATCCACAAGCCGTTCGACTCGCTGACCGCGCTTCCCATAATCACCGAGTATTTGGCCGAGCGGCTCGATGGCCCGACCACCGTCCTCTCCCCGGACGCGGGTGGGGTGAAGCGGGCCGAGCGGTATGCCAGATTTCTCGATGCCTCCGTCGCCTTCGTGTACAAACGGCGCGATCCGACCGAGCACAACGTCTCTTCGGCGTTGGCGATGGCGGGATCGGTCAAGGACCGGCATGTCGTGATCGTCGATGACATCATCGACACGGCGGGGACGGTCACCAACGCGGCCGAAATGGTCCATGCCCAGGGCGCGATCAGCGTGCGCATCGCCGCCACCCACGGTGTGTTCTCCGATCCAGCGGTTGACCGGATCAAGAACGCACCGGTAGAGGAAGTGATCGTCACCAACACCCTGCCGGTGTCATCCGAGGCACTCGAGCTGGACAAAGTTCAAGTCCTGTCGATAGCGCCGATCCTGGCCGAGACCCTGCAGGCGATCTTCATGGACTCTTCAGTTTCGGAGATCTTCCTCGGCGAGAACGCTTAGTAATCCCCCTTCCGCCCTGGCACTTCCTACACTCCCGGCTTCGTGAGTGCGCGTCATCGCCAGCCAGCCTCCCCAACCCAAGCACGGTTTCGCGCCCTCATAATCACCTTGGTCGCAGTCTTCCTGATTGCCTTCTTCTTCCTGCGCGGGTCGGGTGAGGGCGGTCCCAGCGACACCACCGTTCCCGAGGAAAGTGGCGCCACCACCTCGACGCCGGAATCCACGGTCACCACCAACCCGGACACTTCTTCCACCACCATCGCCGGCAGTGCCGGGGCCACAGGCGATCTCCCCGCCTTGCAGGGTGTCGAGCTCCAGACCGTGGCCGAGGGCTTGCGCCAACCCACGGTGCTGACTGCACCGGTCGGGGACGAACGGCTTTTCGTGGTGGAGAGGGTGGGCGTGATCCGGATCCTCGACCCCGATCGCCTGCTCTTGGAAGCGGAGTTCCTCGATATATCGGACCGGGTCCTGGCCAACGGCATCGAGCAGGGCCTCCTCGGGCTCACCTTCCACCCGGACTATGCGAGCAACGGCCGCTTCTTCGTCTACTACACCGACAGGGAGGGCCGCCGGCAGCTCTCCGAGTTCCAGGTTTCGGTCTCCGACCCGAATCTCAGCTCGCCCGACACCGAGAAGGTGCTGATCGAGCGCGAACAGCCACCCGACGCCACCGACATCCGTCACTATGCGGGCCAGCTGGGGTTCGGGCCCGAGGGGTATCTATGGGTCTCATTGGGCGACGGCGCCGACTCGAGGGCTCAGGGCCAGGATCCGAACACATTGTTCGGCACGGTCTCCCGCATCGATGTGGACAGCGGCGACCCCTATGCGATCCCACCTGAGAACCCATTCGTGGAGAGCGGTGGGGCACCCGAGGTTTGGGCCTACGGATTGAGGAACCCGTGGCGGTTCTCCATCGACCCGATTGACGGATTGATCTACATCGCCGACGTGGGTCACGCCGACCAGGAGGAGATCAACGTCCTGCCGATCGACGAAGGCGGGTTCAATCTTGGTTGGTCCGACGTGGAGGGGACACGTTGCTTTCACGTGCAGGACTGTGACCTGGAGAACTACACCGCTCCGGTCCTCACCTACAGCCATGACGAGGGGTGCTCGGTCACCGGCGGATTCGTCTATCGGGGGAGCGCGATTCCCGAGTTGACCGGCACCTACTTCTACAGCGACTGGTGCTCGCAGTGGATCAAGTCTTTCAAGTATGTCAACGGTCAGTTGACCGAGGAACGAGATTGGACGGCCGACTTGGGACAGATCGGGCAGATCAACAGCTTCGGCCTGGGTGGCGACGGCGAGCTCTATGCCATCACCCACGATGGCGTGGTCGCCCAGTTCGTAGCCAACCGCTAACCACCCGAAGGCAGATGCACCACCTCACCCGGGTAAATGAGGTCGGGGTCTCCCGAACGGAGCCGTTCTCGGTTGGCGTCGATCAATGTCCGCCAGAACGGAGCGACCTCGTCCTCGCTTGCGACCCTCCCCAACTTCTGGTCGAGGTGGACCTGGCTGATCTTCCAAAGATGGTCACCCGGTTGCACCACCACCGAGGTGGGGGCCGCCGGGACGGAACCCAGCTCGACCGGCACGAAAGCCACCTCGCCGGCAGGCTCGGCCAGGGCAACAGAGCTGACCGCTGACACGAGCATGGCGAGAAGCATCGTCCCGACTCGTTGCCTCCCCATCCCTCCAAGGTATGGCGCAATTCAACTCGAGAGAAGGGGGTTACGATGGCCGGGCCGGTAAGTCAGGAGCAGGAATGAGAGTCCGTATCGGAATCACCGATACAAGCAAGGTCGTCGAGCTCGATGTCGACGACGTCGAAGAGTTTCAGAGCGAGTTGGAGCGGGCTGTCGCCGACGGCGGTCTTGCCTGGTTCAGCGATACCAAGGGGCGGACAGTGGGGATCCCGATCAGTGGGTTGGCCTTCGTCGAGATAGAGACTTCAGAGGGCGGTCATGCGGTGGGATTCGCACCGGCGGTGTGAGAAGAGCGCACCGTAGTGCGCTCTCCCAACAGTCGTGCAACCGGTCAGATGGAGCGACGCCGACGCTCGGCCAGCCACCGCTTGCGGAGCCGACGTCGATCGTCCTCGGCGAACCCGCCCCAGACCCCGGACTCCTGATTGGTCTCGAGGGCATACTGGAGACAGGATTCCTGCACCGGGCAAGTCGAACAGATGGCGACGGCGGCCTCGATGTGATTGACGGCCGGCCCGGTGGTTCCTATCGGAAAGAACAGCGCAGGTTCGGAATCCCGGCACGAGGCCAGATCCCTCCAGTCTGTTGTGATGGTGGTTGTTGTGAGCAAGAGCTTCTTCCTACCTTTGTGATGTTTTTCACAAGCGTTCCCGACAATTCAAGTTCGGGAACCGTGGATTTCCGCACATGACGATACTGTCCGGGACCTCCTGTGTAAACGGTTTTCTTTGAATGATCAGCATTGACAACACCCCGATGGTGGTGGGTCACCGTGGCTGGCCGGCCCGCTTTCCCGACAACACGCTGGCTGGTTTCATGGCCGTCTCTTCGGTGGCCGATGCCGTCGAGCTCGACGTTCGGCGGTCGGCAGACGGAAAACTCGTTCTATCCCACGACCCGTCTATTGGAGGGCTCCCGGTGTCGTCCCACCAGTGGCATGAGCTCCTCGAACTCGATCTCGGTGACGGTCACCGCCCGGCGCTTCTCGACGAAGTGGTGGCCGCGCTCCCGGATCTCTCGATCCAGTTCGAGGTCAAGAACTCCCCGAATGAGGCCGGATTCGAGCCCGATCACCGTCTCGCACTGGAGACCGCGGCCAGGGCCAGGCCCGAGGACATAGTCATGTCGTTCAACTGGCAGTCGATGGCCGAGGTTCGTCGTGAGTTTCCCGACGTTGTGACGGGGCTGTTGGTGGGGGGCGCAGGCGACGTTGGCCTGGCTGTCGATGAATGCCTCACGTTGGGACACGCCGCGTTGTTCCCTTCAGTCGACGTGCCGACTCTGGGGCTGATTCAGGGGCTGGAGAGTGGGCTGCGGGTATTTCCCTGGGTAGTCAACGACGACGAGCGGATCGGGGAATTGGTCGGTGTCGGAGTGTCAGGCATCATTACGGACGATCCTGCCCGGGTCCGGGCAATAGTTGGGAGGGGCCGGTGAGCATCAGAGACGAGCTCGTCCACGAGCTCAGAGACGCCATGAGGTCGAAGGACGGGCCCCGGCGCGACGTCATCCGCCAAATCGAGACCGAGGTGTCTCGGGCCAAGAGCCAGCCTGGGTTCAGCGGTGAGCTCGACGACGATCTCTACCGGGGTGTGATCGCCACATACATCAAGAAGATGGACAAGTCACGCCTCGAGTATCTGGATCTTGGCGAGCGGGGGCAAGCCATGGCCGACAAGCTCGGCTTCGAGGTCGAGTATCTGTCCCGCTGGTTGCCCTCGAAGCAGGACGAGTCGGCCGCCCGGGCATTGGTCCTGGCCGCGATCGCCGAACTGGGTGTCGCCGGAGACGCCAAGGCGGCGGGGCGAGTCACCGGACACTTGATGAAGAGCCACGGACAAGATCTCGATGGTGGTCTCGTCAACCGCCTGGTCCGTGAGGAGCTGGCCCCCGATTGACCGTGCCCGATTACCAGCCGATGCTGGCCACTCCTTGGCCGGCAGCGTTCGACGATCCCGGTTGGTGGTTCGAGGTCAAGTGGGATGGCTATCGGGCCATAGTCTCCGCTGATGGAGGGGAGGTTCGTGCCCGATCCCGGCGCGGGCTCGACCTGATCGGGCGGTTTCCCGAGCTGGCGAGTCTTGAGGTTCCCGATGGGGTGGCTCTCGATGGGGAGGTCGTGGCCCTCGATGAGCAGGGCCGCCCCTCGTTCTCACACCTTCAGCAACGGTCAGGGTTCGCTGCCGGGGGCACCTGGGTCGATGTCGGTGTCAACCTCGTCGTCTTCGATGTCCTCTTCGCCGGAGAGGATCTCACCACCGTTCCTTACGAAGGACGACGGGCTCGGCTCGAATCACTCGGGCTGGCCATGCCCATCATCGTGCCCGAGGCGACGCCCGAGATGGGGACCTCTTTGTTCGAGGCAGCGCGCTCCCAGGGATTGGAGGGGGTGGTGGGCAAGCGACTCGGTTCGCCGTATGTACCCGGTCGCCGATCCCCCTACTGGCGCAAGGTGGCGGTGAAACGCCGGCTGCGCGCGGTGGTGGGCGGATATCTGCCCGGAGAGGGAGGGAGAGCTTCGACCTTCGGCTCGATCCTGGTCGGGCTCAACGACGAGCACGGTTTGCGCTGGATCGCAGCGGTCGGATCGGGTTTCGACGAGCCGGCATTGCAGGCGTTCTCGGCGGCGCTGCGCCAGATGGAGCGCACTGTGAAACCCTTCTACAACGATGTGATCACTCCCAAGCCGATCCGCCCGGTTTGGGTCGAGCCCGAGATCGTGGTCGAGGTGGAGTACAAGGAGTGGACCCACGACCTGCATCTGAGGGCACCGGTCTACAAGGGGATCCAAGTCGCTGACCAGGAGACGGTCACCTGGGCCGAAGAGGGGCCTTAGCGGCATGTCGCCTGTCGGCGGCTTCGTCCCTCGGTGCCCACTCCGACCTGTCGTCGGTCGACCTCGCTCGGAGGTGCGGCCCGGGGCCGCCAACGGATGGCGGCCCCGGGCCGGATCGGTCAGGGAATGAACGCCTGGATCCAGGCGAGGACCTCCGGGATGTCCACCCGGCTCCCGTATCCGACACCCGCGCAGTTGCCGTTCGTCACATACGAGTTGACCGCGAGGACCGTGTCAGTGCCTCCGATGAGATCGGGACCTCCAGAGTCCCCGAAGCAGGTTCCGCCGGTTCCGCCACCGGGATTCTGGCTGAGGCGGACGAACTCATCGGCATGGACGAAGTTGCCCGAGACGAACCTGGACTCGGCTTGGAGGCGCACCCTCAGACCGGCCCACACCGGTGGTCCGTTGCCATGGATCTGTTCCTGCACGCCGTACCCGACGATGTCGACTCCCGTCTTGTTCTTCAACGTGTCGACGAGCCCCGCAGATGGCAGGGAGGCGTATTCCGACACCGCGCTCATCGGGACCGGCTCGCTCAGCACGATGACACCGACGTCGCGCAGGGCAAAGCCAGGAAGCCCGTTGCCGGCGCCGATGGCGAAGTCGGGATTGGTGTACGGGGTCCCGTCGTACGACGTGGCGCCGCTGAACGGGTATTCGGGATTGCCCTGCACAACCTCGTCGAACCAGATCCGCGCCTGCACCGTGCCGTCGGTGCAGTGTCCGGCCGTCAGCACCACCGTCGGCGTCAGCAGCGACGCGCTGCATCGGTGCGATGGCACCGGGCCATCAGGGGTCTGGACGTCGAATACAGCCAATCCGACGTACGGATGGTCGTTCCCATCCGGCTGACCGTTGGTGATAGCAGCAGCTGGCAGCGCCAGTGCGGCCAGCGCCAGCGCGGCCATGGCCATTCCAAGTCGTCTTCTCACGGGTCCTCCTCTGGTCGGAAGTTGGTGCCGCTGGAGAGGCGGGTACCTCGCGGGACGTACGCGGCAAACAACACAACTTGACCTCCGCGAGCGGTCGAACACCCATCTCCCATCTGTGCACGACGCTACACGTCGAGCGGTTTCCGTGTCTTCGTGGCTCGGTCGCCGGGAGTCACGACACCCGAGGTAGTGTCGTGGGCTCCTGCTCGGCTTGGAGGAATCATGGCGAGGTATGTCGTCGACTCGAGCGCAATGCTGCATCTCCTGGCCCACGAGATCGACGTGTCCGAAGGGGTCGAGCTGGTCGCACCGACGCTGCTGCGCTCTCAGCTGCTGGCGGTCTTGCACGAGACGGTGCACGCCGGCGAGATGGAGGTCGATGTCGCGCGGGCCCGGCTAGCCCGATTCGGGGGGATGAAGATACGACTGCTCGGCGATGCCGTGCTCCGACGCCGAGCTTGGGAGGTTGCCGACCAGATGAGGTGGGCGTCGACCTTTGATGCCGAGTACGTCGCGCTCACCCAGCTTCAGGCGGATGCGTTCGTCACCGTCAACGCCGAGCTTCGTGACAGCGTGCAAGGCCTCGTACCGACGGCGCCAATAGACGACCTCCACCACTAGTTGTGTTGTACACAGCTAGGAGACTTTTGCCTTTTTCTGCTCCTTGGTCTTGGTGGCCTCGACCGACGCCTTGAGAGCATCGAGTAGGTCGACGACTTTGGTCGGCTCAGGTGAAGTGGTGGCGACGATCTCCTCGCCCGCAACCTTCTTGGAGGCGAGTTCCTCGATCACTTCCCGAGTGCGATCGACATAGGCGTCCGCCTTGAAAGGCTTGGTCAGATTGTCGATCAAGGAGGCGGCCATCTCCACTTCCTCGGGTCTGATCTCGACACTGGCTTCGAGCTCTTCGAACTCGGCGGCTCGTAGCTCGTCTGGCCAGTACATCGTCTCCATGACGACGACGCCTTCCTTGACCCGCAGGGTCGCCAGTTGCTGCTTCTCCCGGATCGACACCTTGGCGATGGCGACCCGCCCTTTTTCCGCGAGCGCCTCGCCGAGGATCTTGTAGGCCTTGACCCCGGTCTTCTCGGGGATCAGGTAGTAGGAAGACTTGTAGAAGATCGGGTCGATCTCACTCTCGTCGACGAACTGGACGACATCGACCAGCTTGTTGCCCTCCGGGTGGGCCGACTCGAGCTCTTCGTCGGTGAATACGACGTAGCGGTCCTTCTCGAACTCGTATCCCTTGACGATGTCGTCCCACTCGACTTCGTTGCCGTCGGCTTCGGCCACCCGTTTGTAGCGGATGGGGGAGTGGTCGGTCTTTCGCAGCTGCTTGAACTTGGGCGTCTTGTTGTCGGTCGCGGTGTACAAACCCACCGGGATGGTGACCAGCCCGAAGTTGATGGCGCCTTTCCAGATGGCTCGTGGCATGTGGCCAAGTCTATGCCGCAAAGCCGACAAGAAGGCCGTCTTGACCGATCACACCGCCTCGTTAGCTAGCAATAGCGACCATGGATGCCCGAGCGATGGCCTCTTGTCCGGTCAGCCGTGCAGCCATTCGCAATGTAGCGGCGAGCGGTGACCCCGCTCGCCGCTACATATCGGTCATTTCGACTCTCGTCTGTCCTCTAGCCCTGTGGTCCGCTCGATCCTCCGGTCGAGGAAACGCCTGCAAGAGCAGTGGTAGAACCCTCACCAAGGAACTGAGCGATCACGGACGCGTTGAAAGCCGTGCCGTTCCCGGCCGAGTTGGCCCCACAGAGGGTTACCGAGTGGGAGCCCGCTGCGACCGCCACAACGCTGCTCACACCGAGCCCGGTATCGTCGTTGGTGTCGGTGTGCGTGGCGTACGAGGTAGCACCGGGAACACTGTTGGAAGGTTGCTCACCGAGGATCGCGCAAGCCCCATCGTCGAGTTCGATCCAAACAGTGAACAAGGAACTTGGCGAGTTTGAGTTGCCGAGCGCCATGTTTCCGCTCACCAAGAGATGACCTGCGACCGGGGCTTGAATCGAGGTCTCGACAACAGATGTCCCGGTAGGAGCCAGAGCTATGGGGACCGAGTCAAACCAGTCGAAGGTCTGCGCCGAGGTTACGGCCAAGTATTCCGCACTGTCCTTCCCGTCCAAGGTCGCGGCGTCGACGACGTTGTTCTCGGCGAGACGCTTCATGAACGTCGCCATCTGACCCCGGGTGACATTGTCCTCCGGGCAGTAATTGGTACCTGCCGCGTTACATCCGACCGTGATGTTGTTGTCCCTCATCCAGGCGATACCGGTATGAAAGATGTGGCTGTTCGGCACATCATTGAACTGATGTGAGGCGAACACCGCCATCGGCACGAGTAGAGCCCCAACAACGAGCACGGCAACAAACCTGGACTTACGCATGAGCTTGGACCCTCCTTTGGTCTTGGCCCGCACCCTACCCAGGCGGTCTGAAGCCACGTTTCAGGCCTCTACTGAGGCTGCGTGTCGTCTCCGCACAGCAGTGGTTGCTGGTGCTCCACGGTGGTTCAGAAGTTTCCGATGTCCCGCGACATCACATTGCGCTCCCGGCAGGATTCGAACCTGCGCACCCGGCTCCGGAGGCCGGTGCTCTATCCCCTGAGCTACGGGAGCTGACTGAGTCGGATGGTACGTCGTCGAGGGGGCAACCCCGCAACCCGCATTACCCTTCCCGCGATGTCAGAGCGAGCGCCCGACAACCAGCCGGACGAGGAGAACAGACGCCTCGCCTCCGCCGTGGGGATCGGAGCGGCCATCGGAGTGGGCGCCGGGGCCGCTATGTCCGCGGTCTCGGGTGAGCCCTTCTGGATCGCAATCGGCCCGGCCCTCGGGGTGGCGGTCGCGGCCGCGTTGGGCTCGGCGAGAAGTGACTGAGCGCGTTTCGCTCCCCACCCTTGGATCCCGGCCGGCATCGCGATGAGATACCTATCGACGAGAGGAAAGGCGGAGCCCCTCGACTTCCGTGGCGCGATGCTGACCGGGCTCGCACCGGACGGCGGTCTCTACGTCCCCGAGGTGATCCCCTCGCTCCCCCAAGGTTGGGAGACGTGGAGCTACCAACAGGCGGTCACGGTGGCGTTGACCCTCTTCGGTGCGGAGCGGGTGGGCCCGATGGTCCTGGAGGCAGCCTCCCGGTTTAGGCACCCCGAGGTCGCCCCACTGGTCCCGGTGGGGGATCGTCACGTCCTCGAGCTGTTTTGGGGCCCGACCCTGTCCTTCAAAGACCATGCACTTCAAATAGTGGCCCGCATGCTCGACCGGGAGGTGGGAGAGCAGAGGACGATCCTGGGCGCAACTTCGGGAGACACTGGCTCGGCGGCGATCGAGGCCTGCAGGGGGAGGCCCCACCTTCGCATCGTGGTCCTCTTCCCGGAGGGCAAGGTCTCCGAGTTCCAGCGGCGACAGATGACCACCGTCGACGACCCCAACGTGCTCGCCGTGGCGGTCGACGGCACCTTCGACGACTGCCAGGCGATGGTCAAGGAGGCCTTCGGGCGTCATGTTGGATTGCTCGCCTTCAACTCGATCAACTGGGCGCGCGTGGCGGCTCAGGTTGGCTACTACGTCTACCTCGCCGCCCGGATGGGGGAGCCGTTCGACGTTGTGGTACCCACCGGCAACTTCGGCAACGTCTTCTCCTGTTGGGTGGCGAAACGGATGGGGGCGCCGATAGAGACGATCACCATCGCCAACAATGCCAACCGTGGTCTTGCCAACCTGGTGGGGACCGGGTCGATGGACCGGTCGGACGTGCTCCCGACCCTGGCGCCGGCCATGGACGTTGGAGTCCCGTCGAATCTGGAGCGTTTCACAGGCGACGCCGGTCTGGAGTTCGAAGCGGGGTTCGCCGATGATGAGCAGATCAGGGCAACCATCGCCGAGGTCGACCGAGGACATGGCTACCTGCTCGACCCACACACGGCGACCGCCTGGTTCGTCGGGGAGGAGAAGGTGGGGAGCAGGCCCCAGGTGGTGGTGGGGACGGCACATCCGGCCAAGTTCGCCGAGGCCGTTCAACGCTCGATCGGCCGTGTGCCCGAGCCACCTCCCGGCTTCGAAGACCTGCTCAAAAGACCGGAGCGCCTGGCTCGAATCGGCGTCGATCCCTCACATCTCGACCGCCTCATCAGCTGATCGTCGCGCGATTGCTTTGCGCAATCCCAACGAGCAGCTACGATATGTCCAGTTGGCGGCGCCAAGGGACGTCGCAACGACCCACTCAAAGCCCTCACTTGAGGCATGCCCCATTGCGAAGCAATGGTGCGTAAATCCCGGTCCGATTGAGCCCAACCAGGGACGAATCGCGAAGGATCCAATGACTACACGAGCTCAACTCCAGAGCAAGTCAATCGACGAACTCAGGCAAATCGCCGACGCCGTGGGCATCGAGACCGATGGCCTGCAGAAGTCCAAGCTGATCACTGCTCTCGTCGACGCAGGACAGGTTGCCGAGGCATCACCGACCGAAGATGTCGAGCTGCCCCACGCCACACCTCGCACCGAGCGGGTGGCACAGAACGGCGAGGAAGAGTCGGACTCGTCCGAGAAGGCCGAGTCGCGCCCCGAGCCACGCCAGGGTGCCCGCAGTGACCACGGCGACGACCAGCGGCAGGGAGCCAATCGAAATCGCAACCGTCGTCGACGAGGCGGTGGACGTGAGGACGAGTACATCCCCGAGGAAGATCTCGAGACCCGCGAGGGTCTTCTCGACACCTTGCCCGAAGGCTATGGATTCCTGAGGGTCACCGGATACCTGCCCGGCGACAACGACGTGTACGTCTCAGCCAACCAGGTCCGGAAGTTCCGCCTGCGCAAGGGCGACATCGTCTCCGGCCCGATCCGCCCCCCGCGTTCCAAGGAGAAATTCCCCGCGATCGTTCGCATCGACAAGGTCAACGGAATGTCTTCCGACGAGGCGATGAAACGGCCCAAGTTCGAGTCACTCACCCCGCTGTTCCCCGATCAGAGGCTTCGTCTCGAAATCGACGGGCGAGCCGAGGGGATCCTCACCCGGATCGTCGATTTGATCGCGCCGATCGGCAAAGGGCAGCGTGGGCTGATCGTCTCGCCACCCAAGGCGGGAAAGACCACCGTCCTCCAGGAGATCGCACAGGCCATCACCACCAACAACCCCGAGTGTTACCTGATGGTGGTTCTGGTCGATGAGCGCCCCGAAGAGGTCACCGACATGCAGCGGTCGGTCAAAGGCGAGGTCATCTACTCCACCTTCGATCGTCCCGCCGAAGAGCACACCCAGGTCTCCGAGCTCGCCCTGGAGCGGGCCAAGCGTCTCGTCGAGATGGGCACCGACGTCGTGATCCTGCTCGACTCGATCACCCGTCTGGCTCGCGCCCACAACCTGGCCACACCGGCGTCGGGACGAATCCTCTCCGGTGGTGTCGACTCACAGGCCCTTTACCCACCAAAGCGATTCTTCGGCGCCGCCCGAAACATCGAAGAAGGTGGGTCGCTCACCATCCTGGGAACGGCACTCGTCGAGACCGGCTCCAAGATGGACGAGGTCATCTTCGAGGAGTTCAAAGGCACCGGCAACATGGAGCTCAGGCTCGATCGCAAGCTGGCCGACAAGCGGATCTACCCCGCGATCGACATCGAGGCGTCGGGAACAAGAAAAGAAGAGCTGTTGTTTGACCGTACGGAGCTGGCACAAGTTTGGAAACTGCGCCGGGTCCTTCTGGCCCTGGAGTCGGGGGCTGCGCTCGAATTGCTCATCGATCGCTTGAAGACAACGAAATCCAATGGCGAGTTCCTCGCCGAAGTCGCCAAGAGCAGCGGCAGCTGAGAATTAGGAGACCGCGGTGCAGACCGACATTCACCCCACCTACGGCGAGACCAACGTCACCTGCTCCTGTGGAAACACTTTCGTCACCAACAGCACCAAGCCCGGTGACATGCACGTAGAGCTCTGCAACGAGTGCCATCCGTTCTTCACCGGCAAGCAGAAGCTGGTCGACACCGGTGGCCGTGTCGAGCGGTTCCAGAAGCGCTACGGCAAGACCGTGTTCACCAAGGCCGGGGATCCGGTCCCGGAAGGCGCAGAGGCTGAAGCCGTCGAAACAGAGTGAGCCGCCCCTCCCCCCTACATCGAAATTGGGACGCACAGGTCCGGATTTGACCTCGGACCGTCCCCATCAGAAAGGGGTGAGCGTCGACCCCGCCAAAACGGTGGGTGGCCAGGCAGTGATCGAAGGTGTCATGATGCGCGCCCCGGGAGCCTGGTCGGTTGCGGTGCGTCAACCCGACGACTCGATCGTGGCTCGACGCGACCAGCTGGAACGTCTCTCCGAACGCAACCGTGCCGCCCGGATTCCTTTGGTGCGTGGGATCCTCGTTCTCTGGGAGTCGCTGAGCCTGGGGTTCAGGGCTCTTTCCTGGTCGGCCGAGAAGGCGGCGGGGGAAGAGGAGGAGCCGTTGACCAAAGCCCAGATCGGCTGGACGATGGCGTTGGCGATGACATTGTTCGCCGGTTTGTTCATCCTCTTGCCCGCCCTTGCCGCAAGTGCGGTTTCGGGCGAATCGGGAATCCTCTTCAACGTCATCGAAGGCCTGATCCGACTCGCCCTGTTTATCGGCTACATATGGGCGATCGGGCGCTCCAAGGAGATCGGCAGGGTATTTGAGTACCACGGTGCCGAGCACATGTCGATCCACGCCTATGAGGCGGGGGAGCCGTTGAGCATCGAGTCTGTCCGGCGCTATCCACCAGAGCACCCTCGATGTGGCACCAGTTTCCTTCTGATCGTGGTCCTCGGCTCAATCATCCTCTTCTCGTTCTTCGGTCAGCCGGGCTGGGCATTCCTGGTGGCCTCCCGTCTTCTTGGCATCCCGATCATCGCCGGGCTCGCATACGAGTTGCTCCGTTGGTCGGGAACCAGGAGCACCGGCGGGTTGGCACGGGTACTCGCTGCTCCCGGGATATGGCTTCAGAAGCTCACCACCCGTGTTCCCGACAGTTCTCAGATCGAGGTGGCGATCTCGGCCCTGGTGGTGGCCCTGGACGACGAGATGCTGGAGAACGTGCTCGGTCGGGGCGGCGTGCCGGATTCGGCCCTGTCGGTTCGTCTCGCCGTGGTGGGAGCTGCGCCTCCTCTCGCCGGCGAATGATGGACGAGGCGCTCGCCCAGAGGTTCGCCGAGATCGAGACGGCTTTCGAGGAGACCGAGGCCGCGCTGGGCAATCCAGAGATCCTGGCCGACTCCTCCCAGCTGGCCGAGTTAGGGAGACGTCATTCCGAGCTGCGGGAGGTCGTCGCCGACATTCGCCGTCTCCGGCAGCTCAACACCGATCTTCAAGAGGCCCGCGAGATGTCATCCGACGCCGACATGTCTCAACTTGCCGAGGATCTATCGGTGGAGATAGCGGAGCTCGAGCAACGCATCAGCGCCACCCTGGTCCCCAAGGACCCGGCAGCCTCCCGAGATGTCATCGTCGAGATTCGCTCGGCGGCGGGCGGAGACGAAGCCGCGATCTGGGCCGGCGACCTGTTGCGCATGTATGAGCGCTACGCCGAGCAAGGCGGGTTCAAGGTCGAGGCGATGGATTCATCCCCTTCCGAAGCCGGTGGCTACGACAAGGTCACCGTCGCCATAAAAGGAAAGGGCGCTTACTCGAGGATGAAGTATGAAGCCGGGGTCCATCGGGTACAACGGGTGCCAAAGACCGAGTCACAGGGACGGATCCACACTTCGACCGCGACCGTCGCCGTCCTGCCTGAGGTTGAGGAGGTGGAGGTGGAGATCGACCCCAATGACGTGAAGGTCGACGTCTATCGATCGACCGGACCGGGCGGCCAGTCGGTCAACACCACCGACTCGGCAGTGCGTCTCACCCATCTGCCTACCAACCTGGTGGTGACCTGTCAGGACGAGAAGAGCCAGCTCCAGAACAAGGAGAAGGCCATGCGCATCCTGCGGGCCCGGCTCTATCAAATCGAGCTGGAACGACAGCAGGCGGAGCTGGCTGGGGCGAGACGGTCCCAGGTGGGATCCGGCGGCCGCTCGGAGAAGGTCCGCACCTACAA
>Ga0299913_10000108_pt1 | contig 39010 bp, 42 predicted proteins | sample RVTome_9_FD_201360 | JGI IMG/M metagenome (GOLD analysis project Ga0299913, IMG submission 201360) | Soil microbial communities from uranium-contaminated site in the Upper Colorado River Basin, Wyoming, United States - RVT155D38 (version 2) ... | reverse complement strand
TTGGGTTTGGACCCCCTGCGGTGGCCAAAACCAACACACCCCGGGTTCAGTGGGGTTGGCAGCGGGGGCAGGCGAAGATGCGCCGCGCCCCGAGCATCCATTCCACGATCGGCGTCGCGCAGACACGGCACGGCAGGCCGCTGCGGTGATAGACGTAGCGATGGCGGCCACGCCCCTCAGGTTCGTGGCGGTCGCGCTCGCGCGGCGGCACGGTCGCAATGCGGTTCTCGCGCACGCCGCGGCGCAGCAGCGCGCGCAGCGTGTCCCACAGCTGGCGCTGCTCGGCGTCCGTCAGCGCGTTCGCCTGCCGGTCCGGATGCACCCCGCATAAAAACAGCGCCTCGGCACGAAAGACGTTGCCGACACCGGCGATGAGCGCCTGATCGAGCAGCGCCGCCCCGATCGGCGTGCGTCGCGTGTCCAGCGCCGAGATGAACCGCTCCGCACGGCCGTCGCGGCGCAGCGGGTCGGGACCCAGGCGGGCACGCAGCCGCTTGACGTCGGGGGGTCCCCACAGTTCACAGGCGGTCGCACCCACCAGATCCACGGTCACCTCGCCCGCACCAAAGCGCCAGCGCACGTTCGGGCCGGGCGGCGGCACGAGCGGGCGATGGGTGGTGAAGATCCCGTACAGCCCAAGGTGCACATGCACCGCCACGCCGCCCTCGAACCAGTACAGGATGTGCTTGCCGTAAGCGTCGATACGCTCCAGCGTGCGGCCGTCCACCACCCGTGCGCCCTCAACGAAGCGCCCTTGCGGTGACGACGAACGAATCGCGAGGCCGCCCAGCAGCGCCCGGTGGTCCCTGGCGAGGCGGTGCAGCGTGTGGCCCTCGGGCACGGCGCCGTCAGGCCTCGGCGGCCTCCGCGGGCGGCCGCCAGCGCAGCACCAGCTCGCGGCCCGCCTTGGCCTCGTCCAGCCTCCCCACAGGCGTGGACGACGGCGCGTCGTGCAGCAGCTCCGGCGCGCTCGCCGCCTCCTCGACGATCTGGCGCAGCGCCGCGGCGAAGTCGTCGAGCGTCTCGCGCGACTCTGTCTCGGTCGGTTCGACCATCAGCGCTTCCTCGACGATCAGCGGGAAGTAATTGGTCGGCGGGTGGTAGCCCAGATCGATCAGGCGCTTGCACAGGTCGGTCACGCGCACACCGTGGCGGCGCAGCCCGACCCCTGTTGAGACGAACTCGTGCATTGGCGGCTGGTCGCTGTACAGCGGCAGCACGTCGCGCACCTGCGCGGCGACGTAGTTCGCGTTCAGCACCGCCAGGGCCGAGATCGTGGGCAAGCCGTCACCGCCGTGCGCGAGCAGGTAGGTCCAGGCGCGCAGCAGGATCCCAATGTTGCCGTGGAAGCCGTGCAGGCGGCCGATCGACTTCGGCGGCTGCTCCCACCCGAACGTGGCGTCTTCGCGGCGCACGACGACCGGACCCGGTAGGTACGGCGCCAGGCGGCCGGAAACCAACACGGGACCGGCGCCCGGTCCCCCGCCGCCGTGGGGCGTCGCGAAGGTCTTGTGCACGTTCAGGTGCACGACGTCGAAGCCCATGTCACCCGGGCGCACCTGGCCGCAGATCGCGTTGAAGTTCGCGCCGTCGTAGTACAGCAACGCGCCCACGCGGTGCATGACCTCGGCGATGCGGGCGATCTCGACCTCGAACAGCCCGAGCGTGTTGGGGTTGGTCAGCATCAGCCCGGCGGTGTGCTCGTCGACCAGTGCCTCGAGCGCGTCGACGTCCACCAGCCCGTTCGGGCCGCTGGGCACGGTGACGACGTCGTAGCCGCACATCGCCGCGCTCGCGGGGTTGGTCCCGTGGGCCGAGTCCGGCACCACGATCGTGCGCCGGGCGTCGCCGCGGTCCTCGTGATAGGCGCGAATGAGCATCAGCCCGCACAGTTCCCCGTGCGCCCCGGCGGCGGGCTGGAAGGTCGCGTACGGCATGCCGGTGAGCTCGCCGAGCATGTGCTCCAGATCCCACAACAGCTCCAGCGTCCCCTGCGCGGCTTCGTCGGGCGCCCACGGGTGCAATCCCCGGAAGCCGTCGTGGCCCGCCGCAGCCTCGGCCATGCGCGGGTTGTATTTCATCGAGCACGATCCCAGCGGGTAGAAGCCGACGTCGATGCCGTGGTTGCGCTGCGACAGGCGTGTGAAGTGGCGCACGACGTCCAGCTCGCCCAGCTCGGGCAGGCCGGGCAGCACGCTCGCCAGTTCGACGCCCGGCAGCGCCGCCGCCGGGTCGGCGAAGGGCACGTCGAGCGTGGCGAAGCTGAACGCCTGCCGCCCGGGCCGGGACTTCTCGAACACGGTCGGCTCGGCCGCGCGGCGATCTCCCATGACCGGCATCAGTGGTGCTCCTTCACCAGGCGCTCGATGGCGTGCGCCAGTCCTTCGACCTCGTCGCGGGTGCGCCGCTCCGTCAATGCGATCAGGATCGCCCCGGCCGCCGGGCCGTCCGCGACCACCGGTCCCACCAGATAGCCGGCGCGATGCAGCGCCCGCACCGCCTCGTGGGGATCCGGCACGTTCAGGCGCAGCGGGAACTCGCGCCAGAACGGTCCCGTCACCGCGAGCTCCGCACCCTCGATCGCCGACAGCCGCTCAACGGCGTGGCGGGCGCGCGCGAGGCAGTCCATGGCGAGGCGTCGCAGGCCGTGCGGTCCCAGCCAGGTGAGGTAGATCAGCGCCGCGACGGCGTTGAGGGTCTGGTTCGTGCAGATGTTGCTGGTCGCCTTCTCGCGGCGGATGTCCTGCTCGCGCGCGCGCAGCGTCATCACGTAGCCGCGCGTGCCGTGCCCATCGACCGTCTCGCCGACGACGCGCCCGGGCAGGCGGCGGATCTGGTCGTCGGTGCACGCCAGAAATCCGAATGCGGGTCCGCCGTAGTTGAGACCCTGTCCGAGGGTCTGCCCTTCGCCGACCACCAGGTCCGCGCCCTGCTCGCCCGGCCGGGCCAGCAGGCCCACCGCCAGAGGATCCAGCTTGACGATCAGCTTGGCCCCCGCGGCGTGGGCCCGCTCGGCCCAGGCGCGGACGTCCTCGATCACGCCGAGTGCGTTGGGCTGCTGGATGACCACCGCGGCCACATCGCCGTCGACCACCGCTGGAGCGGTCGCGCCCGTCGCGCCGTCGGCCGCGAGTTCGTCGCACACGCGCCCCAGCGGATGGCCGTAGGTGCGGACCACGGCGCGCGACGGCGCATCGAGGCACTGCGACAGCAGGACGCGGTTGCGCCGGGTCGCCGCGCAGGCCATCGACACAGCCTCGGCGACGGCGCTGCCGCCGTCGTACAGGCTCGCGTTGGACACCGGGAGGGCCGTCAGCTCGCAGATCGCCGTCTGGTACTCGAACAGCGCCTGGAGCATCCCCTGGCTGACCTCGGGCTGGTAGGGGGTGTAGGCGGTGAGCAGTTCCCCGCGCGACACCAGCGCCCCCACGATCGACGGCACCACGTGGTCGTAGGCGCCGCCGCCGGCGAACGGGATGGCGCCGGTGCGGTTGTGCCCGGCCAGTTCGGCGGAACGGCGCAGGACCTCGTCCTCGGACCGTCCCGGGTCCAGCGCCAGCGGCCGTGACAGCCGCAGCCCCGGTGGGATGTGCGCGAACAACGCATCGAGGCTGGGGCGGCCGACCACGTCGAGCATGGCGGCGATGTCGTCCGGGGTGTGGGGGGCAAACCGCACGCCGACTCCTGCTTCTCCTGGGGGAGACCTGCAGCCACTGTAGGCCCGGGGAAGAGGACTCGCTGTGTGCTGTACCGGCGATGCCGGGTGCTGCGGGGGTGCTGCGTTCGTCGAACGGCTACTCGTTGACCGCCTACTCGTTGACGGCTTGGGGTTCGCCGCGGCGGCGGCGCATGGTCGCCGGTGCGGCGCGCTCGGCGGGCATGCGCGTGATCTGCGCCTCCGCCTCCTGCACCACGGGGCCGATGTCGAGCGCGAACACGCCCTGGCCCCGCTTGATGACGTCGAGGAGATCGCGCTCCTCGGTCAGTGCGTAGACCTGCTTCGCGTCGGCGATGAGCGTGACGTTGCTCAGTGACAGGTCGTGCTCGCGCACCCAGTCCAGCGCCTTGCGGATCTGCTGGAGGCTGATCCCGGCGTCGAGCAGGCGCTTGACGACCTTGAGCTGCACGATGTCGTCGAACGCGTACAGCCGCTGGGAACCAGACCCTTCCGCGTCGCGGATCGACGGGCGGATGAGCCCCGTCGTGGTCCAGTAGTCGAGCTGGCGGTAGGTGATGCCGACCACCTTGCAGACCTGCGGGCCCCTGTAGCCGACCGGCCCTTCTTCCAGGCCCGGCAGGGGGATGTCGCGCAGATACCGGTTCGAGGACATCCGATCACCCCATCCGCCGGGCAAACCGGCTGGAAACCGCAACAGCGTGATTACGTGCCGGGCATACGGTAACCGGCCGGGCAGGAAGCGTCAATCGGTGATGTCGACGCTAGCGGAAGTCCTCGGGCGACACCTGGTCGAGGAACTCCTTGAACTGCTCGACCTCGGCTTCTTCTTCGTCTTCGATCTGGATTCCTGCCTCGTCCATGACGGAATCCTCGACGAAGATCGGCACGGTCGCCCGCACCGCGAGGGCGATGGCGTCCGACGGGCGCGACGAGGTGACAATCGACTCACCGTCCTGCGTCATCTGAATCTCGGCGTAGAACGTGCCGTCGACCAGCCCGGTGACCACCACGCGCTGCACCTGCACTGTCAGATCGGACAGCAGGTTGCGCAGCAGGTCGTGGGTCATCGGGCGGGCCGTGACGACGCCCTGCAGCGCGAAGGCGATCGAGGTGGCCTCCACCGCGCCGATCCAGATCGGCAGGAACCGGTCGCCGGCGCGCTCCTTCAGCAGGACGATCGGCTGATTGTGGGGCAGCTCGACCCGCACGCCCACCAGCTCCAGCTCGATCATCTGCGCCTCTGATTCCTGTCGGCCTCGCGCGCCCAGTCTAGGCCGGGCACCTGACACCCTCAATCGCGGTCGGGCGCCGTCGGAAAGCGACGGCGCCACGCAGCGCATCCAGTGTGACGCTACGCGGCGGCGGACACCGCACGCAGGCGCACGAATTGACGCAAGGCGTCCTGGACGGCCCGGCCTGCCGCCGCGTCGGGTTCCGCTGCTGCGGCGGACGCCGCCACCGGGCCCGCGGCCCGCAGCGGCGCGCTCGACACCACCATGCCGTCCTCGACCAGCAGCAGTTCGCCCAGGCGTGTCCCCGCCGCGACGGGCAGAGGGGCATCAGGCGTCAGGCGGACCAGCCGGCGGACCGTGGCGTCGCGCCGCACCGCGCCCGCGACGGGCGCCGCCGCGGTCAACGCCACCGCGGCGTCGGCCCAGCGATAGACGGTCACCGCGGCGTTCGTCCCGGCCGCGGAGGCCTGACGGTAGCGGGCGAAGCCCCAGTCGAACAGGCGCGCGGCGTCGTCGAAGCTGTCGTCACTGCCAAGGACGACCGCGTACAGCGTCAGCCCATCGCGTGCGGCGCTCGCCACGAGCGCGTAGCCCGCGTGCGCCAGATGCCCGGTCTTCACGCCGGTGGCGCCCCGATAGCGGCCGATCAGCTCGTTGCGGTTCTCCATCGCGCCCAGCTCCGGTACGGCCAGGCGCCGCGCCCCCGCCCACCTGGCGAACTCGGGGTGTGCCATGGCCGCGTCGGCCAGGCGTGCGAGATCGACCGGGCTGGCGCGATGGCGGCGGTCTTCGGTGAGACCCGAGGCGTTGAGGAAGTGCGTGTCACGCAGGCCCAGCTCGGCGGCCCGCGCGTTCATCCGGGCGACGAATGCCTCCTCGGTGCCGGCGACGTGCTCGGCGACCGCCGTCGCCGCGTCGTTGCCGCTGCGCAGGATCAACCCCGCGAGCAGGCTGCGCATGGGCACACGCCGCCCCACTGTCAGTCCGAGCCCCGCCCCGCCCATGCGCGCCGCGCGCCGCGAGGTCACGACCGTGTCGTCCAGCGTCCCCGCCTCGATGGCCAGCAGCGCGGTCATGATCTTGGTGGTCGAGGCCATCGGGATGCCGACCGCCTCGCGGCGGCCCCACAGCACACGATCGGCGGCCGGGTCGAACAGCACGGCCCCGAGCGCGGTGACGGCGGGCGAGTCGTCGGTCTGCGCGGCCGCGGGCGTGCCGGCCAAGACGATCGACAGCGCGAGGAGCGCCGCGGTCCGCTTCACGCCCCGTGCACGTAGCCGCGCAGCGCGCGGGCGAGCAGCGAACGCTTCAGCTGGCCGGTCAGCGATCCGAGCTTCTCGAGCTGGCGGGTGGCCTGGCGCCGGGCCTCGGGGTTGCGCTGGCGCAGCAGCGGCGTGACGAGCTGTTCGAACAGCGCCAGCTCGCGGTCGACGAACTGGCGGTACATGCGCAGGTGGCGCGCCTCGAGGCCGAGCTGCAGCAGCTCCTTCGCCGCCTTCGCCGCCAGCAGGTCGTCGCCGTCGAACGGCCCGACCTCGTCGCCGCGCTCCCCGACGATTCCGTACTCACGCAGCGAGCGGACTTCGGACTGGTCCAGGCCGGTGGCCTCGCAGAACTCGCGCAGCGTCATGGTGACGCCGGCCGCGCCGGGATCCAGCACCGGGGCGTCGCCGGCGGCCACGGCCGCGTCCAGCGCCCGCGCGATCTCCATGGCGCGCTTCTCCGACAGCACGCTGGTCTCGACCCGGGGGGCCGCCGCGGGGGCGCCGCCGTTGGACTCGGGTGCGGTGATCTCCCCCGAGTCGAGTTTCTCGAGCTGCTCGCGGATGACCTTCAACGGCAGGTAGTGGTCACGCTGGGCGGTGAGGATGAAGCGCAGCCGGTCGACATCGTCGCCGCTGAACTTGCGGTAGCCCGACTCGGTGCGGTCGGGAAAGATCAGCCCTTCGCTCTCCAGGAAGCGGATCTTGGAGATCGTGATGTCCTCGAAGTCCTCCTTGAGCTGATTGAGGACCTCGCCGATCGTGTACCCGTCGCCGGCCATCAGGCCTGCCCGCCCGGGTCCGCCGGCGCGCGGCCCGGGTCCGCCACGACGATCAGCAGCTTGAACTTGCCGACCTGGACCTCGTCACCTGTCGCCAGCATCTGGTCGTCCGCCCGCTGTCCGTTCACGTACGTGCCGTTGAGGCTGCCGACATCGTGCACCCAGAACCGCTGCGCGTCGCGGCGGAACTCCGCGTGGCGGCGCGAGACGGTGATGTCGTCCAGGAAGATGTCGCTGTCGGGATGGCGTCCGACCCGCACGACGTCGCGGTCGAGCAGGAAGCGCGCGCCGTTGTTGGGTCCGCGCACACCGATGAGCAGCGCCGTGCCCGGCTCGAGCTCGGCCATGACGGCGGCGGGCTCGAACCCCGGCTCCCCCGCGTCCTCGGCGGCCTCGTCCAACCGCAGGGCGCCGGTCGTGGCGTCCGCAACGGTCAGCGGACGCCCACAATTGCCGCAGAAGTTCGCACCAGCGGGGTTCGAATGTCCGCAGTGCGTGCAGTACATCGTGTCTCCCATCAGCCGGCGGTCAGCGCACCGTACTGCTCGGCGGTGAGCAGGCCGTCGACCGCCGACGCGTCGTCGGCCTCGATGACGACCATCCAGCCTTCCCCGAAGGGGTCGCTGTTGACCAGTTCCGGATGCTGCTCGAGGGACTCGTTGCGCTCGGTGATCACGCCGGTCAGCGGCGCGTACAGATCCGACACGCTCTTGGTCGACTCCACCTCGCCGAAGGGCTGGCCCTGCTCCACGCGGGTGCCGGTGGCCGGCAGGTCGACGTAGACCACGTCGCCCAGCGCGTCTTGCGCGTAGTGGGTGATGCCGATGGTGATGCGGTTGCCGTCGGCCCGCGCCCACTCGTGCTCTTCGGTGTAGCGGCGATCGTCGGGGTTCTCCACCCTGGCGTCACTCTCCTCGTCCACATCGAGTTCTTTGGGGCGCCGCCGCACGTTGTCGGCGGCGCCTGCACTGTGCGCGGATGCTACCCCGGCGCCCGTCCGTCGCGCTGCCGTCAGCGCGACGCGCGCACCGGCTCGCCGAACACGAACGGTGCCGCCTCAGGCCGCGCCGGGACCTCCAGCCGCTCCAGCTGCTCGACCTCGGCACGCACGCCGTCACGCGCCTGCAGCGTGTCGATCGCGCCGCCAGGGATCGCCAGTGCCTTCGCCATCGTCTCGGCAGGCCCTATCGCGGCGATCCGGTACGGCGGGGACAGCCGCTGCCCGTCCAGCAGGAAACGGTCGCCTCGGACGCTGAACGCGGACGACACGACCAGGCGGATGCCGTTGACCGCCATCGCCTCGGCCCCGGCGTCGCGCAGCTCTTGGATCGCGTCGACCAGCAGATCCTGGCGCACCTGTCCCTCGGGGTCGTGGATGGTGAAGGCCACGCCTTCACCCTCGGCGGCGACCACCCCGGCCAGGATGCGCAGCTCCTCCAGGCGCTGCTCGAGCGTGCGCAGCGCGACCTGGTCGCCCTGCGCAGCGTTCTGCAGGGCCAGTAAGGTCAGGCGCTGGTCGGTGATCTCGAGCGTCAGCCGGTCCGCCTCGGCACTGAGGTTGGACAAGATCTGGGCCAGGTCCTCCTCGCGCTCACCCTGTAGCCGCTCGCCCACGGCCTCGGTCGCGCGCACCTGCGCCACGAGCACGAACCCCAGCAGGCCGCATGCCAGCGCCACCCCGGCCCGCATGAGCGGGCCGCGCAGCGCGAACGGAAAGCGGGTCTCGGTCATGTCAGGCGTGGAAGAGATGGCGGCGGATGGCGGCGAGATTTTGGAAGATGCGCACCCCGAGCACGACCACGACGGCGGTGGACAGCTCGCTGCCGACCCCCAGCTGGTCGCCCAGATAGACCAGGAACACCGCGAGCACCACGTTGCTGAGGAACGAGACCAGGAAGATCCGCTCGCTGAAGTTGCCGTCGAGGCGGGCGCGGACCGCGCCGAAGATCGCGTCGAGCGCGGCGACGACGGCGGCGGGCAGGTACGGCGCGAGCGCCGGGGGGACGGTGGGCTGAAGCACCAGCCCGAGGATGGCGCCCGCGAGCAGGGCGATCAGGGGCATCACGGGCGGGTCTCCTCCTTGGCCGACGCCGCGCGCAGCCGCAGGCCGCCGCTGTAGGCGGGCAACTCGAGGCGCTTCACCTGCGCCACCGCGTAACCCAGTCCATAGACGTCCCTCCAGACGGCGAAGTCGTGCGCGATCTCGGCTCCCTGGAACTGCACGTCGAGCCGGCCGGGGTCCCCGATCGCCTCGATCACGTAGGGCGATGCCAGCACGCGATAGTTGACCAGGACCGAGCTGCCCGCGCTGCGTACCGCGCTCGTGGCGATCAGGCGCTCACCGTTCACCGCCACGGCTTCGGCGCCCGCAGCGAACAGCGCGTTCACCGCGAGTTGCAGGTCCGTGTCCTGCACCTGGCAGTCGTCCGGACGGCCGGTGGGACATGCCTCCTCCGCGTCGGCCAGGGTGACGCGCAACCCCGGCCCGCGCACGGCAGTCAGCCCGGTCGCCCCTTCCAGGCTCGCCAGCCGGATCCGCAGGGCGGGCAGCCCGGCCGCCGCCTGCGCACCCGCGGCGTCGATCTCGGCTCTCAGGGCTTCGAGATCCGCGGTCAGCTGGTCGGTCCGGGCCTGGCGGGCCTCGATCAGGGCCACGAGCTCGTCGCGGCGGACGTGCTGCTGCTGCGCGGCCGTGCGGCCGGCGCTGACGGCCGAGGCGACGAAGAACCCGACGATCAGCGCACCGGCCACCATCAAGACGGTGACCGTCTGCCGCGGCCACGGCGCGGTCCAGCGTCCGGGCGGCAATCCCTCGTACTCCGACACGACCATCGAGTGCAGGCCCAGCGCACCCGCCGGGTCGAGCACGTCCGAACCGAGCCGCGACCCAGTCCGGCCCTGGCCTGAAACCGCGGTGTGCCCGTCGTCCAGCGCTTGCCCCAGTGCGGATCTTGCGGTGTCGGTCCCCCGCGAGTCTAGCGTGCAGGCTTTTCCCCACCCCGCAGACGGGACACCGCCCGCGCGTACTGCACCCCGGCGACCCAGTAGCCGGTGGCGCCGGCCGACGTGAACAACCAGGCCACCACGACCGCGGCGATCCGTCCCGGCCAGTCCATGTGCGCGAGCAGGAACGCGGGCAAGCCGACCAGCAGGCAAGCAGTGGCGAACTTGCCGGTGCGCGTCACCGCGATGTCGGGGACGTTGCGCAGGAACAACAGCGAGCCCACCGCGATGAGCGCGTCCCGTCCGAGGATCGCCGCGACGAACGGCCACGGCAGCATCCGCGCGACCAGCAGGCTCACGCCGACGGTGACGAGCATGCCCCGGTCGATGATCGGGTCGAGCAGCTTGCCGAGCTTGGTGACCTGGTCGAACCGGCGCGCCACGTAGCCGTCCAGGAAGTCGGTGGAACCGACCACGAACAAGGTCAGCCATGCCCAGCCGTAGGCGCGGGGGCCGAACATCAGCCAGACGAACAGCGGCAGGCCGGCCAGGCGGAGCAGACTGATGCCGTTGGCCACCGTCAGCACGCGGTCGTGCACGACAATGGGGCGATCCTTGCGCGCCCCCCAGTCGAAGTCCCGCATGCCGCCGCGCTCCTGCTCGTCGAGGTCACGGCAGCGTAGCGCGGGCGCATTCGCTCCCGGCCGCTCCGTCGCGCTACCCTCCGTGTCGCACCGGGCGGAACACGCCTGGCGGCACCGGGATGTGGCCTAGCTTGGTCCAGGGCGCCGGTCTGGGGGACCGGAGATCCGGGGTTCAAATCCCCGCATCCCGACGGCAAATCCGCAGGACGGAGGCCCGCCGAGCAATCGGCGGGCCTCCGTCGTGGACACAAGGCTTACCACCGCATCACTGCAGCAACCCGCGCCGAAATGCCTGCTGGATCATTTCGGCGCGACTGCTGACCCCGAGCTTGCGGTGCATGTTCTCCAGGTGCTTCTGCACCGTACGCAAGCTGATGCCGAGACGTTTGGCCGCAATCTTCGGGGTCTGGCCATCGGCCACCATGCCCAGAAGCTCACTCTCACGAACGGTCAACACCTCTGACCCACCTCCGGATTGCATGCTCTCCATCAACATCGGAATCAGTGCCGGATCGATCACGGTCTCACCGCGTGCGGTGCGACGCAGGCCGTCCACCAGCTCCGTCGCGGTGGCTCCCTTCATCAAGTAGCCATCGGCGCCCGCGGCGAACGCATCGTGCAACTGCTGCGAGTTGCCGTAGGCGCTGAGCATCAATATGCGGACATCGGACACCTCGTCGCGGCAAACCCGTGCCAGCTCAAGTCCATCCTCCTCGCCCAGGCGCAAATCGAGGAGCACCACATCGGGATGGCTTCGCTGAATCACATCCAACGCGTCGGCAAGTCCCCCCGCTTCGCCGCTGACTTCAACGCCGACGGCAGTATCCAGGAGACTGCGCAATCCTTGACGGATCAGAGCGTGATCGTCCACCAGGACAACACGCAGTGGATGTGAGCGCAACGCGGTAATGGCCTCAATCATAGAGCTGCTCCTCTCGGTGAACAGCTGACCACGGGCACTGCAGGCCGGCCTGGAAGGACCCATCAACCTCGTCCTCCACGACAGGCGCTCGTGATAGCGCGGGAAACTGTGGCCAACGCCGAACGATTCACCGTTCAGTGGGACCACCTATCGGCCCCGTACCCACTCAAGGATCTCGCAAACGGACCTGCCAATCGGTTGCATCGAAATGCTCAGCAAGTACGCACCATGGTCGACAATATTTGCACAGAAACTCGATGTGAACACTCTATCGACGCAGTCGAATGGACAATACTACGTACATGCCTCTGCGCATTAAGTGGATGTCGTTATCTGAACCGTATAAATGCATCAAGTCCTTCCATTACCGAGTCGAAGTGGTGAGCGCAGACCTGTCCGAGCGCTATTTGAACCCGGGCAATCGATCTGCTTCACGTGACGTGTCAGCTCGCCGAAACGCCGTTTCCGGGCATTATTGAAAGATCTTGTGATGAACAGAACTACAAAGATTCTCAGCGCCATCGCCGTTGCCGGAACGATCGCGGCGGCTGGCTCGGCCTTCACCAGCAGCAATACCGTTGCTGCGAGTTCAGCCAGCTCGGGCACGACAGCCATCAGTGCCTACACCACCTCGAACGTGCAGTACGGCGCGAACACGACCGACCCGCAGCTCCTGGACAGCGTGACCTTCACGTTAGACGCGGCAGCCCGCTATGTGGCAATCCGGACGAGTTCAGCCGGAACCTGGTACCGCTCCGACGATCTGCGCCTGACGACCGCCACGGTCGACTCGTGCACCAGTGCGAACGACACCACGTGGACGTGCAACGTCACGGGAACCGGTGAGACCGTCCTGGGCGCCGACAACCTCAGCGTCGTGGCCACCACTTAGGGGCTGAAGCAGAAGTATGCGGCGCGGCTCGCTGCAAGGCCGCGTCTCTGCTGATTCCTGCGAGGTTCATCTTGAAGACAATCCTTGTAACTGCCCTCCGGCTGACCGCTCTGTCCGTTATCGTTGCTGGATTTGTCGGCATCAGTGGGATTCTTATCGTTTCGACCAAGGGCGTCAGCATGCAGCCCGCCTTCTCTGAAGGTGACTTGGCAATCCTGCATCGGACGAAGCAGTATTCCGTTGGGGATGTCGCGGTTTACCGGAGTCTCAACATGGACACTTCGGTCATGCACCGAATCGTTGCGTCAGACTCCGGTCGCTATACGTTCAAGGGCGACAACAACACATGGCTCGATCCAGAACGGCCGACTCGTGATCAACTCCTTGGGAAACTCGCGCTCCGGATTCCCAACGGAGGCAAGTTGCTGGCGAGAGCGGTCAGCCCCGCTACTGTCGGCGGCCTTGTTTTCAGCGTTCTCGTCAGCGGTGGAACCGCGCTGACAATGACCAAGCGTGGTCGCCGAGCGCAGCGCCGCATCACCGGGCACCCGGCCGCCGCCCGCATGCCGAGCCTGCGTGCATTGCCGCCGCCGCTGCGCAACGCCGTCAGCGGCGTCGCTCTCCTCGGGCTGGCCTCCGCTCTCCTGGGTGTCGTCGCCTGGAGCCGTCCCATCAGCTCAACCGCCCTCACGTCGTCACCCGCGACGGTGACATTTTCATATCGCGCCGCGGTCGCACAGTCACCGGCGTATGACCAAACGATCGTCAGGAACCCGCAACCGGTCTTCCGTGCGCTGACCGATGTGGTCGACATCGCATTCGTCTACGACAGCGGCAACCCGGTCGACCACAGCACCGTTGGCGTGACGGTGGAACTGGCAACCGCCAATGGTTGGCGATCCAGCGTGCCACTGCTTCCGACGCGTCGGATCGCCCGCTTCCCGTTGCGTGAGACGATTCGGCTCGATCTGAGCCAGTTGCAACGACGCGCCGAGGCCGCCGCGGGCGTTATCGGCAGTGGACCGACAGGCGACGTGTCAGTCAGCGTGGTACCGACGATCACTCCCGGGGAGGGTGCAGCCTTCCGCCCCGCGCTCGCCTTTACTCTCGACAGCACCGCGTTACGACTGACCGAAGGGACGCCGGCCAATCTTCGCATCGACGCCTCCAGCCCGGACGACACCACAACGGGAAGTCAGGCCGGCACGATGGCCATTCCGGGATTGGGCCGCTCACTTCCAGTCGCCTACGCGAGAACGGCGTCATCAGCAGGCGCTGCGGCCGCGCTGATCGCTGCCGGAATCGTTGCGTTGCTCGCCCGGCGGTCCGCGACAACGTCCGAGGCGGACGCGCTCACAGCCCGCCACCCAGGGCGGTTGGTGCCAGCCGAGCCGATCGAGCTGCACACTGATCGGCCCGTTGTCGACCTGCCGAACACAGACGCGTTGCTGCAGGTCGCAGGACGTTACGGGCTGTTGGTCATGCACTGGGACCGTGGCGGCACTCACACCTATGTAGTGCTAGACGACCACACCACCTACCGCTGCCGCACCAGTGCTTCTGTCCCTCGGAACGGCCGGACCGCGCCGGCCGTTCCGACTCACCTTGTGCCTGCTGCGCCCCGGTTCGACCTCCCACTGTTACAGAAATCCGCCTGAGCCACCCCATCGGCGGCAGCTACTCAAGGAGGCCTTGCAGGAAGCCCGAGCGCAGCAGCTCCGCATGCTCGACGGCCGGTGCCGGTCGACCGAGCAGGTAGCCCTGGGCGGCGTCCAGGTTGGCCTCGCGCAGCAAGGCCAACTGCTCAGGGGTTTCTACACCTTCGGCGACGGTCACAAGGCCGAGGCTGGCCGCCATCGCCGCAATCGAGCGCAAGAACGCCACGCCGCGGGCATCGGTAGCTTCCAGGGGCGCCACAAGCGAACGATCGAGTTTCAATACGTGCACAGGCATGCGCTGCAGCCTGCCGAGCGACGAGTGACCCGTGCCGAAATCATCGATGGCCAGCCGAACCCCTGCACGATGCAGCCGCTCCAGCACATTCAGAGTCGCTTCGGCCAAGGTGAGGCTTTCGGTGATCTCCAACGTGAGCGCAGCGGCAGGCAGGGCGTTCACCTCCAAGATGCTGACGACCTCGTCACAAAATGCGGACTCATCGAGTTGGCGTCCTGATACGTTCACCGCGACCGACAAAGTCGCGGCCGCCGGGTATTCGCGACGCCAGCGCGCAAGCTGGGCACATGCGGTTTCCAGCACCCAGCGGCCCAGCTCCACGATCAGCGTCGACTCCTCGGCCAACGGCACGAACACGTTCGGCGGAATCATCCCGTGCGCTGCAGAGCGCCACCGCAGCAACGCTTCGAATGTGGTGACCCGTCCGGTAGCCATTGACACGATGGGCTGGTACCACAACTCCAGCTCAGCCTGCGCAAGCGCCCAGGGCAGCGCATTGCGCAACGTGATCCGCTCCCGAACCGCCACCCCCATCAACGCGGTGTAGGTGCTGACACGGTCGCGGCCCTCAGTTTTAGCCGCGTACAGCGCCGAGTCCGCCTGCTGCAGCAACTCCTCGCCCGTTCCACCAGCTCCAATCTCGCCGACCGCGATGCCAATGCTGCAGTGCATCGCCACGTCCAATCCGCCCAGCACGAACGGACGGCGGAACGCGCGCAGCAGCGTCGCGGCCACATCGTCGGGCACCGACCCGGCCGCGTCACACGCGCATGCCACGCCGAACTCGTCACTACCCAGTCGGGCAATGGCCACGTGTTCGGCCTCCACCTCCGACATGCGCTGGGCGGCGGCGACCAACAGCGTGTCACCCACCGCGTGCCCGAGACTCTCGTTGATCCTCCTGAACCGGTCGAGATCAACGATGAGGACCGCTACCCGGCGGTTTCCCCTCGTTGACAGCAGGCCGTTCAATCGGCGGACGAACATCTGACGGTTGTCCAGCCCAGTGAGTGAATCGACGGCCTCGGGTTCATGGCGTGCGGCAAGATCCGGCGTCACGTCGCGCGCTGTGACCACGAAGCCGCCGAACGTCGGATCACTGGAGCGGTCCTCAACCACCAGATCGAGTTCGCGCCATTGGGGACCCGGCCCGATCCGCACCCGCGCACGCCGCGGCCACACACCAGCCGCATTTCCGTCGATGAGCAGGCACAGCGCCTTCAAGTCGGCCGGATGCAGCAATACGGCAAGGTCGGTGCTCGATCGCCGGTCACGCAGATCCAACAGCCGCTCCAACGCGGGACTGAGACAGCGGGCCTTTCCTGCAGGAGTTTTCACGACGATGAGGTCCACGACCCACCTGCCGCCTGCGCAGGCATGCCCACTTGCACAACAGGATCGAAGATTGCCTCAAGCCTGCCGTCAGTCACGATCAACAATCCTCCCCCGGTGATCCCGAGGTGGCGCCGAGGCTGACAAAGGGCACAGCGAGAGTGAGTGTTGCCATCCGACCGGTGCTCGCTCCCGACATGCTCGACCCATCCAATGCTCGAGTCTGTCAGCCCACATGGATGAGCGGATTGACGCGGCATCACCGCAGCCACCGCCGGAGGGTTGATCAACAACCCCGAGCATACCGCTTTGCACTGGAGACGGTGGCCTGCGGCAGTCTCACCTCCTTCGCCGACGGCGTACTGCTAGTGGCGGTGATCCTGTTCTGAGCGTGGAAACTGGACGGGCGCGGCGGCGTAGCGGTCGAACAGCACGGGGTCGTGCGCGCAGACGACGTGGATGTCGCTGTCGGGACGGGCGTCGAGTTCCGCCAGGCGCTCGTGATTGTCGCGCACCTGCGCGCGGTCGACCCCCACCATCATCTCGAATGCGCGCAGCGCCCGGTTCGGCCGCCGGTCCCCCGCCGAGCGGTGAGCGGCAGCCACTGACGAGCGGTCGAAGAACGCATCCCCGGCGTGCAGCACCCAGCCGCGCTCCTCGGTGTCGACGGCCACCGCCGCGTGACCGCGGGTGTGGCCGGGCAGGGGGATCATCACGAAGCGCTCGTCGAGGCCCTGCAGCGGATGCGCGGCGGCAAAGCCCTGCCAGCGCTCTCCCCCGCCGTCGTAGGTCCGCACGATCGGCCCGTGCGCCCACTGGGCCGCGTGATAGCGGCGCCGCTCGTTCAACGTGGCCGGGGTGGTCGCCGCCGCGTGCTCGGCGGCAGTGGTGTGCACGATCGCCTGGGGGAAGTCGGCAATGCCCCCGATGTGGTCAAGGTCGAAGTGCGTCGCGACGATGTGGCGCACGTCCTCGGCCGCGAAGCCGAGCGCTTCGACCTGGCGCACCGCCGTCTCGGCCGGGTCGTACACCGGCTTGAGCAGGTGCCGCGCCGGACCGAGCCGCGCCGCGGGGTGCGCGAGATCCTGGAGTCCCAGGCCGCTGTCCACGAGCACCAGCCCGTCCGGTGTCTCGCACAGCAGGACGTGGCAGACCAGCCGCCCCACGACGGCGGGACGCATGGTGCCGCAGTTCAGGTGATGCACACGCATGCGGACCTCCGCGGAATCCTCGACGGACGATGACACGCCCGCTACCGTGCCGATGGCCTCGGGGGAAAGAGTGGAGCATGGACGACCGCGCGCCGTCCGTCCATCCTCCAACGACGTTGGGAGCACGACGGTGAGCATGATCCAGACCGTCCGCGGGCCGGTCGACAGCGCCGACCTCGGTCCGACGCTCGTGCACGAGCACGTGTTCGTGCTGACCGCCGACGTCCAGCGGAACTGGCCGGACGAGTGGGGCGACGAGGACGCACGCGTCGACGAGGCCGTCGCCAAGCTCAGCGAGCTGGCGGGCGCCGGCGTCCGTACCATCTTCGATCCGACGGTGGCGGGACTCGGGCGAGACATCCCACGCATCCAGCGCATCGCCGCCCGGGTGGATCTGCACATCGTCGTCGCCACCGGCCTGTACACCTACGACGAGGTGCCCAACTTCTTCCGCAACCGCGGCAAGGGGCTGCACCCGGACCTGCCCGAACCGATGGTCGACCTGTTCGTGCGCGACCTGACCGAGGGCATCGCCGGCACCGGCGTGAAAGCCGGCTTCCTGAAGTGCGCCGTCGACGAACGCGGCATGACCGAGGGCGTCGAGCGCGTCCTGCGCGCAGTCGCCCAGGCGCACCTCGCGACCGGCGCGCCCGTGATGGTCCACACGCACGCCCATTCGCGGCAGGGGCTTGCCGTGCGGACCGTTCTCGACCAAGAGGGCGTGTCACCGTCTGCGGTGATGCTCGCGCACTGCGGCGACACCGACGACGCGGACTACCTCAGCGAACTGGCCGAGGCCGGCTACCTGCTGGGCATGGACCGCTTCGGCCTGGAGACGGTCGCGCCCTTCGCACAGCGCGTGGAGATCGTCGCCGAACTGTGCCGGCGCGGCCTTGCCGGGAGCATGGGCCTGGCCCACGACACCGCCTGCTACATCGACTGGGCCGAACCGGCCGCCCGCGAATGGCTGCCGCAGTGGAACTACCTCCACATCCCCAATGAGGTGCTGCCCGCCCTGCGCGAGCGCGGCGTCACCGACGAGCAGATCGACCAGATGCTCGTCGCCAATCCGGCGCGCTGGATCGCCGCCGGCCGCTGAGCCTCACTCCGGCTCGATCAAGAAGTCCAGCAACCGCTCGACCGCCCCGATCAAGCCCCGTTCGAGGTCGGCGTAGGTCCGTACCGACCGCAGCAAGCGCGGCCAGAACGTCCGGGGATCGTGTCCGAGTGCCGCACACACCCCGGATTTCCAGTCCTGGCCGCGCGGCACGGTCGGCCACGCCTCGATCCCGGCCGCCTGTGGGCGCACCCCCTGCCACACGTCGACGTACGGATGGCCGGTGACGAGCAGGTGCGGGCTGCGCACGGCGTCAGCCAGCCGCTGTTCCTTCGACCCCGGGACCAAGTGGTCCAGCAGCACACCCAGCCGCCTGCCCGGCCCGGGTGCGAACGCCCGCACCAAGTGGGCCAGCCCGTCCGCGCCGTGCATGGGCTCGACCACGACCGCCGCCTCGCGCAACTCCTCTCCCCACACGCGCTCGAGCAGTTCCGCGTCGTGGACGCCTTCGACATAGATGCGGTGCGGCCGCGCGACGCGCGCTCGCGCGGCGGGAGCGGCGATCGAACCGGACGCCGTGCGCCGCGGACCGGCGGGCGCAGCGACAGGCGTAGACACCAGTGTGACCGGCCGGTCGTCGACCAGGAACGCACGCGGGGTCATGGGAAAGACCCGTTCCCGCCCCCGCCAGTCGCGCAGCACGACCGCGTGGTGCTCCACGGCGGCGACTTCGCCGCTGAACCCGGTCTCGCGATGTTCGGCGATCAGCCCGATGGCCGCGGGGATCTCCGCGGCCGCCGGCGCATCACGCCGGGGGCGTCCGGCGGTCAGGCGGTCGAAGTCGTTCAGCATCGGCGCGACGGTAGCCGACGCCGCGGGAGCGCCCCGGCAACCGCTCCCTGAAAAGAAGGACGCCAGGGACCGTGTTCCCCCAAACACGGTCCCTGGCGTATCGGGGAAGGCTGGACGGCCGTACGACCCTGTCGAAGGGTGCCCCCGGCGCCGTCAGCGGCTCGACCCCCCGAGCACGGCTGCGACGCTGGGGACATCATGCCGCGTATCCGGCTTTCGCAGTACCCCCTCCCGGGTGAAATCTGCACCCCCCCGACCGCATGTATCGGGATGCTTTGTTGCTTTTGTCCGAGTTATCTGGTGGTCAGCGGCCCTTGCGCGGCTTGCGGTCCCCCGCCGCACCTCCGCGCCCGCCCGGCTTGCCGCCGCCCTTGCCTGCGCGCTTGCGCGCACCCGCGTCGGCCTCGGCGCCCACCGCACGTCGTACCTGCTCGCGCTCCTCCCACTTCGGCCGGACCTTGGCGGCCAGGTCAATCGGCGTCCCGCTGAAGTCGTAGCGTTCCCGCAGACGGCGCTCCAGATAGCGCAGGTAGCCGGGCGACAGGGTGGCGGTCGAGAACACCCGCACGGTGGGCGGCGCCACGGCGGGCTGGGTCGCAAAGCGCAGCTTGACCGGGCGGTTCTGGTGCAGCGGCGGCGGAGTGGCCGCCACCGCCTCCGCCAGCCACTCGTTCAGCTCGGCGGTCGGCACGCGGCGCAGCCACGAATCCAGCACCTGGTCGATCGCAGGGAACAGCTTGTCGATCGCCCGGCCGGACAGCGCCGACGTGCGCACCAGCGGCGCCCAGTGCACGAAACCCAGCAGCCGCTCCCGTTCGACTTCGAGTTGCTCGCGGCGGTACTCGTCCACCTGGTCCCACTTGTTCAGCACCAGCACGAGCGCGCGCCCCGCATCCAGCACCTGCCGGGCGAGCTTCTGCTCCTGTTCCCCGATCGGCTCGCCCGCGTCGATCACGAGCAGCGCGACGGCGGCCGCATCGAGCGCCTGCACGGTGCGCACCGTCGAGTAGTACTCGGTGGCGTCACCCTTCTTCACCTTCCGGCGCAGCCCGGCCGTGTCCACGAAGCGGTACGAGCGCCCGTCTTCGAGCTCCACGACGGTGTCGACGGCGTCGCGCGTCGTACCCGGCCGGTCGTCGACGATGGTGCGCTCCTCGCCCAGGATGCGGTTGAAGATCGACGACTTGCCCACGTTCGGCCGCCCGATCAGCGCGACGCCCGGGATGTCGTCGGTGACGGTGGCACGCCGTTTGAACGCGCCGGCAGCCTTCAGTTCGTCGAACACCACGTCCAGCAGGTCGCCGGAGCCGTGCCCGTGCAATGCGCTGACCGGGTGCGGCTCGCCCAGGCCGACGCGGTGGAGTTCCGCCATCTCGGCGTCCATGCGCACGGAATCCGCCTTGTTCGCGACGAGGATCACGCGCAGGCCCGCGCCACGCAGCCACTCGGCGGCCGCGGCGTCCTCCTCGGTCACGCCCACCGTCGCGTCCACGACGAACAGCACCACGTCGGCGGTCTGCGTGGCGCGCTCGGCCTGCGCCGACACGAGCGCGTCCATGTCGTCGCCCGTCACCCGGCCCCCGCGTGCCCAGCCCGGCAGCCAGCCACCGGTGTCGATCACCGTGAAGCGTCGGCCGCGCCATTCGGCGGTGTGCGCGGTACGGTCGCGCGTCACGCCCGGTCGCTGCTCGACGATCGCGTCCCGGCGTCCGGTCAGGCGGTTCACCAGCGTGGACTTGCCCACGTTGGGACGCCCGACCACGGCGACGACGGCGCCGTCGAGCTCGCGAACCGCGCGGCCTCGCCCTGCGGTGCTGCTGGTCATCCTCGGCTCCGCTCCACCGCGCGTGCGGCGAGTTCCTCGATCACGTCGTCCACGCTGCGCCCGGTGGTGTCCACCACGACGGCCTCCGGCGCGCGCGCCATCTGCGCGGCGTCCTGCGCGTCACGGCGCGCGAGGTCGGCCGCCTGCACGCCAATGGCATACGCGTCCTGCTCGCCACGCTCGGCTGCGCGGCGTCGCGCGCGTTCCACAGGATCGGCGGTCAGCCACACCTTCAGGTCCGCGTCGGGCACCACGACCGTACCCGCGTCGCGGCCCTCCACCACACCACCGGCATCGCCCACCTGGCCGCGCTGCAACGCCAGCAGCGCCGCGCGCACGTCCGGGTGCGCCGAGACCGCGGACACCGCGGCGGTCACCTCGGGCCCGCGGATGTCCGCCTCGACGTCCTCGCCGTCGAGCAGGGTGCGGCCGTCACGGCGGCCGATGACCGACTCGCCGATCACGCGGACGCAGGCGATCGGGTCGCGGACGTCGACACCGGCGCGCAGCACCGCGAGCGTCGCGGCGCGATAAATCGCCCCGGTGTCGACGTGCGACACGCCCAGGCGCGCGGCCAACGCCGCCGCAACCGTGGACTTGCCCGACCCTGCCGGACCGTCGATGGCCACGACCGTCACGAGGCCACCCGCCAGTCGAGGCCGAGCCGACGCAGATCCGCCCAGAACCGCGGATAGGTCTTGCGCACGCACCAGGGCTCCTCGACCACGACGCCCGGCAACCGCGCGGCCAGCGCTGCGAACGCCATCGCCAGGCGATGGTCGTCGTAGGTGTGCAGGTGCACCGGCGCGGACGGCGGCACGACGCCTCCGGCCACGCGCAGGCCGTCCGGCAGCTCCTCGACGTCCACACGCAGCTTCGCGAGCTCGGTGGCGAGCGCGGCGATGCGGTCGGTCTCGTGGCCGCGCACCACCGCCACGTTGCGCAGCACGGTCTCGCCATCGGCCAGGGCCGCCAGCACCGCCGCGTTCGGGAGCTGGTCCGGCATGTCCCCGAGGTCGCAGTCCCCCAGCGCCCGCAACGTCGCCGGGCCGGTCACGGTCAGACTGCGACCCTCGTCCTCGACCTGGGTGCCACAGCCCATCGCGGCCAGCAAGCGCGGGAAGCCGGCATCGGCCTGGAGCGTGAACGGGTCGCAGTTCGTCACCGTCACGGCCCCGCCGCTCGCCGCGGCGACCGTGAACAGATGCGCGGCGGCGCTCGCGTCGTACTCGACCAGCACGTCGCGCCCCTCATACCGCCCGCGCGCGACCGCCCAGCCCTGGCCGATCGCTTCCACCTCCGCGCCCCATTCGCGCATCGCCTGGACCGTGAGGTCGATGTAGGACCGCGCCCCGTCCCCGGTGAGGGCGAGCCGGACGTCGGCGTCACGCGCGTAGGGCGCCACCAGCAGCACGGCGCTGGCGAACTGGCTCGACGCCGTCACGTCCACCACCGCCTCGCCCCCGCGCAGCCCGCCGCCGCCCAGCCGCACCGGTGGCAGGCCGTCCGCATCGGCCGCCTCCGCACCGAGCTGGCGCAGCGCCTGGGTGAGCGGGCCGATCGGGCGGCGCAGCAGCGGCGCGTCGCCGGTCACGGTCACGGGCTCGTCCGCGAGCGCCGCGAGCGCCATGCCGAAGCGCATCGTGGTCCCCGACAGGCCCGCATGCAGCTCGGCGGCGGCGGGGTGCAGCTCCCCGGCGCTGCCGCGCACCCGCCACCCGGCGGCATCGTCGATGACCGTCGCGCCGAGGCATTCGATCAGCGCCCGCATGACGCGGGCGTCGTCACTGTCCAGCGGCCGGCGGAGCAGGCTGTCGCCCTCGGCCAGCGCGGCCAGCACGAGCAGCCGGTTGGTGACGCTCTTGCTGCCAGGCGCGGCGAGCGCGCCGGACGCGCGTGCGGGCCGGACCACCACCGGGGCGTCCGGGAGCTCCACGTCCACGGTCATGGCGACAGCTCGGCGACGTCGTAGCCGCGCGCCTCGAGCGCCGCGCGGGCCGCGGCCGCGTTCGTGGCGCCGAGCACCGCCATGCGCAACCGGCCCCGGCCGCCCTCGGGCGAGTGCTCGATGCCGAAGTCCTCGATGTTCACGCCTGCCGCCCCGACCGTGGTCGTGACCTCGGCCAAAACCCCGGGGCGGTCCGGGATCGGTAGCGACAGTTCGACCAGCTCGCCCGACTCCGTCTCTTTGCCCGGCAGGGTCCTGCGGGCGTCCCGCGCGTCCGCGAGCAGCGCCCGCAGCCCCGCTTCGTCCCCCCGCCCGAGCACCTCGCGCAGATCGCGCACGCGCTGTTCGTAGTCGGCCAGCACCGCCACGATGGCGTCGCGGTTCTGCGCGCAGATGTCGAGCCACAAGTCCGGGTTGCTCGCCGCGACGCGCGTCGCGTCGCGGAACCCGCCCGCGGCCAGCAGGAGCAGGCCCGCGTGCTCGTCGCGCGCCCGTTCGGCTGCGAGGTTCATGAGCGTCGACGCGGCGAGCTGCGGCAGGTGGCTGACGACCGCCACAAGCAGGTCGTGACGCTCGGGGCTGACCGCGAGCACACGCGCGCCCACGCCGCCCACCAGTCCGTGGAGCCGCTCGAACGCGGCGGGATCGGTGTGCGTGGTCGGCGTGAGCAGGTAGGTCGCCCCGACGAACAGCTCCGCGGACGCATGTGCGGCACCGGTCTCGGCCGAGCCGGCCATGGGATGCCCGCCGATCACGTGCACGCCCTCGGGCGCGGCCTTCTGCATCGCCTCGACGACCGACGCTTTCACGCTCGACACGTCCGTGAGAATGGCCCCCGGCGCGAGCATCGGGGCGACTTCGGCGGCGACCGCGGCCACCGCGGACACCGGCACCGCCAGAATCACGACGTCCGCGCCGCGCGCCGCCTCGGCCGCCGAGACGCCGGCCTCGGTGATCGCACCTCGGGCCAAGGCCGTCTTCGCCTCGTCCTCGCGCAGGTCGTAGCCGACCACCGTGCCGACGCCGGACACGCGAGACAGCGCCATCCCCAAGGAGGCGCCGATCAGGCCCGTGCCGACAATCGCGATCCGCATCCGCCCAGGCTACCCGGGCGCTACTCGGGCAGGTCGCTGCGCAGCTGCCGCGCGTCGTGCAGGTACACGTGGCGCAGTTCCGCCCGGGGGCGATCGGTGTAGACGTGCGCCATCACGCGGATGCACAGCGGCAGTCCGCTGCCGCCCTTGATGTCCAGCTCGCGGGCACACAGCATCGGCACGTCGGCGATTCCCGCCTCACGCACCGCAGTGGCCGGGAACTCGCTGCGCACGTCGTCCGTCGCCGTCAAGAGCAAGCTGATGACGTCCTCGGAGACCAGGCCGTTGCGCTCCAGCAAGGCGTGCAACAGTTCGCCCGTGCGCGCCAGCACCTGCTCGCGCGTGTCGGACTCCAACGTGGTGGCGCCGCGCAAGGCGGCGACCCGGGGCACGGTGGTCACGAGGCGGCTCGGCGCTGGCCCGTGCTGCGGTCGGGATCCCCCAGACCCACAGCGATGTACAGGGCGCGCACCTCGCCGCCCGTCAGCGGGCGGAACTTCCCCGGCGAGATGTCGCCCAGAGGAAGTGGTCCGATCTTCACGCGCGCGAGCCGCTCGAGGTTGATGCCGACCGCGGCGACCATGCGGCGCACCTCGCGCTTGCGGCCTTCGGTGAGCACGATCTCGATCAGCGTGCGGTCCTGGGCGTTGCCGAGCTCCCGGACGGACTTCGCCTTGGCAGGACCGTCCTCGAGCTCGACGCCGTCGAGCAGTTCGCGCAGCTGATGGCGCTTGACCGTGCCGCGCACCTGTGCGACGTAGGTCTTCTCGACCTCCCAGCGCGGATGCGCCAGGCGGTTCGCAAGCTCGCCGTCGTTGGTCAGGATCAGCAAGCCCTCGGTGTCACGGTCCAGGCGCCCGACGGGGTACACCCGCGGGTTCGCCGGGATCAGGTCCATCACGGTGGGGCGGCCCTGCGGGTCGGTGACCGTGGTCACGACGTTCGGCGGCTTGTTGAGCAGCAGGTACACCAGGTTGGAATTGGTGTGGATGCGCTCGCCGTCGACCGTCACGACCTGCGCGATCGGGTCGGCCTTCGCACCAAGGGTCACGATCTCGCCGTCGACGGCCACGCGGCCTTGCGCGATCAGCTCCTCGCACGAGCGGCGACTGCCGAGGCCCGCCGCCGCCAGCACCTTCTGGACCCGCTCCGCCTTGCCGCTCAGGCCCTGCACCGAATCGGTCATGACCCGTCCGCGGCGTCGTCGGAGGGATCCATCGCCAGCTCGATCTGTTCCGCATCAACGTCCAGTACGCCGAGATCCCCGCGCGCCAACGCGTCGAGCTCACGGCGGGCAGCCTTGTACCCGCCCGGAGCCGGCTCCTCCGGCGGCGGGCCGGGAGGCGCGAGGTCGGGCAGCGGCGGCAGTTCGTCGAGGCTCGCGAGCCCCAGCCGTTCCATGAAGGTCGCGCTCGTGCCGTACAGCAGCGGCTGGCCGGGCAGCTCCGAACGGCCGATCTCTTCGACCAGGCCCCGAGTGACCAGCGACCGGACAGCGCCGTCGGCGTCCACACCGCGGATCTGCGAGATCTGCGCCCGCGTCACGGGCTGCTTGTACGCGACGATCGCCAGCGTCTCCAGCGCCGCCTGCGACAGGCGGCCGCTGCGGCCGTGGAGCACGAAGCGCTCGACGTAGGCAGCCGCGCCCGGGTCGGTGTACAGGCGCCAGCCGCCCGCCACCTCGCGCAGCACGAAACCGCGCCCGCCGTCGACGTAATCCGCTCGCAGCGCGTGCAGCGTGGCGACGACCTGATCGGTCGGGGCCTCCAGCACCTGGGCGAGCGTGTTCGCGTCCACCGGCTCCTCGACCACGAGCAGGATGGCCTCGAGGGCCTTGCGGAGTTCGTCGTCGAGCAGGACGGACTGGCTGGGTGCTGCGGCTGGCTCGGTCACGGCTTGGGCACCTGTGCGTCGGGGGTTTGCAGCGCCTGGGCATCGTAGGACTCCATGGCCGCGAACACCGAACCGTGCCAGGGCTCGTCGTCGTTCGCGCGCACCACGATATCGCCGAAGCTGGACGCCTGGTCCATGTCGAGGTGCCCGAGTTTGTACAGCTCCAGCAGCGCCAGGAAATGCACGATCACCTCGACGCGATGCCGGCAGCCGGCGGTCAGCTCGCGGAAACTCGCCCGCCCGCCGGCGCGCGCGAGTTCGTCCATCACCATGCCTGCCGCCTCACGCACGGTCATCCGCACGGGCTGCACGTGGGACAGATCCACGACCGGCTCGGGCTTGTCGGCCAGGGCACGCGCCGCCATCGCCGCGAGTTCTTCGGCCGTGATCGTCAGCTCGACGTCGGGCAGCACGCCGCGGAAGCGCTCTTCGAGGCCCACGTCACGGGGTGCGTACCCGGCGAAGGCCTCCATCCGCTCGACGACCCAGGCCGAGGCTTCCTTGAACGTCCGGTAGTCGAGCAGCCGTGCGTACAGGAGGTCGCGCGCCTCCAGGGCCAGTTCCTCGAGCTCCGGATCGTCCTCCGCCGGGAGCAGCCGGGCGGCCTTCAATTCGATCAGCGTGGCGGCCACGATCAGGAACTCGGTGGCGACCTCGAGATCGAGATGTTCGTCGAGGTCACGCAGCACCGCCAGGTACTCGTCGGTGATCTGTGCGATGGCGATGTCCCAGATCTCGACCTTGCGCCGCGTGATGAGGTGCAACAGGAGGTCGAATGGCCCCTCGAAGGAGCCCACGGACACGTGGTAGGTGGCGGCCATCCCGCCGAGTCTATCCGGCGTCGACTCCCGGGCCCGCGATGACCCGCAGGCCGGTCGGCGGTACATCGACGGGCCCGGGGCCGATGCGCACCAGCTCGCGCAGGCGCGCGGCCGCCTGCGCGGCGTCCTCGGGGCTGCGCGCATGCACGACCGCGAGCGGTTCCCCGGCGCGCACCGCGGCGCCCACCTCGGCGCGCATGACGATTCCCACGGCCGGGTCGACGGGATCCTCCTTGCGCGCGCGGCCGGCGCCCAGCTCCCCCGCGAGCGCGCCGACCGCCCGAGCGGGCACGGCATGCACCCAGCCGTCGGCGGGCGCGGGCACCGCGACCTGGACCGGGGCGGCGGGCAGCACCTCGTCGGGACGGTCGCACACCGCCGGGTCTCCACCCTGAGCCGCCACCATGCGTGCCAGGCGGTCCAGGGCCTCGCCCTCCACCCAGCGCGCCCGCAACTCGGCCATCGCCGCCGGGCGGTCTCCACCGCCGCGCACCGCGAGCAGCGCGCTGGCGGCCAGGGACAGCGCCAGGTCGGCCAGGCGCCCGGCGGGCGGCGTCTGGAGCAGGCGGACACACTCGGCGACTTCGAGGGCGTTGCCGATGCCCGTGCCCAGCGGCTGGTCCATCGCAGTCACGTGCGCGACCATGCGGCGGCCCGCGGCGGCGCCGATGCGGACGCACAGTTCGGCCAGTTCGGCGGCCGCCGCCTCGTCCGGCATGAACGCGCCGTCGCCCGCCTTCACGTCGAGCACGATGTGCCGCGCGCCCGAGGCGAGCTTCTTCGACATCACGCTGGATGCGATCAGCGCGACGGACGGGACCGTCGCCGTGACATCGCGCAAGGCGTACAGGGCCTTGTCCGCCGGAACGAGCCGTGAGGACTGCGCGGCGACCACGCAGCCCACGTCGGCGGCGATCCGCCTCGCCTCGTCGGGCTCGAGCGCCGTGCTGAATCCAGGGATGGACTCGAGCTTGTCGAGCGTGCCGCCGGTGTGGCCCAGCCCGCGGCCGGACAGCTTGACCAGCGTGCAGCCCGCGGCGGCAAGCAGCGGGGCCACGAGCAGCGTCGTGCCGTCGCCGACGCCGCCGGTGGAGTGCTTGTCCACCGTGGGACCCGGCAGCGCGGACAGGTCCAGCGTGTCGCCGCTGCGCAACAGGATGTCGGTGAGCGCGATCGCCTCGTTGTCGTCGAAGCCCCGCAGCACCCCGGCCATCAGGAACGCGGCCATCTGCCCTTCCATCACGTCACCGGCGAGGTACCCGGTGACCAGGAACTCCAGTTCGGTGTGCGTGAGAGCGCCGCCGTCGCGCTTGCGCTGGATGAGGTCGACCGCGCGCGGGCGCATCAGGCATGCTCCGCTCGGGCCCGCGGATGCGCTTGCTCGTACACGGCCCGCAGGCGGCCGGCGCTGACGAGCGTGTAGATCTGCGTGGTGTTGACGCTGGCGTGGCCAAGCAGCTCCTGGACCACGCGCACATCCGCCCCGCCGTCGATCAGGTGGGTGGCGAACGAGTGGCGCAGCGTGTGCGGCGAGACGTCGTCCTCCAGGCCCGCACGGTCGGCATGCCGTTTCACGATCTTCCATCCTCCCTGCCGCGTCAGGCGGCCGCCCCTGCCGTTGCAGAACAGCGCGGGCGTGGACGGTCCCAGCGCGGGTCGGCCACGCACGAGCCATGCCTCCAGCGCCGCCCCCGCGAGGGCGCCGAAGGGCACGATGCGCTCCTTGCGCCCCTTGCCGAAGCAACGCACCGTCCGGGCGCGCACGTCCGCGTCGTCGACGTCGAGGTCCACCAGTTCCGAGATGCGTAGGCCCGCCGCATAGAGCAGCTCCAGCATGGCGCGGTCGCGCAGCGCCGCGGGTGTGTCGCCGGCCGGAGCGGCGAGCAGCCGTTCGATCTGCTCCAGCCGCAGCGCCTTCGGCAGCGGCCGCTTCGGGCGGGGGCCCGTGACCTCGGTCGACGGATCGCCGGACGCCAGCCCTTCGCGCACCAGGAAACGGTGCAGCCCCCGCACCGACACGAGCGTCCGCGCGATCGTGGAGGCGGCGTACGGCTTGCCGCCCGGGCCATGCCGATCACGCAGCCACGCCACGAAGCCCGCGAGCGTGGCGGCATCGGCAAGGAGGGGGTCGTCGCTGCCGGTCCCGGCCAGGTAGCCGCCGTACAGCGTGAGGTCGCGCTGATAGGCCGCCAGGGTGTGCGCCGACAGGCCCCGTTCCACGCGCAGGTAGTCGAGGTAGCGGCGGGCGTGCTGCGGCAGCATCCCGCCAGGCTAGCAGCGGCTTTACATAACCCGTTCAGTGGACCCCGCGCTGGAGGCGCACGAGCAGGATCCCGATGATGGTCTTCGCGTCGGCGATCTCACCCGCGGCGACCATGGCGACCGCTTCGTCCAACGGCACCCGGCGGACCTGCATGTCGGCTTCCTCGTGCGCCGCGACAAATCCCTCCGGCACGCCCGCGTCACTGAGGTCGTCGGCGATGTAGAGGGTGGTCGACTCGTCCGTCCACCCGGCCGAGGAGTGGTAGCGCAGCAGCGCGTCGACGCGCCCGGCGCGCAAGCCGGTCTCCTCGTGCAGTTCTCGCAGCGCCGCGGCCTGGGGCGCTTCTCCCTCCTGGTCGAGCTTGCCCGCGGGCAGCTCCAGCAGCCGCCGGCCGACGGCGTGGCGGTACTGCTCCAACAGCACCACCCTGCCCTCGTCGTCCAGCGCGACCACGGCCACCGCATCGGGGTGTTCGACGACTTCCCGATCCGCGGAAGACCCGTCGGCGAAGCGCACGTGGTCGACGCGCACCGACGACAGCCGGCCGTCGTAGACCCGCAGGCTGGACTCGACCCTGATCTCGCTCATGGGGCCAGGCTACCCACCGGCTTCGCACCGACCCCTGTGGACGATCAGGTTGCTCCCCGCGGTGAGGCGCTCCAGTCTGGCGGCGTCGTTGTCCGAGAGACGGGGAGGTGCTTGCATGCTGGTGGACGAGCGGGCCCGGCGGCTGCTCACCGACGATCTCCTGCGCGTGCACGGAGAGGAGGTGACCGACATCCTCATGGCACACCTGCCCCCCGTCGGCTGGGCCGACGTCGCCACCAAACAGGATCTCGGCAACCTCGCCACCGTCCTGCGTGCGGAGATCACCGGCCTGCGCGGCGATGTGACCGGCGAGATAGCCGGTCTGCGCGGCGACGTGACCGGCGAGATGGCCAGGCTGCGCGCCGACGTCAGCGGCCAGATCATCCGTCAGACCTACTGGGTGATCGGCACCTTCGTCACCTGCATGTTCGGCACGGCGGGTCTCGTGCTCGGCGTCCTCCAACTCGCCCGGTGACCGATCAGAGATACGCCGCATTGCTGCGGGGCATCAATCTCGGAGCGCGTAACCGCATTGCGATGCCGGACCTCCAGCGCATCGTCGCCGCGTGCGGCGGGACGGAGGTGCAAACCCACCTCCAGAGCGGCAACGCGGTGTTCCGCGCCGCGCACGATGCCGTCGATCTCGAACGGGACATCGCCGCGCGCATCAAGGACGAGTCCGGGTTGGACATCCCCGTGCTGATCCGCTCCGCCGACGAACTGCGCGCGATCCACGACGACTGCCCGTTCACCGGCAAGGCCGTCGACCCCAAGCGGCTCCACGTCACCTTCTGCGACGCACCGCCGGACCCCGAACTGATCGACGGTCTGTCGGTGCCGTCGAGCGGCAAGGACCGCTTTGCAATCCTCGGCCGCGAGGTCCACCTGGACTGCCCGGACGGCTACGGGCGGACCAAACTGCAGAACGCCATGTGGGAGCGCAAGCTCGGCGTCGTGGCGACCACCCGCAACTGGAACACCGTCACCGCACTGTGCGAACTGCTCGACGTGTGACTCAGCCGGTCGCGGGCGCCTCAGCGGCGCGCACGACGACTGGCGCCTCGGCCAAGGCTTCAGCCGAGGGTTCGGCCAAGGCTTCAGCCGAGGGTTCAGCCAAGGCTTCAGCCGAGGGTTCAGGCAGCCGACCGGCCTGAGCGAGCATCCGCTCGCGCGCGGCGCCGACGAAGTCGCGGAACAGCGGGTGCGGGCGGTTGGGGCGCGAGCGGAACTCGGGGTGCGCCTGCGTCGCGACAAACCATGGGTGGTCCCCCAGCTCGATGAACTCCACCAACCGGTCGTCGGGCGAGAGTCCGCTGAACACCATCCCGGCCTCGGACAGGCGCGGACGGTACCGGTTGTTGACTTCCCAGCGATGCCGATGCCGCTCGTACACGACCGGCTCGCCATAGGCCGCGCGTGCCCTGGTCCCCTCCCCGAGCTTGGCGGGGTACAGCCCCAGGCGCATCGTGCCACCCATGTCGGTGACGTCGCGCTGGTCCGCCATCAGATCCACGACAGGATCGGGGGTCTGCGGGTCGAACTCGCTCGAGTTCGCGCTGTGCAGCCCGAGCACGTGGCGGGCAAACTCGACCACGGCGACCTGCAACCCCAGGCAGATGCCGAGATAGGGCACCTCGCGCTCACGGGCGAAGCGCGCGGCGTTGATCTTGCCGTCGATGCCGCGCACGCCGAAGCCGCCCGGCACCAGCACACCGTGGACGCCACGCAGGGCGCGCTCGGCGGCGGCCGGGTCGTGCAGGTCGTCGGCCGGCACCCAGTCGATGTCGATGTCGACGCCGTGGTGGATTCCGGCGTGGGTGAGCGACTCGACCACGGACAGATACGCGTCGGGCAACGACACGTACTTGCCGACCACGGCGATGCGCACCGTGTCGGAGGGGTTGAGCTGGCGGTCGACCATCGCGGTCCACTCCGCCATGTCGGGCAGGACGGCCGGATCGAGGCCCAGTCGGCGCACCACGAAGTCGTCCAGGCCCTCGTCGCGCAACACGAGCGGCACCGCGTACAGCGACTCGGCGTCGTGCGCCGACACCACGCCTTCGATCTCGACGTCGCTGAGCAGGGCGATCTTGCGCTTCAGCTCGGGCGACAGCGGGCGGTCGGCGCGGCACACGACCGCGTCGGGCTGGATGCCGATGCTGCGCAGCTCGCGCACCGAGTGCTGCGCGGGCTTGGTCTTGAGCTCCCCGGTCGGGCCGATGAACGGCACGAGCGCGCAGTGGACGTAGCAGATGTTCTCGCGGCCCACGTCGTAGCGCAGCTGGCGGATCGCCTCGAGGAACGGCAGCCCTTCGATGTCGCCGACCGTGCCGCCGACCTCGGTGATCACCACGTCCGCGCCCTCGGCGAGCGCCAGGATGCGGCTCTTGATCTCGTCGGTGATGTGCGGGATGACCTGCACCGTCTTGCCGAGATAGTCCCCGCGGCGCTCCTTGGCGATCACGGCCGAGTAGATCTGGCCGGTCGAGACGCTCGAGGCGCGGTGGAGGTTCTCGTCGATGAAGCGCTCGTAGTGGCCCAGGTCGAGGTCGGTCTCACCGCCGTCCTCGGTGACGAACACCTCACCGTGCTCGAACGGGTTCATGGTGCCGGGATCCACGTTCACGTAGGGATCCAGCTTCTGCATGGTGACCCGCAGGCCGCGCGCCTTCAGCAGCCGTCCCAGCGAGGATGCGGTGATGCCCTTGCCCAGAGAGGAGGAGACGCCGCCGGTCACCAGGATGTGCTTGGCCACGCTGCGGTATCACTCTCCTCGGCCGGGGCTCGGCCAACGGTAGCAGCAGGACGCGCGCCCCTCAATCAAGCGCTACGCGACGGATGCGTCCTCGTCCTGTTCCGGCTCCACGGCGGGGGCGTTCGGGTCGAACGGCTCCGGGTCGACGGCAGGCTTGACTTCGATGTGCACGTGGGGGTGCCGCGCGTTGAGTGCGTAGTCCACGTGACTCGGCATCGGCAGCAACCGCACGGAGGCGAGCGGCGTCGCGCCCGCGACGACCCGGTGCCCGGCACGCACCCGAGGGTTCTCGAGGTGGATGAGCACGATCTGCAGGTCCGGGCGATCGGTCGGCTCGATGACGATGCGCCAGTCACGCAGGCTTCCGTACAGCGCGTACTGCTTCACCTCGACGACCTTGCCGCTGACGGGGGCCATCACCGCGCTGCCCTCGTCGAGCACGACATCGACGGCGCTGGTCGCGGGACGGGCCCGCCCGCGGGAGGACAGCACCCGGTACGACGGGCCCGGCTGATCCTCGCCGGCGGTGAACTTGGTCGGGTTGTCGTTCGCGATCAGGCGGCCGACAGGATCGAGCGCGAGCGCTTCGGGCCGGCTGGCCTCGTGGAAGCCGATGTAGCGCGGATTCGCAGCGGGCAGCTTGAGCGCCAGCCCGTCGATCACCGCGAACGCGCCGCCGGTCGTGGAAGGAGTCCGGCGATCCGCCGAGCGCGAGGCCCGCTCGCCACCGCCCAGGCGCGGCGGCAGGACACCGCTGTCACCGGCGGGGGCAGCGGGGATCGTGGCGAGGGCCACGCGGGGGTCCGCCTGGCGGGCGGCCGCCATGCCGACCCACACCACCGCGGCGGAGACCACCACCAGCACCCACAGCATCCCGCGCGGCACGTGGAAGCGCCGGCGCGAGGTGAACGGCTGCGCGATCGGACGCCGATGACGCCGAGCCCCCGCAGGGGCGCCGGCGTTCATGGCCCGTCCCAGACGGCCCAGTTCGCGCAGTTCGTTCGGCAAGAGCCTCGCTCTCGTGCGTGTTGTGGTCAGTCCCGGTCCGCGATGCGCGGACGCGCCAACATGAAGATGTGGTGGGGAAGTGCGCACATTGAACCACATCTGGTACCCCGAGGCCGCGCAGGGGGTGTCCGGACGGACGAGCGCGGAAATTGGGGGGATTCCAGGCTCAGACCGCGCTGCGCGCCGCCTGCCGGAGCTCGGCGGCATGGCCCGCGGCCAGTTCGCTGTCGGGGGATCCCGACAGCATCCGGGACAGCTCGACGACCCGGGATTCCTCGTCGAGCGCCCGCACCGTGGCCACCGTCCTGCCGCCGCGCTGCGTCTTGTCGACCGTGAAGTGCACATCGGCGAAGGCGGCGAGCTGCGCCAGATGCGTCACGCACAGCACCTGTCGTCCCCTGGCGAGTTCGGCCAGCTTGCGTCCCACCGCCTGGGCCACGGCGCCGCCGATCCCGGCGTCGACCTCGTCGAACACCAGCACAGGCGTGTCGTCCGCGTCCGCCAGCGCGAGCCGGACCGCGAGCGCGACCCGGCTGCGCTCCCCGCCCGATGCGGCGCGGGCCAGCGGCAGCGACGGCTCACCCGGGTTCGCCGCGAGCGAGAACACGATCCGTTCGGTCCCGTGAGGACCGGGCTCGGCCGGCTCCAGCGCCACGTCCAGGCGCGCACCTGGCATCGCCAGCTCCGCGAGATGTCCTTCCACGGTCGCGCACAGCCGCGTCGCGGCCGCCGCGCGCGCGGCACGGAGTTCGGCGCCGAGCGCCCGCACCGCCGCCTCCAGCTCCGCGAGCCGCCCGTCGGATGCGGACGCCCGTGCCGCTTCGTCATCCAACCGGGCCAGCTCCTGGGCGAATGCGGCTGCCGCCTGCAGCACGGCGTCGGTGTCGACCGTGCCGCGCGGCTGCTCCTGAGGCCCGTACTTCCAAGTCAGCTCGGCGAGCAGCGCGTGGCGTTCCCGCAGCGACTCCAGGCGGACCGGATCGAGCTCGAGGCCCTCGGCGTACCCGCGCAGGTCCATGACCAAATCCTGGATCTCCGCCGCCGCCGCCTCCACGCGCGCGGCGAGCGCATCCAGGCCGGGGTCGAGCCCGCCGGCCGGACGCAGAGCCGCCTGTGCCGTACCGAGCAGGTCACGGGCGGCCCCCTCCGCACCGAGCGCGTCGCCCGCCGCCCCCGCCGCGGCGAGCAGTCCTTCGGCGTGCTCCAGGCGCGACAGCTCCGCGGCCAGCCTGCCGCTCTCCCCCGGCTCGGGCGCCGCCGAGGCGATCTCGTCGAGCTCGAACCGCAGGCGATCGCGCTCCCGCGCCCGCTCGCGCGCGTCGCCCGACAGCCGCTCCCGCTCCGCGCGCTCGTCGGTCCACGCCTGCCAGGCCGCGCGATACGCCTCGAGTGCGCGGCGCACCGCCGCTCCGCCACTGCGGTCGAGCAGGTCGCGCTGCATCTGGGGGTCAGCCAGCCGGACCGACTCGTGCTGTCCGTGGACGTCCACGCACGCCCCGGCGATCTCCGCGAGCGTGGACACGGGCGCCATGCGGCCGTTGACGCGCGCCCGGCTCCGGCTGCCCTCGCCGGCGGCACTGACCTCGCGCGCCACGATCAGTTCGCCGTCCTCGGCCCATTCGGCGGCTGACGGCGGCACGGGCCGGATGCACCCCTCGACCAGCGCCGAGGCCGCCCCGTGGCGCACCTGGTCGGCGTCGGCGCGCCGGCCGAGCAGGAGTTCCAGCGCGTGGACGATCATGGTCTTGCCCGCGCCCGTCTCGCCGGTGAGCACGTTGAGTCCCGGCCCGAACGTCAGCTCGGCCTCGTCGATGACGCCCAGGTCACGGATGCGCAGCGCTTCGAGCATGGCGCGAGTGTACGAGGGCGCGTCCGGCGGACGGGGTTCGCGGGTTCAGTCCAGCCCGAACTTGTCGCGCACGCGGCTGTAGAAGTCGAAGTCGCCCAGGCGGGCGAGGCGCACCGGCCGGTCATCGCGCGAGACGCGGACCGCGCCACCGCTGGGGACCACGATCGTCTCGCGGCCGTCCAGGCCGACGACGCACGGGTTGCGGTCGTCGACCGGCCGCACGGTGACCCGCTCGCGCGGGTCGACCACGAGCGTGCGGTCGAACAGGGAGTGCGGCGCGACCGGCACGAGCAGGATCGCCTCCACCAGCGGGGACAGGATCGGCCCGCGCGCACTGAACGCGTACGCGGTGGACCCGGTCGGCGTCGCGCAGATCAGCGCGTCCGCGGGCACGCGCGCGAACGGGGTCTCGCCGACGGCGACGTCCAGCACGATCAGCCGCTGGGGCACCGAGCGCTCGATCGACGCTTCGTTGAGCGCCCAGCTCGTCGCGAGGACGGCGCCACCGCCGTCCAGCACCTCAACCTGCAGCGTCATTCGCTCCTCGACGCCGTAGCGTCCGGCGGCCACCTTCGCGAGCGCGTCGGCCACGCCGTCCTGTTCGATCTCCGCGAGGAAGCCAAGACGGCCCAGGTTCACGCCGAGCAGCGGCACGCCGACGTCGCGCGCCCAGTAGGCCGCCCGCAGGAAGGTGCCGTCGCCGCCCAGCACGAGGACAAGGTCGAGGCCCTCGGCGAACCCGTCGGCGGGGCGGAACTCGACGTCGGGCGCGTCCCACCCGTCGCTGGCGCAGCCGACGGCGCGCACCCCCGCCTCGCGCAACAGCCGAGCGGCCTGCAGCGCGGCGTCGTGGGCCTCGCGCCGACCGCCATGCGTGACGATGCCGACGGCGCGCGCCGGCTGCGGCGAGGAATCGCTGGGGTCCACGGCGGGCACTCTACCCGTCGTCATTCGTCCTCCGGGGCCGGGTCGGACGCCCGCGCGACCAGCACGGTCCCCTCGGCCACGGCCGTTTCGATCGCCGGCTCGCGGGCGACGGCCGTCCCTTCGGCGAGCCACACGAAAAACTCGACGTTTCCGGAGGGTCCCGGCAGCGGTGACGGCGCCACGCCGCACAGCGCGAGACCCGCCGCCTCCCCCGTGTCGATGACGCGGGCCATGGCGGCGCGCCACCCCTCGGGGTCGCGGACCACGCCACCGCTGCCGACGTGGTCACGGCCGGCCTCGAACTGCGGTTTGACCATGAGCACGAAGTCTGCCCCGCGCGCCGCGACCGCCCGCAGCGCTGGCAACACCAGCGTCAACGAGATGAAGGACAGATCGGCCACCACCAGGGTGGGCGGCGGGGGGGGCACCTGCTCGGGAACCAGCGCCCGCACGTTCGTCCGATCGAGCACCACGACCCGCGGATCCTCGCGCAGCCGCCACAGCAACTGGCCGTAGCCCACGTCGACCGCTACGACGCCCGCCGCCCCCCGGCTGAGCAGCACGTCGGTGAAGCCACCGGTCGAGGCGCCCGCGTCGAGGCAGTGGCGGCCCGCCACGTCGATGGCGAAGCGGTCCAGGGCACCGAGCAGCTTGTAAGCGGCCCGGGACGCCCATTGGCGCTGGCCCGGCAGCACGACGACCGCCTGGGCGGGGGCGACCTGGGCGGTGGCCTTCGCCGCGGGCGCGCCGTCGACGGTCACTCGCCCCTCGGCGATCAGCCGCTGTGCTTCGGCCCGGGCGCCGGCCAGCCCGCGCCGCACCAGCTCCGCGTCGAGCCGGACCCGTCGTCCGGCCATCGGCTCAGTCGCGCGGCCGCGCCTCGGCGCGCGGGATGACCAGGCCGTCCAGCTCGGCGGTCAGCCGGCCGTGCAGCGCCTCGAGGACGTCGGCCTGGTGCGCGACGGGCTGCTCGCCCAGCATGTCGAGCTCGGCGTGCAGCGCGTCGAGGCTCCGCGGATCGGTCACGACTTCTTCGCCGACTTCTTCGCCGCGGACGACTTCTTGGCCGCGGACGACTTCTTGGCCGCGGACGACTTCTTCGCCGCCGAGGACTTCTTCGCCGAGGACTTCTTCGCCGAAGCGGACTTCTTGGCGCCGCCGGCCTCCGACAGCTGCCGCTCCAAGCGCTGCACCTTCTCCTGCAGGCGCTCGACCTCCTTGCGCGGCACCAGGCCAAGCCGGCTCACCGCACGCTCGGTCTCGCCGCGCACCAGCGCCGTCAGCGCCTTGCGGTTGCGCTCGGACCGCTGGAGCAGTTCGTCGACCGCCTTCTCTGTGAGATCAGCGGCGATCTCGCCCTGCTTCACCAGCGTGCGCACCACGTTCTCTGCACGCTGCCGGGTCATCTCGGTCAGGCCGACGGCGGTCTCCGCATACTTCTGCCATGCCTTGTCCACGGTGCGCTCCTGTTCGTGGGGGCCGTCCAGGGCAGGAGCGGCCGACGCATCCCGCCGAGCATAGTCAATGCGCGGCGCACGGACCCGCTGCACGTGCGCGGCGGCGCACCCGAGCAATGGCATACTCCCGCGCACACCGCGAGCGGAGGGTTGTGCTTGGTGGGGACCGACGAGGCGGAGCAGCTGCTCGACGATCTCGTCGAGCGCTTCGCCGCGATCGACCGCGATCTGCGCCGCGCCGTGCTGCCGGCACGCCGCAGCCTCGAAGTGGTGTTCACCGACCTGGGCGTCAGCTACCACACCCTGCTCGAACAGGGTGAGCTGCGGCCGGTCACGCAGGGTTCCCTGGCCCGGCCGGATGTCCGGCTGACGGCCAACTCCGACGATCTGCGGGCCGTTGCGAATCGCGAGCTCCCTCTCGGGGCCGCCTACGCCGACGGCCGCGTCAAAGTGGAGGCCTCGATGCTCGACCTGCTGCGACTGCGAGCCCTGCTTTGAGCGCCACCGGACGTCGCGGGTTGTGGACCGCCGCGTCGGCCCTGGCCGGCGGGACGCTCGTCGCGCCCCTGCTCCAGGCACGCGACGCCCGAGCGCTGGACCATGGCGCGCTGGACCCGCCCGTGCCGCCGGTGGGCGCGGTCCACACGATCGAGCGTCCGGACGGAGCCCGCCTGCACGCCGTCGTCTGCGGCAGCGGCCACAACACGGGCGCGCCGACCTTCGTGCTCACACACGGGCTCGCCTGCGATCATCGCCTGTGGGCGTATCAGGCGCGTCTGCTCGCTTCCCTCGGCAGAGTCGTGGTGTGGGACTTGCGCGGGCACGGCGCCTCGACCACCGGTCCTGGGCCGCTCGCGCGCGCGCTCCGCCCGGAGGTCCACGCCGCCGACCTGGCCGCCGTCGTCACGGAACTGGCCACCGGCCCGGTGTTCCTCGCGGGCCACTCGCTTGGTGGCTCCGCGACCCTGATCGCGCTGCGGGACGACCCTGCGCTGCGCGCACGCGTGGCCGGAGCCGCGCTGATCGCCACGCCGATGACGGACCCGGCACGGGCGGCGCTGGCCGGCAGCGCGGTCTCGGCGCTCGAGGCGGCGTCGGTGCGCGTGCTGTTCCGTTGGATGGTGGGCGACCCGGCGCTCCAGCGATTCTTCCTGGAGGGCCGCGCCGGTGGCGCGCACGGGTACGCCGTCCTGCGCACCGGCGGTTTCGGCGCGCGGCCGTCCCCCGCTCACATCGCGACTCTGCGCGAACAGATCGCCGCCACGCCTCCGGCGGTGCGCCGCGCCACCCTGACCGGCATGGACGACATGGACCTGCGGGGCACGCTCGGCGCCATCGATGTCCCCACCTTGGTGTTCGCGGGTGGGCGTGACCGCCTGGTGAACGCACATCAGGCGGCGACGCTCGCCGCCGAGCTGCCACAGGCTCGATCGGTGGTGTTCGCCTCGGCGGGTCACGCGGTCGTGCTCGAACGGCATGCGGCGATCACACGCCGGATCGCGTTGCTGGCCGAGGAGGCACTGACCGGCTCGGCCGACCTCGATCGCGCAGCGTCGGCCGCGACCTAGCCGCCGATCCCCGATTCGGGACGCAGACGCGCCATGACCCTGCCCAGCGCGCTGCGGTACTCGGCCCGGTCCGACAACGCGGCCGCGAGCTTGAGGTGCTTGGCGGCATCGGCGAGCCGGCCTTGACGCTCCAGGCAGCAGCCCAGGCCGAAATGCGCGTAGTCGTCGCTGGGGTCAAGGTCCACCGCCCACGCGAACTGGGCGCGGGCGGGTTCCAGACGCGAGGATGCGTAGTACGCACGCCCGAGGGCCT
>Ga0299913_10000107_pt1 | contig 39024 bp, 39 predicted proteins | sample RVTome_9_FD_201360 | JGI IMG/M metagenome (GOLD analysis project Ga0299913, IMG submission 201360) | Soil microbial communities from uranium-contaminated site in the Upper Colorado River Basin, Wyoming, United States - RVT155D38 (version 2) ... | reverse complement strand
GACCGCGGGCGGGGCGCGCGGGCGGGGGCGCGCGGGCGGGGCGCGGCGCGGCGCGGGCTAGGTTTCGACGGTGGGTGGTTCGGGGATCTTGTAGCCGGAGACGCCGAGGTTGTCCCTGACGAACCGGTGCCAGGAGCCGTCGGAGATCATGTTGCGCAGCGCCGCGTTGACCTTGCCGCGGCGCGGATCGTCCTTGCGCAGCCCGATGCCGTACTTCTCCTGCGAGAACGGCTTGCCGACCACCTTGAACTGGTCGGGTTCCTGCGCGGCGTACCCGGCGAGGATCACGCCGTCGGTCGTCACCGCGTCGACCTCGTTGCTGCGCAACGCCTGCAGGCACTCCGGGTAGCTGGCGAACTCGCTGAGCTGCACGTTCTCCGCGTAGCTGTCCCTGATCCGGGTCGCGCCCGTGGTGCCGCGCACGGCGCACAGCCGCCAGTCCCGGTGGTCGAGCGACTGCGGCCCGACGATGTCCGAGTTCTGCCGGCGGACCAGCAGCGACTGGCCGGTGACGAAGTACGGGCCGGCGAAGTCGACGCGCTGCCGCCGCTCCTCGGTCATCGAGTACGTGGCCACGACCAGGTCCACCTCGGCGCGCTCCAGCAGCTGCTCGCGCACCGCCGGCCGCGCCTCTACGAACGTGATGCGCGAGGAGTCGACGCCGAGCTCCGCCGCGACGTAGCGGGCCACGTCGATGTCGAAGCCGTGCAGCGACCCGTCCGGCGCGCGCAGGCCGAGGCCGGGCTGGTCCACCTTCACGCCGATGCGCAGCGACGGCCCGCCGCCAACCGTCGCGCCGAGCAGGCCGTCCAGCCCCGGCGCGCACGCCACCATCGCCGCGATGGCCGTGACCATCGCGCACGCGATCGCGAACGCGCGCTCCAGACGGGACAAGACAGCAGACCCCTTCGGCTGTACCGGGGCGCCGTGCCAACTCAGCGCGGCGCCGTCGCCGCTACAGGTTGCATATTGAACAGTCTGCTCGGCCTAGTCGTCTAGTCCATTGGCTGTTACTAGTTCGGGTTTACCGATAACGCTGCGGAGCCGAACGCCACGTTGAACCGGTCGCACCAGATGACCACGCTGCGCAGGCCGGTGAGGTCGGCGTCGGCCGGGATCGGGTAGTTCTGGTTGCCGTGGGTGGCCTTGAGCTTGCCGAGCCTGACGTACCGGCCGTCGTCGTAGGAGGCCCAGTCGCCGCTGCCGGCGACCTGGTCGGTGAGCCACACGTGCAGGTCCGGCCCGTCACTGCTGGAGAGGCCCTCCAGGCGCAGGTAGCGCGAGCCGTCTTCGAGCCGGACGAGCTTGGCGATGCCGCCGGTCTCGTGCTCCTGGCTGACGAAGCCGCTCTCCGACAGCACCTGGGGCTGCGGCGGCGGCGCGGGTTGCCCCTGGGCCGGCTGGGCCGGCTGGGCCGGCTGGGCCGGCTGGCTGGACGCGACCGCCTGGCTGGATGGGGCCGCCTGGCTGGACGGTGCCCCCGCCGTCGGCAGCTCCTCGTCGATCGTCTGCGACGTGAAGACCTTCCATGGCTGGAACGCCCACAGGCCCACCACCAGCGCGATCACGGCAATGGGTGCGGCGGCGACCACGATCCGGCGGTGCCTGGCAAGCAGGTTCATGCGGCGACGATAGCCACCTGCGGCACCACCGATGACTCCGTTCGTGCTTACCGGGCGATTACGCTGCTGGACCATGCAACCGAGTGCGTCCCACGGCGTCGACAGCGAGGTCGGCCAGCTGCGTACGGTGCTGCTGCATCGTCCCGGCGCTGAGCTGAAGAGGCTCACCCCGCGCAACAACGACCAGCTGCTCTTCGACGGCATCCCATGGGTGGACCGCGCGCAGGAGGAGCACGACGCGTTCGCCAAGGACATCAGCGGCCGCGGCGTCGAGGTGCTGCTGCTCGCGGACCTGGTCGAGAAGGCGCTGACCGACCGGCGGGCCCGCGCGGCCGGCGTACACGCCGCGGTGGACGACCTGCGGCTGGGCGTCGACCTGGCCGACGCGCTGCGCTCGTACCTGTCCGGGCTGGAGGCCGGGGTGCTGGCCGAGACGCTGATGGCCGGCATGACCTTCGAGGAACTGCCGATCAGCGAGGGCGCGTCGCTCGTCCGGCGGATGCACCACCCGCACGACTTCGCCGTCGACCCGCTGCCCAACCTGCTGTTCACCCGCGACTCGTCGGTGTGGGTCGGCGACCGGGTGGCCATCACCTCGCTCGCGCTGCCGGCGCGCCGCCGCGAGACGTCGCTGATGGACCTCGTGTACGCCTACCATCCGCGGTTCGCGCGCGCCGGGCGGGCGTACGGCGCGCACCGCGCACCGCTGGAGGGCGGCGACGTGCTGCTCCTCGCGCCCGGGGTGCTGGCCATCGGGGTCGGCGAGCGGACCACACCGGCCGGCGCCGAGGCGTTCGCGCGTTCGGTGTTCGCCGACGGCCTCGCGCACGCGGTGCTTGCGGTGCCCATCGCGCAGACGCGCGCCACCATGCACCTGGACACCGTGTGCACCATGGTCGACCGGGACGCCGTCGTGATGTACCCGGCGGTGCGCGACACGCTGTCGGCGTTCACCCTGCGGCCGGCCGGCTCCGAACCGGACGCGGGCGTGGTGGTCGACGGGCCGGCGCCGTTCCTGCGCGCGGCGGCCGACGCGATGGGCGTCGACGAGTTGCGCGTGATCGACACCGGGCTCGACTCGGTGACCGCCGAGCGCGAGCAGTGGGACGACGGCAACAACACGCTGGCGCTGGCACCCGGCGTGGTGGTGGCCTACGAGCGGAACGTGATGACGAACGCGCGGCTGGAGGCGGCCGGCATCGAGGTGGTGCGGATCAGCGGGTCCGAGCTCGGCTCTGGCCGCGGTGGCCCGCGCTGCATGTCCTGCCCGGTGCTGCGCGACTCGCTGGCCTGAGTCGGCCCGCGGCCCGGCTCAGGCGGGCCGGCTCGGGTGGGCCTGGCTCGGCTGCCCGGCGCGCTGGCCAGGCCCGGCGCGCGGCGGCCCGGCGCGCTGGCCAGGCCCGGCGTTCATGGGCGTTCAGCGGCCGAAGTCCTGGGTCCAGTACCAGCCGCCGGTATCCAGGCCGACGCCGATCGTCGTGTACCCGCAGTTGAGGATGTTGGCCCGGTGGCCTGAGGAGTTCATCCAGGCCCGCACGACGTCGTCGGCGCTGCGCTGGCCCCTCGCGATGTTCTCCGCGGCTGGCCTCGGGTAGCCGGCCTCGCGGATCCGGTCGGCGAACGTGCGGCCGTCCAGCGAGGTGTGCGAGAAGTAGCGGTTGGTGGCCATGTCCACGCTGTGAGCCTGGGCGGCCGCCACGATGCGCTGGTCGATGGTCAGCGCCCGGCAGCCGGCCCTGCGGCGCTCCCTGTTGACGAGGTCGACGACGCGTTCCGCGGCCGTCGGAGGGGGTGCCGGCGGCGCCGTGGTGGTCGGCGGCGGGGGTGGCGTCGTCGGCGGCGGAGGAGGAGGCGGGGGCGGCGGCTCGGTCGTGGTGGTCTGCGCGACCTCGGTGGTGGTGGTGGTCGTCGGGTCGGCCGTCGTCGTCGGCTCCGCGGTCCGGATGAACCCGGCGAGCGCGGATCCCGAGGTGAGCCGCGGCTGCTGGGCGGCCACCGTGGCGGAGCCCGCCATGGCGGCGCCGAGCATCAACGCGGTCAGCACCACGCTCGCTGAGGTGCGCTCACGGCGCGAGGCGGACACGGCGACCGAACGTAGCACCAACGGGTGAATTCGCCCGACGGCAGCGCCACCCGGCACCTCCCATGCGATCAACGGCCCCCACACCGTCCCCGCCACCGAACCCCCGTTCCGCCGACCGCCGCCCGCCCCAGCGCACGTCGACCTGGGGAGCGCGGGAGGAACGCGACGCCAGCCCGGCCGGAACCGGACTGGCGTCGCGCTCGTGGGCGGCGGCCCGAAGGGCCCTACTCGTAGGCGATGGCGGACAGGACGTTGGTGCGGGCCGCCCTGATCGCCGGCACGATCGCGGCGAACAGGCCGATCACCACCGCCAGCGCCATGAAGGTGGCCATGGACGTCCACGGGATGCCCAGCGCCGAGATGCCCTCGTCGCGCAGGGCGCGGACCACCGCCACCCCGAGCAGTCCGCCGACGACCACCCCGAGCAGCGCGCCGAACACCGCGATCACCACCGACTCGACGGTGACCATCTGCACCACCTGGCCGCGGCGCATCCCGATGGCCCGCACCAGCCCCAGCTCGCGCGTGCGTTCCAGCACGGACAGCGCCAGCGTGTTCACGATGCCCAGGATCGCGATCACCAGGGCCAGCCCGAGCAGCACGTACAGCATGATCACCACGGTGTCCACCGAGCTGCGGGCCTGCTCCAGCAGCGCGCTCTGGTCCAGCACGGTGACCTCCGGGTTGTCCGCGACCAGCCGGTCGAGCTGGTCGCGCACGGTCGCCACGTCCGTGCCGGGAGCGAGCTTGACGAAGCCCTGGTTGAGCTGCCCGGTGCGGAACCCGGTCGAGGCGTCGGCCTGCGAGATCACCGGCCCGCTGGCCAGCTCGTTGCTCTGGTAGATGCCGACCACCCGGTAGTCGCGCTCGCCGCCGCGCTGGGTGGCCATCGCCAGTGTGTCGCCGACGCCCAGCTCGTGCGTCTTCGCGAACTCGTCGTCCACGACCATCTCGCCGGAGCGCAGCGTCCGCAGCTCGCCCTCCCTTGGCTCGATCCGCAGCACCGTGGCCAGCCCGGCCACGTCGGCGCCGACGACCAGGGTCGACTCGGAGCCGATCTGCGCCGCGTCGAACTGCATGCCGACCGCGGTTTCCACGCCGGGCAGCGCCGCCGCGCGGTCGATCACCGTCGGGTCGAACACCGGAGGCAGGCTGGGCCCGCCGCCGGACGTGCTGCCGATCATCAGCTCGGCGTTGAGGTCGGTGCGCACGGCCTGCTCGATGCTCTTCGTCAGCGAGCTGGCCAGCACGCTGACCCCGGTGACCAGCGCGATGCCGATCATCAGCGCGGCCGCGGTGATGGCTGTGCGCCGCGGGTTGCGCGCGGAGTTCAGCCGGCCGAGCTTGCCGGCCGTGGAGAACGACATAGCGCGGCCGAGCACCGAGATCACCGGCCCGCAGATCGCCGGCGTCAGCATCGCCACGCCGACGAACGCGGTCATCACGCCGGCCAGCAGCGTCCACAGCGTCGCGCCGTTCATGTTCCCGAACAGCGCCGCCGCCACCGCGGCCGCACCACCGAGGGTCAGCACGGCGCCGATCACGCTCAGCACCGGCGACGGCCGGGTGTTCGTGGCCGACTCGCGCATCGCCTCCACCGGCGCCACCCTGGACGCCCGCATGGCCGGCAGCACCGCGGCGACCACGGTGACCAGCACGCCGACGGCGTAGGCCGCGATCACCGCGGACGGCGGGATCACCAGCCACGCGCCTGGGAAGGTCGCGCCGCTGAACGACTGCATGACCGACTTGAGCAGCGCGGCCACACCCATCCCGGCGAACAGCCCGAGGGTGGACGCGATCAGCCCGATGATCACCGCCTCCAGCAGCACGGAGCCGATCACCTGCCGGCGGCTGGCGCCGAGCGAACGCAGCAGCGCCAGCTCGCCGGTGCGCTGCGCGACCAGGATCGAGAAGGTGTTCAGGATCAGGAAGATGCCGACGAACAGCGCCACGCCGGCGAAGCCGAGCAGCACGTTCTGCACGACGCCGACGAACCCGCTGACGTCCGTGGACAGCTCCTCGGCCAGCTCCTCACCGGTCCGCACGACGTACTCGTCGCCGACCGCGGCGCGTACGGTATCGCGCAGCGCCGCATCGTCGACGCCCTCGGCCGCCTCGATGTTCACCTCGCTGTACGCGCCGGGCGTGCCCAGGATCAGCTCCTGCGCCACCGGCTCGGTGAACGCGACCGTGGTCTCGCCGCCGATCGTGTCCCGCCCGCCGCTGTAGCCGAAGATGCCGACCAGCGTGAAGGTCTTCTTCGGCTCCAGCGTGAGCACCTCGATGGGTTTGCCGACCTCGAACTTGCCGCGTTCGGCCAGCGCCGCGTCGATCGCCACCTCGTTCGGCGCGGTCGGCCCGCGTCCGGACCGCAGCTCGACCAGAGTGTCACCCTCGCGCCAGCCCACGCCGAACGTCGGCGGGCCCTGGTTGACGATCACCTTGCCGTCCGGACCGACGACCCTGGCGTTGTCCGAGATGACGCTGCCGTAGGCCTTGGCCACGCCGGGCAGCCCGGCCACCTTGTCGACCACGTCGGGCGCGACCGGCGTGGCCACCGGGTCGCCGCCGACCTGCTCGGTCGACACGACGTTGTTCTTGCCGGCGACCTGCACGTCGATGTTCGCCGTGGCGTCCTCGAACAGTTCGTCGAAGCTGCTGCTCAGCGTCGAGCTGACGATCAGCGCGCCGGACACGGCCATCACGCCGAGCACGACGGCCAGCCCGGAGAGCACCAGCCGCAGCTTGCGCGACAGCAGGCTCTTGAGCGTTGCTCGCAACATCAGGCTGCGCCCTTTCCGCTTCCTTGGGCGTCCAGGTGCTTCATCCGCTCCAGCACTGTCTCGGCCGTCGGGTCAGCCAGCTCGTCGACGATCTTGCCGTCGGCCAGGAACACCACCCGGTCGGCGTAGGAAGCGGCGCCGGGGTCGTGCGTGACCATCACGATCGTCTGGCCGAACGCGTCGACGCAGCGGCGCAGGAAGCCGAGCACCTCGGCGCCGGAGCGCGAGTCGAGGTTGCCGGTCGGCTCGTCGGCGAAGATCACGTCCGGCCGCGCCACGAGCGCGCGGGCGCACGCCACGCGCTGCTGCTGCCCGCCGGAGAGCTCGCTCGGCCGGTGGGTCAGCCGGTCGCCGAGCCCGACGGTGTCGACCACCTCGGCCAGCCAGTCGATGTCCGGCTTCTTGCCGGCGATGGACAGCGGCAGCGTGATGTTCTCCACCGCGGTCAGCGTCGGCAGCAGGTTGAACTGCTGGAAGATGAACCCGACCTTGTCCCGCCGCAGGTTCGTCAGCCCGCGGTCGGAGAGCTTGTTGAGCTGAGTGTCGCCGATGAACACGTCACCCTCGGTCACGCTGTCCAGCCCGGCCAGGCAGTGCATGAGCGTCGACTTGCCGGAGCCGGACGGCCCCATGATCGCCGTGTAGCGGCTGCGCTCGATCTCGATGCTCACGCCGTCCAAAGCCCTGACGGCCGCGTCCCCGGTGCCGTACACCTTCGACACGCGCACGGTGCGTGCCGCTGCCGTGCTCATCGGCGGAGCCGGCCGCAGCGCCGACTTACCGGCCGCGACCTTCGTCCTCGGTTCCACGATGTCCCTCCTCTTCGCGTCCTGTCGCGGCCCATGCTTACGTGTCCGCCCTGAGAAAACCCATAGGTTTGGCCGGCTTCCAGGGAGATCTCCGGGACCACCCCTGAGGGTGCATCAGGGCGTGTCCCTGGGGTCTTCGGAGTACCGTCTGCGCATGCTGCCGGCCGGCAAGAAGCACAGCACCAAGTTCCACGAACTGCTCGCCGCCCAGGTGCGCAACGAGTTCACCGCGTCCCAGCAGTATCTCGCGCTCGCAGTGTGGTTCGACGCCGCGGACCTGCCGCGGCTGGCCGCGCACTTCTACCGGCAGGCGCTGGAGGAACGCAACCACGCCATGATGATCATCCAGTACCTGCTGGACAACGACGTGCCGGTGCAGGTGCCCGGCGCGGACGAGGTGCGCAACGACTTCTCGTCGGTGCACGAGATGGTGGAGCTGGCGCTGGCCCAGGAGAAGGCCGTCACCGGGGAGGTCACCGCGCTGGCCCGTGCCGCGCGGGCCGACGGCGACTACGTTGGCGAGCAGTTCGTCCAGTGGTTCCTCAAGGAGCAGGTCGAGGAGGTCGCCTCGATGTCCACCCTGCTCACCGTGGTGGAGCGCGCCGGGGACAACCTGTTCCACATCGAGGACTTCCTGGCCCGCGAGTCGGTAGGCGAAACCGGGTCCGACCCCACCGCGCCCCGCGTCGCCGGCGGCCGCCTCTGACCCCGCGCCTGGCGCCGGGCGTGCCCGGCTACCCTGCGGTCGTGAGCGTGACTGACTATGACCTTGTTGTGGTGGGTTCCGGATTCTTCGGGCTGACGATCGCGGAACGGGCGGCTAGCCAGCTCGACAAGCGCGTGCTGGTGCTGGAGCGGCGGCACCACATCGGCGGCAACGCGTACTCCGAGCCCGAGCCGGAGACCGGGATCGAGGTGCACGTCTACGGTGCGCACCTGTTCCACACGTCGAACAAGAGGGTCTGGGACTACGTCAACCAGTTCACCAGCTTCACGAACTACCAGCACCGGGTGTTCACGATCTACCAGGGCCGGGTCTACCCGATGCCGATCAACCTCGGCACCATCTGCGAGTACTTCAACAAGTACCTGACCCCGGGCCAGGCCAGGCAGCTGGTCGCCGAGCAGGCCGCCGAGGTGGACACCGAGGAGGCCGAGAACCTCGAAGAGAAGGCCATCTCGCTGGTCGGCCGCCCGCTGTACGAGGCGTTCATCCGCGGCTACACCGCCAAGCAGTGGCAGACCGACCCCAAGGAGCTGCCGGCGGCGATCATCACGAGGCTGCCGGTGCGCTACAACTTCAACAACCGGTACTTCAACGACACCTACGAGGGCCTGCCCGTCGACGGCTACACGGCGTGGCTGAAGAAGATGGCCGAGCACCCGAACATCGACGTCAGGCTGAACACCGACTACTTCGACGTGCGCGGCGAGATCCCGGAGGGCACCCCGGTCGTCTACACCGGCCCGCTGGACCGCTACTTCGACTACAGCGAGGGCGAGCTGGGCTGGCGGACGCTGGACTTCGAGGCCGAGGTGCTGCGCGACTGCGGCGACTTCCAGGGCACCTCGGTGATGAACTACGCCGACGAGGACGTCAGGTACACGCGCATCCACGAGTTCCGCCACTTCCACCCGGAGCGCGACTACCCGACGGACAAGACCGTCATCGTGCGCGAGTACTCCCGCTTCGCGGACAGCGGCGACGAGCCGTACTACCCGATCAACACCGCGGAGGACAGGGCCAAGCTGGAGAAGTACCGCGACCTGGCCCGCCGCGAGGCCAATGAGCGCAAGGTGCTGTTCGGCGGCCGGCTCGGCACGTACAAGTACCTCGACATGCACATGGCGATCGGATCGGCGCTCTCGGTCTTCGACAACAAGATCGCTCCGTACTTCACGGCCAACCAGCCGCTCGACGGCTCGATCGCCGACTGAGCCACCGGGTGAGCCGCAAGATGGTGCTGCGCTTCGAGACCCGGCTGATCGAGCGCGTGCAGTCGGCGGCGGCGCCGGCAGTCGTGACGGGCGCCAGGGGGCTGTCGCTGTTCGGCGAGCACGCGGCCGGGTGGATCGTGCTCGGGGCTGCGGCCGCGGCCGTGGACCGGCGACGGCGGGCGGAGTGGCTGCGGGCCACCGCCGGGGTGGTCGTCGCGCACGGGGCGTCGATCGCGGTCAAGCGGGTGGTGCGCCGGCCGCGGCCAGACGACCCGTCCGTGCGGGTGCTCGCCGGCACCCCCAGCCGGCTGTCGTTCCCGTCGGCGCACGCGACCTCGACCACCGCGGCCGCCGTGCTGTACGGCGGGCTGCTCGGCCGCCGCATCGGCCCGCTGGTGGTGCCGCCGATGCTGGCCAGCCGGCTGGTGCTCGGCGTGCACTACCCAAGCGACGTGATGGCCGGCACCGCGCTCGGCGCGGTGATGGGGACCGTGATGCTGCGACGGCTGCGCAAGCGCCCGGCGCCCCCGGCGCGCCCGGCGCGCCCGGCGCGCGGGACGGGCGCAGGCGGCTCGGGCCACCGGGCCGGTGACACGGCCGCGGGCTGGGTGCGCGGCACGGGCGGGGTCCGTGACACGAGCGGCGGCGGCTCGGGCGAGGTGCGCGGCACGGGCGGACGGCCGTGAGCGGGGTGTCCGCGGCGGCGGCCGGAGCGCCGGCCTGGGCATCGGTGCCAGCCGGGCTGCTCCGCACGATGCGGCCGCGGCAGTGGGTCAAGAACGTGCTGGTGCTGGCCGCCCCGGTGGCCGCGGGTGTGATCGGCGAGCCGGACGTGCTGCTGGCCACCGGCATCGCCTTCGTGGCGTTCTCGCTCGCTGCGTCGGGCGTCTACCTCGTCAACGACGTGCTCGACGTCGAGGCCGACCGGGCGCATCCGGTCAAGCAGCTGCGGCCGGTGGCGGCCCGGGTGGTGTCTCCGGCGCTCGCGGTCGCGGTCGGCGCGCTGCTGCTGGCCGCCGCGCTCGCGGTCTCGCTGCTCGCCTCGATGCAGCTGCTCCTCGTGGTGGCCGTGTACGTGGCCGTGCAGCTGGCCTATTGCCTCGGGCTCAAGCACCAGCCCGTGATCGACATCTGCATTGTCGCGTCCGGGTTCCTCATCAGGGCGATCGCCGGCGGTGCCGCCGCCGAGCTGCCGCTGTCCCAGTGGTTCCTGCTCGCGGCGTCCTTCGGGTCGCTGTTCATGGTCGCCGGCAAGCGCTACGCCGAGATCCAGCTCGCGGAGCGGACCGGCGCGAAGATCCGCAAGTCGCTGGAGCGGTACTCCGCGTCCTACCTGCGCTTCGTCTGGGCGTTGTCGGCAACCACCCTGATCATGACGTACGGCCTGTGGGCGTTCGAGATCCGCGAGCTCTCGGGCTCCGTCTGGTCGGTGATCTCCATGGTGCCGTTCGTGGTCGCCGTGCTCCGCTACGCCGTCGACGTCGACCGCGGCAACGCTGGCGAGCCCGAGGACATCGCGCTCAGCGACCGCGTCCTTCAGGTGCTCGCGGTGTCCTGGGTGGCCACCCTCCTACTGGCCGTCTACGTCTGACCGCCCGGCGCAGGTGTGGGCTATGCTGTGGCCATGCGCCTGCACATAAGCCTCGATGACACCTTGGTTGAAGCGGTGGACCAGCGCGTTGGTCCACGCGATCGCAGCCACTTCATCGGGCAGGCCGTTCGTCGAGCCCTTGACGAACTGGATCGTGCCGACGCCATCGAAGCGGCTATCGGGTCCATCGCTGACTCCGGGCACGAGTGGGACGAGGACCCGGCGACGTGGGTGCGCAGCCAGCGTGCCGACCGCCCCGTGGCCAGCTGATGGGTGCGGTGGTCCTCGACACCACGGTCTTGATCGACGTGCTCCGCGGCCGGCCCGCCGCTGAACGGGTTCGCGACCTCCTGGCCGCTCGCGACACCCTGCTCACCACCGCGATCAACGTCGAGGAGATCTTCCGCGGGCTCCGAGACGCGGAGGCCGCGGCAGCCAATGCACTGTTCGCCGGCCTGCGCGTGCTCCCCATCCGCCGCGAGGACGGCGAACGTGCCGGGCGGTGGCGAGGGGAGTTCGCCCGCCGTGGCATCACCCTTCACCAGGCGGACTGCCTCATCGCGGCGGCAGCAGTCGGACTCAGGGCTCGGCTGGCGACCGGGAATCCCAAGGATTTCCCGATGCCGGAGTTGAGCGTCGAGGAGTGGCCAGTCGGAAGGTGACGCCGGATCGCCGGGTTCGTTCAGCCGGAGCGGCTGTTGAACTTGAATGCGGACTTCCTGGCCGCCTTCGCCAGCCGCTTGTCGGGGTGATGGGTGCCGATTGCCGTGAGCACCTCGCCCGTGCGGGGATGCGCGCTGCGCCACAGTTGCTCGATAGTGGTCATCGGCTCGTCGGGGTGCTCGCCGTCCAGCGCATCGAGCACGGCCTCGGGGCCTTCCACGTCGAGCAGCGCGGCGAACAGCGCGACCGCGCCGGCCAGCAGGCGCGGTGGCTCGACGGTCGCCGGGTCGAGCCCGCCGTGCTGGCTGAGCCAGAGCACCGCGATGGCGTCGTGTGGACCGCCGAGCAGGTTCCGGACCGGCGGTGTGGCGCTCGCGCCGAGCACGGTGTGCAGCGACTCCAGGCCGCTCAGCATGATGCAGTCCGGGCGGCCCGCCAGCTCCCCGACCAGCTCGGCGGCGGCATCCTCGGCGGGCTGGGCGGCCGCCCAGGTACGCACGTCGGATGCCCACTCCTCGTCGCCCAGCAGGCCGACCAGGTCGGCCAGCTGCGCCGCGGTCGCGACGGCCGGGTCGGGCCGCACCTGGATGTCCATGCCGAGCTGTTCGGCCAGCCGGATGGCCACCGGTGTGCCGGCGGGCGTGAGCCGCACGGTGCCGCCGCCGCGGTGGCCGAACCCGTACTCGTCGCTCTGGACCGTGACGCCCTCCACCGACACCACACCGCACTCGGCCAACCGGTCCAGTAGGTCCCTGGTCAGGGATGCGGCGCCGCCGCTCAGCAACGGCGAGACCCGGAGGGCGATGCGGACGATCTCGTCGACGAGCCCGCAGAGCATCTCGATCTCGACGGGCCCGGCGGCGTCCAGCAGCTCGGCCAGCAGCCGCCCGGCGCCGTCCTCCACGAACATGGCGAGCCGGGCGTAGCCGTCCCAGTGCTGGTCGATGCTCACCGGGCCGATCCGTTGCAGTGCGTCGACGGCGCGGTCGAGCGCGGCGAGCGGGTCCTTGGTGACCTTGAGCCAGGCGGCGACGGCGACCAGGCGGCCACGGTGGCGGCGGATCACCCCGGCCGCGACGGCCCACTCCACCCATCGGCTCAGCCCGCGCACCTGGGCGGCCGAGCGCAGCCGGAACGTCCGGTCGCCGATGACCTGATCGGTGACGTCGCCGGTGTCCAGCAGCTCGACCAGCCGGCGGGCGTCGGCCAGGCTGAGGTTGCCCTTCTTGGTGAGCTTGAGCCCCGGGGCGGCGCATGCCTGGTGCAGCAGCCGGAACCGGTGCAGGGCAGGTGCGGCGGCGGCTGACGCCCGACGGTCCTCCTCGCCCGGCACGGTGACCGGCCCGACCGTGAACGGCTGTGCGCCGCCAGCGTCCGGCGGCTCGGCCAGCACGCCATTGGCGCGCTCGATGAGCTGGTCGATCGCGCCGGGTGCGTTGATGTCGAAGTCGGGGTCGAGGCCGCCGCCCGCGGCGAACACGCTCTTGGCCATGCCGAACAGAGCCGGATCGGACATCGCGTCCAGATACTGGTCTGTGCACGCCAGGGCGTGCTCGGCCAGCCAGTCGGCCGGGTCGCTGCCGCGCCGCAGCAGGTCCCGCTCACCGAGGTAGGTCATCGCCGCCGCCACGCCGGCCGGGATCCGGGAGGCCAGGTCCGGCGGTGTGGACACTTTGCGCGGGCAGTAGTCCAGCAGGAAGTCGGCGACATCGGCCAGCCGCCAGCGGTACGGCTGGCCGTCGCCATAGTCCTGTTTCCAGTCCAGCAGCATGCCCAAGTCGCTGGGATCGACGTTCTCGTCGCCACGCCGACCCAGCCAGTCGCCGAACTCCGCAACCAGTTGTTCCCGCGAATGCCGATCCATGCGTGAGGAACTTAGCCCTCAACCCGGCAGCGCCGCGGCCCGGCCTCTCCTAGTCCGTGTGCCACAGCGCGGACACCGGGACGGCCCACAGGCGCGGTCCGAGCGGCAGCGTCTGGGCGCCCGCGTGAACGACCACTCCCATGGTGAAACGCTGGCCGAGCCGGTCGCGCAGCAGCGCGAGGTGCCTGGCATGCCGCGCCAGCGGAGTGGCGGTCAGCTTGATCTCGACACCGGCCACTCGGCCGCTGTGCCTGTCCTCGACGACGACGTCGACCTCGGGTCCCGCGCGGTCGCGATAGTGGAACAGGTCGACGGTCCGCTCGGACCAGCCGGCCTGTTTGAGCAGCTCCGTCGCGACGAACGTCTCGAACAGCCCACCCGCGGACCGGCCGTCGGCCGTGGCCGCGAAGTCGGCTGGCCGGACGGCGCACAGATCGGCGGCGAGGCCGGTATCAGAAATGACGATCTTGCTCCGCCGCTTGACCTGGGTGGTGATGTTGGTGGACCACGCCGGAATCTGCACGACGAGGTAGAGGGCCTCCAGTAGCGACACGTAGTTGGCAGCGGTCGAACGGGACAGCTGCGCATCGTTGGCCAGTTCGGTAATGACGAGTTCGCTGCTCGTGCGTAGCGCCAGCAGGCGCAGCACGGTACGAAGCTCGGCCTCCATCCTGACGTCGGCCATAGGCCGTAGAGCTTCGCGGGAGACCACGTCCGCCGCGTAGCCACCGAACCAGGTGTGCCTACGACGATTGCTGAGGCCCTGCGTGACGACCTCAGGAAAGCCACCCGCCAGCATGGCTTCGACAAGGTCGGTTCGCGTGATCGGCGCGGGCCGCGGCGGCCATGTTTCGGGCTCGAACAGGCGGTCGAGGAACGACTCGCGAACCCCCAGACGCTCGCCCATCGACAATGGCCACAACACCGCCCGGCCCGCCCGCCCGGCCAAGGTCTCAGCGACACCGCGGCCGGCCAGATAGTTGGCGGAGCCCGTGAGGAGGAACTGACCGCGTGCGCTGTCGCGGTCCACCCGCTGCTTCACGGCGAGCAGGAAACCTCGGCCGGCTCGCTGAAACTCGTCGACCATCGTCGGGCTCGGCAGCCCACCGACGAGGCCGACCGGGTCTTCCTCTGCGGAGCGCAGGACTGACTCGTCGTCAAAGCTGAGTCGGGCGGCAGGGCCTAGCCCGAGCTGCTCACGAACCAGGGTGGTCTTTCCGGTCTGTCGAGCGCCGCCGAGCACGACCAGCCGGAACGTCTCCATGAGGCCGCTCACCTCGGTGGTCAGGTGGCGTTCGAGCAGCGGCATCTGACCACACTATCTAACAAAACGTGGCGGTTCTAGTTTGCAAAACGTGGCGACCCTAGTTAACAAAACGTGGAGAGGCTGGCCAGCAATGCGCAGGAGGTGCCGATCCCAGGGCGTGCGTTGCTGCTGGTCAGTACGCTAGACGGGGAGGCGGCGGAAGATGGGGCGGGGGACGTGGCGGAGCACGGACATGACGAACCGCAGCGGGGCGGGGGCCCAGGCCAGCTCGCGGCGGGTGCGGACGGCGTCCACGACCACGTCGGCGACCTGCTCGGGGGTGACGGACAGCGGCGCCGGCTTGAGGCCTTCCGTCATTTTGGTGTGCACGAAGCCGGGGCGGATCACGGCGACATGCACGCCGGAGGGGCGTAGCGCTTCGGTGAGGCCCGAGTAGAAGGCGTCCATGCCGGCCTTCGTGGAGCCGTACACGAAGTTCGAGCGGCGCGCCCGCTCGCCGGCCACCGAGGACAGCGCGACGAGCGAACCGTGGCCCTGATCGGCGAGCCGGCGGCCGACGAGCACGCCGACGGAGACGGCCGCCGTGTAGTTGACCTCGGCCAGTTCGAGCGCGGCGTCCAGGTCCGTCCAGGCCTTCTCCTGGTCACCGAGCACGCCGAAGGCCACCACGACGACGTCCAGGTCACCGTCGGCGAAGGCCTTGTCGACGACCTCGGCGTGGGTCTGCGGCGCGCGGGCGTCGAAGGCGAGCGTGGACACCGCGCAGCCAAGCTCGCGCAGCCGCGCCGCGGCCGCGGCCAGCCGGTCGGAGGGGCGCGCGGCAAGCACCACGCGCAGCGGATGCGTTGCGGCGAACTTCGCGGCCACCGCGAGGCCGATCTCCGAGGTGCCGCCGAGCAGCAGCATGGACTGCGGGTTTCCTACAGCGTCGATCACAGGGCCAGCCTTCGCGCGAGGTCGGAGGTGAACACGCCCTGCGGGTCTGCGGCGGCGCGGACCTTGCGCCACTCGTCGATCCGCGGGTACATGCGGGACAGGGTGTCGGCGTCGACCCTGGAGTCCTTGGCGAGGTAGATCCGCCCGCCGGCGCCGAGCACGAGCTCGTCCAGCGTGCCGCACAGCGCCGAGAGTCCCGGCCCGATCGGGAGGTCCACGGCCAGCGTCCAGCCGGGGGTGGGGAAGGACAGCGGCGCCGCGTTGCCCTCGCCGAACCGCTTGAGCACGTTCAGGCAGGACACCTGGCCGCTGTCCGCGATCGCCCGTACGCAGCGGCGGAAGGCGTCCTCGGCGCCGAACGGCACGACGAACTGGTACTGCAGGAACCCGCGCGGCCCGTAGATGCGGTTCCACTCGCCGACGATGTCCAGCGGGTGGAAGAACTTGGTGATGTTCTGCACCTCGCCGCGGCGCTCCGCGGGCGCCTTGTGGTACCAGACCTCGTTGAACGCGCGCGCCGTCAGCTTGTTGAGCAGCCCCGACGGGAACAGCGGTGGCGCGGTGAACAGCTGCGGCGCGTCGAACCGCAGCGGGTCCCTGCGCAGCCGCCGCGGCAGGTCGTCGAGGCGCGCGGCCCAGCCGCGGGTGAGCACGGCGCGGCCCATCGACGCCCCGGTGGCCACCGAGTCGAACCACGCGACGGAGTAGGTGTAGTCGTCGTCGTTGTGGGACAGCCGCGCCATCAGGTCGTCGAGGTCGGTGGCGCGCTCGGTGTCCACCACGAAGTACGCGGTCTCCGCCGGCATCAGGCGGATCGTCGCGCGGACCACGATGCCGGTGAGGCCCATGCCGCCGACCGTGGCCCAGAAGAGCTCGGCATCCGGCCCGTCCTGGGTCAGCGTGCGGAGCTCGCCGGTGGCCGTCACCAGGTCCATCGCCAGCACGTGGTTGCCGAAGCTGCCGTTCACGTGGTGGTTCTTGCCGTGGATGTCCGCGGCGATCGCCCCGCCGACGGTCACCTGCCGGGTGCCCGGCAGCACCGGCACCCACAGCCCGAACGGCAGCGTGCGGCGCATCAGGGTGTCCAGGCTGACCCCGGCGTCCACCACCACGATGCCGCCGTCCACGTCCAGGCTGTGGATGCGGTCGAGGCCCGTCATGTCGACGACCAGCCCGCCGGCGTTCTGCGCGGCGTCGCCGTACGCCCTGCCGAGGCCGCGGGCCAGCACTCCGCGTGGCCCCGCGCCGCGCACCGCGTCCGCGATGGACTCGGGGGTGGGGTTGGTCAGCACGGTGGCCGCGGTGGGCGCGGTGCGGCCCCACCCGGTCAGGCGCTGCGGTCGGCTCTGGGGTATTCGGTTCTGGGGCATTTGCTGGGGCATTTGCCGCGAGCCTACCCACGGGGCCCGCGAGGCAGCTCAGTAGGCTGCTCCCGGAGGATGTGGCGTGACGGCTGTCGAGGCGGAACCCGTGAAGCTGAGGCTGGGCAACCAGCTGGGCCGGTTCGTGCTCGTCGGCGGGTTCTCGTTCCTCGTCGACTACGGCATCTACCAGGCGCTGCTGGCCGGTGGGGTGTGGGTGCACCTGGCCAAGGCGATCAGCTTCGTCGTCGGCACCACCACGGCCTACCTGCTGAACCGGCGGTGGACCTTCCGGGCGTCCGGCGGCAGCGCCCAGTTCGCCGGGTTCCTGCTGCTGTACGGCACCACGTTCGTGGTCAACGTGGGGATGAACGCCCTGATGCTGCACCTGCTGGCGCCGTCGCGCTGGGAGATCACCGCGGCCTTCGTGGTCGCCCAGGGCACCGCGACCACGATCAACTTCCTGGTGCAGCGGCTGGTGATCTTCCGCCGGTGAGGTGACCTTCGGTAGTTCGGGGTGTCCCACCTGTTCGGGCTAGTACTTATGGTGTAACACTTATGGAGGGTCCGGGACCCCCAGCCGGACCCCCTGCCCCTCGCGTGAGCACCTCCCCCTCGGCTCCGCGAGGGGCCCCTTAACGTCCGGGCCCGGCCGGTCCAGAGCCAGCCGCTCCGAGGTCGGCCGCCCGACGTCAGTAGCGCCGGTCGATCACCTGGCCGGTGCTGGCGTTCCAGGTGACGTAGCCGTACCAGAAGTTGCTGCGCCGCCCGCCGGGGATGCCGAACTCGTCGCTGGTCGGGTAGCCGAGGTAGGACCGTTCCCAGCCCATCGACGCCCAGCGGGTCCTGATCGCGCCGTGCACCTCGTGCGCGCCGGTGCTCGGCGTCCAGTAGATCGAGCAGCCCTTGGTGAAATGGTTGTAGCGGCCGACGCCGTCCGGGGTGCCGGTCTCGTCGGTAATCGGGTAGCCGCACGGGCCGCGCTCCCAGCCGGTGCGGGCCCACGCGGTGCGGATGGCGCCGTAGACCACGTGCGCGTCGGTGCTCGGCGTCCAGTACACCGAGGCGGGCCTGGCGAAGTGGTTGTAACGGCCGACCCCGTCCGGGGTGATGCTCTCGTCGGTCACCGGCGCGCCGTAGAACTCGTGCCCGCCGGTCGCCAGGTAGACCCGCCGGATCGCGCCGTGTACCTCGTGCACGCCCGCGGCCGGCGTCCAGTACAGCCGCCCGCGCTCGTGGTCGCGCCAGCGCAGGTCGGCGCCGCCCTGCTCGGCGCCGACCGGGGCGCCGACGGTGGTCCGCAGGCCGGGGTCGCCGGCGTAGCGCCGGTCGATTGGCGTCAGGTAGCCCGCGGTGAGCGTGACGTCGGCGTCCGGCATGACGAAGCCGCTGCGGCCCCTGGGACCGCCGTCGCTCCACCGGTCGAAGGTCGCCACGCCGTCCGCGGACACCTCGGGCGCGGCGAACGACACCGTCGCGTTGGCGATCACCCTGGCGCTGCTCGCCTCGTTGCCGTTGATCGTCATGGCGGCCGGCAGGTTCCCGGCGAGGGTCAGCGTGCGCAGCCGCGGTTGGGCGACGAACGACCGCGTGGTGGACACCCCGGCGCTGTCCGTCGCGGTCGCCGTGACCCGCATGGTGGTCTCGTCCTCGTGGTTGGCGAACGTGGTGCGGTACTCGGGGCCGTCCACCACCAGGCCGGGGTGGTTGTGGCAGGCGCCGGCGTGGCAGTGCAGCAGGTCGGTGGTCCAGCGGACCGCGAGCGGGCCATCCTCGGCGTCGCTCGCGGTGGCCGAGGCGACGACCGGGTCGCCCACCGCGTGCGTGTGGTCCGCGGGCGGCGCGGTGAGCGTGAGCGCCGGCGGGTGGTTGGCCGGCGCCACGGCGACGGTCGTGGTGGCGCTCGCGCCGGCCGGATCGGTGACCGTGAGCCGCGCGGTGAAGGCGGCCGGCGCGGCCGGATAGCTGTGCGACGCCTGGGCGCCGGAGCCGGTGCCGCCGTCGCCGAAGTCCCACGCGTAGGACAGCGCGTCGCCGTCCGGGTCGAACGACCCGCCGCCGTCGAAGGTCACGGTGCGCGTCGCCGGGTCGGTGGTCGACGTGGCGGCGGCGGTCGGCGGCCGGTTGCCCGGGGTGTAGCCCAGCCGCATGATCTTGCTGCCGAACAGCTCGGCGAACACGACATCGCCGTTCGGGCCGGTGGTGAAGTAGACGGGCGCGCCGACCTCGCGCGCGAAGCCGTCCGGCTCCGGCTGCCGGACGACCTGGCCGGTCTGGCCGAGCTGCATGCTGTAGAGCCGCCGGCTGGTGTAGTCGCCGAAGAAGAACGCACCCCGGTACGCGGCCGGGTAGCTCTCGCCCGTGTACACCACGCCGGCCGTGACGGAGCTGCCCATGCTGCGCGGGTAGGCCACCACCGGCGGCGTGTGGCTGACCCCCGCGCACTCCGGCAGGTTGCTGTAGTCCGGGGTGCGCTGGTTGCCCTCCCAGCACGGCCAGCCGAAGTTCGCGCCCGGCCGCACCAGGTCGATCTCCTCGGTGGTCCGCCAGCCGACGTCGCCGAGCAGCAGTGCGCCGCTGCCGGGGTCGATGCCGAAGCGGAACGGGCTGCGCAGGCCGGACGCGTAGCTGCGGCTGCGCCACGAGCCCGGGTTGGCGCTGTCGTAGAACGGGTTGCCCGGCACCCCGTAGCCGTCCCGGGTGATGTGGAAGATCTTGCCGTACGGGCCGTCCGGGTCCTGCGCGCGCAGCGCCCGCGGGTCCATCCGGTTGAAGTCGGCGCTGTCGCCCATCGAGACCCACAGCGTGCCGTCCGGCGCGGCCATGACGCCGGTCATGTTGTGCACCGGGTAGGTGCTCGGGACGTCGAGGATCGGCCGCGCGCCGGACAGGCCGGTCGGCTGCCCGCCGCCGGTGACCGTCCACTCGACCAGCCGGTCGGTCGGCTGGCCGCCGACCAGTTCCACGTAGGTCAGGTAGATGCGCCGGCTGCTGCCGTAGTCGGCGGCCACCGCGAGCCCGATCAGGCCCCGGTCCTGCTGCGTCTCGACCGGGATGGTGGCCAGCGTGCGGGCGGTCTGCCCGTCGGCCGAGACCCAGGCGACCTTGCCGTTCTTGCCGATCGACAGCACGCTGCGGTCCGGCAGGTAGGCGAAGCCGGTCAGCAGGTCGCCAGGGCCGAGGCCGCTCGGCAGCGCGGTCAGCACGAAGCCGGGCGGCAGCGCCGGCGCCGCGGACGCCTGCCCCGCGGTGACCACGGCCAGCCCGGTGACGCCGGTCAGGAGCGCCGCCAGCGGCGCCACGAGCCTGCGAAGAAGCATGAACCCGACACCCCTCGTCCACGATCAGTCCACGATCGGCCGACGCCCGAACGGTGACCGCCGGCCACGCACGGTGGCGCGCCGGCGCGTTGCACCGCTCGGGTGTGTTCGAACAGGGTGTCGCTAGATCGGGATCGGCGTTACACCGGGTAGTGCGCTCAGCGGGTGAGCTGGCTGCGCAGGCGGTCGAGCCACCGGTGCAGGCTGAGTTCGTACCGGCCGGGGTCGTTGGCCTGCTGGGCCGGCCGCACGCTCGCCGCGACCGCCCGGCCGACCTCGGCCGCCCAGGCCGGCTTGGCGTACACGAATTGCCAGTAGCCGTCCCGCATCTGGACGGCGGCCACCGGCTGGTAGGCGCCGATCACCGCGGGGACGTGCAGCCCGTAGCGGTCGTCCGGCGGGCCGCCAGGGCCGTGGCCGGTGACCACCAGGACCGTGGGGTCGGCCCGCCGCACGATGGCGGTGGGGTCGGCGCCGTGGGCGATCGCCTCGTCGTTCAGGCCGACGTAGTCGATCGAGGTCCAGCCGCTGTAGTAGGGGATGGCGCCGGCGTCGCTGACCGCGAGCGTCCTGGCCTGCTCCGGCACCTCGGCATCGGCCAGCCCGCGGCCGATGGCGACGTGGGCGCGCTGCAGGTCGGGCCCGTAGGTGGCGATGACCGGCAGGTCCGCCGTGGTGGCGCCGGCCACCGCGGTCCAGCCGAGCGCGGCCGCCAGCACGCCAGCCGAGGCCCACCGGTGGCCGGCGATCGGGGCGAGCGCGAGCGCGGCGCCCAGGCACAGCACCGGGAAGGCGTGCATCGCGAACCGGTGGACGTAGTCCATCGACGGCCCGGACAGCGCGTACGTGGCGTACGTCGCCGCCACGGTCGTGGACAGCAGCAGCCCGGCCGCGCGGCTCGCCCGCCGCAGCAGCAGGGTGGCGGTGAGCGCGAGCAGCGGGAGCAGCGCGAACCCGGTCCGCTCCAGCCAGCGGACGCCCGCGTCGACGTCGCCGAACTTGACGTAGAAGGTGTTCGGGAAGGCATGGCCGTAGTACGACCAGCGCCAGGCGAAGTAGCCGCCGCCGGCCACCGCGGCCGCCGCCGTCCACAGCCACGGCTGCGGCCCCCGGCGCCGGTCGAGCCACAGCCACACCAGGAACGCGGGCAGCACGGCGAGCACGCCCTCCGGGCGCAGCATGCCGGCGACCACGAGCAGCAGCGGGGGCTCCCATCCGGGCACCGGCTCCGACCGCAGGGCGCGCAGGCCGACGACGGCCGCCCGCAGCACCACCGCGGCGAACGCGACCGTCTCCAGCCCGCCGGTCAGGTGCCAGTAGATCGGCAGGAACAGCACGAACGCGCCGCCGGCCAGCAGCGCGGCGGCCGGGGCGGCGCGGTGGGCGTGCCGCACGAGCATCGCCAGCGTGGCGGCGCCGAACACCAGCGAGGTGACCTTGGCCGCGGTCGGCAGGTCCAGCCCGGCCGCCGCGAAGGCCGCGTGCCAGAGCATCCAGGCAAAGTTGGTGAAGCCCTCGACCGGGTCCTCACCCACGTTCCACACCGGCCCGTGCCCGCCGGCGAGGTTGGCCGAGTACCGGAAGGTGATGAACGCGTCGTCGATGGTGAACCACCACGCCGCCCACACCCCGACCGCGAAGATCGCCGCCAGCGCCACGGTCACGGCGGGCAAGGTCGGCACGGCGGGCAAGGTCGGCACGGCGCGCGGTGGCCACCGGCGCCGCCGCCCGGTGCCGGCTGCGGTGACGGTGCCGGCTCCGGTGACGGCACCGGCTGCGGTGACGGTGCCCGCCGCGGCGTCGTCAGCCGCGGTGGTGGCTGTGGCGTCGGCGGTGTCGGGCGCGCCGGCCGGCGCCGGTGGGTGGCTCACCATCACCTCCGCCGGGTCAACGCCGGAAGAAGCGCTCGGCGCGGCCCTGGCGGACCAGCCGCAGCCACCTGGCGAAGGCCCGCGGGTCCCGCCTGGTGACCAGGAAGTAGAGGCCGAAGCGGAAGACCTCCAGCAGGCCGAGCTTGCGCAGGCCGGGCTGGGAGAGCAGGTAGCCGCGGTTGCGGTAGGTGTAGTACCGCTTGACGTCGTCGGCGGGGTCCTGGGCGTGCAGCCGGCCGCCGAGCATGGGCTTGAACTCGGCGGAGCCGTCGGGGTGCGCGTACGCGACGCGCAGCGAGGTGCCGAAGGGCAGCCCGGAGCGCACCAGGCGGCGGTGGATCTCCACCTCGTCGCCGCGGAAGAACAGCCGGTAGTCCGGCACGCCCACGACGTCCAGGGTGGACGCCCGGAACAGCGCGCCGTTGAACAGCGACGCGATGCCGGGCAGGAAGTCGACGCCGAGCTCGCCCCGGTCGCGCTTCCAGGTGAGGCCGCGGCGTAGGGGGAAGGCCAGCCGGTCGGGGTCGTCGATGTTCACCACCACGGGCGACACCGCGGCCAGCCCGCGCGAGGCGGCCTCGGCCAGCAGGGTGGCCAGCACGTGCTCGTCGGCCGGGCGGCCGTCGTCGTCGCCGAGCCACACCCATTCGGCACCCATGGCCAGGGCGTGCAGCATGCCGAGCGCGAAGCCGCCCGCACCACCCAGGTTGCGCTGCGACGGCAGGTAGGTGGACGGCAGGGGGCATGCCGCCAGCACCTCGGCGGCCGGCTGGTCCGGGCCGTTGTCCACCAGGATCAGGTGGTCCGGTGGCCTGGTCTGCCCGGCGATCGCCTTCAGCGACGTGGACAGCAGCTCCACCCGGTGGCGGGTCACCACCACCGCGACGATCACTGGTCGCCCTCGTCGTCGTTGTGCGCGGCGAACGGGTCGTGGCCCTTGTAGTGCGTGAGCACCTCGCGCAGCTTGCCGTGCTCGCGGACCTGCCCGTGGTCCATCCAGATCGCCGTGTCGCACAGATCGCGCAGGAACTGGTCGGAGTGCGAGGCGAACACCAGGATCCCGGAGCGGCGGACGAGGTCGTGCAGCCGCTCGCGGGCCTTGTTCATGAACTCCGCGTCCACCGCCCCGATGCCCTCGTCCAGCAGCAGGATCTCCGGGTCGATCGAGGTGACGACGCCGAGCGCGAGCCGCACCCGCATGCCGGTCGAGTAGGTGCGCAGCGGCATCGACATGTAGTTGCCGAGCTCGGTGAACTCGGCGATCTCGTCGATCCGCGCGGCCATCTGCTTGCGCGTCATGCCGAGGAACAGGCCGCGGATGATGACGTTCTCGTAGCCGGAGATCTCCGGGTCCATGCCGACCCCGAGGTCGAACACCGGAGCGACCTTGCCGACGATGCGCGCGCCGCCCCTGGTCGGCTCGTAGATGCCGGCGAGCAGCCGCAGCAGGGTGGACTTGCCGGCCCCGTTGTGCCCGACCAGGCCCACCCGGTCGCCGTGCCGCAGCGACACGGTGATGTCGCGCAGCGCCTCGATGACCGGAACCCGCTGCTCGACGCCGATCTTGCCGCCGGCCTTGCCCAGCCCGAGCACGGCCTTCTTCAGCGATCGGGACTTCGCGTCGAAGATCGGGAAGTCGACCGAGGCCTTGGTGACGTCGATGGAGACCACAGCTGCTGCTCTTCTCAGACCCAGTAGGACACGCGAGAACGGTAGTTGCGCAGGAAGAGCAGGGCCAACACCCACCCGATCACCGTGATGACGCCGGCCACCATCCAGTTGTGCCAGTGCCCGTCCATCGACTGGCCGAGCATCGGCCGACGGATGATCTCCACGAAGTGCAGGAACGGGTTGAGCTCGACGAACCGGGCGCGCTGTGCCGTGCGCGGGTCGTCCAGCAACTGGTCGTAGACCCAGACGATCGGTGTCATGAAGAACATCAGCGTGACGATGCTCTGGGTCACCGGCGGGATGTCCCGGAACCGGGTGGACACGATGCCCACCAGCAGCGCGGCCCAGGTGCCGTTGAGCACCAGCACCGCGAACGCCGGCACGGCGAGCAGGCTGGCCCAGCTCAGCGGCACGTCGAAGAACAGCAGCATCAGGCCGTACACCGCCAGGTTGTGCACGAAGAACAGCGACTGGCGCCAGATCAGCCGGTAGATGTGCACGCTGATGGGCGCGGGCAGGTGCTTGATCAGCCCCTCGTTGCTGATGAAGACCTCGGTGCCCTCGTTGATGCAGCCCTGGATGAAGGCCCAGACGATGAACCCGACCGTGACGTACGGCAGGAAGAATCCAAGGGGCTGGGCGAACAGCTGGGAGTACAGCAGGCCGAGCGCGACCGCGGTGACGGCCATACTGATGGTGATCCACAGCGGCCCGAGCACCGAGCGGCGGTACCGCTGGCGGATGTCCTGCCAGCCAAGATGGCCCCACAGCTCGCGCTGCCGCCAGCCGGCGGTCAGGTCGCCGAACGCGCGACCGAGGGTGCGGCTGTTCGATCGAGCCGCTTCGGTGGTCGAGGACACGGCACGCGAGCCTACCCGCGCCCGCCCGGCCGCTCTGGTCGGCCGTCTCTTGTTGGTATAGCTTCCCGGCCCATGACCGGGACCGCGGTGGACGGCAGCCTGCTGACGATGCTGCTGCAGGTCTACGCCCGGCGCGAGGACGTGCGTTCGGTTGCCGTGGTCGGCAACGCACCGGTGGCCGCCGACGCCGAACGGGCCGCGGCCATCGACGCGTGCGACCTCGTGATCAGGGTGAACGGCTTCGTCGAGGACGAGCCGGGGGTGGCGCCCGCGGTCGGCCGCAGGACCGACGTGGTGGTCTTCAACCGGGCGCTGCGCGCGACGCCGTGGGTCTTCCGCAACTACCGTGACCGGCTCTACCTGCTCGTCGAGCCCGGGCGGCTGCACTGGGAGCCCGAGGTCGTTCCCGGCTGGTGGCCAGCGGACCTCGGCTTCGTCCCGGTCTCCAACCGCGAGGTGACGCTGCCGCTGTCGGACGCGCTCGGGCTGCCGACCCGGCACGAGGCCGCCTGGTCGACCACCGGCACCATGGCCGCCTGGATCGCTCGCACGAACTTTCCCGACGCCGAGCTGGTGATGGCCGGTTTCTCGTTCATCGACGACCCGCACCAGACATCGTGGATGCACGCGGCCGGCGACTCGTGTGTCGTCGGGGCGGAGCACCACATCGTGCCGGAAGGCCGGCTGTTGGATTCTTGGACACGGACGAGCAGAGCGCGCCTGTTGCGCTGATTGGACTGGTTAGATGCGGCAGACAGTGGGTGGCCTGCGGGCGCGGCTCGCGGCGCGGTTCGAGCGGTCCCTCGCCTGGCGGGTGGAGGACCAGTTGCGCCCGCTGTGGGAGCGCCTCGACGAGCAGCAACGCCGCATCGACGAGCTCAACGGCCGCATCGACCACGTCCACGGCGAACTGCGCTGGACGGCCGGTGAGGTGGAGCGGATCGTGCCGCAGGTGGCCGCCCAGGAGGCACAGCTGGAGTCGCTGCGCGAGAAGCTCACCGCCGTGCGGGCCGGCGACAGCACCGAGATCGCCGAGGCGCGCTCGGTCGTCGAGCAGGTCCGCCGCGAGCACGCGCAGATCCGGGTCCGGCTGACCGGGATCGCGCGCTACGAGGACCGGCTGCGGGCCCTCGAGGACACGCTCGACTCCGGCAAGCCGCAGCTATTGGCCGAAGAATGACCGCACGCCGGCGATGACGCGGTCCACCTCTGCGTCGGTGAGCCCGGGGAACAGCGGCAGCGAGAGCTGCTCCCGGTAGAACCGCTCGGCGTTGGGGCACGCGCCGCGCCGGTAGCCGAGATCGGCGAACACCGGGTGCCAGTACACCGGGACGTAGTTGACCTGCACCCCGATGCCGATCGCGCGCAGGTGCTCGTAGGCGGCCCTGCGGCGCTCGTCGAGCACCCGCACCGGGTAGAGGTGCCACATGGGGTCGGCGCCTGGCCTGGTGACCGGCAGCCGCAGGCCGTCCAGGTCGGCCAGCGCCTCGTGGTAGCGGCGGTGTAGCTCGGCGCGCCGCCGCTTGAACTCGGCCAGCCGGCGCAGCTGGCTGCTGCCCAGCGCGCACAGCACGTCTGGCAGCCGGTAGTTCAGCCCGAACTCGTGCACCTCCTGGTGCCAGCCGCCCTCGTCGGGTTCGCGCTGGCGGTCGCGGTCGCGGACCAGGCCGTGGTTGCGGAACTCGCGGGCGCGCCGGTCCAGCGCCGCGTCCGTGGTGGCCACCGCGCCGCCCTCGGCCGTCGTCACGTTCTTGGTCGGGAAGAACGAGAACGTGGTGAGGTCGGCGATCGAGCCGACGGGCCGGCCGTGCCACGCCGAGCCGATCGAGTGCGACGCGTCCTCCAGCAGCAGCGCGCCGGCGTCGTGCGCGACCGCGGCCAGCCGGTCCAGCTCGGCCGGGTGTCCCGCATAGTCGACCGCGGCGACCACCCTGGTCCTGGCGGTGACGGCCGCGGCCGCCGCGTCCGGGCAGAGGTTCGCGGTGTCCTCGCTGGTGTCGGCGAACACCACCCGCGCGCCGAGCAGCGCCGCGGTCGCCGCGGTGGCCACGAACGTCATGGGGGTGGTCACGACCTCGTCGCCGGGCCCGATCCCGACCGCGGCGTACCCGCAGTGCAGCGCGGCCGTGCCGGAGGTCACCGCGACGGCCGACGCGCCGCCGGCGTGTGCGGCGAGGTCCCGCTCGAACTCCGCCACCGCGGGGCCGGTGGTCAGCCAGTCCCCGGACAGCACCCTGGCGACCGCGTCCAGGTCCTCCGGCGAGATCGACTGCCGGCCGTACGGGATCACCCGCCTCACACCCCGGAGGCGATCAGCCGGCGCAGCTCCTCCGGGTCCAGCCACAGGTCGTTGGTGTCGGACCGGTAGCAGAACCCGTCGGGCACCGGCCTGCCGTCGGCCGGCGGCTGGTAGCCCCAGCCGGCGATGTGCGGCATCACCACGTACCGGTTGCCGACCAGCACCGTGCGGCGCGCGTCGTCCACGGAGATCATCTCTTCGTGCAGCTTCTCGCCGGGGCGCACGCCGACCTCCTTGAGCCGGCAGTTGGGTGCGATCGTCCGCGCCATGTCGACCAGCCGCATGCTCGGGATGCGCGGCACGTACAGCTCCCCGCCGTGCATCAGGTCGAACGACTCGACGACGAACTCGACGGCCCGCGGCAGCGTGATCCAGAACCGGGTCATCCGCAGATCGGTGACCGGCAGCTCGTCGCCGCGCTCGGCCAGCCCCTGGAAGAACGGGATGACGCTGCCGCGCGAGCCGAGCACGTTGCCGTAGCGCACCACGCTGAACCGCGTGGGGTGCCCGGCCGCGTAGTGGTTCGCCGCGACGAACAGCCGGTCCGCGCACAGCTTCGTCGCGCCATAGAGGTTGATCGGGCTGGACGCCTTGTCCGTGGACAGCGCGACGACCTTCTTGATGCCCGAGTCGATGGCAGCCTCGATGACGTTCTGCGAGCCGGTCACGTTGGTCTGGACGAACTCGAACGGGTTGTACTCCCCGGTGTCGACCTGCTTGAGCGCGGCCGCGTGCACCACGTAGTCGACGCCGTGCATGGCGCGCTCCAGCCGCCGCCGGTCGCGGATGTCACCGATGAACCACCGCAGCCGCGGGTCGTCGAACAGCTGCCGCGTCTCGTACTGCTTGAGCTCGTCGCGGCTGAGCACGACCAGCCGGCGCGGGTTCAGGTTGGCCAGCGCGTAGGAGATGAACGCCTTGCCGAAGGATCCGGTCCCGCCGGTGAGCAGGATGCTCGCTTCGTCGAGCGCTGCCATTCGTGACCTCCGTTGCGCCGGCGCTGCTGCCGGTGATCCGACGGTGGGCCATCATGGCATTCGTGCCAGTGAACGCCGTCATCCAGGCGCGGCTGTCCTCCACCCGGCTGCCCGGCAAGGTGCTGCGGCCGCTCGGTGGTCGCAGCGTGCTGAGCTGGGTGGTGCGCGCCGCGGCGGCCGCACCGGGCATCGCCGAAGTCGTCGTCGCGACGTCGGACCACGCGGAGGACGACGCGGTGGCCGCCGAGGCGCTGCGCTGCGGCGCGGCCGCGGTGCGCGGCCCGCTCGACGACGTGCTCGCCAGGTTCGCCGCCGCCGTCCGGGCGCACCCTTGCGAGGCCGTGGTCCGGCTGACCGCGGACTGCCCGCTGCTGGACCCGGCGCTGGTCGCCGCCGTCGTCGCGCTGTGGCGGGCCGACCCCTCGCTGCACTACGTGAGCAACGTGCTGGTGCGCACCCTGCCCCGCGGACTGGACGTGGAGCTGGTGCGCGGCGACGTGCTCGCCGAGCAGGTCACCGAGGCCGGCGGCGCGCACCGCCAGCACGTCACGTCGGCCGTCTACACCGCGCCGCAGCGGTACCGCTGCGCCGGGCTGGTCGTCACACCCGACGCGTCCGACCTGCGGGTCACGCTCGACACACCCGCGGACGCCGAGGTGCTGGACGGGCTGGTGGCCGCGCTCGGGGATCGGCCACCGGCGTGGCGCGAGGTGGTCGCCGAGCTGCGCCGGCGCCCCGAGCTCGTCGCGGTCAACGCCGCGGTCGAGCAGAAGCCGCTGCACGCCGGATGAGGCTGCTGCTGCGGGCGGACGCCGGCGTCGGGATCGGCGCCGGCCACGTCTCGCGCTGCGTGGCGTTCGCGGAGGAGGCGGTCGCGCGCGGCTGGGCCGTCGACTTCTCCGGCCGGCTCGCAGCCGCCGGCTGGTTCGCCGGGCGCCTCGACCAGCTCGGCGCCGCCGTCCACCCCGCTGTCGACGATGCGGGCTCGCTGGCCCGGTTGGCCGGATCGTGCGGCGCGCGGCTGGTGCTGGTCGACCACTACGGGCTGCCCGGCGACCTGCGCACCGCCGTCCGGCACACCGGCGCCCTGCTGGTGTCGATGGAGGACGGCGGGTTCGGCCGCCGGGCAGCGGACGTGGTGGTCGACTGCGGGCTCGACACCACCGCGCGGCCGGACGACGGGTCGCCGACGATCCTGATCGGGCCGCGGTACGCGCCGCTGCGGGCCGCCGTCCGGGCTGCCCGCGAAACCCGTGCCGAACGGCGTCGCCCGGCGCCGGATGCCGCGCCCGAGGTCGTCGTCGTGCTCGGCGGCACGGCAGCCGCCGCCGGTGGCGCGCTGCGGGCCGTGCTGGTGGCGCTGCGCGACACCGGCCGACCGATGCGGCTGCGCGCCATCAGCGCCGCGCCCGTCGGGTGCCCGTCGTGGCGCCCTGGCCAGCGGGTGAGCGTCGAGCCGCCCGGCCAGGACCTGCCCGGCCTGCTGACCACCGCGGACCTCGCGGTCAGCGCGGCCGGCGTCACGCTGCTGGAGCTGTGCTGCGTCGGCGTGCCGATGGCGCTGGTGCGGGTCGCGGACAACCAGGCAGTCGGGTACCAGGCGGCCGTCGACCGTGGCATCGCCGCCGGGCTCGGCGCCGCGGCCGACCTGGTCGACGACCACACCGCCGCCACCGCGCTGCTGGCCGGCCTGCTGGCCGACGACGCGCGGCGGGCGAGCCCGGCCGCCGCGGCGGCCGGGCTGGTCGACGGCCTCGGCGCCGCCCGCGTCCTGGACGTGGCCGCGGCGCTCCCACCGGCCGGTTGACGAGGCCGACCGCCCGACCCGGCCGCGCGCACGCCCGATTCGAAGGCGGTGCGGGGACGTGAGACGCTGGCCGGCGTGGGTGCACGCAGCTACGGCCGGGACCGGGTGTCGATCGCCGACCGCGGGGTGGGCCACGGCGAGCCGGTCTACGTCATCGCGGAGGCCGGCTCGAACCACAACCGGGACCTGGCCACCGCCAAGAAGCTGATCGACGTGGCCGCCGAGGCTGGCGCGGACGCGGTCAAGTTCCAGACCTATACCGCCGATGGCCTCTACAGCCGCAAGACGCCGACCATGTCGTACCTGTCCGACGGTGGCCTCGTCGACGAGCAGGAGTCGGTGTGGGAGCTGATCAAGAGGATCGAGATCCCCTGGGAGTGGCATCACGAGCTGGCCGACCACGCCAGGGACGCCGGCCTGCACTTCCTGTCCACGCCGTTCGAGGAGAAGGCCGTCGAGCTGCTGGCCGAGGTGGGCGTCCCGGCGTACAAGATCGCTTCGTACGAGGTGAACCACCTGCCGCTGATCGAGGCCTGCGCGCGCACCGGCCGGCCGCTGCTCGTCTCGACGGGGATGGCCTCGCTCGCCGACATCGAGCGCGCACTGGACACCGCGAACGCGGCCGGCGCCACCGAGATCGTGCTGTTGCACTGCGCGATCAACTATCCGCCCCGGTTCGAGGACCTCAACCTGCGCGCGATCGGCACCCTCTCCTCGGCCTTCGGGCTGCCCGTCGGCTGGAGTGACCACACCATGGGCCACACGGCCGACGTGGTCGCGGTGACCCTGGGTGCGCGGATGGTCGAGAAGCACTACACGCTCAGTCGCGACCAGGAGGGGCCGGACCACCCCTTCGCGCTCGAGCCGCACGAGTTCGCCGCGATGGTGACCGCGATCAGGGAGGCGGAGGCGGCGCTCGGCTCGTCGGTGAAGCGGGTGACGGAGGCCGAGTCCGAGATGTTCGCCCTCGGCCGGCGCAGCCTCGTCGCCGCCAGGGACCTGCCCGCCGGCCGGCCGCTGACCAGGGACGACATCGCCGTCAAGCGGCCCGGCTTCGGCATCCCGGTGCACGAACTCGATCTGGCGGTCGGGCGGCGGCCGGTCCGCGACACCGAGGCCGACGAGATTCTCACCTGGGACCATTTCGAGTGACGCCGCCCCCGGCGCCGCGGGTGCCATCCGACCGGCCCGTCGTCCTGACGGAGGCCACCGAGCGCGACGCCGACCTGCTGCTGGCGTGGCGCAACGACGAGCAGACCCGCCGGTGGTCGCGCAGCACCGATCCGGTCCGGCCGGACGAGCACCGGGCGTGGCTGCGCGGCGTGCTGGACAGCCCGGCCCGGCTGCTGTTCGTGGCCAGGCACGGCGATGAGCCGGTCGGGGTCGTCCGGTTCGACCTCGTCGACGGCGACGGCGGGAGCCCCGGCCGTGGTGATGCCGCCGGGCGCAGCGCGGCCGCCGGCGGCCGCACCTGGGAGGTCAGCATCGCGACGGCCCCCGAGCATCGCGGGCGCGGGCTCGCAGCGCACATCCTGGCGGCGGGTGAGGCCGAACTGGCCGGCCGCGCCCCCGGCGCGACGACCCTGCTGGCGAACGTGCACTCCGGCAACGTGCGCTCGCTCGCGCTGTTCCGGCGCGCCGGCTACGCCGACCGTGCCGAGCTGCCGGCGCGCCATCCGTTCCAGTGGCTGGCGAAGCCCCTGCGTAGCCCCTAGAGATACTGGCCAGTGCCGCGGCCCAGGTGGTGGTGCTGCTCCGGATGCTCGCCGGGCTTGGACCCCGGCGGGAGCGCGCCGCGGCGCATCTGTTCGAGCTGCACCCTGGCGGCCATCTGCTGCGCGAACAGCGCGGTCTGGATGCCGTGGAAGAGGCCTTCGAGCCAGCCGACGAGCTGCGCCTGCGCGATCCGCAGCTCGGCGTCGGACGGCGTGGTGTCCTCGCCGAACGGCAGTGTGAGCCGCTCCAGCTCCTCGCGCAGCTCGGGGGCCAGGCCCTGCTCCAGCTCGTCGATCGAGGAGCGGTGGATGTCCCGCAACCGGTTGCGCGACGCCTCGTCCAGCGGCGCGGCCCGCACCTCCTCGAGCAACTGCTTGATCATCGTGCCGATCCGCATCACCTTTGCCGGCTGCTCGACCATGTCCGAGATCTCGGGCCGGCCCTCCTCGTCGCCTTCGCCGCCGGCCGGCGCCGGCATCGTCCCGACCGGCCGGCCGTCCGGGCCGATCACCACGACGTGCTGCTCTTCATCGGGAGTCATGCCTCCATCCTCGCTGGTTGCGGTGTGGTGTCGCGAATCGGGTTCCGGAGCCGCGCGGGTGCCGCCTCCGTGGCGCACACACGGCGCGCAAGAGGCGACACGCCGCGTACTACGGTGTCAGCCATGGCATTCGACGTCGCCAGTGTGCGTGGGCTGTTTCCCGCACTCGGCGATGGTTGGGTGCACCTGGATGCACCTGCGGGAATGCAGGTTCCCGAGCCGGTGGCTGTGGCCGTGGCGACCGCACTCAGGGCGCCGGTGTCGGCCCCGGGCGGCATCTTCCCCGCGTCGCAGCGCGCCGAGGCAATCGTGGACGCCGCGCGCCGCGCCGTCGCCGACCTCGTCGGCACCGAGCCCACCGGGGTGGTGCTCGGGCCGAGCGTTGCCGTGCTGCTCGCCAGGCTGGCCGAGGCGCTCGGCGAGGGCTGGCTGATCGGCGACGAGGTCATCGTTTCGCGGCTGGACGACCATGCCAACGTGGCGCCGTGGCTGCGCGCGGCGCAGCGCTCGGGGGCCACCGTGCGCTGGGCCGAGATCGACATCGAGACGTGCGAGCTGCCGTCCTGGCAGTACGAGGAGCTGATCAGCCGGCGGACCAAGGTCGTCGCGGTCACCGCAGCCTCCGGCACGGTCGGTGCCCGGCCCGAGCTGGCGCCGATCATGGAGCGAGCCGCCGATCACGGCACGCTGCGCGTGGTGGACGCCTCGGCGGCCGCGCCGTACCTGCCGTTGGACATGGGCGCGCTCGGCGCCGACGTCATGGTGGTGTCGGCCTCCGCGTGGGGTGGACCGCCGGTTGCCGCCATGGCATTCCGCCAGCCGCCGCTGCTGGACCGGATGCCGTCGTGTGCCATCGAGCCGAGCGCCCGCGGGCCCGAACGGCTGGAGCTCGGCCCGCAGCCGTACCCACTGCTCGCCGGGCTCGTGGCGTCGGTCGACTACCTCGCCGGCCTGGACGACGCGGCGACCGGTTCGCGCCGCGAGCGGCTGCTCACCTCGCTGTCGTCGGTCAAGGCGTACCAGGCCGGGCTGCTCGTGCACCTGGTCAACGAGCTGCGCGCGCTGCCCCACGTGATGGTGGTCGGCGACGCCATGCGCCGGGTGCCGACCATCGCGTTCACGGTCTCCGGGGTGAAGGCGCGCGAGGTCGTCGAGCACCTGGCCACGCACGGGGTCTGCGCCTTCGCCGACCCCGGCCACCACGGCGTGCTCGGCGCCCTGGGCATCGGCGAGGTGGGCGGGGCCGTGCGCGTCGGGCTCGCGCACTACACCAACGCCGTCGAGGTCAACCAGCTCGTACAAGCCGTCGCCGCGCTCGGCTAACCAACGCCGAGCCGAGCCTGCCAACGCCGCACTGGCTAGCCGACGACCAGCAGCACCTTGCCCAGGAGCCCGCCGGCCTCCACCAGCCGGTGCGCCCGCGCCGCGTCGGACATCGGCACCCGCTCGTGCACGACCGGCCGGACCCGGCCGTCGGCGATCAGCGGCCACAGCTCCCGCCGCACCGCGTCCACGATCTCCGCCTTGCCGCCAGGGCCGTCGACCGGCCGGCCGCGCAGCCCCGTCGCCGCCACGCTCGCCCGCTTGCCGAGCAGCATGCCGAGGTTCAGCGCGCCGACGGCGCCACCCTGCATGCCGATCACCACCAGCCGCCCGCCGGTGCCGAGCACGTCCACGTTGCGGCCGAGGTACGCGGCCCCCATGTTGTCCAGCACCACGTCCGCGCCGTGCCCGCCGGTGGCCTCGCGGACCTCCCTGACGAAGTCCTGCTCGCGGTAGTCGATCGCGATCCGCGCGCCCAGCTCGCGCAGCGCGTCCAGCCGCGGCCCGCTCGCCGTGGTGGCGACCGTCGCCCCGAGCGCCGCGCCCACCTGGATCGCGTGCGTCCCGATGCCGCCGGATCCGCCGTGCACCAGCAGCACCTCGCCGCGTCGCAGCCCGGCGAGCATCACCACGTTCGACCACACCGTGCACGCCACCTCGGGCAGCCCGGCCGCCGTGACGAGATCCACGCCATCGGGGACCGGCAGCAGTTGCTGCGCCGGCACCACGACCCGCTCCGCGTACCCGCCACCGGCCAGCAGCGCGCACACCTCGTCGCCCGGCTCGAACCCCGTGACGCCCTCGCCGAGCGCCGCGATCGTCCCCGAACACTCCAGCCCCGGATACTCGCTCGCACCCTGCGGCGGCGGGTACACCCCGCGGCGCTGCAGCAGGTCCGCCCGGTTCACCGCGCTCGCGGCGACCTCGACCAGCACCTCACCCGGCCCTGGCTCCGGATCCGGGACCTCCGTCCACTCCAGCGCTTCCGGCCCGCCCGGCTGCCCGATCGTGATCGCTCGCACGACCCGGCACCGTACCGCCGCCGCCCGGCCGCCGCGCATCGAGCAGCCACCGCTCCCGCCAGTTCAGCCCGGGCGAAATGGGGTGGTGGGCTGCGGCGCCGAGCGGCGAGAATCAGTCATGGTTCAGGTTGAGGTACCCGATCCTTGGCCGCTGGGGCGGCTGGTGCTGCGGACACCCCGGCTGGAGCTGCGGCCGGACGACGACGCGGGGTTGCACGAGTTGGTGGCCGAGGCGTACCGGGGCGTGCACGACCCGGCGAGTATGCCGTTCGGGGTGCCGTGGACGGATGCGCCGGCGGCCGAGCTGGGCCGCAACATGCTGCAGTTCTACTGGTCGCAGCGGGCGGGGTTGCAGCCGCACGACTGGACGATCAACTTCCTGGTCCGCCTCGACGGCGTGGTCGTCGGCACCCAGGGGCTGGCTGCCCGCGAGTTCGCGGTCACCAGGGAGTTGAACACCGGGTCGTGGATCGGCCGGCGCTTCCAGGGCCGCGGCATCGGCACGGAGATGCGCGCGGCCGTGCTGCAGTTCGGATTCGACCGGCTCGGCGCCGAGCTGGCGCGTTCGGAGGCGTGGCTGGACAACGCCGCGTCCAACGCGGTCAGCTGCAGGTTGGGCTATGCCGCGGACGGCACCGCGACGTATGCGAGGCGCGGGGTGCAGGCCGTCCAGCAGCGGCTGCTGGTCACGAGGGATGCGTTCAAGCGTCCGGACTGGGACGTCGAGGTGGACGGCTACACCGACGCCTGCCGCGTGCAGTTCGCCGCCTGATCCGGGTCAGCCGAGGTCGCGCGCGTCGAAGGTGTTGCAGCGGGCCGGGTCGCCCGTCTCGAACCCGGTGTAGAACCACTTCTGCCGCTGCGCCGACGTGCCGTGGGTGAATGCGTCCGGATCGACGCGGCCGCCGCCGAGCTCCTTCTGGATGTAGTCGTCGCCGATGCGCGAGGCGGCGTCCATCGCGTCTCTGATGTCCTGGTCGGTCAGCTCGACGATCAGCGGCTGGCCGTTGGCGGTGGGCGTCGAGGTCGCGTGGTGCGCCCAGGTGCCGGCGTAGCAGTCGGCCTGCAGCTCCAGCCGCACCGCGCCCGACGTCGGCCCGGTCTCCCTCGGGTTCACCCGGTCCGACGTGCCGAGCACGTTCTGCACGTGGTGGCCGTACTCGTGGGCCAGCACGTACGCCTCGACGAAGCTGCCGCCGGTCGCGCCGAAGCGGCTGCGCAGCTCGTCGAAGAACCCGAGGTCGATGTACACCTCACTGTCGGCCGGGCAGTAGAACGGTCCGACCGCCGAGGTCGCGCCGCCGCACGCCGTGCTCACCTGGCCGCGGAAGAAGTTCGTCGGCGCGAGCTTGTAGGTGCTGCCAGAGCGGGCGAACTGGTCGCGCCAGTAGCCCTGGACCGAGTTGATGATGGCGACGATCCGGCAGTCCTGGTTGGTGTTCGCGTCCGCGCCCGTGCGGCACTGCTGCTCCAGCGCGGAGTTGTCCGCGGTCTGGCCCGAGTCGACGCCGGAGAGGCCACCGGACAGCCCGCCGCCGTTCGGCAACGAGAGGCCACCGCCGCCGAGCAGCGAGAACAGCAGGTACACCACGATGCCGACGACGCTCGCCCCACCGCCGCCGAGCGCGACCCGACCACCGAGCCCACCACCACCGGACCGCAGGTCCTGGACCTGAGAGGTGTCCAGCCCCGCGCCCTCGTTGAACCGCACGACCGCCTCCGCCTGCATCGTCCAGCTGTGGGCGATCACGATAGGCCAGCGGGCCGACGTGACTCGCCGCGGCGCCCCGTCTCAGACGATCTTCCGAACGCGAAGGGCACCCTGCTACGAAGGTATTCGAGCAAGGTGCCCTTCGCCCGCTGAGGGAGCGGCCGCTACGCCACCTTGGTGATGCGGTCGGTCGCCGGCGGCGCGATGTCCGGGTGCCCCTGCAGGTACGCCGTGAGCGCGTCCAGGTCGACCATGCCGCCGGTGCGGTTGGTGCCGCCCCCCAGCTCGGTGAACCCGTCACCGCCATCGGCGAGGAAGTTGTTCACCGACACGCGGTAGCTGGCCGCCGGGTAAATCGGCACGCCGCCCAGCGCCATGCCCGACACCTTCGAACCGACGGGCGCACCCTCCGACCAGGCGTATCGGAAGCCGGCCGACGAGCACGACTGTCGGACAAAGCTGGCCCAACGCCGCCGGCCAGCGCCTAATCTGACGCTGTGACCGCGGGCCCGGACCAGCAGGTGCGCTGGCTGAGCGAGGACGAGATGCGCGCGTGGCGCGCCTTCATCGTCGGCAGCGCACTGCTCGAGTACCGGCTCAACCGGGAGCTGCAGGAGGAGCACGGCCTCACCCTCGCCGACTACGAGATCCTCGCGCGGCTGTCCGATCAGCCCGGCATGCGGATGCGCATGACCCAGCTCGCCACCGACGTCGCCTCGTCCAAGAGCCGCGTTTCCCACCAGGTCGGCCGGCTCGAGTCCGCAGACCTGGTGCGCCGCGAGAGCTGCCCGAGCGACGGCCGCGGCATCCTGGCCATCCTCACCGAGCGCGGCTTCCAGGTGCTGCGCTCCGCCGCCCCCACCCACCTGCGCGGCGTCCGCGAACACCTGGTCGACCACCTCACCGGCGAGCAACAATCAGTCATCACCGCGGTCTTCGGAGGCGTAGCCGAGCGCCTCCGCGCCCAGCCCTGACTACCCTTGCACCCTGGAAGCGTGGCAGAGCGGCCTAATGCACTCGCCTTGAAAGCGAGAGACCCGCAAGGGTCCGGGGGTTCGAATCCCTCCGCTTCCGCTCCTGACCAGCGGAAACACCGGGTGAGCCGATGTCGGCTCACCCGGTGCCAACCTCGTAGTCTCAGTTCTAGTCTCAATCGGCCCGCTCAGATGGCCTGAGCGGGCCGATTGAGCAGCCCAGGGCCGTCACCTTCGGGCCCGTGTGTTGGCGCGTCTGCGACCGTCTCGGCTGGCCGCCACAGAAGCCCGCCGACGCTCTGAGCCACGTCACGCCGGATGGCGGCGATGATGTGCTGGTAGCGCGCGGCCATGGCCGTGTTCGACCAGCCCATGACGCCCATGACGGTGCGCTCGGGAATCTTGAGGAGTAGCAGCACCGTGGCTGCGGTGTGCCGGGCGTCGTGCAGTCGCCGGTCCGGCACCTTGGCATGCTTGAGGAGTCGCTTCCATTCGGCGTGATCGGTGCGCGGGTTGAGTGGCCGCCCGGTTGGTGACGTGAACACGTAGCTGGATTCCTGCCAGAGCTGTCCGGCGGTCAGCCGCTCGCGATCCTGTTCCGCCCGATGCTGCTTGAGCAATGTCACCAACTCGTCCGGCAGGCCAATGCCGCGTCTGCCTGCCTTGGACTTGGTGGCTCCGGTGTCCAATCGAAGAGGTTTCCGACTAGGGCAGTGGCCAGCATGGCGCTTGCCGCATGACGCCAGGGAGCAGCCATGCTGCCATTTCGGGCGCAGCCGGCTACGCCGCACGATGAGAGTGCCCGCGTCGAGGTCGATGTCTGGCCATTGCAGCCCGAGTGCTTCGCCCTGACGCAGGCCGAGCGCGAGCGCGATCGCCCAGCGGCCGCCGTTCCGTTTCTGCATCGCGGCTTCGAGTATCCGCTTGACCGCATCGACCGAATACGGCTCCACCTCGGGCTCATCGAGCTTCGGCGCCCTGGCCAGTACCGCTGGATTCTCCGTGATGTGCTTCCGACGCATTGCCTCGTTGAGTGCTGCGCGAATAGTCCGGTGCACCTGGTGCGCGTTGCCCGGCGACGAACCGGCCTTCGTCATCTTGCGGTAGAGCCGTTCCAGGTGTTCCGGTGCAAGCTTGTCCAGGCGGTGGGCGCCCACGCCGGGGATGAGATGGACGCGCACCGCATTCCGGTAGGCATCGTGCGCGTTCTCCGTGATGGACGGCGGAGCGACGATGCTCTCTAACCAGTGGTTAAGCCATTGCTCGACGGTCCACCGTTGACCAGGCTTGCGCACCTTGCCCTCGTCGCGTTCTCGCTCCAGCTTCCTGACCTTTTCGACGACGGTCGCCTCGTCCTTTGACATCACGTGCCGCCGATCCGGTAGGCCGTTGTCCTTCACGCCGACCGTGACGCGACCGTGCCAGTATCCGTCCTTTCCGAAGTAGATGGTGGATGCCCCGTTTGGGGCGCGCGTTCCCTCGGGCCGCTTTCGGCGTGCCATGGTTCGTCCCTCTCGATGCCCTATGCGACGTGCCGTGCTTGTGCGATGAGTCGGGTTGCGTACTCCTGGACGGCGATTACCGGGATGCGGCGAAGTCGGCCGATTTGGACGGAGTCGAGTTCGCCGGCCTTGATCAGGGCGTAGACCGTGGTTCGTCCGACGCCCAGCCGTTCCGCAGCCTCTTCGGGGGTGAGCAGGACACGCTCTGGCAGAGGTCGGGCCGGTTGCTCGGGCGCTGCCGGCTGGTGCTGCTGCTCGGCGAGGGCCTGGGCGAGTTGAGCGAGCAGGGTGGCGAGGTCGGGCCGGGTCGTGGTCATGGCTCGGTCCTCCCTGGGGTTGCGGTTACTGCGGTTACTGCGGTTACTTGCCTGTTCAGACCGGTAACCGATGATTTGGTGGTAACCGATGGATCGGTTACCGAGATCGGCGGGCGGCTGGTCATGACGCCTCCGGCAGGGGCGCGGTAACCGATCCGTCGGTTACTGGGGTTTCGTCGGTTACCGGGCTGAC
>Ga0299913_10000106_pt1 | contig 39038 bp, 33 predicted proteins | sample RVTome_9_FD_201360 | JGI IMG/M metagenome (GOLD analysis project Ga0299913, IMG submission 201360) | Soil microbial communities from uranium-contaminated site in the Upper Colorado River Basin, Wyoming, United States - RVT155D38 (version 2) ... | reverse complement strand
GCGTGGAGGGCGGCCCTGGCCCCTGCGACGCCGAGCTTCACCCAGGACGCCTGGACATTCGTGATCCAGGGGTGGAGGACGAGCCGGCCAACCGCGTGCATGAGCATCGCCTCGCGGAAGGTCGGCCCGGGCCGCGCGAGGCCCTTGAGGAAGATCGGCGCCTCCATGTGCACGAACGGGAGCGGCACGAGCTCCGTGAAGCCGCCGGTCGCGCGCTGCTGGTCGCGAAGGGCGAGCAGGTGGCGCGCCCACGAGCGGGGCCCTTCGACGGCGCCGAACATGATCGTCGTCGTCGAGCGCAGGCCCGCACGGTGTGCGGTGTCGTGCACGGCGAGCCATTGAGCGGTCGAGACCTTGTCCGGGCAGAGGACGCGGCGGACGTCGTCGTCGAGGATCTCGGCCGCCGTCCCCGGGAGCGAGGCCAGGCCTGCGTCACGCAGGCGGGGAAGGTACGTGTCGAGCGGTTCCTCGAGCGTCGCCGCACCCTGCCAGACCTCGAGCGCGGAGAAGGCGTGGACGTGCAGGCCCGGGACGGCGTCCTTCACGGCGGCGCAGATCTCGAGGTAGGTCTCGCCGGTGAAGGCCGGGTGGATTCCGCCCTGGAGGCAGATCTCGACCGCGCCGCGCTCCCATGCCTCCCGAGCGCGGCGGACGATCTCCTCCGTCGGGACGAGGTACGGCTCGCCGCGGAGGTTCGCCGCGAGCTTGCCCTTCGAGAAGGCGCAGAAGCCGCAGCGGAAGTAGCAGACGTTCGTGTAGTTCACGTTCCGGGTGACGACGTACGTCACCGTGTCCCCGCACGTCTCCCGGCGAAGGCCGTCCGCGGCGGCGAGGACGGCGCGATAGTCCCGGCCGCGCGCCTCGAAGAGCGCGGTCGCCGCGTTCTCGTCGAGGAGCGCGCCGGCCTCGACGGCCGCGAGCGCACCGGCGACGGCCGGCGAGAGCCCGGCGGCGGCCGGCCTGTGGACGGGTAGGCGCACTTCCGGCGCACTCTGGACGCCGACGCGGGCGCCGTTGGGCGATACGATGAAATCGAGGGGAGGGGGCGGGCCCCCGTTACCCGCGCGCGTCTTCCCGTTCGTGCCGGCGGCGCCGACATCGCCCGGGAGGTCTCCGTCCGGCGGTGCGACATGAGGGTCTCCGGCGGCCCAGGCGTCCACGCGGGCGAGCCCACCGGCATCCGCGCGCCGGCGCACGGCGGCGGCTACGCCGGGGTCGGCCCACCGCTCGAGGTCCGCCACGTACTGCGGGTAGAGCGGGAGCCGTGGCGCGAGCTCGAGGCCCCGCGCCTCGGTCGCTGCACGCAGGCGCTCGATCTCCGGCCACGGCGCCTCCGGGTTCACGTGGTCGAGCGTGACCGGCGAGATGCCGCCCCAGTCGTTGATCCCCGCGTCGAGGAGACGCGGGAAGTCGTCGTAGGAGAGATTCGGCGGCGCCTGGACGTTCATCGCCGGACCGAGCACGATGCGCGCCGCCGCCGCCGTCCAGAGGAGCTCCTCGAGCGAGGGCTCTTCGTGGCCCGCCATCTTCGTCCCGGGCTTCGCGCGGAAGTTCTGGACGATCACCTCCTGGACGTGACCGTGCCGGGCGTGGAGGTCGCGGATCGCGACGAGCGCGTCGAGCCGCTCCTCCCGTGTCTCGCCGATCCCGATCAGGATCCCGGTGGTGAAGGGGACCGCGAGGCGACCGGCCTCCTCCAGGGTCTCGAGCCGGCGGGCCGGAACCTTGTCCGGCGAGCCGAAGTGCGGCCCTCCCTGCGCGGAGAGCCGGTCCGCAAGCGTCTCGAGCATGATCCCCTGCGACGCGGAGACCCCTCGGAGGGCGGCGAGCTCCGCCGCGCCGAGCACGCCGGGGTTCGCGTGCGGGAGCAGCCCGGTCTCCGTCAGGACGAGCTCGGCGCTCCGCACGAGGTACTCGACCGTCGTCTCGCAGCCCAGCACCGCTAGCTCCTCGCGGGCGGCCCGGTAGCGGAGCTCCGGCTTGTCCCCGAGCGTGAAGAGCGCCTCGTGGCACCCGGCCGCGGCGCCCGCCCTCGCGATCGCGAGCACCTCGCCGGGATCGAGGTACGCGCGCTCGCCGCGCCGAGGCGGCTGCGCGAACGTGCAGTAGTGGCAGACGTCGCGGCAGAGCTTCGTGAGCGGGATGAAGACCTTCGGCGAGTAGGTGACGAGCCGCCCGTGGCCTTCCGAGCGGAGGCCCTGGGCCTCGGTGAGCAGGTCGCCGAGAGGGCGGTCGAGGAGCGCCCTCATGCGGCGAGCAGCGGCCGCACGAGGTCGAGGTCTTCCGGGCGGTCGACGTCGAACGCCAGGCCGGCGTCGTCGAGGAGGCGCGGCTCGATTCCCACCGAGCGGGCCCGTGCGGCCGTCACGCGCGCGCTTTCCGGCTGTCCGAACGCCGGCTCGAAGAGGGTGGGATCGGCGAGGGCCAGCGCGTTCATCCCGCCGTCCCGCGCCGGGACGAGGGCCACAGGCCGCGCTGCCTCGACGAGCGCGTCCAGCGACTCCGGCGACGCGAACGGGCAGTCGGCCATCACGACGACGGCACCGCACCGGGCGCGCTCGTCGCGGAGCGCGAGGGCGATCGCAAGCGCGTGTCCGACGCCGGGATCGACGAGGACGTCGCGTCCGGGGGCCAGCCCGGGATCTGGCGTGACGACGAGGACGCCGTCGACGAGCCGTGCGGCGTCGCAGGCGGCCAGGACGGAGGCGAGCATGCGTCGCACGAGGACTTGGCGCTTCGCCTCCGAGAGCCCCGGTGCGAGCCGGGACTTCGCATCCTCGAGCCTCTTGACCGGAACGATCGCGAGCACGCGCGGAGCATACGCTCCCGAGGCGTCAGCGACCCAAAGCGTCGACGAGGTCGCGCAGCCGCTCGCGGCCGTCCTCGGTGATCGGAGGGCCGTGGCCGACGGCGAGGACCCGCGGCTCCGTCTCCGCGAGCCGGCGAAGCGACTCCCGGTGGCGGTGCTCGTTCAGGGTGAAGGACGGCCAGCCCGGCAGGAAGCTCGGCCACGTGGCGACGGCGTCGCCCGCGATGAGCGTCCGCCGGTCCTCCCAGAGGAACGCCAGGTGCCCCGGCGAGTGCCCCGGCGAGTCGATGACCTCGAGCGGGCCGACGCGATCGCCGCCGGCAACGTGCTCGTCCACCGGGCAGGGTGGATGCGCGCCGAGGCCGAGCGACGAAGCGAACTGGAACGGGAAGTACGTCCGGAACGGCCGCTTCGGCAGGAGCGACACCGGTTGCGCCTTCCGGTCGCCCGCCACGATGTCCGCCTCCCACGGATGCGCGAGAACCGTCGCCCCGGTCGCCTCCTTCAGCGCCCGTAGGCCCCCGAGGTGCGATCGGTGCCCGTGCGTGATCACGATGCGCCTCAGGTCGGCGGGCTCGTGACCGATCCGCCCGATCTGCTCGAGGACGCGCGCGCCGTCGGTGTCGAAGAGGGTGTCCACGAGCGTCAGCTCGCCGCCCTCCTCCTCGCAGAGGAACGCGTGGACGCGGCCGCCCTTCTTCTGCGCGATCGCCCAGAGCCCGGGCGCGAGCTGGGTGACCCGGTCGTCGCTCACGCGACCGCGGTCCAGGGTGCGAACGGGTTCGTGACGCCGCGCAGCGCCGGCTCGAGCTCCGGCGCGTGGCGGAGCAGGACGTCGCGCATCGTCTGCTCCTTCACCCAGCGGAAGCCGGCCGGGGAGTAGACCTCCGGCCGGTAGTCGCGCGTGAGGAAGCGGTCGCTCTTGATCCGCCGGGACGCCATGAGGACGAACACCCTGAAGGCGGTGTCGCTGAACCCGAACCCCGCGGGCAGCGGCTCCGAGTAGAGGCCGACCATGAGGTCGACGCGGTCGACGTCGCCGTACACGGCCCGGAGCGCGTCGGCCTTCTCCCGGTCGCCGCCGGTCAGCTCCTCGAACGAGCGCACGCGGCCCTTGTGGAAGAGCTCCCGGAAGTCGTTGTAGCGCGGCACCCCGCGCTCGCGGACGCGCATGACGTCGATCGCGGCCAGGTCGAGCACCTCGCCCGTCGGACGCTCGAGCCGCTGGAGGAAGCGCGGGTAGTTCCACAGCGTGATCGCGCCGGGGTGGGAGCGGCCGAACGAGTAGAGCGCATTCGCGAGACCGAGCTCCTCGAGGCGCGTCCGGGTCTCGAGCGCGCCGAGCTCGGGGAACGTCCGCTCTTCGAGGACGTGGTCGTCGTCGAGGGAGCGGAAGGTGAAGTCGTCCGGCAGCAGCGGGTGCATCCGGTAGACGGCGACGAACTCCTCCGTGAGGGAGTAGGGGGCGCCGTGGTGGTCGGTCGGCGACCCCGGTATGCCGCTCAGGACCTCGCCGCGGCCCAGGCGGCCGACGCGCTGCGTCACCCGCCTGCCGGCGATGCCCCACCAGTTCGCGTTCATGGCGAAGGTCGTCGTCGGGTGGGCGATGATCGCGGGCGTCCACTCGACCGTGTGGATCTTCGCGAGGAGGGCTGCGTTCACGAGCCGCGCGGTGTCGTAGAGCCGCTCGTCGTCCCAGTCGGGGTTCTCCGCGCGCAGCGCGTCGCAGATCGCGTTGTGCTCGCGCGTGAAGAGCGTGTGCAGGAGCCCGAGCCCGAGCCAGAAGTTCGCGGCAACGCCCTCGAGGTTGACGTGCTTCTCGAGGTCGGCGGGGAGGAGGCCGCGCTCGTCGAGCCGGAGCTTGCCGTGCTCGCCGGAGCGGATCGCGTCGGCAAAGCCCTGCTCGGAGCCGTAGATCTGCGACGCGTCCCACCAGTGGCTGTCCGCGGTCACGAAGGTCGGCGGCGTGGTCGGGTCGTCGTCCGAGGTGGGGTCGACGCGCGTGCGCGGAATCCGCATCGGGTCCTCGGACCAGTCGTCGCGGTCCGCGAGCGGCACCTCCCACGGCCCCTCCGGCTCGTTCTCGCCGTGGCTGAACCAGTCGTGCACCTCGAACTGGAGCCAGGCGCCGGCGAGCAGGTTCACGGTCGTGGCCGGGATGAACTCGCGGCGGGTCAGGAGCTCGCGCGAGACGACGCGCGGGCTCGGCTCGAGCAGCGCGGGGAGCTGCTCCGGGAACGTCCGGTCGATCGGGATGTTCCGGCCGAAGCGCGCTCCGACCGCACCCATGCGCGGGGAGTCGAGATCGTTGAAGCTCCCGTCGAGCGTCCGCGCACGCAGGGCGCGCTCGGGCGGGTCGCCGGCCGGCTCGAGGGGGTGGACGGTCTCCGTGTCGTAGAGGTTCTCCTTGCGCAGGCGGCTGCGCAGCCCGACGAGCGCCAGGATCGCCACCAGCCTAGGAAGCTTGTCCCAGCCGGAGCGGCGGTCGAGGCGGGTCGCGGTGCGGCGGAGGAGAGAGCCGAAGACCCCCACGGCCTTCGATCCTCGCGCGCCGGGGCCGGTGTGTCAACGGCGAGCGGCACGCCGTCGCGGTTCCGGCACGAAGCCGGCACGATGCGTGCGCTTACGGGCGGTACGCTGGCTCCGGAGGGCCCCAGGGCCCGGTCTCCCGCGTGCGTGGAGATCCATGGGCCGCGGGCCGGGCGGATAGCGTCCCGGCGGAATGGCTCGGATCACCGTGCTCTGCGGGGGGCTCGGAGGCTCTCGCTTCGTCGACGCGCTCGCCCGGGCGGCGCGGCCGGAATCGGTGACCGCGATCGGAAACGTCGGCGACGATCTCGAGGTCCACGGCCTCCATGTCTCGCCCGACCTCGACACCGTCCTCTACACGCTGGCGGGGCTGCTCGACGAGGGGCGTGGCTGGGGCGTGCGCGACGAGTCGTACGGCGCGCTCGGGATGGTGGAGGCGCTCGGCGCCGAGACGTGGTTCACGCTGGGCGACCGCGACATCGGACTGCACCTCGTGCGCACGGAGCGCCTGCGCGCCGGTGAGCCGCTCTCGGACGTCTTCGCCCGGCTCGCGGAGCGGCTCGGCGTCCGCGTCCGGCTGCTTCCTGTCTCGGACGACCCGGTTCGCACGATCCTCACGACGGCGGACGGCGAGCTCGACTTCCAGACGTGGTTCGTACGCCGTCGCCACGCGGACGGCGTGCTGGCCGTGCGCTACCACGGCGCCGAGGAGGCGCGGCCGGCTCCCGGCGTGCTCGAGGCGATCGCGGACGCGGACGTCGTGTACCTCGCGCCCTCGAACCCGTTCGTCTCGATCGGGCCGATCCTTGCGGTGCCCGGCGTCGCGGACGCCGTCGCGGAGCGGGCAGGCCCGGTCGTCGCCGTCTCGCCGCTCGTTGCGGGGAAGGCGCTGCGCGGCCCGCTGGCGCAGATGCTCGAGACGCTCGGCCACGAGGCGGGCGCGCTCGGCGTCGCGCGGCTGTACGAGGGCCTGGCGAGCACGTTCGTCCTCGACCCGGCCGACGCGGCGCTCGCGCCCGCGGTCGAGGCGCTCGGCCTCGAGGCCGTCGTGACGCCCATCGTTATGGTTGACCCCGCGGTGCGAGGCGACGTGGGACGGGCGATTCTCGAGGCGACGGTGCCGGCATGATCGGGATCGTCGGCGGGAGCGGCGACTTCGGCCGCGGGCTCGGCGCGCGCCTGCGGGCGGCCGGGGAGGAGGTTGCACTCGGCTCCCGCACGCCCCGCGACGACCTCGTCGCGAACGAGGATGCCTGCGCGGATGCGGCGGTCGTCTTCCTCTCGGTGCCGCCGGAGGGCGTCGAGTCGATGTCGGCCGCGCTCGCGCCCGTGCTCGCCGGCAAGATCGTCGTCAGCGTGGCGAGCCCGGTCGTCTTCCGGGACGGGAAGCCGGGCGCCGAACCGGGCGACGTCTCGCTCGCGGAGCTGACCGCACGGGCGGTGCCGGACGCGCGGGTCGTGGCCGGGTTCCACACCGTGAGCGCGAAGACGCTCGCGGGAGATGCGCCGCTCGAGGAGGACGTCCTCCTCGCCGGCGACGACGCCGAGGCGAAGGCGGAGGTGGCACGGCTCGCGGAGCTCGTCGTCGCCGGCCGGGCCGTCGATGCGGGCCGCCTCGAGGTCGCGCGCTGGCTCGAGCCGGTGACCGCCGTCCTCATCAACGTGAACCGCGCCTACAAGGCGCACAGCGGCATCGTCGTCACCGGTCTCCCGTGAGCGGGGTCGAGATCGTCCCGCTCGCCGGGATCCCGGAGATCCGGCCGGGCGACGACCTCGCGCGACTCGTCGGAGACGCGCTCGAGCGCGCGGGCGGCCTCGCCGGCGGAGACGTGATCGTCATCGCGCAGAAGGCCGTGTCGAAGGCGGAGGGCCGCGTCGCGCAGACGGACGACACGGTCGGGCTGATCCTCCGCGAGGCGCAGGCGGTGCGCCGGCGGCGCGGCGACCTCGTGATCGCCGAGACGGAGCACGGGTTCGTCTGCGCGAGCGCCGGCGTCGACCGCTCGAATTCTCCGGGAGACGGCTGGGCCGTCCTCCTCCCGCGCGACCCTGACGCCTCGGCCCGCGAGCTCCGCGACGAGCTAGGGGCGCGCTTCGGCGCCGCGCCCGCGGTGATCGTGAGCGACTCGTTCGGCCGCGCCTGGCGTCAGGGGACGACCGACGTCGCGATCGGCGTCGCGGGGCTCTCGCCGCTCCTCGACCTGCGCGGGACACCCGACGCGCGCGGCCGCGTGCTCGGCTCGACGCAGATCGCGGTCGCGGACGAGCTCGCGGGCGCAGCGGAGCTCGTTCTCGGCAAGGCTTCGGGCGTCCCTGCCGCGCGGATCCGCGGGTATCGCGTCCCGCCCGGCGAGGGCTCCGCGCGCGCCCTGGTGATGCCGCCCGAGCGCGACCTTTTCCCGTAGGTTCTGCTGGGCGTGCTCGAAGCGTTCACAGACTTCGTCTCCGGCTCGCCGTGGACGTACGCGTACCTCTTCGCCGTATCTGCGATCGACGCGTTCTTCCCCATCGTGCCGAGCGAAACGTCCGTGATCGCGGCGGGCGTCCTCGCCGCGAACGGGGATCTCGTGCTCTTCCTCGTCATCCTCGTCGCGGCGGCGGGAGCGATCGTCGGGGACAACATCTCCTACTTCATCGGGCGAACCGTCGGGCACCGGATCGCGGCGCGGTACTTCTCCGGCGACCGCCGCAAGCGGCTCGACCAGGCGGAGCGGGGCCTCGCGCAACGGGGCGGATATCTCATCCTCGTCGCCCGCTTCATCCCCGGCGGGCGCACCGCCGTGACGCTCGCCGCGGGGACGCTCGAGTTCCCCTGGCGCCGCTTCATCGCCTGGGACATCGCCGCGGGCGTGATCTGGGCCTCGTACGCGGCCTCGCTGGGATTCTTCGGAGGCCGGACGTTCGAGGAGAGCCCTCTCAAGGGCCTTGCGCTCGCATTCGGGGTCGCTCTTGCGGTCACCGCCGCCGTCGAGGCGGTGCGCTGGGTGCGCAGGCGGCGCGGCGCCGGCGCGGCGGCCTAGCCCTCCTAGCGGTTGCAGCGGCAGACCGGCTCGCCGAGCGCCCGGCGTTCGAACCTGAGCCCGCAGCGCGCGCAGGTCGCGGGAAGCTTGCGCGCCGAGACGAGCAGCGTGCGCGCGACCGTTGCTCCCGAGAGGAGGACGAGGAGCGGGATCCAGACGTCCGGGCGCACACAGCTCCCATCGGCAGCGGAGGCTCGGTCGTTGAGTGGGCGCGAAGGCCGCCGGAAGCCAGGTGGCTTCTCTACAATTCAAACGTGGGGATCTTCGCGGTCGTCTTTCTGGCCTGCGCCGTCCTCCTGGTGGTCGGGGCCGAATGGCCGCGCATCGCGGGCCGGTTCGGCGCGGACGGGCGGGCCGTGCGCTCGCGCCGCCGGCGCAAGGCCGAGCTGACCCTGATCACGGGGGACGAGGCCGACCAGGACGACTTCGCCGCGAGCGTCGAGCGCGACCTCGCGAGCCTCCCGGTGATCGACGCCCCGGACGACCGCTCCTCGCGCCGGTAGGCCCGTACGGGCCACGCTACAATCGGGCACGCCACGCGGATGTGGCGGAATTGGTAGACGCGCACGGTTCAGGTCCGTGTGGGCTTCGGCCCGTGGAGGTTCAAGTCCTCTCATCCGCACTGCTTTCCTGGCCGGATGGCGAGTTGTTTCCTTGCTGCAGATGATGCAAGGGTTGCCGATTCGTCGTCGTCCGAAAGGAGATGTCATGAAGCTGCGGCTCGGTCTTCTGGTCGCCGTGGCGGTGCTCGGCGCGGTGCTCGCCTCGGCGGGCCTCGCCCAGCCGCCGGTCAAGGAGCCGCTCGTGAGCGAGCCCATGGAGTTCCCGGCCGGGGTCGTCTGCCCGTTCCCGGTCCTGGGCGAATCGGTCTCGGGCAACGAGTCGATCACGTTCTTCGCGAGCGGCCGGTTCCACATCACCGGTGAAGGAAGCACCCGCTTCACCAACCTCGAGACGCAGGAGTCGATCGTGCTCGACACGTCCGGCGTCGTCACGTTCACGCCGCTCGAGGACGGCAACCTCGCGATCACCGGGAGCGGTCGCAACCTCTTCTTCTTCCTGCCGCAGGATGTCGGAGGCGCGGGCCTCTTCCTCATCACGGGGCGCATCAGCGAGATCCTCGACACCTCGACGGACACGATCACGAGGTCGAACACGAACGGGCAGCGGGTCGACGTCTGCGCGGCGCTGAGCTAGCGGACGCGAACCGCGGCGGTTGAGGAACCGGTGCGAGGGGGATGGGACGCTGATACCGTCCGCCTCGCGCCGGCTCCCGCCGGCCGGGGTCTCGCAGTCCTCGTGCAGCAGCTTCTCATCCGCATGCGGGAGCCCCGGCTCCCCCGTTCACGTCTTGCCCCGCCGCCGTGCGGCGCCGATGGGCTGACCGTGAGGCTCCTCCGGGACAAGAGCTCGCGGCGCCGGCTCGTGCTCAATGGGCTGTCGGCGACCGTTGCGGCCGTGCTGCTCGTCTTCGCCGTGCGGCACTTCTCCCAGACGGGCTGGCCGCTCGCGAACGCGAACCCGCGGCTCGTGGCGGCGGCCGGCGTCCTCTTCCTCCTCGCGTATGGCCTCAAGGCGTTCGGGTGGCAGCGGCTCTTCGCGCCCGACGAGCGGCCCGGCCGGCTCGCGCTTGCGGCGGCGGCCGGTGCGGCATCCGTCGGCGGCGCGGCGCTTCCGGGACGCGTGGATGACGCCATTCGCGTCGCCTTCCTGCGCCGCTACCCAGGCCGGAAGCCCGGTGTCGGAACCCTGTGTCTCTCGCTCTTCATGCTCGGCCTGATCGACACGATCGCGCTCGCGCCGTTCGCGTCGGTCGCCGCGGCGACCGGCGAGGTGCCGCTCGCCGTCCGCATCGGGCTCGCCGTCGTCGCGACCGCCGGGCTCGGCGCCGCGGGCGTCGTGCTCGGGCTGCCTCGCCTCGGCGCGAGCCGGCGGCTGCAGCGCTTCCGCGTCGTGCGCTGGCTTTCTTCGCGGGTCACGTGCGCGCGGGAGGCCTCGGCAGCGGCCGTCTTCATCTCGCTCTCCTGGCTCGTCCGGGCGGCCGGCCTCCTGCTCCTGCTCGGCGCGCTCGGCGTGGGGCTCTCGCTCCCGCTCGCGCTGCTCTTCCTCTGCGCGGCGGCCGCCTCGGGCGCGCTGCCCGTCGCGCCCGCCGGGGCGGCGACGCAGGCGGGCGCCGGCGCCGCGGTCCTCGTCGCGGCCGGGCTCTCGACCACCCAGGCGATCGGCTTCGCCGTCGCCGCGCAGGTGCTCGTGATCCTCGCGGGTGCGACCGTCCTCCTCGGCGCGCTCGCCTGGAGCGGCGGGCGCGTGCTCCTCGGCCGCGCGCTCGCGGCGTAGCGCCGAGCGGGGTCATACTCCCCGTGAGGGAGGTATGGCGACGGGCGTAGAGGACGCGAAGGCGAGACTGCTCGACGCGGCGGCCGGCCTCGTCCGCGAGCGGGTCGAGGCGGACCGCGCCCCGGCGGTCGAGCGGTTCCTCCGCCGCTACTGGGAGCATGCGGCGCCGGAGGACCTCGCCGGCCGGAGCGAGGACGACCTCTACGGGGCCGCGCTCGCGCACTGGAAGCTCGCCCGCGTCCGGCAGCCCGGCGAGATCCTCGTCCGCGCCTACTCGCCCACGCTCGAGGAGCACGGCTGGGAGTGCCCGCACACCGTCGTGGAGACGGTCACCGACGACATGCCGTTCCTCGTCGACTCGGTCTCGATGGAGGTGCTCAGGCACGGGCACGCCGTCCATCTGCTCGTCCGGCCGATCGTCCGCATCGCCCGTGACCCGGAGGGGTTGATCGCCGACGCCGAGGCCGGCGAGGGACGAGACGAGTCGCTCATCCACGTCGAGCTCGATCGCCAGAGCGACCCGGAGGCGCTGGAGGCGCTGCACGCCGGCCTCGTGCGCGTGCTCGGCGACGTGCACGCCGCGGTCGCCGACTGGCCGGCGATGCGCGAGCGGATGCTCGAGGCCGCCGCGGAGCTCGCCGAGCGCCCGCCGCCCGTCGAGCCGGACGAGCTGCGCGAGGCGTGCGATCTCCTGCGCTGGCTCCACGACGACCACTTCACGTTTCTCGGCTACCGCGAGTTCGAGATCGCGACCGAGGGCGGGGAGGACGTCCTCCGTGGCGTTCACGGGTCGGGCCTCGGCGTCCTGCGCCGGCTGGACGGGCCGGAGGTCTCCGCGAGCTTCTCCGAGCTTCCGCCCGGGCTCCGCCGCATCGCCCGGGAGAAGACCCCGCTCACGCTCACGAAGGCGAGCGCGCGCGCGACCGTCCACCGGCCGGCGTACCTCGACTACGTCGGCGTGAAGCGCTTCGGCGAGGACGGCGAGGTGACGGGCGAGCGGCGCTTCCTCGGCCTCTACACGCACACCGCCTACCGCGCGAGCCCGTGGGAGATCCCTGTGCTCCGCCGCAAGGCGCAGCGGATCGTCGACCGCTCCGGGCTTCCGCCCGGAGGTCACGACCACAAGGCGCTCGTCGAGATCCTCGAGACGTACCCGCGCGACGAGCTCTTCCAGGCCGGCGAGGACGAGCTCGCCGAGAACGCGCTCGGGATCTTCCGGCTCGGCGAGCGGGCGCGCGTCCGGCTCTTCTGCCGGCCCGACCGCTTCGGCAGGTTCGTGTCGTGCCTCGTCTTCATCCCGCGCGACCGCTTCCACACGGAGAACCGCCGCCGGATCGAGGAGATCCTGCTCGACGCCTTCGGCGGCGTCGGCGCCGACTACACCACGCGGGTCACCGACTCGGTGCTCGCGCGGCTCGAGTTCGTGATCCGGCTCCCGCCCGGCGGAACGCCCGAGGTGGACGCAGCCGCGCTCGAGGCGCGCCTCGCCGCCGCCACGCGCGCCTGGCGCGACGACCTGCGCGTCGCCTTCGAGGCCGAGCTCGGCGAGGAGCGCGGCGCACCGCTCTTCGTCCGCTACGGCGACGCCTTCCCCGGCGCCTACATGGACGACTTCCACGCGCGCCAGGCGGTGCCCGACGCGCTGCGCATCGAGGGGCTCGACCCGGAGGGCGACCTCGGGATGAGCCTCTACACCCCGCTCGAGGCGGAGAGCGGCGGGCTGCGGCTGAAGCTCCTGCGGACGGGCGGGCCGATGCTCCTGTCGGACGTCCTGCCGTTGCTCGAGAACATGGGCGTGCGCGTCGAGGACGAGCGTCCGTACGAGGTCCGCCCGAACGGCGCCGAGCCCGTCTGGATCTACGACTTCGGCCTGCGCCACGACGAGGGCGCGGAGTTCCAGGCCGACCGCGTGCGCGAGACGTTCGCCGACGCATTCGCCCGGGCGTGGCGGGGGGAGATCGAGAACGACGGCCTGAACGCGCTCGTCCTCTCCGCGCAGCTGACAGCGCGCGAGATCGAGGTGCTGCGGACGATCGCGAAGTTTCTTCGCCAGGCGGGAACGACGTTCAGCCAGGCGTACATGGAGGCGGTGCTGGCCGCGCACCCGCTCGTCGCGCGGCGGATCGTGGAGCTCTTCCGCCTGCGCCTCGACCCCGAGCGCTACGAGGACACGGCCGTGAAGGCCCAGGCGCTCGACCGCGAGACCGAGGCGGCGATCGACGAGATCGCGAGCCTCGACGAGGACCGGATCCTGCGCGGGTTCCTCCGCGTCGTGCGCGCGACGCTCAGGACGAACTGGTTCGTGACCGGCGAGGACGGCCGGCCGCGGCCGTTCGTCGCGCTGAAGCTCGACCCGGAGCTCCTGCCCGACCTCCCGGAGCCGCGGCCGCTCTACGAGGTGTTCGTCTGCTCGCCTCGCGTCGAGGCCGTCCACCTCCGCGGCGGAAAGGTGGCGCGCGGGGGGATCCGCTGGTCGGACCGGCGCGAGGACTTCCGCACGGAGATCCTCGGGCTCATGAAGGCCCAGACGGTGAAGAACGCCGTGATCGTCCCGGTCGGCGCGAAGGGCGGGTTCGTCGTGAAGCGGCCGCCCGCGGGCGGCACCCGTGAGGCGCTCCTCGAGGAGGTCGTCGCGTGCTACCGCGACTTCATGCGCGGGCTCCTCGACGTGACGGACACGATCCGCGCGGGCGAGACCGTGCCGCCGGCGGACGTGGTGCGACACGACGAGGACGACCCGTACCTCGTGGTCGCAGCCGACAAGGGCACTGCGACCTTCTCCGACGTGGCGAACGCGATCTCCACGGACGAGTACGACTTCTGGCTCGGCGACGCCTTCGCGTCGGGCGGCTCGACCGGCTACGACCACAAGGCGATGGGCATCACGGCGCGCGGCGCCTGGGAGTCCGTCAAGCGGCACTTCCGGGAGCTCGGGCTCGACCCCGAGCGTGATCCCGTCACGGCGGTCGGGATCGGCGACATGTCCGGCGACGTGTTCGGAAACGGGATGCTGCTCTCGCGCTCGCTCCGGCTCGTCGCCGCGTTCGACCACCGGCACGTCTTCCTCGACCCCGACCCGGATCCGGAGAAGAGCCTCGCGGAGCGCGAGCGGCTCTTCGCGCTGCCCGGCTCCTCGTGGGCGGACTACGACGAGAACCTCATCTCCCACGGCGGCGGCGTCTTCCCGCGCACGGCGAAGTCGATCCCGCTCTCGCCGGAGGCTCGCGCCGTGCTCGACGTGCCCGGCGAGACGGCGACGCCGAACGAGCTGATCCGCGCGATCCTCCGCGCGCCCGTCGACCTCCTGTGGAACGGCGGGATCGGCACGTACGTGAAGGCCGAGGTGGAGCGGCATCCCGAGGTGGGGGACAAGACGAACGACGCCGTGCGCGTCGACGCCGCGGACCTGCGCTGCCGCGTCGTCGGCGAGGGAGGGAACCTCGGGTTCACGCAGCTCGCGCGGGTCGAGTACGCGCTGGCCGGCGGGCGGATCTTCATGGACGCGATCGACAACTCCGCCGGGGTCGACTGCTCGGACCACGAGGTGAACATCAAGATCCTCCTCGACGCGGTCGTGCGCGCCGGCGACCTGACGGAGAAGCAGCGCAACGCGCTCCTCGCGGAGATGACGGACGAGGTGGCGGCGCTCGTGCTGCGCGACAACTACGACCAGGCGCAAGCGCTCTCGACCTCGCTCGCGCAGGCGGCGTCGATGGCGGAGGTGCACGAGCGGTACCTCCGCAGCCTCGAGGCGTCGGGCACGCTGAGCCGCGCGCTCGAGTTCCTGCCGGGAGACGAGGCGCTCGCGGAGCGGCGCGGCGCGGGCGGCGGGCTGACCGCGCCGGAGCTCGCGATCCTGCTCTCGTACACGAAGGCGGCGCTCGCGGCGGAGCTCGTGGCCTCGTCCGCCCCGGACGAGCCGTTCTTCGCGCGCGAGCTCGAGCGGTACTTCCCGGCGGCGCTTCGGGAGCGCTTCGCGGACGAGATCGCGCGGCACCCGCTCCGGCGCGAGATCGTCGCGTCGCGGGTCGCGAACGAGCTCGTGAACCGTGCCGGGACGACGTTCGCGTTCCGTCTCGGGGACGAGACCGGAGCCGGGACGGCGGACGTCGCCCGCGCCTACGCGGCGGTGCGCGACGTGTTCCGGCTCGGGGATCTCTGGACGGAGATCGAGACGCTCGACGGCGTCGTGCAGGCGAAGGTGCAGGTGACGATGACGTTCGCGGCGCGGATCCTGCTCGAGCGGGCGGCGCGGTGGATCCTGCGGAACCGGCCGCGCCCGCTCGACGTCGAGGCGATCGTGGCGCGCTTCGCTCCCGGCGCGGCGGAGCTCGCGGAGGCGGTTCCCGGGCTGCTCGGCAGGGGTGAGGCGGAGGCCGCTCGGGCGAGGGCCGACGCGCTCGTGGGGGAGGGCGTTCCGGAGGAGCTCGCGGTGCGCGTGGCGCACCTGGAGGCCCTCGTCCCGGCGCTCGACCTCGTCGAGCTCGCCGACGGCTCGGGCCTCGGGCTCGTGGAGGCGGCGACGGTGTACTACGAGCTCGGCGCTCGGCTCGAGCTCCACTGGCTGCGCGACCGGGTCGTCGCGCTGCCGCGCGGGACACGCTGGGAGGCGATGGCGCGGGCCGCGCTCCGGGACGACGTGTACGCGGAGCAGGCCGCGCTCGCGCGCGCGGTCGTCGGGACGTGCACGGAGGGCGACCCGCGCGAGCGCGTGGAGACATGGCTCGAGCGGCATGCGGCCGCCGCCGAGCGTTGCCTGCGCGTCCTCGCGGATATCCGGAGCGGCGGCGGGCTCGACCTGGCGCGCCTCTCGGTCGGCGTCCGCGAGCTGCGGAACCTGATTGCGTCGAGCGGCGTCGCCGAGCGCGCGGAGGAGCCCGCCGCCCGGGGGCCGGCCTAGCCCGGGCCGCCCGGCCAAACCGAGGCGTTCTCCGGCCAAAGCCCCACCCTGGGAGGGGAAGGGGCCACCACCCGCCGCCCACCTGGAGGCTACGCCTCGGCGGCGCTGAGCGCCTCGGCCGGTTCGTGCCGATTTCGCGCCGGAACCGGAAAAATTCCGGCACGTCCCGGGCGGGCGCCGGGTAATGCCGTGGGCGCAGCCAAGGCGTCCTGGGCGCGTCGAGCGCACCCCGGGGCGGATGCCGGGCAGGAGCGGCATGCACGCAGCGCGTCCGGAGGCGCGCGACGGGCGACCGTCTATTCGGGCAGCGCCGCGAGCACCTGCTCCGGGTGCCCGTCCGGCTTCACGCTGTACATCGCGCGCACGACCGTCCCGTCCGCGCCGATCACGAACGTCGAGCGATGGACGCCCCAGTACGTCTTCCCGTAGTTCTTCTTCTCCCGCCACGCGCCGTACGCCTCGGCCACCTCGTGCTCGGGGTCGGCGAGGAGCGTGAACGGGAGCGCGTACTTCTCCTTGAACTTCGCGTGGGAGGCCTCGTCGTCGGGACTCACACCGAGGACGACAGCGCCGCGCTCCTCGAACTCCCCGTACGCGTCGCGGAAGCCGCAGGCTTCGCGCGTGCAGCCCGGTGTGTCGTCACGAGGATAGAAGTAGAGAACGACCGGCTTCCCGCGCAGGTCGGAGAGGCGCACGCGCTCGCCGCTGTCCGAGCCGAGCTCGAAGTCCGGGGCCCGCTGTCCTTCCTCGATTGCCATTCGCGTCCTCCTCTCCTCGGGGCCGCGAGCGTAGCTCCTGCCCGTCGGCTCGCGCCGCCCGAGCTAGCGCGACGCGGCGTCGATCCGCAGAACCCGGTGGTTGCCCGCCTCGGCCAGGAAGACCGTTCCATCCGCCGTCACGGCGACGTCGACCACGTTGAAAAGCGACGCGGACGCCGCAGGCTCGCCGTCCGCCGCCCGGCCAGGCCTGCCCGTGCCGGCGACAGTCCGGAGCACGCCGCGACTGTCGATCATGCGGACGCGGCTGATCGGCGCCTCGACGAAGTACACGTTTCCGTGCGCGTCCACGGCCACGTCCGACGGGGACCAGATGTCGACCGCGGTCGCCCGCCAGCCGTCGTCCGACAGACCGGGCCGCCCCGTCCCCGCGACCGTCATGATCATCCCGTCCGGGTCGATCCTGCGGATCCGGTGGTTCAGGAAGTCCGCCACGTAGACGTTGCCGTCCGCGTCGACCGCGACCCCGGTCGGGTGGTTGAGCCTCGCCGCCGTCGCGGGGCCGCCGTCGCCGGAATAGCCGGCCTCACCCGATCCTGCCACGGTCGTGAATGTTCCGTCGGGCTCGACGCGGATGACCCGGCTGGCCGGATCGCAGACGAGATACAGGCGCCCGCGCGCGTCGAAGGCAGGGCTCTGCGGGCGAGCGCAGAGGCGGTCGGAGACGGTCCGCACGCCCGGCTCCAGGATCCCGGCGGCGCCCGTCCCCGCGACCGTCGTGATCCGCCCGCGGGCGTCGACCCGCCGGACGGAGGAAAACCAGAGGTCCACGAGGTAGAGGTCTCCGTCAAAGCCGACCGCGACGTCGACCTCGGTGATCTCCGCCTCTAGCGCCGGCCCGCCGTCGCCTGCGTAGCCGTATCGCCCCGACCCAGCCACTGTGGTGATCGTCCCGTCCGCGCCGATCCGCCGAACCTGGTGTCGCGTGGCCTCGGACACGTAGACGGTGCCCTGTCGGTCGACCGCGACGCTGAGCGGCTGGGAGAGCGCGGCGGCGACTGCAGGTCCGCCGTCGCCTGTCGTCCCACGCTCGCCCGTCCCGGCGACGACCGAGATCCTCGGCGTGTCGTCGGCGTCGGCCGCCCGGGTCGGCTCGTCGCGCACGAGCGTGCTCGCCAGGGCCGTCGCGATCGCGGTCGCCGCCACCGCGGCCGCGACGCCGACGAGGAGCCGCCGCCGCGCCCGCGTGCCGCGGTCGAGCCCGAAGGCCGCTCGCACGTCCGCGACGTATGCGGCACATGTCTCCGGCCGCTCCGCCGGCGCCTTGCGCAGGCCTGCCGCGAGCGCGGCGTCCGCGGCGGGCGGCGAGCCGGGCCGGCGCTCCGAGAGCCTCGGCGGCTCCTCGTTCACCTGCGCCCAGAGGAGGGCGAGGAGCCGCGCGTCGCGAAAAGGCGGCTCGCCCGCGAGGCACTCGAAGAGGACGCAGGCGAGCGCGTACAGGTCGCTGCGCGGCTCGGCCCGGCCCTCGATCTGCTCCGGCGCCGCGTACTCGGCAGTCCCGCGGAACCCGCCTCCTTCCGCGGCGAGCGTGCCACCGCCGGGCACCGCGAGCCCGAAGTCCGAGAGGTAGACGTGGTCGGCCGCCCCGTCCTCCGACGCGAGCAGGATGTTCCCCGGCTTCACGTCGCGGTGGAGGAGGCCGCGCGCATGCGCGGCGTCGAGTGCGTCCGCCACCTGGGTCGCGATTGCGAGCGCCCGCTCCGGCGGAAGCGGCCCCTCGCGGGCGAGCAGGCCGCGCAGGTCGGTGCCGCGCACGAGTCGCATCGCGATGAAGAAGACGTCGCCTTCCTGGCCCGCCTCGTAGATCGGGATGACGTTCGGGTGGTCGACGGACGCGGCGAGGCGCGACTCGCGCAGGAACCGCTCGCGGAGCCGCGTCCCGCCGTCGCGCGAGAGCGAGAGCACCTTCAACGCGACCCGGCGCCCGAGCCGCCCGTCGTGGGCCTCGTAGACGACGCTCATGGCGCCCCGCCCGAGAACGGACTCGACCGTGTAGCTCGCGAGTCTCGTTCCCGGGCCGAGTAGGGTGCCGGTCGCCATCGTCTGCCACGTCACTATGCGCCGCAGGGGGTCCGTCCTCAAGGAGGCTCAGTGCGCCGGGCGAAGGCGCCGGAGCCCGAACACCCCGCCGCCGAGCAGGACGGCGAACCCGAAGCCGAGGCTCCAGGCGAGCGCGATCGGGCCCCAGTCGCGCGAGCCGGGCGCGACCGGCTCCGGGCTCCGGGTCGGGCCGAGCACGACCGGCTCGCCCGGAGAGCGGGGCTCGATCCCGAAGTCGGTCACGAACGGGACGTACTCGCTCCCGCCCGCCTGGGGGAAGTCGGTCACGAACGGGACGTACTCCTGCGCGGGGGCCGCGCCTGCGCTTCCCGTGGCGGCGAGCGCGGACAGCGCGACGAGCGCGAGGATCATCATCTTGGTCGGTCTGGTCATGTCGGTTCCTCCTCTTCTCGATTCGACGGTCGCAGGCGAGAATGCGGGCGGGCGCTTGAAGGAGGCTTGAGGGGCACTTGACGGTCGAGTTCAGGATCCTGGGCCCGCTGGAGGTCGTGCGCGACGGCCGCGCGGTCGAACTGGGGCCGCCGCGCGAGCGCGCGCTCCTCGCGCTGCTCCTCACGCGAGCGAACGTCGCGGTCTCGCGCGATCGGCTGATCGACGAGCTCTGGCCCGACGACCCGCCGAGGAGCGCCGTCAACGTCCTGCAGACGTACGTCTCGCATCTGCGCCGTGCCCTCCCGCCGGAGCGACTCCTGACGCGCGCGCCCGGCTATCTCCTCCGCGTCGAGCCGGGCGAGCTCGACCTCGAGCAGTTCGAGCGGCTCGTCGAGGACGGGCGGCGACTGCTCGCGTCCGGTGAGGGGGAGGCGGGCGCCGAGGCCCTGCGGGCCGCGCTCGGCCTGTGGCGCGGCCGTCCGCTCGCCGACGTCGACTCGGAGGGATTCGCGGCGATCGAGGCGGCGCGGCTCGAGGAGATCCGGCTGGCGGCGCTCGACGAGCGGATCGAGGCCGACCTCGCGCGCGGCCGCCACCGGGAACTCGTCGCGGAGCTCGAGGCGCTCGTCGCCGAGCATCCGCTGCGCGAGCGGCTCCGGGGGCAGCTCATGCTTGCGCTCTACCGGTCGGGCCGTCAGCCCGACGCGCTTGCGCAATACCGGGCGGCGCGGGCGCGGCTCGCCGAGGAGCTGGGGATCGAGCCGGGCCGCGATCTCCGCGAGCTCGAGGGCGCGATGCTTCGGCAGGATGCCGTGCTGGAGTTCCCAGCGGGTGGGCCGTCCGTCGAGCCGGGCCGTCGCGCGCTCCTCGCCGCGGCGCTCGACGGAACGGCGCTCGACGACGCGCTCGGGCTCGCCGAGCCCCTCGCGCGGCACCAGGACTACGAGCTCGTCCTCGTCGCTCCGGTCGGCGATGCCGCCCGGCTGCCTGCGGCGGCCGAGCGGACGAATGTGCTGCGGCGCTCCCTCACCGAGCGGGGCGTTCACGCACGCGGAGCCGCCTTCACGTCCTCGAGTCCCGGGCCGGACGTCGTCCGCCTGGCCTCGGAGGCCGACGCGGCCCTCCTCCTCGTAGCCGCGCCCGGCTGCCTGCGGGAGGACGGCGGCCTCGACGCGGGCGTGACCGAGGTTCTGGTCTCCGCGCCGAGCGACGTCGCGCTCCTTCCGTTCGCGGCGACGCCGGCCGAGGTCGGCGACGGGGCGCCGGTAATCGTTCCCTTCGGCGGCGCCGAACACGAGTGGGCCGCGGCCGAGATCGGCGCGTGGCTCGCCCAGGCGGAGGGACGGCCGCTCCGGCTGCTCGGGACGGCCGAGGACGCCCGCGCGGACAGGCGCGACGCAAGCCGGCTGCTCGCGACTGTCGCCCTGCTCGTGCAGCAGATCGCCGACGTGCCGACCGAGCCGGCGCTCGCGGCGCCCGACGAGGAAGAGTTCGGGGCTGTCACCTCCGGCGCCCGGGCGGTCGTCGCCGGGCTGCCCGACGGCTGGCGCGGCCGCGGCGTCGGGCCGACCCGCGCGGCCCTGCTGCGCGCCGCCGGGGCGCCTGTGCTCCTCGTGCGCGGCGGGATCAGGCCCGGAGGTCTCGCGCCGCCGGGCAGCATGACACGATTCACCTGGACGCTCACGCCGCTGGGACCGTGAGACGCCCCGCGCCCGCGCGGTACGCTCCGCGCGGTGCTCGACCTCCACGCCTGGAACGCGCTCGTCGTGATCGTCGCGCTCGCGCTCTCCGCCGGGTGGGGCGGCGTCTACGCGTTCCGCAAGCGGACGCCGGGGCGCCTCTACGCGCACCTGCTCGCGGGCGCGCAGGCCCTCGTGATCGCGCAGGTCGCGCTCGGGCTCCTGCTCCTCTCGGACGGGCTTCGCACGACCGACCGGCTGCACTACACGTACGGGACGCTCGCGCTCCTGGCCGTCCTTTCGCCGTGGCTCTACGCGCCGCCGGTGCCAGCGCGGCGGCTAGCCTGGTTCGCGGGCGCGAGCCTCGTGGCCGCCGCCCTCTCGATCCGCGCGTACACGACCGGATGACCGACTGGGATCCCCGCACGAACGGCACGCTCCGCGGCTTCCTGATCATCCTCGCCGTCGCGGCGCTCGTCACGGCCGCCGGGCGGGGCGGCGCGATCGCGCTCGGCACCTTCCTGCTCGTCCTGCGGATCGCGTTCCTCGTCGTGATCGCGATCGTCCTCTACCGGCTCTGGCGGTCGCGCCGTGAGGAGATCGCCGAGTGGCCGCGCCGGGCCCGCGTCGTCTTCTACGGGGCCGCCGCCCTCGCCTTCGCAAACGTTCTCGCGAACTTCGTGACGACCTACCCGGAGGGGGCGCTCGAGGCCGTCGTCTTCTTCGGCGTGCTCGGCGCCTGCGCTTACGCGCTCGTCCGCACCTGGCGCGACCAGCACACGTACGGATACTGATGCGTACGCTCCGGCCCGCACTCGCGGCCTGGCTTGCCTCGCTGGCCGCGCTCGCCGCCGCCGGTCTCGCCGAGGCGCGCCCGCTTCTCCCGGATCTCGTGCAGAAGGCGCCGTACAAGGTCAGCGTCGTCGAGCGCCACGGGCGCTACCTCCTCGCCTTCGCGTCCGCGACGGAGAACGTGGGCGAGGGCCCGCTCGCGATCGCCGGCCGGCGGGCCGGTGCCCGGCCGGTGATGGAGGCCCGACAGATCATCCGCCGCACCGACGGCCCGAGCCGCTTCCGGGCGCTCGGCCCGCTCCTCGCCTTCCACGCGCTGAACGGTCACGAGCACTGGCACCTGACGCGCTTCGCACGCTACTCGCTGCGGGCCGAGGGCGAGACGGCCGGTGTCCGCGCACGCAAGGCCGGGTTCTGCCTCGGCGACCGCTACCGCTCCGTGCTCGTCCCGAGCGCACCTCAGCGCTGGCACCACCAGTGCGGGCTCGGGCGACGCGACCTGACGCGCATCCGTCAGGGGATCTCCGTCGGCTGGGGCGACGCGTACGCGCCCGGCGTCCACGGCCAGTGGGTGAGCCTGCGCGGCGTGCGGGCGGGGCGCTACGTCCTCGCCCACCGCGCCAACCCGGGCGGGTTCCTGCGGGAGTCGGACTACGAGAACAACGCGTCGTCCGTCCTCCTCGAGCTCACGCGCGCGCCGGGCGAGCGGCCGCGAGTCCGGATGCTCGCGAGCTGCCCGGGCGCCGCGAGCTGCTCCGATCGTTAGCCGTCGCGGGCGCCGACGCGCGCCTTCGCGCCGTCGAGCGAGTCGAGGATCTCCCGGACGGGGAGGGCCTCCCCGACGAAGATCGGCGTGTCGCGCTCGGTGTAGCGGCTCGCCTCGGTCTCGCGGAGGGTCATCATCAGCTCGAGGAAGTCGGAGGGCGCCTCGCACTCGAACGCCGTCATGAACTCCTGGTCGTCGATCCCGAACGAGTACGTCGTGTGGTTCGTGATCGTGACGAAGCGCGCGCCGACCTCAGCGTGCTCGCGCATCGCGCGGCCGCGCTCCTCCATGGACAGGGCGTACCAGGGGCGGATCTTCACGAACGGATAGACGACGAGGTACGGCGCCCCGCGCGGGATCACGCGGCGCGGCGGGCGGCGCGGGTCGCGCTCGAAGTACTTCGACGGGCGCGTGGCGGCGAGGTAGCTGTACGGCGTCTCGAGCCAGCCGGCGAGCGGCGTCCCGTTGAGGTCGGTGGCGAGCTCGCGAAGGTCCTCGAAGCGCTCGGTCAGCTTCCAGAACATGAAGTCCGCCTCGGGCCGGACGCCGACGAGGCTGTACGTCCGGACGTCCATCCGCTCGGCCCAGGCCTCGACGACCTCGGCGAACGCGTCCTTCGCGGCGGCGCGCTCCTCGACCGGGAGGCGACGCCAGGCCGGGTCCAGCCGGTAGAGCGTGTACGCGACGTACTGGTCGGCTTGCGGCTCGGCGTTCTCGGAGGCCATGTGCGAAATCGTATCGGGGCCGTTTCACTCTCTCGACGTCTGGCGCGTCACTTGCGCGTTTTCGCGGCGTAGCGTGGAGGACGTCGGGGCGCGTCCGCCGAGCGGGCCGGCGGGCGCGCCCCGCAGCTCCGGACCTCGAGCGGTCGGTGGGCTTCTACTGCCGCATCCTCGAGGCCCGCAGGACGCTCGACGCTGCTCAGCGCGAGGAGTCAGCCGGCGCAGCGGCGTAGCCCAGCTGTCGCTGGACTGTCGCCATGTCCCAATAGTCGGAGCATCGGGCGATACGGTCACCTTCGAAGAGAAACACCGTGACCCCGCGCACCTCGAACCGTCTGCCCGTCGGCTCCATGCCCGCGAGGCGGCCGTGATGGGTGCCGCCCATTCGCCATTCGAGGACGGCACGCCGATCGGAGCCGGATGTCGAGATCGGTTCGACGTCGAGGTCGGGGAAGGCGGCGAGAAAGCCCTCCGCCCACTCCGTCACTCCATCGAGGCCGGGGCTCTCGGCTCCGAACGTGACGTCCTCGTAGACGCAGTCGTCTGTGAAGAGAGCCGCGAGGGCCTCGGGATCGTGCGCGCTCCACGCCTCGGCCCAGCGGCGGGGAAGATCCGACTCCATCTCCATGCGAGCATCATTGTCGCAACGCCCGGGTACGGAAGAGAAACTTCCGCTTCACGTCGAACGCCGTGCTCTCCGACCCTGGGGCAGACTCTTCTCGGTGACGTCGGACGACACCATCGGGGGCCTTGCCCAGCTCATCCGCGAGCGCCAACCCTGTGTGGTGCTGACCGGGGCCGGCATCTCGACGGAGAGCGGGATCCCGGATTTTCGCTCGCCGACCGGGATCTGGGCGGAGTTCGACCCGCGGGAGTACGCGACGCTCGGGGCGTTTCGGCGTGACGCGGAGAAGGTCTGGAGGTTCTACGCGCCGCGGTTCGCGATGCTGGGGTCGGCTGAGCCCAACCGCGCACACCGGGCGCTCGCTGAGCTCGAGCGCCTCGGGCTCGTGCGCGCGGTCGTGACCCAGAACATCGACCTGCTGCACGAGCGCGCGGGGAGCCTGGTCGTGGTGGAGGTGCACGGGTCGATCCGCGTCTCGGGCTGTCCCGGGTGCGGCGCCGAGTACCCGCTCGCCGAGGTCGAGCTCCTGCTCGCCGAGGGTGACGGCGCGCCGCACTGCGAGCGGTGCGGGGCGGTGCTGAAGCCGGGCGTCGTCTTCTTCGACGAGCTGCTTCCGCCGGAGGCGATCGACCGGGCGTTCGAGCTCGCGCGGGAGGCGGCGCTGCTCCTCGTCGTCGGCTCGTCGCTCGAGGTGTACCCCGTCGCGGGGCTCCCGCAGGAGACGCTCGACGCGGGCGGCGCCGTCGCCGTGGTGAACCGGGATCCGACGTGGGTCGACGACCGTGCGGCGCTCGTCGTGCGCGCGAGCGCCGGCGACGCGCTGGCGGAGGCGGTCGCGCGACTCCGGCCGGACGAACAGCAGGTCGAACTGGCCGAGCACGACCCGGGCTGGGCCGCCGCGGCCGCCGAGGAGGCCGCCCGCGTGCGGGAGGCGCTCGGCGCGGTCGCGGTCGAGCACGTGGGGTCGACCGCCGTCTCCGGGCTCGTCGCCAAGCCCGTACTCGACCTGCTGGCCGGGCTCGAGCGCGCCTCGGTCGAGCCCGAGCAGGTCCGGGCGATGGAGGCGCTCGGCTACGGGTGCCTCGGCGAGTTCGGCCTGCCCGGGCGGATCTTCTTTCGGAAGGAGGAGGGCGGCCGCCGGACGCACCACGTCCACGCGGTCGAGCACGGCCGCGGGCACTGGCGCCGGCACGTCGCGGTACGCGACTTCCTCCGCGCGCATCCGGAGGAGGCGGCGCGGTACGCCGAGGTGAAGCGGGCCGCCGCCGCGTCGGCCGCCGACCGCGATTCCTACTGGGAGGCGAAGGCCGCGTACGTGGAGGCGCTCGAGCGCCGGGCGCTCGACAAGGAGCGCCACCCGCTCTCGTCCTCCGACCGGCCGCCAGGCTCGCCGTCGTGAGTCAGCTCGAAGCGGTCGGCTCGTCGGGGGTGATCGCCTCGCCCGGTCGTACGAGCCCGCTCTCGTAGGCGGCGACGACGGCCTGCGCGCGACTGCGCAGGCCGAGCTTCGCGAGGATCCGGTTCACGTGGGTCTTCACCGTCGCGAGGCTGACGACGAGCTCGGCGGCGATCTCGTCGTTCGCGAGGCCGCGGGCCACGAGGACGAGCACGTCTCGCTCGCGCGCGGTCAGCTCACGGAGGGGCTCGGGGACCCCGGCGGACGGCGGCGGGCGGCGGATGTGCTCCGCGATGAGCCGCCGCGTCAGGCTGGGGGCGAGGAGCGCCTCGCCGGCCGCCACGACCTCGACCGCTTGTGCGAGACGGTCGGGTGGGCTCGTCTTGAGCATGAACCCCGCTGCCCCGGCCTTCAGGGCCTCGTACACGTACTGGTCGAGGTCGTATGTCGTGAGCACGAGCACCCTGGTGGCAAGCCCGCTCGCGGACACCTCGCGCGTGGCGGAGATGCCGTCGAGGACCGGCATGCGGATGTCCATGACGAGCACGTCCGGGCGACACTCCCGCGCGGCTTTCAGCGCCTCGCGTCCGTTCGCCGCTTCCGCCAGCACCTCGATCCCGCGGGCGTCGAGGAGGGCGTGAAGGCCGCTCCGTACGAGATCCTGGTCGTCGGCGATGACGACGCTCGTCATGCCGTCTCGGTCGGCGTCGGCAGCGTCGCGACGAGTCGAAACCCGCCACCCTCGGTCGGGCCGGCGCGGACTGTGCCGCCGAAGATCGCGACTCGCTCGCGCACGCCCCCGAGGCCGTGGCCGCTCTCGACTCGCACCGCCGGCTCGCCCGCTCCCGAACCGTTCTCCACCTCGACCGCAAGCTCGTTCGCCCGCCGCTCGAGGCGCACGGCGACACGGCTGCCCGGCGCGTGCTTGAGCGCGTTCGTCAGCGCCTCCTGCACGATCCGGTAGACGGACAGGCCGACACCGATCGGCACCGACCGGGCGGCGGGATCGACGACGAGCTCGACCTCCAGCCCCGCCCGCGCGTAGTCGTCCACGAGCGCCGACAGATCGGCCACCGAGTGCTGCGGCTGCATGCCGAGCTCGTCCCCGTCGTCGCGGATCAGGCGGAGCAGACGGCCGGTCTCGCCGAGAGCGTCCCGGCCGATGTGCTGGATCTCGCGAATCGCGCCGACCGCGCCCTCCGCGTCACGCGCGACGAGGTCTTCGGCGAGAGACGCCTGGACGACCATCACGCTCAGCGAGTGGGCGAGCACGTCGTGCAGCTCGCGTGCGATCCGCTCCCGCTCGGCGGCAGCCGCGTCCGCGGCCGCGCGCTCGGCCTCGGCGCGGGCGCGCTCCGCCTCGATCGCGAGCTCACGATTCCGCTCGAGCGTCTCCCGCACGGCGACGCCGATGATCCACGGCCCGGTCACCCAGACCAGACCGAAGACGATGTCGGGATCGAAGGTGGTGAGCCAGTCGAGCGTCGCGAAGACGACGAGGAGCGCACAGACGACGCTGGCGAGGCCGAGGGGGGCACGCGACCGGGGCACCATGCTGCCGGCGGAGAAGAACGCGAGCGGAGGCAGGAGAATCCACGCCGACGGCTCGCTGACGTCGAACCCCAGCGCGGGCGTGAGCGCGTAGATCGCCGCGACGAGAAGCGGCATGGCGAGCGGAGCCAGGCGACGCGCGCAGAGCACGAGGGCAGCCAGCCAAAAGGTCCCGAGCGCCACGGCGAGCGGCCGGTACCCCTGCACGACGATCTCGATCGTGCCGAGAACGCCGAAGAGGCCGGGCAGCACGAGGTCGCTGCGCCTGATGCGGCCCGACGTGGCCTCGCCGAGGAGCCCGCGTACCCTCACGATCGCTCACGCTAGCGCGGCCGCGCGCGTTCGGCATCAACCCGTGGGTTGAGCCGAGATCGACCCGGTGCCCGACGACATCGGCGGGCGAGCACGGGACGATGAGGACGCCTCGCACGGTGCGAGGCCACTCGACCAGGGAGGTACTCGCCATGTCCGACCGCGTCACGCGCTTCGTTGGCCTCTACGCGACGATCGCCGCTGCGATCGCCGTCGTCGTCGCTCCCCTCCTCGGTGTCGCCTACTTCGCGCTCCCGATCGGAGCCGAGGAGGAGACCGGGACCGTCGCCGTGTGGGCGGAGCCCGCCCGAGAGCTCGCCGGAGGGTTGCTCACGTGGGCGTCGCCGGACCGCGTCTATGCGTCCTACACGCAGCTGTTCGCGCTGATCGTGCCCGCCATCCTGCTGTGCGCGTGGGTGACGCGCGCGCGACGCCGGCACACCGGATCGCGTCTCGAGCGCTGGGGCTGGCGCGTGTCACTCGTCGCCTACTCGATGCTCGCTGCGGGCCTCGCGATCGTGGCACTGATGCTGATCGGCGTGTCCGGGTCGAGCACGATCCTCGACTACGCGTACCTGCCGCTCGTCTTCCCCGGCATCGTGTTCGGGACGATCGGCTCCACGGTGCTGGGCATCGGGCTGCTCCGTTCCGGCTACGAGCCCCGCGTGACGGCGTGGCTCCTCGCGCTCGTCTTCCCACTGTGGGTCGTCGGCGACTTCGTGATCGGCCACAACAGCCTCGGGCTCGTTCCGCTCTTTCTCGCCTGGGCGGCAACGGGATGGCGGCTCTTCCGCGCCGGCTGGGCCGCCTCGGGCGCGAGGGAAGCCGTCACGATCGGCTGACGCGCGGGAAGCCGACGTCGAGCGTTCCACGACACCCGGGGCGGGGACCTGCCGCCCAGCGGCGGCGGCCCGCCCCGGGGCTAGGCTGGACGAGCCGTGCCCGCACATGCCGCCGAGACCGAGACGACCCGCGAGGAGCGCATCGAGGCGCAGCTTGCCGCGCTGCCCGCGAAGCCGGGCGTCTACCTCTTCCGCGGCGAGCGCGACGCGGTGCTCTACGTCGGCAAGGCGAAGTCGCTCCGCCCGCGCGTGCGCTCGTACTTCCGCGCCGGCGACGCCCGCCGCGGGCTCGAGCGCCTCGCCGACCGCGTCGAGCGCATCGAGGTGATCGTGACCGCGAACGAGACGGAGGCGCTCCACCTGGAGCAGAACCTCATCCGGCGCCACCGACCGCCGTTCAACGTCCGTCTGCGCGACGACAAGTCGTACCCGTACATCGCCGTCACCGTCGGCGACGACTACCCGCGCGTCATGTTCACCCGCGAGCGGCACCGGCGCGGCGTCCACTACTTCGGCCCGTACGCGAACGCGAAGAAGGTGCGCGAGACGCTCGACGTCCTCAACCGCGTCTTCCCGTACCGCCCGTGCGAGGGCCCGAAGCCCGGCCGCCACAGCGGGATCCCGTGCCTCGATTACCACATCGAGCGCTGCCTGGCCCCATGCGTCGGCTACGTCTCCCAGGAGGACTACCGCGCGGTCGTCGACGGCGTGATCGAGTTCCTCTCCGGCGAGACGCGGCCGATCCTCCGTGAGCTCGAGGGAAAGATGAACGACGCGGCCGCAGCCCAGCGCTTCGAGGAGGCGGCGCGCTACCGCAACCGGCTCTTCTCCGTCCGCCACCTCGCGGAGCGCCAGGCGGCGGACAAGCGGGCGATCGGCACGATCGACGTGATCGGCCTCTCCGTCGCCGGCGACCGCGCGGCCGTGCAGGTGTTCCCGCTGCGCGGCGGGCGGCTCGTCGACCGCCACTCCTTCCACCTGGAGAACGTGGCCGGGCAGGACGTGCCCTCGCTCGTGGAGGCCTTCGCGCTCGAGTACTACGGGAGCGCACCCGCGGTGCCGCCGCAGATCGTCGTCCCGCCGGACACCGGCGACACGCGCGCGCTCGAGGAGTTCCTCTCCGAGCTGCGCGGCTCACGCGTCGAGGTGCGCGCGCCGCAGCGCGGGGAGAAGCGCCGGCTGCAGGAGCTGGCGACGCAGAACGCGGAGCTCGCGCTCACGCAGGATGCCGCGGAGTCGGAGCGCCGCCGGTCCCGTCGCGTCGAGGCGCTCGAGGAGCTCCGCGAGACGCTCAACCTCGAGAGCCTGCCGCTCCGGATCGAGTGCTTCGACATCTCGAACATCCAGGAGGAGTCGCCGGTCGGCTCGATGGTCGTCTTCCAGGATGCGGTGCCGAAGAAGGCGCACTACCGCAAGTTCGGGATCCGTCGCGCGACCGGGCAGGACGACTTCGCGATGATGGCGGAGGTCGTCTCGCGCCGCTTCGCCCGTGCGGGCGTCTCGGTCGCGGACGACGAGTACGACGAGGGGTTCGCCACCGTCCCGAACCTCGTCGTGATCGACGGCGGGAAGGGCCAGCTCTCCGCCGCGCTCGCGGCGATGCAGGCATACGACCTCCCGCGCGTAGCCGTGATCGCGCTCGCGAAGCGCGAGGAGGAGGTCTTCCTCCCGGGGAACGCCGACCCGGTCCGGCTCGACCCGTCCTCGCCCGCGCTCCAGCTCCTCCAGCGGATCCGCGACGAGGCGCACCGCTTCGCGCTCGGCTTCCACCGGCAGCGGCGCGGCGCGCGGGCGCACGAGTCGATCCTCGACGCGCTCCCCGGCGTCGGCCCGGCCCGCAAGCGTGCGCTCCTGCTCCACTTCGGCTCGCCGGAACGGCTCCTCGCCGCCTCGCCGGAGGACTTCGAGGGCGTCCCGGGCGTCCCCGCGAAGACCGGCCGCGCGATCTACGCGGCCCTCCACAAGGCCGGCGGCGCGTAGGTCAGTCCTGCGAGAGCAGGAAGAGGCCACCGACGGTGTAGAGCACCATCAGCGCGAGGAAGGGGTACTGCGTGCGGAGCGCGCGGCCGGTGTCCCGCGGGAACAGCTCGAGCGCGCGGTCGTGCGCGACCGCGAGCCCCACGACGTGCCCGGCGACGAGCGTCCCGACCTGCACGTACCAGATCGTCGAGGGTACGAACGGCGCGAGGTTTGGCCGGAAGCTCCGCGTTCCGAAGAGATCCCAGCCGAAGCCGAACGGATCCGAGGCGAGCGTGAGCAGGAACTGCCCCTCGATCACGAGCAGCGAGAAGTAGTGCGAGACCGCATAGACGAGCGCGATCGGCACGAGGCTCCAGATGAACGCGCCCGCGAGGTCGAGGTCGGTCGACGCAAGCCGCTTGGCCACCCAGACCGTGCAGAGATACACCCCGGCGACGAGCGCCACCCACGCCGCGAGGCCGCCGAGCCGTGCCAGCGTCCCCGCGAGGTCGCCGAGCGTCGCGGTCTCGTCGACCCAGAAGGACGACCGGCTGAACCCGTCGAACGCGACCGAGCCGAGCATGACCGCGACGAACGCGACGGTCCCGGGCCGCGGGCTCCCGAGCCCCGCGAGCCCGACCGTCGGCCACCGCACGACGACCCGGCCGTCCCGCACCCCGAACGGCGCGAGCCGCGCGAGCAGCCCGAAGTACACCGTGAACGCCTCCGCATTCGGGAACCACGCGCGGCTCCCGAAGACGAGCGCCCCGATCCAGCTCGCGCCGCTGTAGAGCACGATCGCGAGCGCGAGCGCCCGCGGGTCGGCCGGTTCGAAGTACGCGAGCTCGAGCGCGGCGAACAGGAACAGGCCGAGCGCGGCCGGCCAGCGCCCGAGCCGCTCGGGGTAGGGGTAGGGCTCGGCGTTCGCCCCCAGCCGCCCGGCGATCCACTCGGCCGCCTCGGCGGCGGCGCGCCACGGGTTGAGCGCCCGCCAGACGTTCCCGAAGAGCACCGTGACCGGCACGAGGCCGAGCCAGAACCCGACGTAGACGAACGTCGGCGCGAGGTTCGACCCCACCGAGCGCTCGCCGACGAGCGCGGCCGCGAACACGACGAGGAGCAGGGAGAACGAGAGCGCGCCGAGGACGATCCGCACCCCCGGCGAGAGCAGGAAGCGGCTCAGCCCTTCGGGGAGCGGGCGACCGCCGGCGTGCCTGGCGAGGAGCGGCCTTCGCCAGAGGAGCGCAAGCGCGGCGAACGAGACGACGAGGACGACCCCGGCCCCGTAGAGGAACAGCCACTGCGGAACCGGCAGGTCCTGGACGCTGCCGACACCGTGGGCGAGCGGCGTCACGGGCGGACGCGCAGCTCCGCGATCAGCTGGTGGGCCGTCTCCGTCTCGATCTCGAAGCGGCCCGGCGTCGTCGCGTCGAACTCGAAGCGCGCGGGCGGAAGCCCGGGCCCGGTATGGATCAGGAGGTCGTACCCGTGGAGGTGGACGTCGTCGTGGTACCCGAGCGTCACGACGAGCTCGACGTCGTCCCCCTGCCGCGCGTTCAGCCGCTGCACCCCCTGCGGGCCGCTCGCCGGGACGTCCACGCGGAACTGCGTCGGGCCCTCCTCCGTCGTCGTCTCTTCCTCGGTGGTGGTCTCCTCGTCCTGGGTCTCCGTCTCGGTCTCGCCGGTCTCCGTCTCGGTGGTCGTCTCGTCCGTGGTCGCCGCGGCCGCGGTCGTCTCGGACGCGGGCGAGGGATCCTCGTCGCCTGGGCGGAGAACGATGAACAGGACGACCGCTGCGACGAGCGCGGCCACGCCGATGCCGATGCGGCCCGCGTTCCCCACGCGGCCATTATGGCGGCGCGCCGGTCCCGAGGGCCCATCGAACCGACGGAGTCCTCGCGTGCCGCCCGCGCGATCGGGCCTGTGCTCCCTGAGGGGTCGTCAGCCGCTCGTGCGGCCGGGCTCGTCCGGCTCGAGGAACGGGTAGCGGTAGTCGCGCGGCGGGGCGAACGTCTCCTTGATCGTCCGCGGGCTCACCCAGCGGATGAGGTTCCACATCGAGCCCGCCTTGTCGTTCGTCCCCGAGGCGCGCGCGCCGCCGAACGGCTGCTGGCCGACGACCGCCCCGGTCGGCTTGTCGTTCACGTAGAAGTTCCCGGCCGTGTAGCGGAGCGCCTCACCGGCCTCGACGAGCGCCTCGCGCTCCTCGGCGAACACCGCCCCGGTGAGCGCGTACGGCGCGGTCGAGTCGACGAGCTCGAGCGTCTCCTCCCACTTGCCCTCGGGGTAGACGAACGTCGTCACGATCGGGCCGAAGAGCTCCTCCTGCATGAGCCGGAAGCGCGGGTCCTTCGTCGCGATCACGGTCGGCTCGACGAAGAAGCCCTCGCTGTCGTCGACGCCGCCGCCGACCACGATCTCCGCGTCGTCGGCCGCCCGCGCCTCCTCGATCGCCTCGCGGTGCTCGCCGAGCGCCTTCGCGTCGATCACGGCGCCCATGAAGTTCCCGAAGTCCGAGACGTCGCCCATCCTGATCGTCGAGACCTGCTCCTCGAGCCGCTCACGGAGCGCCGGCCAGAGGTTCGACGGCGCATAGACACGTGAGGCGGCGGAGCACTTCTGACCCTGGTACTCGAAGGAGCCGCGCACGATCGCCGCGGCGACCGCGTCCACGTCGGCCGACGGGTGGGCGACGATGAAGTCCTTGCCGCCGGTCTCGCCGACGATCCGCGGGTAGTTCCGGTACCCGGCGATGTTCTCGCCGACCGTCTTCCACATGCCCTGGAAGACCGGCGTCGAGCCGGTGAAGTGGATCCCGGCCAGGTGCTCGCTCGCGAGCGCGGCGCCGCCGATCTCGGCGCCCGGCCCGTAGACGAGGTTGATCACGCCCGGCGGGAGGCCCGCTTCCTCGAAGAGCCGCATCACGTAGTGCGCGGAGAGCATCGCGGTCGTCGCCGGCTTCCAGACCACCGTGTTCCCCATGAGCGCGGCCGAGCCGGGCAGGTTCCCGGCGATCGCCGTGAAGTTGAACGGCGTCACCGCGAAGACGAAGCCCTCGAGCGGGCGGTACTCCATCCGGTTCCACATGCCGGGCGAGGAGATCGGCTGCTCCTCGTAGATCCGCGTCATGAACTGGACGTTGAAGCGGAAGAAGTCCGTCAGCTCGCAGGCGGCGTCGATCTCCGCCTGGTGTGCGGTCTTCGACTGGCCGAGCATCGTCGCGGCGTTCAGCGTGTCGCGCCAGGGACCGGCGAGGAGCTCGGCCGCACGGAGGAAGACCGCCGCGCGATCCTCCCACGGGAGCCGGTGCCAGTCCTCCCATGCCTCGGCCGCGGCGCCGATCGCGCGCTCCACCTCGTCCGCGCGGCCCTGATGGACGTCGGCGAGGACGTGCTCCTTGCGGTGCGGCATCACGGCCTCGACCGTCTTGCCGGTGCGCACCTCCTCGCCGCCGATCGTGAGCGGGACGTCCAACCGCTCGTTCTTCATCTGCTCGAGCCGGAGCTGGAGGCTCGCCCGCTCGGGGGAGCCGGGCTCGTACCCGCGCACGGGCTCGTTCAAGGGAGGCGGTGGGCGGAAGATCCCCGGGGCCGACACGCCCGGCATTCTATGGACGTGCAGAGGGTTCGGTACGACGTTCCCGGCTGGGGCGTCGGGGAGCTCTGGCTCGACGAAGGCGTCGTCGTGAACCACGAGTCGCCGGTCGCGCGGGCGGGCGGGGAGGAGGGCCCCTCGCATCCGCTCGTCGAGCGCGTGCGCGCATACTTCGCCGGCGCGCGGGACGCGTTCGCCGACGTCGAGCTCGATCTCGTGGAGTGCACAGGCTTCCAGCGCGCAGTCGTGGACGCGCTGCGGGCGGTGCCCTACGGGGAGACGGTCACGTACGGGGAGCTCGCGGCGCTCGCCGGCCATCCGGGCGCGCAACGTGCCGCGGGAACGGTGTGCGCGCGGAACCGGTTCTTCCTCTTCGTGCCCTGCCACCGCGTCGTCGGGGCGGAGTCGCTGGGCTCGTACGGGTCGCTCGGCGTCGGCTACAAGCGGCGCCTGCTCGAGCTGGAGGGCGCGCTCTGAGCCTCTCGGAGGACGTCCGCGCGGAGCTCGCGGCGATCGAGCCGCGGAAGGCCTGCTGCCGGCTCGCCGAGCTCTCGGCGCTCGTCCGCTCCGCCGGCAGCGTGCACCTGCGCGGGCGCGGCCGGATCGCTCTCCATCTCGAGCTCGGGAGCGCCGGGGTCGCCCGGCGGGCGGTCGCGCTCCTGCACGGCTACGGGGTCGCCTGTGAGATCCGGACGTTCCGCCGCCGCGCCTTCGACCGCGCCACGCGGTTCGAGCTCTACCTGGCCGACGACCCGCGCGCCGTCGAGGCGCTCACCGCGGCGGGCATCCTCGGCAGGGGCCACGGGCCGCTCGCGCGCCCGCCGGCGCGGGTGACCGGCCGCCCGTGCTGCCGGGCGGCGTACCTGCGGGGTGCATTCCTCGCGGCAGGATCGGTCTCGGGCCCGCGCTCCGCGCATCTCGAGCTGCGAACCGCGGACGTGGGCGGCGCGCGCCACCTGGCCCGCGTCGCGGCGCCAGAGGGCTTCGAGCTCGGCGTCGCCGAGCGGCGAGGCCACGCCCTCGCATACGCGAAGGGGAGCGAGACGATCGCCGATCTCCTCGCCTTCCTCGGTGCGAGCGACGCCGCGCTCGCGTTCGGCGAGCAGGCAGTCGTCGCGGCCACCCGCGCCCACGCGAACCGGCTTGCGAACGCCGACCATGCGAACATCCGCCGCGCGAGCCGGGCCGCAGAGGCGCAGGTGCGGGCGATCGAGCGTCTGCGGCACGAAGGGCGGCTCGACCATGTCGGCCCCGAGCTGCGCGAAATCGCGGAGCTGCGCCTGCGCCACCCGACGCTTCCCCTCCGCGAGCTCGCTGCGCGCTGCCGTCCGCCGGCGACGAAGGCGGCCGCGCACCGGCGGTTGGGGAAGCTCCAGCGGCTCGCTGAGCCGTGACCTTTATGCCCGCAAATTGCGGGTGAGGCGGAAACGGGCAGCTTGAATCCAACCTCGACATCCGTCAATGTCCTCGGTCGAGCGGGTCCGCGCTCGTCCGGTGTTGGATTCAGACCCCGTCCGACGCCTACGGTCCGGAGCGCGGTTAAATCCGGAGGGGGAGGTCGTCCTCGGAGCTTCCCCTCCGGCCCGCTCGTCTCCAGGGCTCCTGGCGGGCCGCCCCCGATAGACTCGCCGCGCCGGGCGAGCTACGAAGGAGGGCGCGCATGAGCGTGAAGGTGGGCATCAACGGGTTCGGGCGGATCGGGCGGAACTTCTTCCGCGCGGCCCGCAAGCAGAACGCCGACATCGAGATCGTCGCCGTCAACGACCTGGGCGACGCGAAGACGATGGCGCATCTCCTCAAGTACGACTCCGTCCTCGGCCCGCTCGGCGACGACGTGGAGCCCGCCGAGGGCTCGATCCGCGTGGGCGACACCGAGCTCCGGCTTCTGAACGAGAAGGACCCGTCCGCGCTCCCATGGAAGGACCTCGGGGTCGAGGTCGCGCTCGAGTCGACCGGCATCTTCACGAAGCGCGACGGCGCCCAGAAGCACCTCGACGCGGGAGCGGAGAAGGTCGTTATCTCCGCGCCGGCGACCGATCCCGACGTGACGCTCGTGCTCGGCGTGAACGACGACGCCTACGACCGGGAGAATCACCGGATCGTCTCGAACGCCTCCTGCACCACAAACTGCGTCGCGCCGGTGGCGAAGGTGCTGCACGACGCGTGGGGGATCCAGTCCGGGTTCATGACGACGATCCACGCGTACACGAACGACCAGCGGATCCTCGACCTCCCGCACTCCGACCTCCGGCGCGCGCGGGCGGCGGCGATCAACCTCATCCCGACCTCGACCGGCGCTGCACGCGCGATCGGGCTCGTGATCCCGGAGCTCGCGGGCAAGGTGGACGGCGTCGCGATCCGCGCCCCGGTTCCCGACGGGTCGCTCGTCGACCTCGCGGTGCACCTCGGCGCGGAGGTCACGGCGGAGGAGGTGAACGCCCGCTTCGCGGAGCTCGCCGACAAGGGCGCGCTCGCCGGCATCCTCCAGTACTCGGACGAGCCGCTCGTCTCGAGCGACATCGTCGGCAACCCGTACTCCTCGATCCTCGACAGCGGGCTCACGATGGCGATGGGCGACCAGGTGAAGATCTTCTCCTGGTACGACAACGAGTGGGGCTACTCGTGTCGGCTCGTCGACCTCGTGCAGCGGCTGCTCTAGCGGCGCCCCGTGCATCGCCCGCGCTCGGTTCGGGATGCGGAGGTCGGCGGGAAGCGCGTCCTCGTCCGCGTCGACTTCAACGTGCCGCTCGAGGACGGGCGGGTCGCCGACGACACGCGGATCCGTGCCGCGCTCCCGACGCTCGAGCTGCTGCTGGAGCGGGATGCCGCCGAGCTCGTGCTCTGCTCGCACCTCGGGCGGCCGAAGGCGGAGGACCCGGCCTTCTCCATGGCGCCCGTGCGCGAGCGGCTGCAAGACCTTCTCCCGGACGAACGCGTCCGGCTGCTCGAGAACACGCGCTTCGACCCGCGCGAGAAGGCGAACGACCCGGCGTTCGCGGCCGAGCTCGCGGCGCACGGCGACCTCTACGTGAACGACGCGTTCGGGTCGGCCCACCGGGCGCACGCGTCGACGGAGGGTGTGGCCCATCTGCTTCCCGCGTACGCGGGGCTGCTCCTGGAGCGCGAGCTCGAGGAGCTCGGCGCGCTGCTCGAGGGGCCGGAGCGGCCGTTCGTCGCGGTCGTCGGCGGGGCGAAGGTGGAGGACAAGATCGGCGTCCTGCGGGCGCTCTCCGAGCGGGCCGACCGGCTGCTCGTGGGCGGGAAGATGGCCGAGGAGCGCGAGACGCTCGCGCCGCTCGGGGAGAAGCTCCTGCTGCCGGTGGACGTCGTCGCAGCGGAGGCGTTCGAGGCCGAGGCAGAGGCGCGCGAGGTGGACGTGGAGGACATGCCGGAGGGCTGGCTCGGGCTCGACGTCGGGCCGCGGACGCGCGAGGCGTTCGCCGCGGAGATCGCCGGCGCGCGGACGGTGTTCTGGAACGGGCCGATGGGCGTCTTCGAATGGCCGCGCTTCGCCGCGGGGACGGCCGCGGTCGCCGAGGCCGTCGCCACGTGCGAGGGCCACACGGTCGTCGGCGGCGGCGACTCCGTGCGCGCCGTCGACGAGCTCGGGCTCGCCGGGCGGATCGACTGGGTCTCGACCGGCGGCGGCGCCTCGCTCGAGCTCCTCGAGGGCAAGGAGCTCCCCGGCGTCCTCGCGATCCCGGCGGCGTAGCCGCGTCCCCGTCGGCCGTGCCCCGGGGACAGTCCCCCGTCCATGGCCGCCGCGGACGACGGCCCCGGGGCACGGGGCCGCGGCGGACGTGCCCCACGGGGGCGCGGCGCCTCTGGGACGGCGCGCGTGGGCCCGGCCGACCGCCCGGGGCGTGCGGGCTGTCGCCCTTGTCCTCCGGCGACGTGGCCGGCGCCGGGGAGCGGCCCTGGCCGTTCGGGACGCGGCGTCGCCGGCCGTCTCTCGTGCGGACATGGACGAGGGACTGTCCCCTTGTCCGCCCCGGCCGTGGCCCTCCGGGCAGGGCTCGTAAGATGCCCGCGATGCTGATCGCCGGGAACTGGAAGATGCACAAGACCGCCGCGGAGACGATCGAGTTCGGCACGGCGCTCCGCCGGGCGGTCGAGCCGCTCGAGGGCGTAGACGTCGTCGTGTGCCCGCCGTACACGTCGCTCGACGAGGCCGTTCGCGTCCTCGCGGGCAGCGGCATCGAGGTCTTCGCCCAGAACGCGCACTGGGAGAAGGAAGGCGCGTTCACGGGAGAGATCTCCGCGCCGATGCTTGCCGAGCTGGGCGTCGTCGGGAGCCTCGTCGCCCACTCCGAGCGGCGCCAGCTCTTCGCCGAGACAGACGAGTCCTCCGCCCGCCGGATCGCGGGCGTGCTCGACGCGGGCCTGCGCGTGATCGCGTGCGTCGGCGAGACCGAGCAGGAGCGCGAGGCGGGCGAGACGGAGGCCGTTCTGCGCCGCCAGGTCGAGGCGATCCGCGGCGCCGTCGAGGACGACGACGTCCACCGCCTCACGATCGCGTACGAGCCCGTCTGGGCGATCGGCACCGGCCGCACCGCCACGCCCGAGCAGGCCGAGGAGGCGCACGCGCTCATCCGCAGCCTCTTCGACGTCCCGCTTCTCTACGGCGGCTCGGTGAAGGAGGACAACGCGGCCGAGCTCCTCTCCCAGCCGGACGTGGACGGCGCGCTCGTCGGCGGGGCCTCGCTCGAGGTCGAGTCCTTCGCCGCGATCTGCGAGGCCGCCGCGGCCGCCGCCGCGTGACATATCCGCTCGTCGCGCTCGTCGTCCTCGACGGGTGGGGGTGCGCGCCGCCGGGCCCGGGGAACGCGGTCGAGCTCGCCGACACCCCCGTTTTCGACGGCCTCTGGGCGCGGCACCCGCACACGACGCTCGAGGCGTCCGGCCTCGCGGTGGGCCTTCCGCCCGGCCAGATGGGGAACTCCGAGGTTGGCCACCTGACGATCGGCTCCGGCCGCGTGATCTACCAGGACCTCGTCCGCGTCAACACCGCCATCGAGGACGGCTCCTGCTTCGAGAACCAGGCGCTGCGCGGCGCCTTCGAGCGTGCCCGCGAGCGCGGAGGGAACGTTCATCTGCTCGGCCTCGTCTCGTACGGGGGCGTCCACTCGCACATCGATCACCTGCGCGCGCTCTGGGAGCTCGCCCGCCGCGAGGGGATGCAGGAGCGCACCTTCGTCCACGCGTTCACCGACGGCCGCGACGTCTCGCCGCACGCCGCACGCAACGACCTGGCCGAGCTCGTCGCCGAAGGGGTTCGGGTCGTCACCGTCTCCGGCCGCTACTACGCGATGGACCGTGACGGGCGCTGGGAGCGGACCGAGGAGGCGCTCGCCGCCATCGAGGGCCGTGCGCCGGAGACCGCGCCCGACGTGGCGAGCGCGATCGAGGCCACGTATGCCGCCGATGTCACGGACGAGTTCGTCCGCCCGGTCGCGATCGAGCCCGCCTGGCGGCCGCCGACCCCCGACGACGCCCTCGTCTTCTTCAACTTCCGCCCCGACCGTGCCCGCCAGCTCTCGGAGAAGCTCCTCGAGCGCGGCTACGACCTGACGACGATGACGCGCTACCGGGCCGACTTCCCGTTCCCGGTCGCGTTCAACGAGCAGGAGACGCGCAACACGATGGCCGAGGTGCTCGCCGCGCACGGCGCGCGCCAGCTTCACGTCGCCGAGACGGAGAAGTACGCGCACGTCACCTACTTCTTCAACGGCGGGGACGAGCACGAGTGGCCGGGCGAGACGCGCATCCTCGTTCCCTCGCCGCGCGACGTCCCGACCTACGACAAGAAGCCGGAGATGTCCGCGCCGGAGGTGACCGACCGCTTCACGGCCGAGGTGGGGAACGGCTACCGCTTCGCCGTCCTCAACTTCGCGAACCCGGACATGGTCGGTCACACGGGCGTCATCCCGGCCGTCACGCGTGCGGTCGAGACGGTCGACGCCTGCCTCGGCCGCGTCGTCGAGGCCGTCCACGCA
>Ga0299913_10000105_pt1 | contig 39197 bp, 48 predicted proteins | sample RVTome_9_FD_201360 | JGI IMG/M metagenome (GOLD analysis project Ga0299913, IMG submission 201360) | Soil microbial communities from uranium-contaminated site in the Upper Colorado River Basin, Wyoming, United States - RVT155D38 (version 2) ... | reverse complement strand
CGCCGGACGTCGCGCACCTCGCGTTGATCGTCGTCTAGGTCCTGCGCAACGCGGCCGCAAGGAGGTCGTCGACGCGGCGGTGCATCCCGGCGCCGTCGAACGGAGCGCGCCCGCCGACCTGGATCGGAATGAACGCCGCCCAGTCACTGAACGCGGGCGCCGTCGCACACCGGACGTCCCAATACGGATCGACGCGGCGGCCCGTGTCGGCTTCGTAGGCGGCAAGAAAGTCGGCCGCCAGCTTCGCCGAATAGAGGACGGCGAGGTTCAGCCGGCAGTGGCCGACATCCACGTCGGCCGGACCGCGGCACGCACCCACCCAGTCGACGACGCCCGTCAGGTGTCCTCGCTGCCAGAGGAAGTTGAAGTGCTGGTAGTCACCGTGCGTGAACCGAACCTCGTGCGTGGGCGCCGGGCCGCGAACCAGGTCCGCGGCGGCGCGCCAATCCGCCGGCCTGGACGCCCACGGCGGGATGGGCACGTCCCGCTGCTTCCCCCAATACGGCTCAGCGTCGACGTCCAAGTGGTGGATACGCGCCGCCATGCCCGCGATCTGCCGTAGCCACGCCTTCGTGTCGGTCGGCATCAGGTCCACGCGGCCCGGGACACGCGTCATCAGGAGCGCCGGCACACCGGTCGACTCACCGGTCGGGTCGACGGCGAGCACTCGCGGCGCCGGAATGTGGGTCGACTCGAGACCGCGGAGTACGTGACCTTCGCGATCGACGAAGTGCGGGGCGTCCGCGGTCGTGTCCAACACGCTCGGTATCCATTGCCTCAGGACCACCTGGGTTCGCGTACCCCGGCGCGTCTCGACCGCGAGTCGGTGGATGGACGACGTGATGCCGCCCATCAGCCGGCGACCGCCCATGACGCGCGCCCCGGGCGCAACGGCGCGCGCGACCCAGTCGAGCGTCCGCGCGTCCGGGAAGGAGTGTCGCGGGATCAGCTGCGGAACCCGTCGCGGAGCATCGCCGAAGTATGGCGGTCAGGCGACCCACGGCAACGTACGCCACTGCCAGATCGACCCAAGGCGCCCCGCGAGGTGAACGCCGTTCCTACACTCGGGATATGACACTCCTACGGATGGATAACGTCCTCCTCGTTGTCGACGACCTCAAGGCCGCGATGGCGTTCTTTGCCGCGCTTGGTCTGGAGCTCGAGGGCGAGTCGACCGTCGAGGGACGGTCGGTCGACCGCCTCGTCGGGCTCGAGGGCGTCAGAAGCGAGATCGCCATGATGCGAACCCCGGACGGCCACGGGCGGGTCGAGCTGGACAAGTTCCACACGCCACCGGCGGTCAGGGCGGAGCCAGAGGACGCGCCGGTGAACGCGCTGGGCATCCGTCGCATCATGTTCGCTGTCGACGACATCGACGCCGTGCTCGCCCGCCTGCGTACCCACGGCGCGGAGCTCGTTGGCGAGGTGGTGCAGTACGAAGACAGGTATCGGCTCTGCTACATCCGCGGCCCCGAGGGCATCATGGTCGCACTGGCCGAGTCCCTCGGATGAGGATCGTGTTCAGCGTGAACCGCACGGGTAATCACATGGCCGTCCCGCACGCATCCTCGCAGGCTGTGGGTCAGTGCATCGTCCGGGTGATGGCGGCGCGGGCCGGCGCTCAGGCAGATTCGGCTGCCCGCTTCATGCCCTCGGCTTCGAGGTTCATGTAGCGGTTGGTCAGCTTCTTGTAGAACAGGGCGATGATCGGGATGAGGAAGCCACGCATGTCGAGCGTCAGCGTGAGATGTGCGCGGCCATCGCCCAGCGCTTCGACGCGGTGGCCTGCCACGCTGGTGATGCCGCTGGTCTTCTGCGTCCACTCGAAGTAGGACGGCGCATCCCAGACCGTGATGTCCCAGGTGCCCTCGGGCAGCTTCGGCTGCTTGAGCCGCACGCGGCTGCCTTTGGTGATCGGCGCTGGCGTCAGGAGCTCGACGATCTCGACAGTCTCGATGCGCTGCGGCCATGCCTCGAGGGCGCTGAGCACGTCCCAGACGCGCTGCTGCGGCGCGTCGATCTCGATCGACTTCTCAAAGCGCATGTCGGGCGGTCCGCTCAGACGGAACTTGGGCGCTGGACATGGGCACAGTGTAGCCAGGACGTCGGACACGACGTGCCCAGTCGCTCGACCTGCTCCGACCAGCGCCCCTTCTCGAGCCCGCGGCATGGGGACTTGACCTGTATCGGTCACGGATATACTGTAGCTCCGTAACGGATATAGTGCGGAGGCACGGTGAGGAACAAGGCAGACACCCCCCTGACGCCCGCAGTGCTCCACATCCTGCTCGCGTTGTCCACCGAGGAGCGGCACGGGTACGGGATCATGAAGCAGGTCGAGCGGGAATCGCACGGCAAGGTGAAGATGGGCCCTGGCACGCTCTACGGTTCGATCGGCAGGATGATCGAGGCCGGGCTCATCCGCGAGAGCGACAAGCGGCCCGACCCCGACCTCGACGACGAGCGGCGGATCTACTACGCCACCACCGGCGCCGGCCGCACGGCGCTCGAGGCCGAGCTGGACCGATACCGCGAGGTCGTCGCCGTCGCCACCGAGAAGCACCTCACCCCGAACGCGTTCGCCGATGGCGTCTGACCGCGCGATCGGCCGGTACCGCCGCTGGTATCGGCGCCTCCTCCGCCTCTATCCCCGACCCTTCCGCGAGCGCTTCGGCGAGCCGATGGCGCAGACCTTCACCGACGTATGCCGCGAACGGACCGATGCGAACCGTGGCCTCCATGCGTTCGCCATCGGCATGTTCGCCGAGACCTCCGCAGGAATCATGAGGGAGAACATGACGCAGCTCATGCAGACCAGGACCGTCCTCCGCTGGGTGCTCGTCACCGCGGCGGTGCTCGCCGTGCCGGCCCTCGCCATGGCGCTCAACCTCGGCATCCCCGATCCCGGCAGCGGCACCGACGGCGTGAACTGGGGTCCGATGGACTTCGCCGTCATCGGCGTCCTCGTACTCGGCAGCGGCCTCCTGTACGAGTACGCCAGCTCGCGCTCAGGGACCGTCGCACACCGGGCGGCCGTCGGCATCGCCGTTGCTGCCGGGCTGCTCCTCATCTGGGTCAACCTTGCGGTCGGCATGATCGGCGACGAGGGCAACGCGGCGAACCTGATGTACATCCTCGTGCTGTTCGTCGCGCTCATCGGCGCATCGATCGCGCGATTCGAGCCGCGCGAAGCGTCGATCGCGATGTTCGCCACGGCGGCCGCACATGTGGTCGTCGTGGTGATCGCGCTCGTCGCCGGCCTTGGCCCGGAGCTGCGGGCGGACGCGTTCTTCATCGCGGCCTGGGTCGCATCGGCGCTTCTGTTTCGACAGGCCGGTGTGACAACGGCTCGGGCCGCATAGGTTTCTGCCTCCTGGAGCGTGGGGGGCTTCGCGGGTCCACTGTCCGGCGTGCGAGCGGGATCGGCCGAGGTGCCTGAGACGGGGCGGCGACCGTCGGTCGTTATGTCGTTAGTGATATATCCGGTGACGGCTGTGGAAACCCGTGACAGCGGGCCTGCATTCACCGTCCCGACGTGACGGCAGGCGGCATCGATCCGCGCCCGCGCCTAGCCCGGCGACTCGCGGCTGAGCAGCTTGACTGCGCCTAATCGTGGGGACTGGAGGATGCGGGACCGAGGAGTGCCGTTACATGCTCCTCCCATCCGTCGTGCGCGAAGCCGGGAACGCCCATGAGCACATCGCGCCAATCGGTCTCGGCCAGAACCGCAATCTCGACAAGGCGGTCGGCATCGCCATCGGCGAACGCCAGCATGGCGGCCTGAACGCGCTCGCGCCCGCCGGCATCGCCGCGTCCATCGATGAGGGGGAGGTCGACGGACTGGAGAAGATCGATTGCCTCCGCCACCCGGCCCGGATAGTGTGCGATGACGTACCGCTCGACGCGAGGACTCAGCGGACGACCTGTCACGCCGTCATCCTAGCCGAGCGAGGCCGCGAAATTCCTCGCACGTCCAGATGTGGTCCGCAACGACCGCCGCCACGACGGCGATGAGTTCGACGCCACCGGCGCGCAGCGTACTGCCCCAGCCAGTCTGGGCCGTTGCTCACAGCGCGGTTCGCGCCGGAGGCCCGCCGCTGTCAGGCGTCATGTCAATAGCAATATCCTGGCTGACGGCGCCGCGAGACGCATCGATCGCGATGTTCGCGACGGCAGGCTCAGGCGGCCTGGCGGCCCGCCACCCGCTCGGGCGCGACTGTCTCGGCAAGGAACTCCTCCCAGGTCCGGCGCCCGACGGCGCGATCCGGCGCGAGGTTGACACCGCTCTTCTGGGCGCGTGCCGCGGTGCCGAAGATCGGCATCCCGAAGATCGGCTTGCGGCGGCCCTGGGCGGCCAGGTAGCTCCGCGCCAGCTCGTCCATGCCGTAGACCTTCGGGCCACCGATCGGCGGGACCAGGCCGGCAGGCTCGCCCGTGGCGAGCTCGACGAGCCGATCGGCGACCTCGCCGGAGTCGATCGGCTGGAACGACATGCCGCCGAAGACCGGCATCACCGGCATCTTCGCCAGCTGCTCGAGCGTCTTGAGCGTTAGGTCGTGGAACTGCGTCGCGCGAACCGTGGTCCACGGGATCCCCGACTCCGCGATGATCCGCTCCGCGGCGTGCTTCGCGCCGAAGTAGCCGAACATCGCCCGGTCGATCGGGCCCTCAATCGGCGTCGTGTCGGCCCCCACGACCGAGATGTAGACGATATGACGGACCCCGGCCCGCTTCGCGGCGTCGACCAGCGTCCGTGCCTTGACATCGTCGCCCTTTGCGCTGCCGGCGCAGTGGACCACGGTTTCGACGCCGGCCAGGGCCTCGGCGACGCCCTCACCGGTCGCGAGGTCGGCGACCACGAACTCGGCTCCCGGCTCAGCATGGGCCGCGCGGCGGCCGAGGCTGCGGACCGGATGGCCGGTCTGCATCAGCCGGGCGACAACCTGCCGCCCGAGTGTGCCGGTCCCGCCGGTCACCAGGATCGGCGGCTGGGTGGTGTCCTTCTTGCGGTTTTCCATTGGTATGTCTCCATTGTCACGTTCTTCGTGTCGTTCGGTTCATAGGAGTGACACCGCCCAGCCAACCGATGTGACCAGATGACTACGAGCCCACCGCCGACCGATCGATTCGAACAGCACCGCGATCACCTGCGAGGCGTCGCCTACCGGATGCTCGGCTCGCTCTCCGAAGCCGATGACGCCCTCCAGGAGGCATGGCTGCGCGTCAGCCGCGCCGATGCCGAGGAGATCGAGAACATGCGCGGATGGCTCACCACCGTCGTCGCGCGTGTGTGCCTGAACATGCTCCGCTCCCGAACCCGCCGCCGCGAGGAGTCGCTCGAGGCCGGTGCCCTGCCGGATCCGGTGATCAGCCCGAGCACGGAGCTCCAGCCGGAGGACGAGGTCCTGCTCGCCGACTCCGTGGGGCTCGCGCTGTTCGTCGTGCTCGACACCCTCTCACCGGCCGAGCGCCTGGCCTTCGTCCTGCACGACACCTTCGGGCTGCCGTTCGACGAGATTGCGCCGATGGTCGGCCGCTCCTCCGAGGCCGCGCGCCAGCTCGCCAGCCGCGCGCGCCGGCGGGTTCGGAATGCCGACGCGCCCGCGCCGGACGCCGACGTGGCGGCACAGCGCCGCGTCGTCGACGCCTTTTTCCGGGCCGCACGCGATGGGGACTTCGAGGGGCTGCTGCGGTGCCTCGATCCCGACGTCGTCCTTCGATCCGACTTCGGGCAACGCCGCCAGCTCGTGCCCCCGGTCGTCCGAGGCGCTGAGGCGGTCGCCCAGAACGCTCGCCCCGTCCCGGGCGCCGAGCTGCGACCCGCGCTCGTCAACGGCGCCGCGGGCGTGGTGATCGTCGTGAAAGGCCATCCATTCGCGATCATGGGGTTCACGGTGCGCGCCGATCGGATCGTCGAGATCGACGCGATCGCCGACCCGGAGCGCGTCAAGCGCCTCGCCGCGGCGGTCCTGGGATAGGCCGTCGTCAGGCTCATGGCTCCTCCTGGCCGGCTGCGACCTCGAAGAGCCCGAACCAATGGTCGCGAACGACGTCGTGCGTCGCGGTGAGCCGATACCCGGCCTCCCCCATCTCGCGCACCACGCGTCGGGGCGCGGTTGCATGGCGCCCGCGCCATCGAGCGAGCATGCCCTCCCGGCGCGACTCGAGAATCGCAACGCTCGCCCCTGGCCGCAGGTGCGCCCGAGCCTCCGCGAAGTACACCGCCGGTGCCGGGAGGTGGTGGTAGGTCGCCGAGACAAAGAGCAGATCCACCGGCTCCGGGATCACGAGCCGATCGCGCTGCACCAGCACCGGGCGGAGCGTCGCGATCCCGCGACCATCGGCGGCGCGACGAAGATCGTCGAGGGTGCCCTGGCTCGCGTCGAGCGCGTAGACGATGCCGTCCGGTGCGACCGCGCCGGCGAGCCGGAGGGTGAAGTGTCCGTAGCCCGGTCCGAGGTCGCCCACGACCATGCCGGGCCGAACATCGAGGCACGCGACCACCGCGTCCGGGTCGCGCAGGCGGTCCTGGCGCGTTCCGCCGGCGTACAGCCACCGGCGTATCGGTCCGGGCAGCCGGTCGAGGATCACTCCTCCGGTGCCGACCCGTCCATCGTGATGACGACCTTGCCGCGGGCGTGGCCGTCCTCCACCCAGCGGAGCGCGTCGACGACCTGCTCGAGCGGGTAGCGCCGATCGATCACCGGCCTGACGTTCCCGGCGGCGATCAGCTCCTTCAGGGTGTCGACGTCGGGCCGGTGCATCGGCTTCCACCACAGCATCAGGCCGCTCCATTTGTCCCCGAAGCGCGACATCACCAGCGTGCCACCCAGCGCCGCGAAGATGGTGCCCGTCTCGCCGCCCATCGTGAGGTAGACCCCGTTCGGCTTCAGAACTCGCCGCGCCCGGCGGATCGGATAGTGCGCGTCGACCGCGATGATCCAGTCGTATCGCTCCCCCGCCTTCGTGTAGTCGACCTTCGAGTAGTCGATCACGTGATCGGCGCCGAGCGACCGAACGAAGTCCAGCTTGTCGCCGCGGGCGACGCCGGTGACCTCGGCGCCCATCGCCTTCGCGATCTGGACCGCGAACGGACCGACGTTGCCGGACGCGCCATCGATGAGCACCTCGTCGCCCGGCCTGAACGTCCGTCCGTCGCGCAGCCGCATCCCCTGGAGCGCCAGGACCGCCGAGTGCGGCAGCGTGGCGGCCTCCTCGAACGACATGCCGGCCGGGATCGGCTCGAACGCCTTCTCCCGCACGCAGACGTAGTCGGCGAATGAGCCTGCCGCCCCAGCGGCGAACAGGTCGGTCATCACCTCGTCGCCGGGCTTGAAGCGGGTGACGCCCGGCCCGACCGCCTCGACCACGCCGGCCGCGTCGACCCCGACCTCGTGGCTCCTCGGCGCGCGAATGCCCATGAAGAGGCGAATGAACCCCGGCTTCGGCTTCAGACCATCGAGATCCGCACGGTTGACCGATGCGGCGCGAACGCGCACGAGCACCTGGTCGTCCGACGGCGTCGGTCGCTCAACCTCCCGGATCTCGACGACCTCGGGCGCGCCATACCGATCCCTGACGGCGGCCTTCATGCGCGCGCCAGCTGGCACCTGAGTCACTGCGTCATCGTAGCCGCCGGAGGCGGAGCTTGACGCTGGTCATCGGTCGAGTGCCGGCGTCCTTAGTGGCCCGCGACGCGTCCGGATTCACACCAGGTGACCAGCGGGCCTGGATTCCGACCGCTCGATCGCCGGATCGAGACTCAATGGTCACTCCACGTGAATCCGAACCGTTCGATCCCCGAACCACGGCCCTGGCTGATCACGCCACGTGAATCCGACCGTCACGAGCCCCGGCTGATGAGGACCGACAGGAGGCCGACGACCACGGCTGCGACGACGAACGGCAGAGCCACGAACACCATCCCTCGCCAGGCCCGCACGTTCATTCCTCCGCCTGGTCCTCGTCAGGGGCCGTTCGGGTCGATCTCGCGGCCACGAAGAGGAGCGCGCCGAGCGCGATGGCCGTCAACGGGCCGACCCACGCCAGCGAGAGCGCGCCGCTGCTGCCCGAGAGCAGCACGAGGCCGACGGCGGCGAACACCAGGCCGAATGTCAGCGACAGGAGGTCGGCGGAGTGGCGGGGCATCGTCATCGGTCCTCGAAGTCGGGAGCCTCGACCTGGACGGCACCGAGCCCGGCCTCGAGATCGAGCACGAACATCAGGCCCTCGCCGTCGGAAACGTGGCGACCTTCCAGCCCGGTACCCGCCTGCCATGCGCCGAGGATGCGGAGCTCGCCGCCACCCACCGCAGCGTCCAGCTCCAGGCCGACATCCGGCGGCAGCTCGACGTAGAGACCACCCACGGCGACGCTGGCGGCGATCACGATCGGCTCGCCACCGCCCTCCATCCCGGTGAGGTCGAGGAACATGGAGCCACCGGCGAGCCGGTACTCGTCGCGGAGCTCCTGCGTGCTGGTCGGGCTGAAGCGGTGGTTGCCCACGCCGCCCTCGATCGGCGCCGTGATGACGCTGGCCATGACCGCGAGTGGTAACAACAGGATGCCGACCAGGATCAGCAGCCGGGCGTGTCCCCACCACGTCCCGACCACAAGACCGATGCCGAGCACGGCCAACGCCGCCCCGAAGAACTGGCCGAGATCGACGTCGACACCCGAGACGTTGGTCGCGAGCGCGAGCAGACCGATGCCGACGAGGACAGCGCCGAGCACGTACCAGCCGAGCGGCGAACGCGGACGGCGGCGTCTGCGCGGCCGCGGGGCGGCGACGGGTGGCGCAGTGACCTTCCTGGCTTCCTTCGGTGCGGCGACGGCGGGAGCGGCGACGGACGGGAAGCGCCCGCTGTACGACAGCAGCGCACCGCCGAGCACGATGACCACGATGGCGACGCCGAAGCCGATGGCGAGGTCGCTGAAGGCGTAGGCATTCCCCAGTCCGCCGAGGAAGATCAGCATGCCCGCGGCGAACAGGAGCAGGACCAGCCAGCGCATCGGCGTGAGGCCCGTGCGGTGGAGGAGCTCCTCGACGATGGAGTCATCGCTCGACTCCTCCGGAACGAGCAGCCAGCCGCCAACGTAGAGCAGCAGCCCCAGCCCGCCGAAGACCATGAGCCCAACGAAGCCGATGCGGACGAGCAGCGGATCGACGTTGAGGAAGTCACCCAGGCCGCTCGCCACGCCCCCGATGACACGGTCGTCGGTTCGACGGCGCAGGAGCCGCGGGGAGGTGGGCTGCTCGGTCGTCATCGGCGTCCATGATCGGGGCCTGTACGCGCCCGCGCCATTGGGGATCACCCTGACGCGACCCTGAGCCGAGAGGAGTGCTCTCGGGGTTGTCACCCATCGTGGAAGGAAGGTGCGTGTGGGAACATGGCGCCATGGCCCAGGTGAAGGCACGCGCTCGCGCGGCCGAGACGCGGACCGCCCGAACGCGCCTCGAGCGGAGCCGATCCGACCGCATGGTTGCCGGCGTCGCGGGCGGGATCGGCCGTCACCTTGGCGTCGACCCGAACATCGTGCGTGGTGGCTTCATCGGCCTGTCGTTCGCTCTCGGATTCGGCATCGTGGTGTACCTGCTGACCTGGCTGTTGGCGCCGCTCGAGGAGGCGACGGCCGACGGTCCGACGCCGGAACGCAGGATCCGGATGCCGACGCAGAGCCAGGCAGTGGGCATCGTCCTGGTGGTGGTCGGGCTGGTCGTCCTGCTCTGGATCTCCGGGCTCTGGTTCGGCGGAGAGCTTGGGTGGCCCGTGATCCTGGCGGCCATCGGCTTCGCAATCCTCTGGGCGCGCAGCACCGACGAGGGACGCGCCCGCTGGACATTGTCGAGCCTTGGCACGCCGCTCGAGTCCGTCGTGACCGGGCAGGTCTCGCTGCCGCGCGTGGCGATCGGCTCGCTCCTGATCCTGGCCGGCATGGCCGTCTTCCTGGCCGCCAACACGTCGCTCGCCGCTGCCGGCAACGTCCTCCTGGCGATGATCGTGGCGATCGGCGGGGCCGCGCTCCTGGCGGGCCCATGGGTCTGGAACATGGGCCGGCAGCTGGTCGAGGAACGCAGCAGCCGCGTCCGCTCCGAGGCACGTGCCGAGATGGCGGCCCACCTCCACGATTCGGTGCTCCAGACGCTGGCCCTCATCCAGCGCGCGAAGGCGCCACGCGAGATGGCGAGCCTGGCACGAACCCAGGAGCGGGAGCTCCGCGCCTGGTTGTATGGACGAGCACCCGAGCTGGCGGGCGTGCGGCTGCGGGACGCGATCGATTCGATGGCGGGCAGGATCGAACGCCAGCACCAGGTCAGCGTGGAGGCCGTCGTCGTCGGCGACGCCGAGCTCGATGATCGGCTCCGCGCGCTCGTCAACGCCTGCGCGGAGGCGGTGGCGAACGCCGCGCGACATTCCGGCTCCACGACGATCTCCGTCTTCGTCGAGGTGGAGGAGGACACGGTGAGCGCGTTCGTGCGTGACCAGGGCTCCGGGTTCGATCCGGACGTCGTTCCGCCGGACCGGCGCGGGATCGCCGATTCGATCGTCGGGCGCATGGAGCGCCGGGGTGGCAGCGCCCAGGTGCACAGTCAGCCGGGCGCCGGAACCGAGGTCGTGCTGCAGCTGCCTCGGCGGGCCTCGTGAGGGCGCGGGTGTTCGTGGTCGACGACCACGAGCTCTTCCGGTCCGGGGTCCGGTCCGAGCTCGGAGGCGACGTCGAGATCGTCGGCGACGCCGGGTCCGTCGAGGAGGCGGTCCCCGCCATCGTGGCCCTGGAGCCGGACGTCGTGCTGCTCGACGTCCACATGTCCGGCGGCGGCGGTCGCGCGGTCATCGAGGCCGTCCGTGCCGAGCGCCCCGAGGTCCGCTTCCTTGCGCTCTCGGTCTCCGATGCCGCCGAGGACGTCATCGGCATCATCCGCGCCGGCGCGCGGGGCTACGTCACGAAGTCGATCTCCGCGGAGGAGCTGTCGGCGGCGGTGCGGCGCACCCACGAGGGCGATGCCGTCTTCTCGCCGCGTCTCGCGGGATTCGTGCTGGACGCGTTTGCCCGCGAGGCACCGCAGCCGCTCGACCCCGAGCTCGACCTCCTGAGCCGCCGCGAGCGCGAGGTGCTTCGCTACATCGCGCGCGGCTACAGCTACAAGGAGGTCGCGCATGAGCTGCACATCTCGGTCAAGACGGTCGAGACGCACGTCTCCGCGGTCCTGCGCAAGCTCCAGCTCTCGAGCCGATACGAGCTCACCCGCTGGGCCGCCGATCGCCGCCTCGTCTGACGAGCGCGTGAACCACGAGGCCGCGGCCGCAATGACATGGGAGGGGTGACCCGTGGCGAAGTACGCGAGCGTCGATGAATACATGGCCGGGCTGCCGGCGGACCGTCGCGCGGTGATGGAGCTGCTCCGCAGCACGATCCGGGCGGCGGCGCCAGACGCGATCGAGGCGATCGCCTACAACATGCCTGCCTTCCGTCTCGATGGTCGATTCCTGGTCTCGTACGAGGCGTTCAAGCGTCACTACAGCCTCTTCCCCTGGAGCGACGGCATGGCCGCGGAGCTGGGCGAGGAGCTGGAGCCGTACGCCGTCGGGAAGGGCACGATCCGGTTCCCCGCGGACGAGCCGATCCCGCTCCGGCTGGTGACCCGCATCGTCGAGATCAGGAATCGGGAGACTGCCGAAGAGGCTGGGCCCTAAACGCGAGCATCCGCCGACGAGGCGCCCATGGCCGCTCTCCTTCTCAGCTGGCGCTGGAGGCCGCGCCGTGGGCCGGCGCGGCACGGTGGGCACGACGCGCTCGACGGAACGCGTCGATGATCTCCCAGCCGCTCACTAGGGTCACGGTGGCAGCGAGCACCAGCATCACCGACCCCTTCTCCTCCGCCAGCGGCGGCCAGCCGAGCTCGGCGGCGAACGCCGGGTTGATGACGCTGCCGCTCAACGCCAGGACGACGACCGGGACGGCGAACGCCACCTGGAGCGCCGCATGGCCGCTTGCCAGCGGGACGGTCCAACGGCCGGAGACGTAGACGACGACCTGGAGGACGGCGAGCGCAGCGAGGATCGCGATGAAGGCGGGGAACCAGAACGTCGTGAGTCCCGGGTCGAAGAGCGGAATCGGGGTGCCGGAGGCATCGGTCACCGAGCCGAGGTCGCGGAAGAAGAGGAGGCCACCGATGGTGATCAGCGTCGTCAGCACCTCGCCGACGGTCTCGCCAGCGCTCGGGCGCTCGGCGGCCGGCTCGGGAAGCATTTCCACCGTCCAGCGCCCGCTGGCGCCGGTGATCTGCTCGCGCGCGTCGCGCGCGGCATCGGCCCGCTCGATGAAGGCGAACACGACGGTGATCCAGAACGCCAGCTGGATGCCGACCATGATCGCAGCGCCGATGCCGGTGATCACGGCGTCGGCGTAACCGGCCTCCGCGTATAGCTGAGCCGCGATCTGGATGACGAGCACGATCGGCACGACGATCGCCACCAGCCGCACGAGCAGGTGACGCCAGACGAGGTAGAGCTCCGGACCGATGAGGTGGAGTGGCCGCCCGGCATACTCGGAAGCCAGGCGGACCGGGTTCCCCAGCCCTTCGAGCACGGCCTTCTCGGCCGCCGCGCGATCCTCCCCCGCCGCGGCGCGGTCCTCGACCGCATCGGCGATCGACGAGCGGAGCTCGCCCTCGACGTCGGTGCGCTGCTTCTCCGGGATGCCCCGCAGGGCGGCTTCCAGGTAGCGCTCGGTCAGCGAAGTCATCGGTTCGTGCCTCCGTTCAGGGCGTGGAGTGACGTCGTCAGCTCGGTCATGTCGGTCATCAGCTGCGCCGCCAGCTCGGCTCCCGTGGCGCTGGTCCGGTAGAACTTCCGCGGCCGCGAGTCGTCGGTGTTCCATTCGCTCTCGAGCAGCCCACGCTCCTCGAGGCGGCGCAGCAGCGGGTAGATCGTGTTCGCGTCGCTCGGAATGCCGCCCGCATCGAGCCGCTTCAGGAGCGCGTACCCATACTCGGGCGCGCGGAGCGCCAGGAGACAGGCGAGGACCACGGTCCCCCGCCGGAGCTCCTGCCGGTGCGAGCCGAGCAGCTCTTCATCGATCATGTGACGCACATTAGTGTGTGTCACACAGTATTGTCAATACCACTATGTCGAAGGCCGATACGAGGGCGGGCCGAGAGAGACGCAGCGCACCGGCCGGACTCACGCCGTCTAGGATGGACACCCTGATCGGAACGATGAGCTGGTTGAGAACGGTGACGAATTTCCCTACTCCGGACATGGCGCTCACTCACATCCTGGTCGTCGCCGACGTCGATCGGTCGCGGCGCTGGTACACGGACGTCCTCGGCGCCGAGCTCTACCGCGAGTACGGCGGGACGTCGGCCGTCCTCTCGTTCAACGGCTCCTGGCTGCTCCTCGTCACCGGCGGCGGACCGACGGCCGATAAGCCGACCGTGACATTGACGCCGCCGCCGGACGCGGACCGCCTCGACCATCTGTTCACGATCCGCGTCGCGGACTGCCAGGCGGCATACGCGGCGCTCACCGCGCGTGGGGCAACGTTCCTCACCCCACCGGTGGCCAGCGCCAGCGAGACGCGCGCCTTCCTTCGCGACCCGGATGGTCACCTGTTCGAGATCAGCGAATACCGGGCTGGAGCGTCCGCCACGTAGGCTCGTCGCGTTGGCCTCGCCTTCGGGCGGCTCCTCAGTGGGTCCGGGCCGGTTCGGCCGTGGCCTCCCCGGCAGCCAGCTCGGATCGCGCGGGGACCCGTCGCAGCGCGAGCGCGGCGGCGATCGCCGTCACCAGGGCACCGACCGCGGCCACCGCGGCGACAAGATGGATCGCGTCGACGAACGCGGTCTGGGCGGCCGCGGCGACTGCCCCACCCAGCGCCTCGGGGAGCTCCTGGGCGATCGCGATCGCGCCGCCAAGCGTGTCGCGCGCGACAGCCGCCGCCTGGGCGGGGATCCCCGACGGAAGCGAGTCCGCGACCTCGGCGCGGTAGAGCGCCGTGCCCACGGTGCCCAGGATCGCGATGCCCAGGGCGCCGCCGAGCTCGCCGCTCGTCTCGGAGATGCCGGTGGCGGCACCCGCCTGCTCCGGCGGAGCGCTCCCCACGATCAGCTCCGTGGCCAGCGTGATGACCGGCGCCAGGCCGAGCGAGATGACGACCGAGGCGGCGGCGATCAGTAGCAGGCTTCCGCCGCCGTCGACGGAGAGGCCGAGGAGCATCGTGGTCCCTGCGGCCGCGATCAGCATGCCGGTGCCCATGACCACCGCGGGGCGGAGGCGGTGAATGATCCTCGGCGCGATGGTCGACCCGACGACGAAGCCCGCGGCCGATGGCAGGGACCAGAGTGCCGCGTTGATCGGCGACAGGGCCAGGACCAGCTGCAGGTACTGGGCGATGAACAGGAAGTAGCCGACGACGACGAAGATGCCCAGGAAATACGCCCCGAGCGACGCGCTGAACGCGCGGATCCGGAAGAGGCGCACGTCGATGATCGGCGACTCGAGGCTGAGCTGGTGGCGAACGAACGCGAACCCGAGCGCCAGCCCGACGATGATCGAGAGGACCGGGACTGCCGAGATGCCGTCCTGTGCGATCTGCTTCAGCCCGTACACGACGCCAAGGATGGCGAGCAGCGACGCGGCCGCGCTCATGAAGTGCAGCCGGCCGGCGTTCGGGTCCCGGTACTCCGGCAGCGTGCGCGGCCCGAGGACCAGCAGCAGCCCCATGACGGGCACACCGATGAGGAAGACCGATCCCCACCAGAAGAACTCGAGCAGCACGCCTCCAAGGACTGGACCGATGGCTCCACCGGCCGAGTACGCGGCGATCCAGACCCCGATGGCGGTCGACCGCTGCTTCGGGTCCAGGAACATCGTGAAGATGAGCGATAGCGTCGACGGGGCAATGGTCGCGCCGGCGATGCCCATGACGGCTCGGCTGGCGATGAGCATCTCCGAGCTCGTCGAGAACGCCGCCAGGAGCGACGCAAGGGCGAACCCCGCCGCGCCTCCGAGCAGGAGCTTGCGCCGGCCGATGCGGTCGCCGAGCGTGCCCATCGTGATGAGGAGGCCGGCGACCAGGAAGCCGTAGATGTCGATCATCCAGAGGAGCTGCGCGCTCGTCGGGCGGAGGTCTGCGCTGATCCGCGGGATCGCCAGGTTGAGGACGGTCAGGTCCATCGCGTACACGAGCGCGGCGAGGGTGAGCACGGCGAGGCCGACCCACTCGCGCCGGGTTGCGCGGGGCGGCACCGGGCTGTCGTCCATCGGCTCAGTCATGTAATCGGTGTTCCTGGTTCGGCTGGTCAGTCATTCGCCATGTCAGACCGGCGTCGAAGCCCGGACTCATCGGTCGGGCAGCATGATGAGGCTCGGCGCCATCATCGGTCCCATCGGCAGGCCGTCGCTCGTTGGCGGCAAGCTTTGACAGTGCGTCATGGGCAAGACGTCTCATCGACGAGAGCAGTCGTGAGTCTCAGGCGATGGCGCGCGAGCCGGCGCTCGCGGCACGGACGTCAGAAGACCAGGTACGCCGTCGCCTGAGGGAGGACGAGGGTCGAGCGCATCGCCGTGTCCGGCAGAAGGATCGGGCCGCTCACGGACGAGCCGCCGTCGGGCGACCCAGGCGAGCCGGGGTTGCCGACCTGGGGCGGAGCAGATGGCGCGCCGGGTGGCGGCGGGAGCGTCGTCGTGGTGCGTGGCGCGCGGATGATGAAGCATGCGGGCCCCGCCTTCCGCTGGCTGGCCTGCGCGGCGGTGGGGCTTCGGGTCGTCTTGGCGTAGTTGCAGTACTCGCCGCCCACCGGCGCGTCCTCGGGAATGGCGAACGTCATCTGGAGCACGAACGACTGGTTGCTCGGCACGAACGAGACGAGGTACTTCATCGTCGCGACGTCGTTGATGAACGCGCACGCGGTGATGGTGAACTGCTTCCCGACACTCGATGCGTTGAGTGGATAGGTGATCTGGAAGATCGCGGTCCCACCGGGCTCCTGCGTGCCGCCGACGACCCGCATGTCGGTATTGCCGTCGGTGGAGGGCAGAACCCCGGTGCACCCCTTGGTGTCGGGCTGGAGCGTGACGTGTGTCCCGCCGTGCGTCGCGAGGGTGGTCGAGGCGAGCATCGCAGCAGCGACGAGCGCGGCGGACAAGGCACGGAGCGCCCGGGAGGACAACATTCGCTGCATGCCGCGGATCGTCGTCGCGAGATCGCCTGATTGACAGCAGACCTTCGTACCCACGGTGGCGTACTTCGTGGTGCCTCACTCCGCCGATGCGTCCGCTCCGCGCGGTGAGCGACGAGCAAGAAGCCGGTCGTGGCCGGCGGCGATCACCGGCAGCAGCGCCTCGCGGACGGTCGTGTGGCTCGGGTTGAGGATCGCGATCCAGCGTTGCTTCGCGTAGACCGGGTGCGGGACGAATCGGTCGAAGGCGGCGTAGTCGGGGTCGGCCATCCCGCCGACGAGGCGCAGGAACGTCTCCTTGTCCACCCCGACGTTGACGCGGTAGACGCCGGGACGCGCGAGGTTCGACGGCGCGCCCTCGTCGTGCTCATCGGTCCAGACGACGGTCACAAAGTTCGGCCAATGCTTCTCGTCGAGCGAGAAGAACGCGGCGCTCTCGATGCTGGCGACCACCGCATCGGGATAGCCGTCCCGGATCAGCTGGATCATCTGGTCGAGGTCCGGGCCATCGGGTAGTCGTTCATCACTCATGGACCGAGGCTAGCGTCCGCATGTCAAGCCCCCACGCCGACGCCCGCAACCAGGCGGCGCGCGGCCGGTGTGGACTCACGCGTCGGGCCGGGTTCGGCGATGATCAGCCTCATGCTCCCCCGGCGCGTTCAGATGGCCATCGTGGCGCCGGTCCTGGCGGCGTCGAGCGCGTGTGCCGGACCGTCCGTGCCGTCCCTGGGAACCGAGGGATTCGTGGCACACCTTGATGCCACCGTTCCCGCCCTGCTGGCCCAGCATCACGTCCCGGGAGTGACGATCGCGATCGTCCGCGCCGGCGAGCTCGCCTGGTCCGGTGCGTACGGCGTCAGGGACGCAGAGAGCCAGGACCCGATCCGGGCCGGTGACCTCCTCCAGGTTGCCTCCATTTCGAAGTCGGTCACGGCATACGCGGTGATGCGCCTGGCGCAGGACGGGCTGATCGATCTCGATGCCCCGATCAGTGAGTACCTGTCGCGCTGGCGGCTGCCGGAATCGGACCACGATGCCCGCGGCGTCACCGCCCGCCGGCTGCTCAGCCACACCGCCGGCCTGTCCACCGAAGGCTATGCCGGGCTGCCGCCAGGCGATCCCCTCCCTGGGCTCGAGGAATCGCTGGCCGGAGCGAGCGGATCCGAGCCCGTGCACCTGGTCCAGGCGCCGGGCACGGGGCATCGGTACTCGGGCGGCGGGTACACGGTCCTCCAGTTGATCGTCGAGGAGCTCACGGGCCGATCGTTCGCGGACCACGTGGCCGACACGGTGTTCGTGCCGCTCGGCATGGCGGACAGCATTTACGACCAGGCCTCGGCCGACGGCGTCAGGCCGCACGACGCCAACGGCGACACCGTGGCCACCAGGCATTTCACCGAGCTGGCGGCGGCCGGCCTATGGTCCACCGCGCCCGATCTCGCGCGCTTCCTGGCGGCGGGCATCCTGCGCCCCGATCCGGCCGAGGGGCTGGAGCCCGGCCGGATCTCGACCCTGGTGACGCCGGCTGACGCCACCGACGGAGCCTACGCGCTGGGCTTCTTCGTGGTCGGGCCGGACGACGGACCGCCGGTCGTCGGACATGCCGGCAGCAATGCCGGCTGGCGGGCAAAGATCCTCGCCATCCCCCACCACGACGCGGCAATCGTCATCCTGACGAACGGGGATGGCGGCGAGGCCGTTCACGTCGAGCTGGGGTGCACCTGGATCGCGGCGACCCTCGAGCTCCCATCTGTCGCTGGGGCCTGTCCGTGAGCGTTCCGAATCGGCCGCTCCGAGTGGGAACCGATGAGGTTGTGCGCCCCGCCCGTCGCAGGCGAGGTCGGCTCGGTCACGTGTTCGGGTCGGTCGAGGTCCGCTCATCAACGGGACTTCGACCACGCGTGCCGGCGATCCGCGATGCCTCCTCCATGCTGAACGCACCGCGGTGGCTCCGAATCCATGAGCGCGCGTACGGGTAGCGCAGCGCCTCGTAGCCGATGAGCGCGGCGCAGACCGCGGCGACGAGTGCCAGCGCGACGAGGGCCGGCACCTGCGTGGCGACGGGGATCAGCGCCAGCAGCACGACGGTGGCAATCGGCCGGCCGTGCCCCAATCCGGCGCCCATTCGCAGCCGCACGGCAACGTGCGCGCCAAAGTAGAGCGCCAGGCCACCGCTCAGGCCCACGGCGGGAATGATCTCGAGGGCCTCCTCGAAGTGGGAGAGCGTCGTCTTCATCCCGAGCGCGAAGAGGACGATGCCGGCGACCATCGGCAGATGGAGGTACGAGTAGAGGTCCCGAGCGAGCACGGCCCGCTCCGTGCCGGACGCATCGGCCAGCCTGGCCTGCGAGATGTAGAGAGCCCAGTCGAAGTACGACCACCACAACGCGCAGGCGACGACGATTCCCAGGAGCGCGGACGCGATCCGGCCCGCATCGAGCGGCAGTCCCGCCGCGCCCACCCCGATCGCCACGATCGACTCGCCGAGGGCGACGATCATGATCAGTGCATGGCGCTCCACGAAGTGCTCCGGCGAGACGCGCCAGCCCCGCATGCCCGCGACGAGCAGCCAGAGATAGTCGATCGCCAGCGCCGTTGCCCACAGGGCCAGCTGGAGGACACCGTCGAAGAAGCCGGCCACCACCAGCAGGGCCGCGCCCAAGAGCGCGCTCGGCAGGATCCTGAGGACGGCCTGCAACAGCTCCGGATCGCCGCGCCCCGCGATCGCGTAGAGGACGAGGTGGAGGGCGCGCACGACGAAGTACGCGACGCCGAAGACCACTCCGTCGACGTCGAAGGCGTGAGGCGTGGCCAGCGATACGATGAGCATCCCGCCCATCGACCCGAACACGGCGATCCGGACGGCGCCCTCCTCGGGGTCCAGGGTGTTGGTCAGCCAGGCATACGCCGCCCACGCCCACCAGAGCACGCCGAGGAGGAAGAGGCCGCGCAGCAGGCCATCCCAGGTCGCGTTGTCGGCAAGGTAGCCGGTGACCTGCGTGATGGCGAAGACGAAGACGAGATCGAAGTACAGCTCGAGGTGGGTTACCCGCCGCTCGGATTCGACCTGTTGTTCACGCATCGGGGGTCACCTGTGATGCTGGGCGCAGCGATCGTGCCACGAAACCGTCGGGCGCGACCCGCTCGAACGTCCAGGCCGGCATCGGGACCGACACGGACGCCCGACGCTGGAACTCCGTGATTCGCGACCTCAGGCTCAGTGAGATGCTATGAGCGACAGGCGCAGTCCCAGGAGGAATGGATGACAATCGGCCGGGGCAAGCTCATCTACAGCATGAATGTCTCGCTCGACGGATTCGTCGAGACGCCCGACCACGGCCTCGAGTGGGCCGCCGTCGACGAGGAGGTCCACACCTGGTTCAACGACCAGGCCCGGACGCTGGACGCCACGCTCTACGGTCGCCGGATGTACGAGCTGATGGCAGCCTACTGGCCGACGGGCGAAGACGACCCGGCGGCGACCGATGCCATGCGCGAGTACTCGAGCATCTGGAAGCCGATGCCGAAGATCGTGTTCTCGTCAAGCCTCGAGCATGTCGAGCACAACGCCCGGCTGGTGCGCGGGGACGTCGGTACGGTGATCGAGGAGCTGCGCCGGGAGTTCGACGGCGATCTCGACGTCGGCGGCCCTGACCTTGCCGGCCAGTTCGTGCGCCGCGACCTCGTGGACGAGTATCGGCTCGTGGTCCATCCCGTGGTCCTGGGCGCCGGCACGCCGTTCTGGCCCGAGCTGGACGCTCCCCTCCACCTGCGCCTCGTGGAGACCCGGGCCTTCGCCGCAGGTGCCGAGGCGAGGTCGTACGTGCCCGTCCAGCGAGACCGCCAGGACGAAACAGACGACGCAGGGTGACCGCGGAGCTCGGATCCGGCCGTCGATAGGGCCGGATTCACGTGGCCGAGGCCCTGCTCATGATGGACGAGCGCAGGTCCTCAGGGCGTCGTCGGCGACGGGTTCGCGCGGCGTCCGCGCAGGGTGGCTGCTTCGGCGCGACGGAGCCATCGCGCGAGGGCCGGTCGCGGGTCGCTGCCCTTGGTCAGAATGTCCGCGACCTTGCCATTCAGGCGCTCCCGGTCGGCCGTCGTCAGGTCGTGGCCGGTGAGGATGAGGATCGTCGCGTCCCGCGTGGCGTCATTGGCCTGAAGCCGGTCGACGACCTCGTACCCATCCATGTCGGGCATCACGAGATCGCAGATCACGAGCTCGGGCGGGTGGTCGAGCGCCAATGCCACACCTTCCTGGCCGGACGCGGCGGCGACGACGTCGAAGCCCTCCGGCCGCAGGGCGTTCACCACCAGCTCGCGCGCGGCGGGGTCATCGTCGATCGCCAGCACGCGCACTGGGCGCTGCTTCACCTTTGTTGTGAAGGTGTACTGGCCAAGCCGCGCAAGCAGCGCCTCGGGCCGGACCGGCTTCAGGAAATAGTCCACCGCACCCAGGCTCATCGCCACGTTGCGCTCGTCGACGACGGTCACCACCACGACCGGGACGTCCCGCAGGTCGGGGTCCGCCTTGAGATTGCGCAGCACCTCCCAGCCATCCATGATCGGCAGCAGCACGTCGAGGATGATGGCGGCCGGCGCCGTCGCCCGAGCGGCGTCAATCCCGGCCTGACCGTCGGTCGCCACGATCACGCCGTATCCCTCCGCCTCGAGGTACGTGCGCAGCAGCCGGACCGCCGCCGGATCGTCTTCGATGATCAGTACCGAGGCACCGGCGGACTCCGTGAGCCCGGCTGGTGCCGGCAGCGTCATGGTCGGGGTCGCCGATCGGGCGTCCGGCAGCCGCAGTTCGAAACGCGAGCCGCGGCCCGGCTCTGAGCTGACCGATATCGTGCCGCCGTGCGCTTCCGCCAACCGGCGGCTGAGCGCGAGGCCCAGCCCCGTGCCCGCTTCGCGGGCCTTCAGGTCGCCGACCTGGCTGAACTCCTCGAAGATGCGCTCGAAGTCCTCGGCCGCGATCCCGACGCCCGTATCGGTCACCACGATCACGGCTTCGTCACCGTCCCAGCGCGACTCCACGCCAATTCGTCCACCGTCGGGTGTGAACTTGATGGCATTCGACAGCAGGTTGTAGACGATCTGCCGCAGGCGACCGCGATCGGCGTCGATCGCACCGGCCTCGGGATCGATCACCACATCGATCGCCTTCCGCTCGGCCAGCGGCCGGAGTCCCTCGACCGACTCGGCCAGCGCGGTCGCCAGCTCGAACGGCTCGCGCTGGAGCTCGATTCGGCCGGCCTCGATCTTGGTGAGGTCGAGCACGTCGTTGATGAGCGCCAGCAGGTGGTCCCCGCTACGATGGATGTGCTGGAGCCACTCGTCCGGCACGCTCCGGCGGTCGCCTTCCAGGGGCTCGTCGCGCGTCAACGCCGAGAAGCCGATGATCGCGCTCAACGGCGTCCGCAGCTCGTGGCTCATGCTGGCCAGGAAGTCGCTCTTGGCCTGGCTCGCCTGCTGCAAGGCCCGAACGGTGAGCGCCAGCTGCTCGGCCAGCGCGGCCTCCTCGGCCATCGCGGCGCTGCGCTCGGCGAAGACGAAGGCCCGGCCCAGGAGCGAGCTGACGATGACGTGGTCATCAGCGGCAAAGAGGCTGGGACGCGTGCGGAACAGGATCAGCGCCCCCGCCGCACCCTCGTCATGTCCGAACGGCAGCACGGACGCGTACGAAGCCCCCATGGCGCCGGCCACAACGGCCAGCTCGCCATCGGCAGCGACGAGGCGGCGATGATCGTCGCGGACGGCCGGAACCGCGGACAGGTGAGCGCTCGCGGGCGGGACACCGGTCGAGGCGAGCGTGCGCATGGGTTGGCCGGCCACGACGACGGCGGCCATGGCGCCGGTCGTGCGCCGAGCAAGCTCGGCCGCCTCCGACCACACGGTGGCGACGGCCTCGCCCGCGGCCGTGTCGATGAGCTGGTTCGCGAACTCGTAGGTCGTGACCGCTCCCCAGACCTTGCGCACCCATGCCGGCGGCATGAAGGCCAGGATGTAGAGCGTTGCCGCACCGAGGGCCAGCAGGCGGCCGATCTCGGTCCCGAACGGCAGATCGGCACCGAAGGTGATGAAGCCAAGCGCCAACGCCATGCATGCGCTGGCCGCGGCCGCGGCGCCGAGGCGAACCCGGGCGGACCCGACCCGGGTGGCAGCCTCGCGGCCGAGGTATCCGGCCGCCGCCAGGTGGGTGACCGAGAACACGATGACGGCGACCCTGGTAAGGCTCCCGAGCTCGTCGATCGGAACGATCATCAGCGGCAGGATCGTCGCGAGGTAACCGGCACCGGCGAATCCCCAGATCACCGGCGGCACCGGCCGCAGTCGGTGGGCGAGACGCAGGGTGAACAGCGGCTGGGCGAGCAGGACGGCGACGGCTCCGCCGATCACCGGGTCAGGAAGCCGGCCCGCCACCGCGGTGAGTGCCATGGCGACGAACAGCGCGCCGACCGAGGCGAAGATGAGCATCACATCGCGGCTCAATGGATCCCTTCGTCGCAGGTACGCGACCAGGGTCGAGATGAAGAGGACCGCGAACAGGATCTCGATCGCGAACGTGACGGCGTTCATGCCGCGCCGTTCGTGAGCCCGCGCAGACCGCGCGTGAATGGGTCGACCGGGTCCAGGATCGCCTCGGCCGGTCGGTCGAGATATGCGACGAAGAGGTCGATCAGCTCGGGGTCGAACTGTGTGCCGCGGTGACGCACGAGCTCGGCGCGGGCATCCGCGTCCGACATGCGCGCCCGGTATGGCCGATCATGGGTCATCGCGTCATGCGCGTCGACCACCGCTACGATCCGCGCACCGATCGGGATCGCCTGGCCGTACAGGCCGTCGGGATACCCACCTCCATCCCAGCGCTCGTGGTGCCCGCGCACGATGGGTCCCACGATCCCGCCAAGGCGCAGCGGCTGGAGGATCGCGTCGCCGATGATGGGGTGGCGCTGCATCTCGGTTCGTTCGTCGTCGGTCAGGGTGCCAGGCTTCGTCAACACCTCGTCATTGATCCCGATCTTGCCCACGTCGTGAAGCACAGCCCCATACCCGACGGCCTCGATCTCTTCCTGGCTCAGCCCGGCGGAACGCGCGAGCGAAAGCCCGCGCGCGGCGACGCGGCCGCAGTGATGCTCGGTCAGCGGATCCTTGGCATCCACGGCGCTGGCGAGCGCCACGAGCACATCCTGGGTGGACTCGAGACGACGCAGCGCCGATGACAGGCGCAGGTTCGCCCGCACGCGTGCGAGCAGCTCTGCCGGCTCGAACGGCTTGGTGATGAAGTCACTGGCGCCGGCGTCCAGCCCGGCGACCTTGTCGTCGAGGCGGCCCCGTGCCGTGACCAGGATGACCGGCAGGAGTGCCGTCGCGGGAGCGGCGCGCAGCGCCCGCGTGACCTCCAGCCCATCCATCTCCGGCATGCCGATGTCGAGCAGCACCACGTCCGGCGGGCGGCGCATGATCTCCGCGAGCGCACTGGCCCCGTCCTGGAACTCGGTCACGCGGTAGTCGGCACGCTCGAGAGTGGCGCGCAGGAGCGCACGCGTGGCGACGTCGTCCTCCGCGACGAGGATCGATGGTCGTTCGAGGAATCCGTTCGAATCGGATTCGTGCGACGAATGCATTTCCAAACATCGTGGTCCCTGGCTGTCGCCTCGTCACCGGTACCATTGGCCGACCCCGGGCACGCCGGCCGGTGGGCCGATCAGTCGCCGTCGGGGCGCCACAGATCGATCTGTGGAAGGCCGTTGATGCCGAGGGTCTGGGAAAGCTCGCCGCAGTGGTAGGCGTCATGGCTGAAGAGCCGCTGCAGGACGGAGCCTCGGTGGTGGACCTGGGTCGCGCCGAGATAGTTGCGCTGGATCCGGTCCGCCAGCATGTCCGGGGTCCATCGGTCCAGGCAGTCCTCGACGATCGCGAATGTCGAGTCGAGCGCCGCGACAAGCTCGTCACTGCCGCGTGGATGGTCGAGGTCGTCTTCCCAGCCGCCGGCGGCCAGATCCGTGAACGGCGTCGTCTCGGCGCCGGGCTCACCGAGGACCTCGCACAGCCAGTACGCCCGTGCCGCGGCGGTGTGCCCGACGGTCGCCCAGATCGGCCACCGGTCGGGCGACGGGCGGATCGCCAGCTGGTCGGCGAACATGGCGCCGATGACCTCGCGCAGTCGGCGGTTGTACTGCGGCCACATGTCATAGGCGAATCTGATCGTCGCGTTGCTCATGCAGTCCACCATACCCGGCTGGTCCGGCCGCCGGGCGTGATGCGGAGCTGGAACGCCTCCGGGCCGACGTGCCCTCTCGCGCAGTTTGTCGGCGTCGCCGGCGCCCGACTCCGACAACGGCCCACCTGGCGCGCATTGCGTGGCCGATGGGCGGTCGTTGGCGGCTCGGTGAACGTGGAGCGGCCGCGCGTCGGGCTAATCGGCCGCGCAATGTGCCGCCTCGCGCACATTGTCGGAGTCACCGACGCCCGACTCCGACAACGGCCCACCCGGCGCGCATTGCGTGGCCGATAGCCAGGTCAACGGCGCCCCGAACTGGAATCTGCGTTCCATCCTGCCGACGGAGCTTGCCGCCGACGGACCCGTTTGACAGCTCGACAGGTACAACCGTATGGTTGTATTCATGACCACGGCCGCTGACTTCGACCGCGTCTTTGCCGCGTTGGCCGATGCCACCCGGCGCGACATCGTCCGCCGCGCGATCGGCGGGCACGAGGGCGTCGCTGAGCTGGCGCAGCACTACCCGATGAGCTTCGCGGCGGTGCAAAAGCACATCGCCGTGCTCGAGCGGGCGGGCCTGGTCACCAAGCATCGCATCGGCCGCCGCAAGATCGTCCGCATCAACCTCGACGGGCTCCGTGCTGCGCAGCACCTGTTGGACCGATACGAGGACCTGTGGCTCGGACGGATCGACCGCATGACCGATCTCATCACCGAAACGAAGGAGCGCGAACCGTGACCGTCACCGCCGTCCGGAAGGATCCCGAAGCCATGACCATGACCATCACCGCCGAGTTCGAGGCCTCGATGGATCGCGTCTGGCAGCTGTGGGCGGACCCGCGTCAGCTGGAGCGCTGGTGGGGCCCGCCGACGTATCCCGCCACGTTCACCGCCCACGACCTCTCGCCGGGCAGCCGCGTCGAGTACCACATGACCGGGCCGGAGGGTGACCAGCCGAAAGGCTTCTGGGACATCCTCGAAGTGGAGCCACCGCATCGGCTCGTGTTCCGCGACGGCTTTGCCAACGACGACGGCACCCCGAACGATGCGCTGCCACGCAACGAGGGACGGGTGACGATCGTGGAGATCGGCGACGGGCGCACTCGCATGGCGATCGAGAGCGTCTTCGCAAGCCGCGAGGCCATGGAGCAGGTCCTCGCCATGGGCATGGAGGAGGGCATCACCCTGGCGGTCGGACAGATCGACGCGATTCTGGCGGAGGATGGCGTCGCATCGGCGATCAATGGCGCACGGTAGCTCGGCGCTCCCCGCTCGGCCGCCAGACCCGACGAGAGGAGCAGTCCAGATGGCAGATGACACGCGCGCACAGAACGAGCGGTTGGAGCCGCTGATCGGCGAGTGGAGCCTGGCGATGATCATGCCAGGGGACGACACGCCGGACGAGTTGCCCGACGTCGGGGCGCGGGTCACCTTCGAGTGGATGGGAGACAGGGCGTTCGTGCTCGAACGGTGGAGCGTTCCGATTCCTGAGGCGCCCGACGGACTCGCGATCATCGGCTGGGACGAGGGACGCGGCACGTTCCTCCAGCACTACTTCGACGAGCGCGCCGTCGCCCGCGTCTACGAGATGACCTTCTCCGACGGCGTCTGGCAGCTTGGCCGCATGAAGGGCGACTTCTCCCCCTTCGACTTCTCCCAGCGCTTCACCGGGAACTTCAGCGCCGACGGGAAGCGGGTCAACGGAACGTGGGAGATCGCCCACGACCACGTCACGTGGGCGAAGGACTTCGACCTCATCTATACGCGGGTCACGTAGCCGCGAGCCAGCGGCAACCCGGCCAGCTGACCGATGAGTTCGGTGATTGCCGGACGTCCAATGCACAACAAGGAAACGCGAGGAGAGCACCATGACAGTGACGAAGACCGAGCTCGAAACCCGAACGCTGGAGGTCCCGGGCGCGACCCTGACCTACGATATCCGGCGGAACGCTGAGAGCACCGAGCAGCCCCTGTTCATCATCGGCCTGCCGATGGCCGCGGATGGCTTCGGTACGCTGGCGAGCCACTTCGCCGATCGCACGGTCATGACGTACGATCCGCGCGGCTCCGAGCGCAGCACGAAGTCCGAACCGACGAGCCCGGCCACGCCAGACGACCATGCCGATGACCTTCATCGGCTCATCGAGGAGCTTGGTGCCGGGCCGGTCGATCTCTTCGGCAGCAGCGGCGGCGCGATCACCGCCCTGGCGCTGGTCGCCAGGCATCCCGAGGACGTTCGCACGCTCGTGGCGCACGAGCCGCCGCTCGCCTCATTGCTCCCCGACCGCGAAAACGCCATTGCGGCGACGCGCGCTGTCCACGACTCCTACCAGGCGAGGGGATTTGGCGCCGGCATGGCCCACTTCATTGCCGTCGTCAGCCACCAGGGTGAGTTCCCGGACGGGTTCGCCGATCAGCCCGCACCGGATCCGGCGATGTTCGGCATGCCGACGGAGGACGACGGCTCTCGCACGGATCCGCTGCTCGGCTCGAACAACATGCTCACGACTCCCTCCTACGAGCCTGACGTTGAAGCGCTGCGTGCCGGCTCGACCCGTGTCGTGATCGGCGCCGGCGAAGGCTCGGATCGCACAATGGCGCACCGCGGCGCCCTTGCCATGGCGGAACGGCTGGGCATGGAGGCGGTGACGTTCCCGGGTGGCCACGACGGCTTCCTCGGCGGCGAGTACGGCCAGACCGGTGAGCCGGACCGCTTCGCCGCGAAGCTGCGCCAGGTTCTCGAGGAAGGCTGACCGACCCGTCGTGGATGACGCAGAGCAGCAGATCGACGCCTTGATCCGACGCTGGGCCGATGCGGTCCACGGCGGCGACCTGCGGACGGTGGTTGAGGATCACGCTGACAACATCGTGATGTTCGACGTTCCGCCGCCCGATGCCGGCGTCCGCGGGATCGACGCGTACCGAGCGGTCTGGCCGCCGTTCTTCGAGTGGCAGCGCCGGGGCGCGCTCTTCGCGATCGAGGAGCTGGACGTGACGGCGGACGGGGACGTCGCCTTCGCGTGGGCGCTGCTCCGTTGCGGCACGCCCGACGAGCTCGAGCGCGATCCGGCCGCCCGCCTCCGGCTGACCATCGGCCTTCGGCGGCAGACCGGCCGCTGGATCGTCACGCACGAGCACCACTCCTTCGCCGACCGCTCCTGAGCAGGGCGGGGAGCCGCCGCGAGCGGTTGCCCGACACGCTCGCCACTGCAATGCGCGCTGGGCCGCCGTTGTCGGACTCGGGTGTGCCGGTGACTCCGACAATGCGCGCGGGCGGGCACGTTGCATGGAGGATCGGCCTGACGCGCGACTGATCCACGCTCACCGGGTCGAAGATCAGCGTCCATCGGCCACGCAATGCGCGCCGTGGGGCACGTTGTCGGAGTCGGGCGCACCTGACTCCGACAATGCGCCCGGGACGGCACATTGCGCTGCCGATCGAACGGCTACGGCCAGCCCGCGTGGGGCGCCGGCGCGTCCATGACGAGCACCTGGCCGGTGCGATCGGCGATCGCCTGCTCGATCTCCTCGAACCCGCGCCACTCGGCCGCCAGCATGAACAGAGTCCGCCCGTCCGGGCCACCGAGCATGCACGAGAACAGGCTGCGGTCGAGCTGGACGGTGTCAAGGATCTCGCCACCTTCGCGGATCCGGCTGAAGGACGTGCTCATGGGCTCGCCGACTCCCCAGATCGCGCCGTCGGCATCCATGGAGATGCCGTCCGCCCCACCCTCTGCCCACACCCTGCGGTTCGACAAACTTCCGTCATCGGCGATGTCGAACGCCGTCAGCCTCCCCCCGATGGACTCGGCGATGATCAGCGTCCGGTTGTCGGGCGTCACCACCATCCCGTTCGGGAAAGCGATGCCGTCCGCCACCTGGCGCACCGAGCCGTCGGGCGTGACCAGGGCGATGATCCCCACCGGGTCGGCGCCGCTGAAGTCGAACTCGCCACGGCCGTTGACATAGACGTTGCCACGCCCGTCGACGACGAGCTCGTTCCAGTCGCCGGCAAGATGGTGGAGGTCGGCATGCGGGACGAGGACGCCGTCGGCGTCGACGCGCGACAGCCCGGCCCCGGTCACGAGCAGGCGGCCGTCCGGCAGCCAGTCGATCGACCAGCCCAGGCCGCCGGGGCCATGCGCGACCACCTCGCTGTGGCCATCGAGGTCCACCGCGACGATCTCGTCGGTCCCCCAATGCGCGAACCACAGCCGTCCGTCGTGCCACCGTGCCGACTCGACGTAGGCGAGACCACTCAGGATGACTCGCGGCTCAGACATCGGTCGCCTCCAGGAGGTTCTTGAGCGCCGAGAGGCGCTGCTTCCACGCGGCCTTCGCCGCCTCCGCCGCATCCGGGTCAGGGAGACGCTCGTGAGAAACGGACGCCGTGGCCTTTGCTGGCCCCTTCGCGTCGAACGTCACGCTCACACGGCTCGAGCCGTCGCCCCAGTCGAAGCGAGCGGCCACCATGTCCTCGCGCGACGATCGGAGCGACATCGTCCCATCGGTCAGCCATCGGGAACGGGCGCGCTCATCGGCGAACGCGTCGAAGAGGTGCCGAATCGGAACGTCCACCGTCCGAGACGCGTAGATCGTGAAGCCGTCCGGTTGCTGGTGCTTCAGCCGCAGGCCGCGCACGCGCTCGTAGCCGGCCGCGATCGTCTGTGCCCACCAGCTGGCAACGCCCTGGTCGGCCATCAGGAAGTCGACGGTTTCAGCCCGTCTCCGTTGTCGGGCGCCCCATCGGTCGAGCAGGGTGAGCCACGTCTCCCAGCTCCTGCCGGTCACCTCGAGGATCCGCGTTTCGGACGCAAGCTCGGTTGCGCCGGAACGGTCGATCCGAGCCGAGGCAAGGCGATCGCGCGTGCGCGCGGCATGCCTGCGGGCGGCGGTGTAGCTCTCCCCCGTCTTCGCCATGCGCTCGCGAACGCGGCGTTTGAAGAGTCTCTGGGTCGTCATTGCACGCTTCCTTCGTTCATGGGGCGGACGAAGGACTCACGCTCCCTCGGCGCCACCACGAAGGGGTGCCGTCAATCATCCCGGGGACTGTGTCCCCTTTGCCTCACCGATGCCGGCGGCGTGAGCGCCGGAGCCGAGGTTGGGCGTGGGCTACGCCGGTCACAGTGTACCAACGGCCATCAAGAGGCCGACGGGCTCTTTGGGCGCGCTTCCGCGGGCGGCCGGCGGTCCTGTCAGCCGGTATATCAGGAGTGATATATCGCTTGACGACCACTGAACTGCGCGATGAGAGGCGTCAGCGGAGCCCAGAACCGGCCCCCGAGGTTGCCGTACTCTCCCGGGGTGCATCGGCTCACCAAGACAGAGGCCAGGCGCATCGCCGTCCGGGCACAGCTGCTCGACGCCGCGCGGCCGCCCGACCTGGTGTCCCTGGTCGAGCAGCTGACACTCCTGCAGATCGATCCCACCGCGGCGATCGCCCCGAGCGCGGACCTCGTCGCCTGGAGCCGTCTCGGGTCGACGTTTCGGCCGGCCGACCTGAAGCGGGCCCTCGAGCAGGACCGCACGCTGTTCGAGTGGGACGCGACCGTGAGGCCGATGAGCGATCTCGGGCTGTTCCTTGCCGGTGCCACCGATTGGCCCTCGTATGCGAAGCAGAGGGAGTGGCTCCGCGACAACGACCCATTCCGGCGGGACATCCTCGACCGGCTGGCCAGCTCCGGCCGCCTGACGTCCCGCGAGATCCCGGACACGTCGATCGTGCCATGGCCGTCGAGCGGCTGGACGAACAATCGGAACGTGACGCAGATGCTCGAGTTCCTGGCGCGGCGCGGAGAGGTCGCGATCACGGGACGCGTCGGTCGCGAACGCGTATGGGATCTTGCCGAGCGGGTGTATCCGGCGAACGTCGCCATCCCGGGAGCGGAGGACGCGTCGCGCGCGCGGAACGCGCGACGGCTCACCGCGCTCGGGATCGCGCGAGCCAAGACACGGGCCACGCCCGTGGAGCCGGTCGACGTCGGGGAGGTGGGCGAAGTGGCCATCGTCGAGGGAGTGAAGGGTGAATGGCGGGTGGATCCCGCATTCCTCGGCGACGGGTTCGAGGGCAGGGCGGCGCTGCTCTCGCCGTTCGATCGGCTCATCCACGATCGAGTGCGCACCTTCGCCCTGTTCGACTTCGAGTACACCCTGGAGATGTACAAGCCGGCGGCGAGCCGGCGCTGGGGCTACTACGCCCTGCCGATCCTGTACGGGGACCAGCTCATCGGCAAGCTCGACGCGATCGCCGACCGGAAGGCATCCGTGCTGCGGGTCAGCGCCATCCACGAGGACGTCCCCTTCGCCCCGGTAATGACCGCAGCCCTCCGGACCGAGATCGATGATCTCGCCGCCTGGCTCAACGTCGGAGTGGCCGACCCGTCATTGCGGTGATCAGTCCCGGCCAGTGATCGTCGAGATGTCGGCCTCGTTCCCGGCGGCGTCGGCCAGCGTCCACCACGTCGGCGCGAAGTCGTCGCGCACCATTCGGCCACCTGCGGCCAACGCAGCGGCAACGCGCGCCTCGGCCTGCTCGGGCGGGACCCAGACCGCGACGTGGATCGCTCCGCCGCCATCCGCTCGCGGCTCGGCCATCTGCTCGAGCCAGATCGCCGGCCCGCGATCCTGCGGGTCGACGAGGTCCTCGTCCGGACTATCCGGCCGCGGCTCGTAGCCGAGGACGGCGCGCCAGAAGGGCATGACTTCGGCGATTTCAGGCGCGCCCGGGATGATGAGCCATGACTGGAGCGCGGACGGGTCCGCCGGCACGCCCGCCCTGCGCGCGACGTCGGAGATCTGGCGCGCCACCTCCACGTCGCGATCGGTCATGCCGAAGTAGTCATCGGTCACGCTGATCAGCCTGACGGTCACGCCTCCGGCGCGCACGTCGATGGCGGGCGGCTGGTCGTCGATGCCGGGGATTTCGCCGATCGCCTGCATCAGCCGGGCACTCTCCGCGAACGTGTCGGTTCGGAAGAAGATGAGGGCGCCTTCGGCGAGGACGCGCCAATCCTCGAGGCCATCCGACTCGTGAAACTGCGTGGCGCTGATCGGCTCGTTCATGCTGGCCACCGTACTCCCCGATTCCAGCCAGATCCTGTCAGCAATCCAGAATTGGCGCCTCCGAGTCCGACAGTGCACCGCGGCATTGCGGCCGGCATCCACCTACCCGGCGTCCGACAAGAGTCCTCGTGCGCGCTCGATCACCGCCTCGATCTCATCGGCCGCAAGCTCGGGAAAGTCATGGCTCACGATGCGTTGTGCGCCACCCGGCACCGGCTCGTAGGTGAAGTCTCCACGGATGATCGCTGAGCTTAAGGCGTCACCATCGCGATGCGGGCCGAGGTGGACATGGAGGTGCGGGATGCCACCACCGAAGACGTAGACGTACACGAGCTCCGCGCCCGCTGCCGCCTTCAAGGCCGATGCGACCCGCGCCAGGACCGGCCCGAAGGCCGCGGCCTCCTCGCCATCGAGATCGGTGACGTGCGGGACGTGGCGCTTCGGCTCCAGGTAGCCGAACCCGGTCGTGAACCCGCGCCGGGACATCGAGAGCCGCCAGAGGTCATCCTCCCAGACGACCTCACGGTTGAGCTGCCTGGCGGCCCGCTCGCCGTCACACAGGAGGCATGCAGCATCATTCATGGACCGATGCTACCGAGGCGCCCGGGACGGTGCTGCGCCGATGCGGATTCCTGCCGGGCGATGTCATCTTCTCGGTGCATCCTTGGATGCATGAACGTCATCGATTGGCTGCTCGAGTCCGACCCCGCCGTCCGCTGGCAGGTCGTGCGCGACCGGACGGACGGGCCGGCCGATGCGGTCGCCGCCGACCGCGCGAGGGTGGCCACTGAAGGCTGGGGCGCCGCCCTGCGCGTGCTGCGCTGGGCGCAGGCGGCACCGTGAGCCGCAGAGCAGCGGTGCCGCTGACCGAACGCGTGGCAGTCGTTCCCGCCAACGAGGCGCCATGGGAGGACCTCCAGGCGGTCTTCGGAACGCGAGGGCCCGCCGCCCAGTGCCAGTGCCAGCGCTACAAGCTGGAGCGAAAGGAGTCGTTCGGATCGTTTCCGGCCGAGGAGCGCGCGCGGCGGTTGCTCGAGCAGACGAACTGCGGCCGGCCGTCAGCCCGAACGACGAGCGGCCTCGTCGCCTACCTCGAAGGCAAGCCCGTCGGCTGGTGCGCCGTGGAGCCGCGCACCGCGTACGCGGGGCTGCTCCGCGTCTACCGCGTCCCCTGGGAGGGCCGCACCGAGGACAAGGCCGATGCCACCGTCTGGGCCGTGACCTGCGTCTTCGTCCGAGCGGGGTTTCGGCGCCGAGGCATCAGCTACGCCCTGGTCCGTGCCGCCGTCGACTTCGCGCGCCGCCGAGGTGCGCGCGCGCTCGAGGGATACCCGATGATCACGGAGCCTGGCAAGGACATCATCTGGAACGAGATGAATGTCGGCAGCCGGAGCATCTTCGCCGATGCCGGCTTCGCCGAAGTCGGCCACCCGACGCCCCGCCGGGCCGTGATGCGGATCGACTTCGACCAATGACCGCAAGCACACGAGAGGAGCACGATGGCTAAACAACGAGGCAATCCCGCACCGATCATCCTGGTCCCCGGCTTCTGGCTCGGCGCCTGGGCGTGGGACGAGGTCGCCGGCGTCCTCCGCGCCGACGCCCACGACGTCACCGCCATCACGCTCCCCGGCCTCGAATCGGCCAACGCCGATCGCTCATCGATCACGTTCGGCGACCACGTCGACGCGATCTGCGACGCCGTCCAGGCCAAGGACTCCCCCGTCGTTCTCGCGGTTCACAGCGCGTCCGGGTTCAGCGGGTACGCAGCCAGCGACCGGATCCCGGAGCGGATCGCGGCGATGGTGTACGTCGACACGGCGCCGGGCGTCGGCCCGCTGGACGCCGACTTCGAGGGGGCTGAGAAGCCGATGGTGTGGGCGGAGATCGAAGCGGAGGAGAACCTCGACGGGCTCAGCGAAGAACAGAAGGAGACGTTCCGGCAACGCGCCGTGCCCGTACCGGGTGGCGTGCTGCGCGGGGCCATGCCGCTGACCAACGACGCACGACGTGACGTCCCGAGCACGCTGATCTGCACGGGATTCACCGCGGAGCAGTACCAGACCTACGCCAGGGAGCATCCGGAGTGGGCCTTCCTGGCCGGCATCCCCGAGCTCCGCAACGCGACCTGGGTCGACCTGCCGACGAGCCACTGGCCGATGTGGTCACGCCCCCAGGAGCTCGCCAAGCTCATCGGCGAGGTCGCGAATGCGCACGGGCGCGCATCCTGACTCATCGGCGAATGTTGCGGTTCACCCGGAACAGGTTGTTCGGATCGTACCGATGCTTCACCGCCTGCAGGCGGTCGAAGTTCGCACGATAGGCGTCTCGGGTCCGCTCCTCCGGCTCGTCGACCGTCTGGAAGTTCACGTAGTTGCCGCCGGTCGAGAACGGCTTGAAGGCCTCCCACGCATCCCGCACCCATTCGCGGTTGGCGTCGGCCGCGGCCGAGTCCGGCGCCCACATCGCCTGGGACACGCACGCGAAGGCCGCCTCGCGGTTGCCGACCGCGCCGTCGTCCTCGGGGTGGTCGCCCAGCGCACCGGCGAGATGGAACAGCGTCACCTGGTTCGCCGGGGCGCGCAAGTCCTCGAACTGCGCGTGATATGCAGCGATCAGGCCATCGGAGAGCCCTGGCACGAACTCGGACTTCCAGTAGTAGTGCATGCCGCTCGGCATCGTGGCGTCGAGGAGCGTCTGCTGGACGGCATACTCCTTGGGAACGATGAGGTTGGCCAGTGGCTCACCGACCGACGTGATCGGCTCGAGGTCACGCCCAGCCGCCTCGGCCTCGCCGGAATGGCACGCGACGATCATGACGACCGGCGCGCCATGGGCTGATTCGGGAAGCCACGGGGCCGGCGGCGCGTTGCGGCGCACGACGGCCAGGGTCAGCTCGCGCGGCCCGTGTTCGGTCACGTCGCGGAAGGCATCGAGCACACGCTCCGCATCCGCTGCCGGCCAGGCGATGACGCCCGCGGTGACCTGCGGGCCGACCTCGTGGAGGCGAAAGTTGAACTCGGTGACGACTCCGAAGTTGCCGCCACCTCCGCGAATCGCCCAGAACAGGTCGGGGTTCTCCGTCCGGGAGGCTCGGCGGACCACACCGTCGGCCGTGACGATCTCGACCTCGTCGAGATCGTCCACCGTCCAGCCGAAACGACGGGTGAGGTAGCCGAACCCGCCGCCCAGCGTCAGTCCGGCCACGCCGGTCGCCGACACGAAGCCAAGCGTCGTCGCCAATCCATGCCGTTGCGTGGCCCGATCGACATCGCCCAGGGTGCAGCCCGGCCCGACCCGGGCGAGCCCACGATCGGGGTCCACGTCGACCGACGCCAGGCCGGACATGTCGAGCGTCACGCCCCCGTCACTCAGGCTCAATCCGGCGATGTTGTGTCCCCCGCCGCGAATCGACATCTCGAGGCCCTCGTCGCGGACGAACGTCACCGCGCGAACGACATCGCGTGTCGACGCCGGGCGAATGACGAGCGCGGGGCGACGGGCGACCATCGCGTTCCAGATGGTCACCGACGCGGCGAAGCCATCGTCTTCGGGGCGGAGCAGCGTTCCGTCGAGCTCCGCGGCGACGGCGTTGATCGCCGACTCAGCGACGGCGACGGCGTCGCCCGACAGGCCGGTAATCTGAAGCGATGACATCGTTCCTCCTGCTGGACCGCGGCGCCGATGGACCGCATCGCAGCACATGATGCTGGACCGCCGGGCCGATGCCATTGGACATTCGGCCGATCATGCCGACGCCACGCGACCCGATGAGTTTCCGCCGCCGAGATCGTCAGACTTGCACCCGCCACTACAGCAGACCAACGAGGAGCAGCACCGTGACCACCGACTGGGCCAATGAAACCAAGGGCGTCGGCGCCTATGCCGAGGTCAACGGTCTCAACATGTACTACGAGACGCACGGCAACGGGCACGAGCGCCCGATGATCCTGTTGCACGGCGGTCTCGGATCGGGCGAGATGTTCGGTCCGATCCTGCCGGCGCTGACCGAGCGCCACCAGGTCATCGCGCCGGACCTGCAGGGCCACGGGCGCACGGCCGACATCGATCGGCCCATCGATGATCGACTCATGGCCGACGACATCGCCGCGCTCATCGACCACCTCGGCCTCGATAAGCCGGACGTCGTCGGATATTCGCTCGGCGGCGGGGTCGCCTTCCATACCGCGGTCAAGTACCCGGAGAAGATCGGCAGAGTGGTGATCGCATCGGTCTACTTCCGATCGGACGACGTCCACGAGGAGCTCAAGGCGCAGCAGGGCCAGGTCAACGCGTCCGCCGCCGAGTTCCTGAAGGACACGCCGATGTGGGAGCTGTACCAGCGCGTCGCACCGCGGCCGGAGGACTTCCCCGGCCTCCTCGACAAGATCGGCGCCATGATGCAGGACGGGTTCGACTACACCGAGGAACTGCGAGGAATCGAGGTCCCGACCATGCTCGTCGCAGCCGATGCGGACCAGGCGCCACCGTCCGCCGTCGTCGACGCATTCAAGCTGCTCGACGGGGGCCTCCGGGACGGCGGCTGGATGGGCGAGAACCGGCCGAAGGGCGGCCATGCGCTAGCCATCCTGCCGGGCGTGACCCACTACAGCATCTTCGCCTCACCGCTGTTCGCAACGGTCACGCTCGAGTTCCTGGACGGCCAGCCGAGCCGGTCCTGAATGATTCACGTCGACCAACTGGTCAAGCGATACCGGAAGGCGGAGCGCAATGCCGTCGACGGCATCAGCTTCGACGTGCGCGCCGGCGAGTTCTTCGCCCTGCTCGGGCCGAACGGGGCCGGCAAAACGACGACGATCTCGATCCTGACCACCACCCTCGCACCAACGGCGGGTGTGGCCACGATCGACGGGCTCGACATCGTGAGCCAGGCGAGCGCCGTCCGCCAGCGCGTCGGGATCATCTTCCAGCGCCCGAGCCTGGACCGGAACCTGACCGGCGAGGAGAACGTGCGCTTCCACGCCGTCCTCTACGGCGTCTACCCGTACGCGCCGTCCTACCGGCTGATGCCCGCCAGCTACCGGAACGAGGTGGCAGAGCTCGCCAGTATCGTTGGGCTGGGCAGGGAGATCTTCGAGCCGATTCGCACCTACTCCGGCGGTATGAGCCGCAAGCTCGAGATCGTCCGCAGCCTGATCCACCGGCCGAAGGTGCTGTTCCTGGACGAACCCACCTCGGGTCTCGACTCACCCAGCCGCCGCGGGCTGTGGTCGCACCTGGAACGCGTCCGCCGCGAGAGCAACACGACGATCCTGCTCACCACTCATTACCTCGAGGAGGCCGAGCAGGCCGACCGGATCTGCATCATCGACCACGGCCGCGTTGTGTCGTACGGGACGCCGCTCGAGATCAAGGCCGACCTCGTCGAGGAGTACGTCCTGGTCGACACCCACGAACGCGGTGCGCTGCGCGCCGAGCTGGCACGGCTGGGCCTCGGCTTCACCGGTGACGGACCGTTCCGCGTTGAGCTCGACGGTCGCGGCACGCACGCGGTGCTCAAGTCGATCGATACGCCACTGCACGTCGTCCAGACCCACGTGCCGACCCTCGAGGACGCGTACCTCGAGATCGTCGGCCGCGAGAACAGCGGCGAGGCCGGCGCCGATGCATGAGCTATCGGCCGTCCTGGCCATCGCGCACCGCGACCTCGTCAAGCTCCTGCGCGACCGGACCCGGCTGATCGCCGACGTCACCTTCCCGTTCATCATCATCGGCGTCCTCGGCACCAGCCTCCAGGCGGGATTCGGTGATGCCGCAGGGTTCGACATCCTCACCTTCGTCTTCACCGGGGTCCTGGCGCAAACGTTGTGGCAATCGGCCGCACTCGGCGTCATCAGCCTCATCGAGGACCGCGAGAACGACTTCAGCCAGGAGATCTTCGTCTCCCCCATCTCGCGCTACTCGATCGTCATCGGCAAGGTGCTCGGCGAGTCACTGGTGGCGTTGCCGCAGGGCCTGGCGATCATCGCCTTCGGGTTGATCATCGGCATCGACCTGTCGCTGGCGGTGCTCATCGCCCTCGTGCCAGTCGTGCTGATCGTGACCGTGTTCGGTGGGGCGTTCGGCGTGCTCGTCCTCTCCCGGCTGCCGAATCGGCGCGCGGCGACCCAGATCTTCCCGTTCGTGATGCTGCCGCAGTTCTTCCTGGCCGGCATCTTCAATCCCATCGGAAACCTGCCATGGTTCCTGGACATCGCCTCACGCCTGGCACCGATGCGCTACGCGGTCGACCTCGCCCGCAACGCGTACTACGGCATCCACCCCGAGACCGTCGAGATTCCGCTCGCGACGCTCGCGACGAACCTCGGCATCATCGGCGTCCTGTTCGTCGTGTTCATCGTGGTGGGCACGTGGCTGTTCGTGCGCGCCGAGCGCAACCGCTGAGTCCCCTCCGCCTCGTTCGCCGTCCCGTTACCGCAGCGGGCAGACGAGCCGTCATCAGCGGCACGAGTGGTCGGCCCCCGCCCGGCGGCCGATTTACCGCGCGAGGTAACCAACGGCCGTCGGCGGCCGGGACCGGGCGGAGCGTTGTCCCGGATTTGTCGGCGCTGACAAGAACCGGTCACCGGCGGCCGTCTCGTTCGCCGTTGGTTACCGCCAACGACAAAACCGAGCTGCCCTGGGGTGGACGGGCGGCCGTCTCGTTCGCCGTTGGTTACCGCAGCGGGCAACGAGCGCAGGCCCTGGGCGTCGGCCCGCCTTAGAGCCCGTCGCCTGCCGGCTCGTTGTGATCGTGGATGTGGGCTTCCTTGGCGTGGTCCTCGGCCTCGTCGTCGAGATCGTGCTCGTGACCGTGGACGAGCGGCGCGTGGTTGTGCTCGTGGCTGTGGTAGTGAGCCCGATGCTCGAACTCGTCGAGCATGCCACCGGTGTGGTGGTGCGTGACGTGGTAGTGATCGTGGGTGTGGATCTCAGCCGGGTGGATGTGCTCCTGGCTTTGGGCTTCTTCGCCCACCGCTCGCTGCCCGGTGGCGGTCGTGGTGTCGTACGTCATCGTGGGACCCCCTGCGTTGGAATGGCGACTCACTCATTGCAGGACCGATGCCGCCGTCAATTCCGTCACGCCACCCTCTCAACGCGGCTCAAGGACCACCACGGCCGTCTCGGTCGGCCGACGGCGGGCAAAGCCGTCGAGGTCGCCGTAGCCGGTTCTGCTGGCCAGGGACGCCCAGAGCCGCGCGCGCTCCTCGCCGGTGGCCACGCGTGCACGGACGTCTCGCGGGCCGTCCTTCAGCTCGACGGTGACGTCCGGCGAGGCCTGGAGATTGAGCCACCAGGCCGGCTCCGCAGAGCCCCAGCCGTTCATCGCCAGGGTGAACAGGTTCGGTCCGTCCTCGTGATAGCCAAGGATCGCCGCTCGGCCCTTCCCGGTGCGTCGCCCGATGGTCCTCAGGCGCAGGTAGCCGAACTGGCCGTCGGGCCGCGGATGCGCGAGGCCGCGGCGGCCGCCGGTGAGCCGGTGGATGGCGCGGTGAGCGATCCACGCTCCGCGGATGAACCAGCGCGGGGGGAGCCCTGGCGACGTGCTCTCGGATCGGCTCTGCATGGTCAGCTTCCTCTCGTGTGCTATGCTCCCGACGATCCATACGACGTAAGGATGCTCGGCGTGACCGGACGATAGTCCATACGGCGTAAGGATGTCAAGAAGGGAGCCGAATGGAGAGCACGGCGACGGACGAGATTCTCCCGGCGCGTCGAACGACGC